>FWPV01002288.1_pt1 | contig 22354 bp, 19 predicted proteins | sample 2228371 | NCBI WGS metagenome assembly FWPV01 (sample SAMEA103939776, study PRJEB20133) | metagenome | reverse complement strand
TGTTGCGCCCGCCTATCGGCGGAAGCGCCCCCGGTCAACATTCAAAATTGGCCACCTTATCGGTGCCCCCGGATAGGAATTTAACCGTCACAGTTCGCCCCTCTGACGGGTTAGGCGTCCCGGTCATAATTCATCGCAAAGCGATTATAAGCCGAGCTTGGTGCGGACGGCATTTATAACGCCTTCGTCTCCGGATTTGTTCAGTCTATTCAGGCCTTCCTCCCGGGACATGACCCCCATGCGGACAAGGCCGGCGACCTCGAAGGCATAAGGGTGAAAACCACACTGTTCGATGTGCACTTTATTGGCGAAGGCGTTCATGAGGCAGTTGGTGGAGTTGGGATCCGTGTCCGTCGGAGGTTCCCAGCCCAGTTCCCTGATCCTCCTGTAGATCTTCTCCTCATCATAATCGAGAAAGGCGAGCGGATGGATGTTATAGGGGAATTTCTCATCATCCTGAAAAAGCTCCTCGGAGAGGAAATACGGTCTTATCTCTTCCCCGAACTTCGCAAGCAGCGGTTCGAAAAGGACTTTCTGCGTCGCCTTTGTGAAAGGCACACTCGTCTTCATGACGGAGGACTGAACAGGCGCCTGGCCGGGCGACCATCCGTATCCGATGTAAGGGATCTCCTTCTCGAGGGCAAGTTTCAGCGTGATAAATTTCACCATGTTCATGCAGGAGGAGCAGATCGTGCTGGCCCGTTCGAGCGCTTTCTTCGTATACAGATTCTCGCTGATCGAGACGACAAAGAGCCTTTTCATCAATTCGAAGTTCGGCTTGAAGAAAATGTGGTCTATACCGAGCCTTTCCACAACGGTCGTGATGTTTTTCAGGGCGAAGGGTGAAAGGAACCCGTGATCGAAGCTCAATGCCAATACCCGAAGGCCGAACTGATTCTTGAAAATGTCGAGCGTGTAAGAACTGTCCTTCCCGCCGCTGTATGCCATCAGGACATCGTAATCCTTCCTGCCACGCTTCGTCTCGATCAGCTTCTGAAATTTCTCCAGGTGTCTCTTCCTCACCGCCTCCTGGTCTTTCTCCTTCCGGAAGGCACGACAATAGTTGCAGACGCCGCTGGAGTCGAAGGAGATGGAGGGGAAGGATTCGGGCAATACGCATTGAGTACAGATCTTCATAGATGTCCAAGTCCATGGCACGAAGTGCCACGCCTTCTCCCATTTTTGAATTTTCAGTTTTGAGTTCTGAATTGACCTATTTTTTTCTCTTTTGATGTTTTGACAACAGAAGGGAGAATTCTCTTCCCTTCGTATGATTCAGAGATGACGCTATTGATCTCTTCTTCCAACTCTTTTGTCTTTGCTGTATCTGCGTCGCGAATCCATCTTAGCCGGTCATCAGCTTCCCTCGCTTCCTTGGAAGCAATGGACATTTTAAAGATGAAATCGCTTCTGCTGAAACCAGCCGATGCTTCCTCCGCGTTCGATCCAACCGATGTCCCCGATCGGATTAACTGATCTCTGATCGGTTATGTAAAAAAACGGTTTGGATGTTTCCTCGCGTTTCTGCTTTTTCATTCAACATTCAAGACTCATCATTGAAACGGCGACGAAGCGGTTTCTTGCTTCAGAAGAAGCTTGTCGATTTTGCCGGAGGCGTTTTTCGGTAAAGAATCGCGAAACACGAAGTACTTGGGGATCGCGAATTCCTCGAGCATCTTCCTGCAATGCAGAAAGAGCCGCTTTTCGGTCAGCTCGTAGCCGTTCTTCGCCACAACATAGGCTTTGATGGCACTGCCCAGGATGTCATCGGGTACCGGGATCACGGCCACTTCGGCGATGCCCTCCATCGCATAAATGGCATCTTCCACTTCTTTCGGGCTCACCCTCTCGCCCCGGGTCTTGATCATGTCGTCCTTGCGTCCCACGAAGTAGATAAACCCCTCTTCATCCATCCGGAAAAGGTCACCCGTGTATAGGACTTTCTCGCCGGGGAGGATCCCCGGCCGAAGGACGCGGTCTGTCGCTTCCGGGTCTCCCCAGTAACCCTTCATGACGTTCGAGCCCCTGACCACCAACTCACCCACCACGCCCGGCCCTACCCTGTTGCCTCCCCCGTCGACAATCCAGACCTCCTCGTTCGGCATGCCGCGCCCGACTGAATCAGGCCTTCGATCCAACTCCTCCGGCGGGAGATACGACACCCGTTTGCACTCTGTCAGGCCGTACATGGAGTACAACTTCGCCTGCGGAAACGCCTCACGGATCTGCCGGATGTGTGTCACGGGAAGCGCCGCGGCAGTATTGGTGATGTAGCGGAGCGAAGCCAGATCATATTTCTTGAGATCTTTCATCTGCAAAAGGATGGCAAAGATCGTCGGCACACCGGGAAACCCCGTCACTTTCTCCTCAACCATTTTTTTGAGAACCTCGTATGGAAAAACGAAGGATTTCTCGAGGACGAGCGTCCCCCCGAACTTGAAGGTCATCAGAACCTGGTAGAGGCCATAGTCGAAGGAAAGAGGCAGCACATTGATGACAATGTCCTCCGGCACGTTTTCGAGGTAGGTCGTGATGGACGTCGCCGCCGAGATCATGTTGAGATGCGTCAGCATGACCCCCTTGGGGTTTCCCGTTGAGCCGGAGGTGTAGATGATGGAGGCGAGATCGATGTCAATGTTCGTGGGCTTCGTCGCCTGTGCGCCGTCCAGGTCTTCCAATTCTTTCCAGGACATCAAATTACGGTGAATGCCCGCCTTCATCTTTCCCTGATCACCCACGAAAACGATGGACGCAAGGCTCGAGGTGTTCGGTAACACGGCGGAAGCGGCATTGAGCCTGCCCACGTCCGATATGAACGCCTTGGCGCCGCAGTTGTTCAGGATGTATTCGAGCTTCGGCGCCTTGAGCTGAGGGCTCAGCATCAGGAAGACGGCGTCGGCCTTGAGGATGCCGAAAAGGGCCACGACCGATTCAACGGAGTTCTCCAGGAAGATGGCCACACGGTCCCCCCTTTTGATCCCCTGGGATCGAAGGAAGGCGGCGACCCGGTCGGCACGTCGGTTGATCTCGTCATACGTAAGCCGAACGTCTCTACAGACCAAAGCAATCTTGTTGGGATAACGTTTAGCGGAGTCTTCTAAAAAGTTTTGGAGAAGCATTGACGTGCATTTCGTTTGTTTCGTTCTTTTATTTCGTGCGCGGGCCGGCGGGCTTTCGGCCTACGGCCTGGAGGGCCGGGTCAGGCGCGGGAGGCGAGGGGAATGTTTACTTCTTCGGGTTTCTCCGAAAGGGCCAACTTTTTTTCGAGGTAGGCCACGATGTTCTTGACGGTATCCAGGTTCTCCGGAATGAGTTCTTCGTCTTCGACCTTGATCTCGTATGTGCTCTCGAGAAAGGCCACCAGCTCGAGGACGCCCGTTGAATCTATGATACCCTTCTCCAGCATGGATTCATCGTCCACGAGGTCTTCGGGGTTTTCCAGGATGAAGTTCTCCAGGATGAAGTTGCGAATCTGATCTCTAAGGTTCATGCTTTCACCGTCCATCTAAGTCTGTCTAGGTCTATCTGAGTCGAAGTCCGAAGCCTTCTCCAATTTTGAGTTTTAAGTTTTGAATTGATTGAAATCAGGTTTATTATTTGGCAATTCAAAATTGAAGCACGGGGTGCTTCCCGGCAAGGAAGCGATCAAACATGTTGCGCCCGCCTATCGGCGGAAGCGCCCCCGGTCAACATTCAAAATTGGCCACCTTATCGGTGCCCCCGGATAGGAATTTAACCGTCAAAGTTCGCCCCACTGGCGTGTCAGGCACCCCGGTCATAACTGGTCGTGAGACTTCATCGTGAGCCTTTGCCGAAGAGCACGATCTTGACCGTCTCCGATATGATCCGCAGGTCCAGGACGGGTGAGATGTTCTTGATGTAGTACAGATCATACTTCAGTTTCTCGATTGCATCTTCCCGGGTGGCTCCGTAAGGATAAAGGATCTGCGCCCAGCCTGTGATACCCGGCTTGACCATGTGCCGATAATCATAGAAGGGGATCTCCCGCTCGAGCTTTTTCACAAAGAAGGGCCGCTCAGGGCGCGGGCCCACAATGCTCATCTCCCCTTTCAGGACATTGATCAGCTGGGGGATTTCATCGAAACGCAATTTGCGTATGAATCTGCCGACTCGTGTCACACGCCGGTCGTTCTCCACGGCCCAGATCGGGCCGTCTTTTTCCGCGTCCACCACCATCGAACGGAACTTTAAAAGGTTGAATACCGTCCCATCCCTGCCGACCCGCTCCTGCATGTAGAAGACGGGGCCTTTCGAGTCCAGCTTGATGGCGATCGCAATCAGCGTAAAGATCGGCCCGAAAAACAAAAGGCCAAAAAGAGCGGCAAGGATGTCGAACACCCGTTTCAAATGATACGTGTATAGCCTGCCGCTGTTGCCATTCGAAAAGATGACTGAACTGGGGTGTAGGCTCTCGACGCAGAGCTTCCCCGTCAGGTGTTCGTGAAAGGTCACCCCGTCATCCACCTTGATCCCTCTCAGGCGGCACAGAAGCAGCTGGTCCACGGGGAGGCTGCCGCGCCTTTCGTCGAGAGCAACGACGATTCGGTCCACTTTATTTTTGCTGCAGATGGAAGAGATCTGCCTGAAGTCCCCGATGATGACCGGTTCCGGCCCGCTGGCCGACCCGTTCTCCCTTCTCATCCACAAAGCCGACGATTTCATATGCATCCTGTCCATGGGTTATGATCTGCTTCTGGATGTTCAACGCAAAGTCACCCGATCCCACGATCAGGATCCTCTCCTTGAACAGCGCCTTGTCCGTTATCCAGGGAAACAAGAACCGCCAGAAGAACGCCGCGTAAAAAGTCAGTAACATGCTGATGCCGAAAACGCGCCGGTCCAGCGCGGCATCAGGAAATGCAAAATATCCGACGACCAGTACGATCGAGGCCGCGAGAAGGGCTTTCACGATTTGCACGGCCATCCAGATCCGCTCACGGAAGTTCCGCACATCGTGCAGGTCCAGATAGTAGAAGGCGAGTTGCACGGCGACGATCAGGGCCATGACCTTCAAAGTCGGGTGGTCGCGGTCCAGCAGGACCGCACCCGTATGCCGGTTGAGAATCCAGATGCTGAGGAAGACCGAAAGAAGCACGAAAATGGAGTCCACAAAAACGAAAACCAGACTCAGCGTCGTGCGATGTGAAAACCGGCTCATTCCGTTATTCATGTCGCATCAGCCTCTCATAAGCCGTATCGCGATGCCGTGTACCGGAGGCAGGCTCCCGCCCTCTCGATTACATCGACAGGTAAATCCGCTTTAAAAACGCGTTCTTATGAATCACACAAAAAACAGTAAATCGGGGTCTGCTTGTGAATCCGCGGTCAGTGAAAAGCGGTGCGCGGACTGATCACGGATTGCACCCCATGGTCAGCTCTTGTCCTCTCGATTGAAAAGTCTTACAAGTGACTTCTCAATGAAGGACGATAACTTCCGCCAGGGTTTTTCCGGCTTCTGCACCCTGTGTTCCCTTCGATACCGGTAATAGTAGCTCGTCGAGCCGAAATAACGGGCATTCATGCCCTTCGTCTTGAACTCGAGGTCGTTGAGGACGATGCCCAGGATCTTTTCCCCGTTCAGATGGGCGATCGCCTGCTGCACCATTTCCCGCGGCGTCACACCCGCCCTTACGACCAGGATGATTCCGTCCACCATCTTGGTCAGCACGCTGGGCTCCGTCGTCGCCAGCAGGGGCGAGGAGTCGAAGATGATGTAACGGTCCCGGTAGCGCGACTTAAGTTCGTCCACGAGACTTTCCATTTTCATCGAACCCAAAAGCTCGGAGGGGTTATCCCTCGGCGATCCCCCGGGGATGATGGACAATCGCTCGATCCCGGTCCGGACGAAAAAGTTGGCTATATTCTCCTGACCGATGAGATAATCCGAAAGCCCCCTCGTCTGACGGAAGCCGAATATCTCCCCCACCGAAGGATTGCGAAGGTCCGTGTCCACCAGCAGGGCATTGCAGTTCAGCTCAAAAGCGATCGCCGCCGCGAGATTTGCGGCCACGATCGTCTTGCCTTCGGCTTCCGTGGCGCTTGTGACCATGATGGTCCTCAAAGGGTCATCGACATCGAGCCCGAGGATCCGGGTTCTCAGTTTCCTGAACTGCTCGGCCGTTATGGAACCGGGCTGGGTGCAGATCACAAGGCCGTCGCCAAAGGTGGTCCGGCCCGCGATCCTCAGCGTCTGAAGGATCTCCCTTTCTCTCGAATCCGACTTGGGCGCAGGCAACGCCTCCTGTGCGTTGATCTGTGAAAGCCGCTTTTCCTTCTCCAGGCCCTTCTCACGCTCGGCCTTTTCAAGGGCCCTGAACATTTTTCCCATGGTGCAATCCTCTAATACGCCCGTTGAACTTTCTTCTGGTAAACGCCGCCCGCCGCAACAGCCTTCTCAATCTTCTCGGTCCATGAATCAAGATACTCGGGCCCGTACAGATAACTGAGAACGCCGATGATGACAAAAAATATCACGACGAAAATGATCAGAGACCTTCTGCTTTTTCTTTTCGATCCGCCCTCCAGATCCTTGACCACTTCCTTGATGATCGCCTTTCCGACCATCTTCCGCTCATAGGAATAGGCCGTGAGCAAAGCGTTGTCACAGATGATGTTGATGAGCCTCGGGATCCCCCCCGAGTGCTCGTGGATTTCCCTGACGGCGGCAGGGTCGAAGATCACCTCGTGCCGGGCCCCGGCGGTCTTGAGCCTCCTGAAGATGTATTCTTCCGTCTCCTGGAGACTCAGGGGCTTGATGTGATAGCGGACACTGATCCGCTGCTTGAGCTGGCGGAACTTCGGATCGCTCAGCGTTTTGTCCAGCTCGGGCTGGCCGACGAGAACCACCTGAAGAAGCTTGCTCGTCGACGTCTCGAGGTTCGTCAGCAGCCTGACTTCCTCGAGCAGCTCGGGGTTCAGCGCCTGCGCCTCGTCGATCACCAGGACCACTCTCTCGTTCTTCCGGTAGCAGTCGAGCAGGTAGTGATGGAGCAGGTAGATGAGCTGGCCCTTGGTCAGGTTCGGTCTCGTCTTGATCCCGAGGTCGTCGCAGACGTAATGGAGGAGATCCACCGTATCCAACCGCGGGTTGAAGACGTAGGACGTGCGGACCCTCCCGTCGAGCCTGGAGACGGCCATCCGGATCAGCGTCGTCTTGCCCGTGCCCACCTCGCCGGTGATCACGGTGAACCCCTTCCCTTCGTTGATCCCATATACGAGGTAAGCGAGGGCCTCCTTGTGACTGTCGCTCAGGTAGATAAACCTGGGGTCAGGCGTGATCTCGAAGGGCTTTTCTCTTAGTCGAAAGAACTTCTCGTACATAGGCCGAAGGCCTACAGCCTTCTATCGTTTTGAGTTTTGAGTTTTGAATTAAACATGTATCTTCGGTAATTTTGAATTCTGAGTGTTTTGGTTTTGGATGTACTACTTTTTCTCCTTTGACGTTTTCACAATTGATGTAAGGATTTTCTCGAGTTCATTGGATTCAGTTATCGCGCTGTCTCTTTCCTCTTCGAGGTCTTTTGATTGCGCCGGACCTGAATCGCGAACCAATCTCCACCAGTAATTCGCTTCTCTCGCCTCTTTTGAAGCGAAGGACATTTTCAATACGAAATCACTCCTGCTGAAACCTGCCGATGCTTCCTCCGCGTTTGAACCAACTGATGTCCCCGAACGGATTCACTGATCACGTATCGGATATGTGAAAGAGCTGTTCGGCAGCTTATTCGCGATTTGAATTATCCTGAGAGCGAATTGATAAGTGCGTTTGACTATGTCCCTTTTGTCTTCGTCACCCAGTTCATCTTTAGGTTTTTTCATTTCGTTAATGTTTCCAACTCAAAATTCAACATTCAAAACTCAAAACGGGGCCGCTGTGTCACGCAGCCTTTTCTGCTTTTTCGACCACGTGCGGGATGCTGGCGATGGTCTTGATACCGAAGGTGACCTCCACATCCTCGGGGTCATGGAACGTACGGTCGATCTGCTCCCTCACGAAGGCGAGCCCCAGTCCGGCACCGAGCCCGAGGAAAAGGCCCAGGAGGAGAACGCGCTCCCTGTTGGGCTTGACCGGTTTTTGCGGAATGGTGGCCGCATCGATGACGCGGAACTGCTCACCTTTCTGCCGGCGCTCGAGATTTTCCGCCTGGACGGCCTCTTGACTTTTCTTCAGCAGAGACTCATAGGCCTCCTTCGTGGTCTGATACTCACGCGTCAGGGAAGCCATGTCCTGCTCGCGCTGGGCCGTCCTCTCGATCCTCGCCCGGTACTTGTCGATCTCACCCTTGAGCCTCGCTTCGTCTTCCTGCAGGCGTTTGATCTCCAAGTTCACGGCTTCGATCTGCGCGTTCAACTCCCTGTAACGAGGGTTATTCCTGAAATCGAGATCCTGGTTCGATTCCATCTCCTGGATCTTTTTCCTGATCCGGATGATGTCGGGGTGTTTGTCCGTGTATTTCGTCCTGAGATCCGCAAGCTGATTTTTGAGTTCGTAGAGCTGGGGTTCCTGAACGTTCCCGCTTCTCGCGGACGCGGAACCGGTGCGTCCCTGCTGCTGCCCCCTTTCCGCCTGCGCCGAGGTCACCGGGAATTCGAGGTCGGTGAGCTGCTTCTGGATGATGAGCTTCCGGTCCTGCGCCGCGCGAAGGCTCTCCCCGGTCCTCTGGTAGATCTGCTGGAGCTGGGTGAGCATCTGGAGATTGGTGTCCCTCTGCTCCGGAAGTTCCCCGGTGTGCTTTCTCTTGAAATCGGTTATGAGCTTTTCCTGCTCCTCGAGCTTCGCCCTCGCCGAATCCAGTTCGTCCCTCAAGAACTCCGTCGTGCCTTTCGCCTGCTGCTCCCTCACTCTCAGGTTCCCCTCGATGAAGAGATCGGCCAGCCTGTTGGTGACCACGGCGGACGTCCGGGGGTCGTTGTTCGCATAACTGATGGTGAAGTAGCCGCCGGCCTCTCCGCCCTGCCCCCTCGCGATCTCGACCTTGATGTCCTTGCGCATCATGGCGACAACCTCTTCCATGGGCCGTGATTGAACCGCCTTCGGGTAGAGGTTGTTGTCGCGGATGACCTGTTCGAGGCTCGTGCGGCTGGTGATCTCCTGCTCGATGGAGTGGAGCCGCTCGGTGATCTTCGAGGTGACCGTGGTCTTGACGAATTCCGACGGTACCCGCTGGGGCGTCACCAAAATCAGGGTCTTCGCCTCGTACGTCTTGGGAGCCAGAAAGGCGTAAAGAACCGCCCCCACAAAGACCAGGATAAAGGGGATGATGATGTAGGGAAGCCGCCTCAGAACGATTTCCTTGTAATCATCGATGTTGAAGGCTTTGTTCGGATTGATCATATAGGTCTCAGGCTGAAGGCCTGCTCCAATTTCGCGTTATGCGTCCTGAATTCATGACGTTTTCTCCAGGGATGTCTTCACAATGGATGTAAGGATTTTCCTGCGTTCGTTTGATTCGGTCATCGCGTTGTTGATCTCCTCTTCCAACTTTTTTGATTTTGCCATCTCTGAATCGCGAACCGATCTCAACCCATCATTCGCTTCCCTCGCGGATATTTTGCGCTATCTCGTGAATCCCGTCGCGCCCGCGGGGGCCGGGCGGGGGGCGTCCCCGTATGTCAACGTCAGGGTGATGAAGCCCCGCCAGTCGGTGTAGTCGTTGGCTTCGACATTCGAGTCATTCTCGCTATAGGCAACCCCTGCCTCGATGTTCATCCACCGGAGGATCTGGTAAGTCATTCCCACCCTGGCCGTGTACAGCCAGGCCTCTTCGCCGCCGATGAACTTGTCCCATTCGGCATCCGCCCCCAGGTTCACGGTCAGCCGCTGCAGAAGCCTGTGGGATACCGTCAACCCCCCCCGGTAATACTCCACGAACCCGGCATTGTCCGCGGTCTGGAATTCCTCGCGGTAGCCGCCCACGGCGAAAAGGGTGTACGTCGTCAACTCGCTGCGCAGGGAGAGATTCGCGTTGACGGTGAGCCCGTCCCGCGATTCGCCGACGTCCGGGTCCGCATAGTAGTACCCAAGCTGCAGCAAGCCCGAAAGTGTCCTCGAAAAGGCATGCTGGATGCCGGCGCTCGGCGTGTGAATCACATAATCCACACCCGGATCGTCGTAGTCCCGGATCCGGTAGATGTACTCGGCGAAGACGGAGGTCGCCGGGCTGAAGCGGTGGGTGAACCGGCCCCTGATGTCGTTGTTCGTCTGATCCGGCGATGTGTCATAACTGATCTGTTCGTAGCGGTAATCCAGGATGATGCCGTTTCGGACGTCGAACCAGTAGGTGAGAATCGGGTTGACGGCGTGTGAGATGCTGTCATCCACCGTGGGGTCTTCGTTGTCGTAATAATTGTTGATGTAGGCGACCCGGAACGAGCTGTCGCGGGCGAAGAGGTACTCGATGGAAGGCTCCACGACGTTCCGGATGTAGATCGAGCGGTTCTGGTTGAGGGAGACGAAATTCTGATCGTACAGCCCCCCGTACTGGCGCTCCCTCGGCTCCTCGGAACGGATGAGGTAATCCCTGACCCGGAAGTTCCAGTAACGGTTCGGGCTGAACCGGGCTTCGAGATTGCCCAGGGCGCTCCAGTAGTCGAGATAATCGTTGTCGGCGTACCAGTTGTAGCCTCCGTTCACGTCCAGGAGAATCCCCGTGAAGGCATCCTGCTGGCTGATGCGGATACCGGGGGTGACCGTCGTGATCCAGTCATGGGTCTCGTTCGTCCGTGACAGGAAGATGTTGCTGTCATAAACCTCCTGCACGGTGATGTACGGCTGAAACCGGAATGGAATCGTCTGCAGCGCGGAAAGCTGCTGCTGCTGTTGCTGTTGAGCCCGGAGGTCCGCAGGGACCCCGGCCAGAAACAACAAAACCATGATTGCCGCTATGATGCTTTTCGGTCGATTCACCTCCATGCCCCTCCTTTTTTCAGTTCACAACGATGACGTCCCCGGCCTTCAGTTTGACCGTGGGATCCTTGCCCTTGACGATCCGGTTGTAGTTTGCCCTGATCCTCTTCTCCTTCCCGTTTTCCTTGCGGATGATGGTGATGTCCGACTTGTCCGCCCACTCGGTGAAGCCGCCCACCATGGGGATGATCTCGAGGATGGTCGTCTCGGTTTTCAGGCGGACGACCCCCGGCGTCCTCACCTCACCGGAGACGTATACCTTGAAGCTGTTGGCCTCCATAACGATGACGGACACCTCGGGGTTGTCGACGAACTCCTTCAGCTGCTTCGTCAGGGCCTCTTTCAACTGGAGGGGCGTCAATCCCGCCGCCTGGATGTCGTTGACCACAGGCAAGGAGATCTTCCCGTCCATCCTCACAGGGACCTGCCGGGTCAGCATCTCCTCCCTCCACACGTGAATGTAGAGAACATCCTCCGGCCCGATGACATAACTGTCCGTGTCAGCGGGCACCTCCCCTTTCACCTCCTTTTTCTCCGAAGCGGCCTTCGTATCCTGCGCATGAGAATAAGGGACGAAAAGCAGCAGCGTGAGAAGTACAGCGACCACGGTGTTACAAAAGCAACATCTTCTCATAGCACCGACCTTCCAGTTTTCTGTAACTTTTTATTTTATTTCACGAAAACAGATGTTACCAGATGCCTGCCTTTTATCCTCTACCTGTTGACAAATTCTAAGGATTCACACCGCTTAAATCAATACGCCGAAAGTATGTTTTTTCCCCCGCATTTGTTTACTATATTCCTAAGAAAAAAGTATTAGACACATCTAATACCTGTTCAGCAAAACATATAAAAATCAAAAAATTACGTATCGTCAGCAACTCGGTCCGGGGCATGATTCAAGTGCTCAAAAACAAGCCTTCCCCGCCTCGTATAGCTGTGGCCCCGCAAGACCGTATCCCATTGAAATCGTGATATTTTCTCTTTTCTTGACCTTTTTCCTTCGATTAGCAACACTCCTGCCATCGGCACCAAGAAAGTTTAGATATCTAATATTTCGGTTTCATTAGCTATTTTCAATAATCCGGCGGGCGGGAATTCAGACCGGTGACATTTTCATTCAACGGCGGACCCTAAAACGATGGAACCCCGACATCGGAAACCGCAAATAACGAATACCAAATATAAAAAGAAAATGAACGATGCGTCACCACTGTGGTGACATAAATGTCGCCCGGTTTCTTTTTGTTCGAAGATTGGTCCCCTGGAAAGGAAACGAAAAACTCACTCCGCGAAAAAATAAGAAACGGCTCTCACCTGAAAGTGACAGGTTGCATGGAAATGATCTGTTTTTATATCAGCGGCTGATACCGGAGTAAAGGTCAAAGTTGGAATCGAGTGTATTTTTTTTCGCAGTACGATTGGAAGACGCGGTTCGGGTGCTCCGGATCCGCGAAAATTCCAATTTTTTCTTGACAGTCAAAAAGGGATAAAATATATAGCCATTGTTACTAAAAAGCTTCCTAAGAAGGCGGTCATTCCACTGGAGAAGGGGGGCTCCACGCCTTCAGAATGAAAACAGACACGCCTTGTGGTGGATACTTCTGCCGTCCGAACGATCAGAAAGTCGCAGCGGCTTTTTGAACCGATTTGAGCATTGATCGTCGACGACTACCGATAGCGGACAGGGTCCATCGAGTGATCACCATCTCAGACAAAACGCGTAACGATTTCACATCATCAGTATTTTCGTCAGGGCTGCCCTTCACCTGCAACAGCCTGCGACGGACAGAGGGGGTCCGAAAAGCACCGGAATCGCAATCAGGCTGATTCTTCGCGCTTTTTAATTCCATTTCAGAAAGGAGGTGAATTTTACCAGCTGAAACGTCGTTTTCCGAGGTTTCATCTCTTCTTCAGAAATGCTCAGGACCAGAGGTATTTATCAACCGGTAAAAAAAGGAGGTAACGATGTTTAAACGTGGAGCAACGAAAAAGGCTCAGATCATGTCCCTTGAGGAAGCCGTCAAGACATACATCAAGGACGGAAGCATGGTCGCCTTCGGGGGATTCACGGCGTTCAACAGGAATCCCATCTCCGTCGCCTGGGAGATGGTACGGCAGGGCATCAAGAACATCCATTGCATGGACCGCCACGGAAGTGCCTGCACATGGCTGCTCAATGCCGTGGGCGCGATCAAGATCTATGAAACGGACTGGATGGGCTGGGGCGAGATGGCCGGCAAACTGGACGTCAACATGGAGCGATCCTACAAGGCGGGAAAGATCATCCTCGAGGACTACTCTCACGGCGCCATGGCCATGAGATTCCTCGCGGGCGCGATCGGCGCACCCTTCATCCCCTACTACGCACCGCAGGGATCGGACCTTTACAATCCCAAGTACGACTCCCTCGGGAAGGCCGGGCTGAGGGGCAAGCACCCCAAGATTCCCAAACTCAAATTCCAGGAAATGGCGGATCCTTTCTACGGCGCAGGCAATGTGGTGCTCCTCCCCGCGGCGAGAGTGGACGTCGCGATCATTCACGTGGCCCAGTGCGGTGAGAAGGGGACCGCTCGATGGCGCGGGATCGGCACGATCGACAAGGAAATCTGCTTCGCCGCCGACAAGGTCATCGTCGTCGCCGAGGAGATCGTGCCCGAATCCGAACTGCGGAAGAACCCCGAATCGAACCAGGTTCCCTACTTTGTCGTCGACGCGATCGTGGAGAATCCCTGGGGGGCCTACCCGAGCGCGGTGCCCTTCTACTATGACTACGACGCCCCCTTCATGAGAGGCATGGACGCCGCTTCCAGGAATCCCGAGGACCTGAAGAAGTGGCTCGACGAGTGGGTTTACGGCCCGAAGAGCTGGGAAGACATGATGACCAAGGTGGGGGCGAAAAGGCTGCTCGATCTCAAGGCAGACAGCACCACCGGGTACAGCACCAGGATCCTGAGAGGCAAGAAACCCGCACCCAGGATGACGATGCCTCTTTCCGTCGCACGAAGCGGTTATTAAAGAAGGGAGGGAACAAATTATGGCTAAAACGATGGAACAAATGATGGACTTGATCGACAAGATTCCCGATGAGCCGGCCAAGGTAGGCGAGTTTATCCTGCCCGAACTCATGGCCATCCAGATCGCCCACCAGGTCCGGGATGACGATATCGTCTTCGCGGGCACGGGTCTTCCCATGGTCGGGATCATGACGGCGAACTTCATCAACGCCCCGCACGCCCTGCTGATTTACGAGGCCGGAATCTGCGACGGGAAGACCATGCACGTTCCCATGTCGGTCTGCGATCAGCGAGCGGCCAACATGTGCTCCTCGCTGGGCGGTCTCGTGGACACCTTCGGCTTCTACCTCCAGCAGGGGTTCGTCTCGCTGGGGTTCCTCGGCGGCGCGGCCATTGACAAGTACGGCGGCGTCAATGTCACGTCGATCGGCGATTACTACAAGCCCGCCCACCGCTTCACCGGGTCGGGCGGAAACTCCGACATCGGAACGATGGCGAAGCGAACCGCCTTCATCATCCTCCAGGAGAAGAGACGGTTCCTCGAGAGGAACGAGTACACCACGACCCCGGGCTGGTGGTGCTGGGACTTCAAGACGAACGAGTGGAAACCCAAGAAAGAAGTCTGGAAGGGCACCCCTTACGCCGACCACGGCCCCGTGGCCGTCGTGACCAACATGGGCACTTACAAGTTCGACGAAAACGGCGAGATCTACCTCGAGACCTTCCACCCCGGTGTGACGGTGGATCAGATCAAGGAGAACTGCGGATTCAACCTGAACGTCAAGAACGTGAAGGGTGAGACAAGGCATCCGACCTACCGCGAGCTCTTCGTGCTCAGGGAGTTCGTTGATCCCGAGTTGATCTTCCTGCCCCAGAAGGTGGAGTATCCCGCATCGCTCAAGAAGCTGATCGAGGGTTAACCCGAGACTCGAGAAAGGTTGGTGGAGGGGTTCCAACGGCCCCTCTCCAACCTTTCTTTTTGTGACTTTTCCCCGCAGAAAAACCCTTGACCCGTCGGTTCGATCTGTGTATGAGAATTGGGCGTCAGGCATCAGGCATCAGGCGCCTGATTCTTCTGACCATCCTTATCGGGCATTACCGTTTTCCGCAGACACACGCCTTTTGTCATTATACAATGCAGAAAAGAGGGCTTTGGAAAGGGCGTCCACCCAAAGGTCTCACAAAATACAACCCAGGGGAGGTTCGGCATATATGAATTTAGAACTCACAGAAACCCAGAAAATGATTCAGGATACGGCGAGAAACTTCGCACGGACGGAACTCGAGCCCGTGGCAGCCAAGCTCGATCAGCAGGGGGACCGGGAAACCTTTCTCAAAAACCTGCGAAAACTCGCTCAACTCGGACTCATGGCCATCAACGTCAAGAGCGAGTATGGCGGATCGGAAGCGGGAGTCGTCGCCTTCAGCCTGGCCGTCACGGAAATCGCCCGGGCCTGCGCATCGACGGCGGTGACCATGTCGGTGAACAACATGGTCTGCGAGGTCATCCAGGCGGTGGGCTCGGAGGAACAAAAAAGGGCCTATATCCCGAAGATCGCATCGGGAGAATACTACGCAGGGGGGTTCGCGCTGACGGAGACCATGGCCGGATCGGACCCGGCGAGCATGAAGACCACCGCCATCCTCGACGGCGACACCTATGTGATCAACGGCTCGAAGATCTTCATCACGAGCGCCGAGTACGCCGGCGTCTTCGTCGTCTGGGCGATCACGGATCCAAAGGGCAAAAAAGGCAAGAATATCAGCACATTCCTGGTTGAAAACGGCACCAAGGGACTCACGGTGGGCAGGGCCGAGCACAAAATGGGTCAGCACGCGTCGGCCACCAACGAATTGATCTTCGAGGACTGCCGGGTCCCGAAAACCGCACTCATGGGGAAACTCAACGACGGGTTCCGGGTCGCCGCGGGTGAACTCGCAGGCGGAAGGATCGGCATCGGCTCACTCGGTCTCGGATGCGGCCTGGCCGCCATGGACTACGCGACCCGCTACGCCATCAACCGCGTGCAGTTCGACCAGCCCATCACAAATTTCCAGGCGATCCAGTGGATGATCGCCGAGTCCTACACGGAGCTGGAAGCGGCAAGACTGCTCCTCATGAACGCGGCCTTCAAAAAAGAGCAGGGCAAGTACTTCGCCCGGGAAGCCTCCATGGCCAAGTACTACGCCACGGAAGCGGCCGAGCGGGCCTGCTACAACGCGCTTCAGATCTTAGGCGGCTACGGCTACACGGCCGAGTTCCCCATCGAGCGTTATGCCCGTGACGTCCGCATCACCTCGATCTACGAGGGGACGAACCAGATCCAGAGGTTGATTATCGCACGGGATATCCTCGGCGCCCTCAAATAAAAAAGGGGACAGGCTACTTTTTCAAGAAACCTCTCGATACAGAAAGCCCGCCTTGAGCGTTGTCGAAAGGCGGGCTTTTCCATCTTTCATTTCTCTGATTCTTCTATCTCTCCCCTCTTCAACGACGGCTCATCCCTGTTTCTTCCCGAGGGCTTCGGCGGCCTTTTTCAAGAGGAATTCCTGAAAGACGACGTCGTGCTCCACGCTGAAGGACGACTCGAAGTCGCGGCTCTGGCAATTCAGCATGAATTCCTTACCCTGCCTGAGCGCCGCCACGGGTGCCTCGAGCATGAGCCTGGCAAACTCCACGGCCCTTTCCACGAGCCGATCCTCCGGGACGATTTCGCTGACAAGACCGATCCGGTGGGCCTCAGCTCCGTCGATCCGCCTTCCGGTGAAACAGATGTCCCTCGCCATGCCTTCCCCCACGATCCAACGGAGCGGCGTCCACAACGGCGGGATGCCGAACTTGATCTCAGGGTGTCCGAAAAGGGCCTTCGGGGAGCAGATCCTGACGTCACAGAGTTTCACGAAATCGAACCCTCCCGCCAGGGCCGGCCCGTTCACCGCGGCAATCGTGGGCTTCGGGAAATACCAGAGATCCCTGTGATAGCGGGCCGACGTCTCGAAAATCTCCGCGAGGAGGGCGGGGTTTTTGAATTCCCCGAGATCGAACCCCGCGCTGAAGGTGTCTCCGGCACCCGTAAAGATCACGACACCGATACCGGGGTCATCCCTCCAGCCTCTGAGCAGGTCGGAAAGGGCTTTTCGCATCTCCACGGAAATCGCGTTTTTTCTCTCGGGTCGGTTCAGCGTGACGAGACCGATCCTGTCTTCCCTGACTTCAGCCGTAATCGTTTTGAACGCCATGTCGTTCCTCGGGGGCGCAGGCTCATGCCCGCGCCCGGTCTGAATTTCGAATGATGAAATCTGAATGAAACCTTACCGCTGGTATTCATGGCAAGGGCCGTTCGTCGATAAACAGAACGCTGCCACTGACCAACAGCCAACCAGGATTCTTCCCTTTCGATGATCCGCCCCTCGTATACCAGCCGGGGCCGCCCCTGGATTCCCATGGCGAGGCATCGCTGCTCCGGGAGAAATTCCACGGCATCCCATCGCTGTTCCGGAGTCTTTTTTTACGCCGGAACTCGATATCGTTCATCGGGTTCTCTCGATCCAGTATAACCATGGGGGATGATTTCTTGTTCACATGGTCTATGCCTCAAAGCGGCAGGCCTTCGGCTCGAGATGTTATCCTGCACGCGGCCCCCTGGATCCTTGACCCGGGTTGCGAGCCCTCATTTTCCGGTGAATTTCGCTTTTCGTTTTTCGAGAAAGGCGTTGACGCCCTCGACGTAGTCCTCGGTTTTTGCGGCATGGAACATGCCCATGCGCTCCAGCTCGAGCTGTTTCTCGAGAAGCCCTTCCATAGCGGAATTGAGGTTTGCCTTGATGATGGCGTAGGCCTTTGTCGGGCCCGCGGCCAGCCTCTCCGCCGTTTCGGCCACCGTCGCCGTGAACTTCTCGTCCTCAACGACCATGTTGACCAACCCCATGTCAAGGGCCTGCTTCGCGTCGAACATGGGGTCGAGCAGCATGATTTCCATGGCCTTCCCGAATCCCACGAGGAGCGGGACGAACGTCGTCCACCCGGCGTCGCCGACCATTCCGATCGTCGGGTACCCTGCTCGAAAACGAACTGAAGCGGCGCAGATCCTGAAATCGCAGGCCGCGACAAGGCTCATTCCGGCACCGCCGACGGCTCCGTTGACAGCCGCGATCACCGGCTTCGGCATCCGGCGAAGCGTGATGATCCCGACGTTGAGAACCTTGATGATCTCCCGGAAGGGCTCCGCACGATCCTTGTCGAAGAAGCTCTTGAAAACGGCAATGTCACCGCCCGCACAGAAAGCCTTTCCCTCACCGGTCAGGACAACCGCACGAACACCTTCATCGTCGGTACACATCTCCATCGCTTTGGTGAAATCCTTCACGAAACCGTAGTCGATTGCGTTGAAGCTCTTCGGCCGGTTGAACCGGACATAGGCAACGGCACCCTTTTTCTCGTAAATCATGGTTTCTAAGGCCATCGGCAACCCCCTGGTCACAGGCTACGGCCTGCTCGAATTTTTATTTTCAAAAAAGGGGACAGGCTACTTTTTTCTACACCGCAAGCGGTTTGCGATCCAATCAGACCCTCTCTCGATGAGTGGACCGGGGCTCAAACATGAGATGTCCGAGCCCCGGCAACTCTCTGCAGATCACCGCTACTTCGATGCCAGATAACGGCCGATCGTCATGATCTCGGCTTCCTTGGTGCCCTCGTAGAGCTCGAGGATCTTGGCGTCGCGATACCACTTCTGGACGTCGTATTCCTCGATGTAACCATAGCCGCCGTGAATCTCCACCGCCGCGTTGGCGCAGAAGACAGCCGTCTGACCGCTGTAGTACTTCGCCATGGCGGCGAGGGTGTAATCGGGTTTGCCCGAATCCACGAGCCATGCCGACTTGTAGACCAGACCCCTCAGAGCTTCAATGCGGATCGCCATCTCGGTGAACTTCTGCATGGTGATCTGGTAGCTCGCGAGCGGAGACCCGAAGGCCGTTCTTTCCTTCGCATACTTCACCGAAGTTTCCAGGCAGGCGATGGAAAGTCCCAGCCCCTGCGCCGCCACGAGAATGCGGGTCACGTCAAAGAAATGCATGAGCTGGTGGAAACCCCTGCCCGCCTTGCCGACGAGGTTACTCTGCGGCACGCGCACATCCTCGAGGGCGATCTCGGCGGTGTCGCTCGAGCGGATCCCCATTTTCCCGTGAATCTTGTTTCGGGTCACGCCCTTAGCGGTGGCCGGCACGATGATCATACTGAAACTGTTGTGCTTCTTCTCTTCCGGGTTCGTGATGCACTGGGTGAGCATCCAGTCGCAGACGGTGCCGTTCGTGATGAACATCTTGTTGCCGTTGATCACGAAGTCATTGCCGTCTTTGACGGCCCGGGTCTTGTAACCGGCGACGTCCGTTCCGGCGTTGGGCTCCGTGAAAGCGCCCGCGCTGACCATCTCTCCCCTGCAAACGGGGGGCAGATATTTCTGCTTCTGTTCCTCCGTGCCGAAGAAGTACACTCCCTCGCACCCGAAAGACGCGGCGGCGATGTTGAGGCCGATGCCCATGTCCACGCGGGAGAGCTCCTCCGTGATAATCGCGTTCCCGAGAAAGCCCGCACCCGGCCCGCCGTACTGCTCGGGGATCCAGGCGGCAACAAGGCCGTTCTCAGCCGCTTTCTTCCGGATTTCCGGCGTGTACTTTTCTTGAGCGTCACACTCCTTGGAAACCGGCGCCAACTCCTGAACGGCGAATTTGTAGGTCATGTCCTTCAACATCTTCATCTCTTCCGTCAAATTAAAATCCATCTTCTTCCTCCTTGAATGTCTGACTCGTCAGACCGTTTTTAGTTATGAGTGATGAGTTTCGAATGGTCCATTTCCTTCGACTCAAAACTCAAATTTGTGATGCACTCCTCATTTCCCGAACTGTTCCCTCAGGGCGATCTTGTTGATCTTGCCCACGCTCGTCTTGGGAATGGCATCGACGATCGCATAGCGGTCGGGAAGCCCGTACTTCGGGATCTTCCCTTCTTCGACGGCCTTCTGCAGAAACGCCTTGATGTCGTCCGGCGACACCTTGCCTTTGAAGTCGGGTTTGAGCACCGCGATGATCATGGGACGCTCACCCCACTTGACATCGGGAACACCGATCGCCGCCGCTTCCGAAACGCCCGGGTGCTGGCTGACCAGGCTTTCCAGCTCGAGGGACGAAATCCATTCGCCGCCCGTCTTGATGACGTCTTTCAGGCGGTCCGTGATCTGCAGGTACCCTTCCGGATCGATGTGACCGATGTCCCCCCCGTGGAGCCAGCCGTCCGGCCAGAGTTCCTTCGTTCTGTCCGGGTCCTTGAAATACCCCTGGGTGAGCCAGGGTGATCTCATGACGACCTCGCCTGTTGTCTTGCCGTCGTGCGGCATCGGCTTCCCCGTCGGGTCCACGACCTCGAGTTCTATGAGCGGGATGGGGAATCCCGTCTTGATCACGATGTCGAGCACCCTGTCCTTCTCCCATCCCAGCATGTGCGGTTTGAGATTGGCCAGCGTCATGACCGGGCAGGTCTCAGACATCCCGAACCCCGAGAAGACCTGGATACCGAGGTCCATCGTCGCCTTGGCAAGCCCTCTCGTCAGCGCCGCGCCGCCAATGACCACCTTCCATCGGGAAAGATCGACCTTCTGGGCGATGGGGCTCGAAACAAGCATGTGCAGGATGGTGGGGACGCAGTGAGAGAACGTAACCTTCTCGCCGAGGATCAACTTCAGGAGCATCTCCGGCTCGTACCTTCCCGGATAGACCTGTTTCACACCGTAGAGCGTCGCGATGTAGGGGATCCCCCAAGCGTGGGCATGGAACATGGGGGTCAAGGGCATGTAGACGTCATTGGTACGGAACCTTCCGACCGATTCGATGCATCCGACGGCGACGGCCGTACTCAGGGTGTGCAGGACGAGCTGGCGATGGGAAAAGTAAACCCCCTTGGGAAGCCCCGTCGTCCCCGTCGTATAGAACGTCGTCGCCTTCGTGTTCTCGTCGAAATCCTCGAAGTCGAAATCCGGTGAGGCGCCTTTGAGCATTTCCTCGTATTCCGTGTCGAATTTCACCTTCGAATCCGGAACCTTGCCGTCATCGGTGACCACGATGAACCTTTTCACCGTTGTGAGCTTGTCCCGGATCGCCTCGAGGATCGGGAGGAAATCCGTGTGGATGATCACGACATCATCCTCTGCATGGTTCATCGTGTAGAGGATCTGATCCGGCGACAGGCGCCAGTTCATCGTGTGCAGGACCGCGCCCATCATGGGAATCGCGAAGAAGCACTCGAGATAGCGGTTGCTGTCGTAGTCGAACACGCAGATTGTGTCCCCCTTCTTGACTCCGAGCTTCTGCAACCCGCTGGCGAGCCTATTGATCCTTTCATAGAGGGCCCGGTACGTCAGCCTCAGCTTGTCGCGGTAAACAATTTCCTGATCGGGCGCATACGCAAGTGGCGTGACAAGGAGTTTCTTGATGAGCAAGGGATACGGATACCATTCTCCGGGCTGGTAGACCTTTTTCGCCATATCACACCTCCTTTGAAGTCTGACTCGTCAGACTGTTTTGAATGTTGAGTGAAGCGCTATGTATGAAGGATTCGTCAACGTCTCCTTCGAAACTCGATTGCATGACAGGCGATCCGCCCTGATCCCTATACCCGTCACCGGGAACCCTTGACCCCGGGGCCTCTTCCCATCCCTGTTCGGTTCTGAAAAAGTAGCCTGTCCCCTTTTTGTCAGTCGATCTGGTCCATGTAATCGGAGGCGTCGATGTAGTCGTCCTTTTCCTTCGTTTTTGCCTTCACGCGCTTTTTGACTCCCCCGGTCTTTGCAGGCGATTGAGGTCCTCGTCCATGGAGTTCCCTGATGAACCTCTCGATAGACGCCGTCGTCCTGTCGGCCTGTTCGTAGACCTTTTTGAACTGCACCTTGCCGATGTACCCCTGGTCGAGGGCCACGTACAGATAGCTCTGGATCTCGGTCGTCGATGACTCCGCCATATACAGGAAGGTGATGAATTCCTGCCGGGTCTTTCGAGAAAAGCCCTCGGCGATGTAGGCCATGGCGGCGGAGGCGGCGGCCTGGATCCGGCCGGCCAGCAGTGCGTCCCTGCCGAAACTCCGGCCCCGGGTCGCACCGTAAGCCTCTCTCGCCAGCATCCTTGCGTCCTTCCAGCATTCGAGATCTTCAAATCGGCGGATTTGCATGACCTGAGTCCCTCTGTGTCTGTTTAGGTCATGCCGCAACGCGGCAGGCATCCGGTTGAGGGGTTATATTGATCGTTTCTCAACCTGTAATCTCCTCGACGTCCAAGCTTCTGATCGTGACCCCTGTACCTCAGAATTCCGGGAGAGGAGGCAAGATAATATGCTAAAGTTATTTATAGAAAAATATGATAA
>FWPV01006461.1_pt1 | contig 22366 bp, 16 predicted proteins | sample 2228371 | NCBI WGS metagenome assembly FWPV01 (sample SAMEA103939776, study PRJEB20133) | metagenome | reverse complement strand
CCCCGGCGGCGGCGCGCCCTGCGGCCGCGGCCGGTGCCGAGCCGCACGAAGGCCTGTTCTGGGAGTCCGTTGGCGACAAAGTCCGGTGCCTCCTTTGTCCCCACAACTGTCTTATAGAAGAAGACGACGAAGGCCTGTGCAAGGCCCGCGGGGTGCGGGGAGGCCGGCTGATTTTGCTCACCTATGGAAGACCCGCCACCATCATCAGCGACGAGATCGAGAAGAAGCCGCTCTTCCATTTCCACCCCGGTACGCGCGCCCTTTCCCTGGGCGGCTACGGCTGTAACGTTCTCTGTGTGGGCTGTCAGAACTGGCAGATATCTCACGCCAACCCTCGTACCGAGACCACTAGGTTGCCGTATCTGTCCCCCGAAGACGCAGTGGCTCTAGCTCGCCGGTACAAGCTGGCGGGCGTAGCCTTCACCTACAACGAGCCGGTGGTCTGGCTCGAGTACGTGCATGACGTATGTGAGGCCTTCAAGGCGGCAGGGCTCTACACGGCGTTCATCACCGCCGGCTACTTGAGCGAGGCGGCGCTGGACTACATCGGGCCACTCCTGGACGCTTACAAGTTCGATCTCAAGGCGCCTACGGCGGAGGGTTGGGCCAAGCTGAGCAAGGTGAAGGATCCCACCCCGGCCCTGGCCTCTGCCGTCTTGGCTAAGGATCGGTTCGGCTGCCACGTAGAGGTGGTCTCCAACATCGTCCCCGAATTGAACGACGGAGACGCCGACCTGATCGCTATGGCTCGCTGGGTCCGGGACGCCCTGGGCCCCGACACTCCCTGGCACGTCACCCGGTTTCTGCCGGATTTCGAGCTCTCCTACCTGCAGCCCACGCCGATACGGACTCTGGAGAGGGGTATCGCTTTGGGCCGCAAGGAGGGGCTTCGCTTCGTTTACATCGGGAACGTGCAGGGGCATCCGGCCCGCAACACTGTCTGCCCGGGTTGCGGACGGACTGCGATACAACGCGGCGAGCACTCGATAGAGGCCATCTGGGTCAAGAAGGGACGCTGTGCTGCTTGCGGCGAGAACCTGGGTGTGATAAGAGCAGAGGACTGACTGGTCAAACCGGCGTCGAGGGGGACGGTTTAGGGGCCGCCGGCTGCGGGGAGCATGAGGTCATAAGAGACGACGATAAGAGGCGGAAATCGTGGCGGAGAGGCGACAACGCGAAAGTAGCGACAGGGGTACGGAGAGCATAGCTTCTGCAAACGGGTCGTCCTCGACGATCAGGCTGGTTGTACCCCAGCAGGCGGAGTATCTGGCCCTCTGCCGCCTGGTTGCCGGTGCCTTGGGGGCCCAAGAGGCGGCGGACGAGGAAACCATAGCCGACCTCAAACTCATGGTCACCGAGGCCTGCAACTGCTTCCTGCCGAAGCAGCCCGGGAGTGAACACGCTGCGGGCATAGAGGTGGAGTTCGCTCCTCTCCCTGGGGCGCTGGCCATCACGGTGGCGGATTCTGACCACCGCCTCAGCCTGCGACCTGCTCACGACGAGCAGGGACGACTGACCGAGACCGGGCTCGCTCTCACCATCATGCGCGCCTTGGCGGATGATTTCGAACAAACAGGCAGTGAAGGCGGAGGCAGCGTCCTTCGTCTGGTCAAGCGTCTCACGTAGTCCGGAAACGCTGCGGGCCGCCAGCAGTCGGCGTCTACGGCCCAGCCGGGCCCTCGGGGTCTCGTGCTAGACTTCGGGCCATGAATACGGGTGCGAGGTGGGGGCGTCGTCGGCCTGGGGCTGGGAGAGCGGATCTTCGGGGGGCGGCATTGCAGACAGCCCCGGTCATGAAGCGGCGGGTTGTTCGCAGAAGTCTTGCCGCGGCCTCCGTTGCGGTCGCTTTGTTCCTCGCGGTCTTCTTGGCAGTCTTCTTCGGGGGCTTTGCCGCGCTGCTCTCTGGGGTCGGGATGACCGGTCCTGGTGTTGCTAAGGCGCAGGCTCCAGGAGACCTCCAAGTGATCCCCGGGCGCTTGCTCAGCTTGGTGGGCGAGGAGGCCTCTCTTAAGCTGGTGGGCCCCGGACTCGAGCAGCTTTACAGTACCGGGGGGACAGTGGTCGTCCGTCTGGAAGGACCGGCCCGGGCTGAGGAAGTGGGGCAGGCAGAAGTGCGCCTGCCTCTGGTCAGGGAGCTCGCCATCGGGATGCGGCCCGACGAGCTGAAGCCTTCGGCGGACGCTCGCGTGGGCGGGGAAGGCGGAGCGGATTTGTCGGCCGGCCAAGGCTCTGCCGGCCGCGGACCAGCGTCTGCTGGTGAGGACCTCTTACTCCCTCTACGTCGATGGGGCGGGGAAGCCCTGGTGATCCCTGGGGCGTACCGGGTGACCGTGAGCGTGCAGGTAGGCGGTACGACGGTGGGAAGCGGCCAGACCTGGCTCGGGAAGGTCGCTCCGCGGGAACAACCGCTGAGGCTGGCCCTGATCTGGCCGCTTGCCCTGGGAATACACCGCGACCCCGACGGTGTTTTCTTTGATCGCAAGTTGGAAGAGGCGGTTGACCGGAGCACGGAGGGGGCGGGCCTTGCCGGCTTCCTGTGGCTGTCCGAACGCTACCCCACCATCAAGTGCACCCTAGTCGTGGAGCCCGTCCTGCTCACGCAGCTCCGGGACATGGCCGATGGGTACTTACGAACGGGCGATACAGGTGGGCCCGCGACCGGCTCCTCCCCGAGCGCAGCCTCGCCCGGCGGTGCTGCACAAGTCGGTCCCCCCGAGGAAGTACCTGCCAGCGACGCCCGTGCCCAAGACGCAGCCGCCAGTCTTGCGGAATTGCAGGCCCTGGTCGCAGACGGACGAGCAAGCGTTCTTGCTTTGCCGTATGCCTCACCCGATCTGGCAGTGTTGGCAGCCCGAGCCCGGCGGGATGGGGTGGGACAGCTCCAACTCGGCAAACAGGAACTCCAGCAGACGCTGGGTCTGAGTGCGCCTGTGACCGGCGTTTATCTGGCCGATCAAGAGATCACGCCGGCCTGCTTGTCATTACTTGGCCAAGCCGCAGTGGATCATGCCGTCGGGCCGAGTTCCCTGGCGTCGCGCCTCAGCGAACCGCTGGAGCCGGGCTCCATCACCGTGCGAGTGCGGAACGAGGAACATGACCGGGTCACGCTTATCCTTGCCGACGATGGCCTGAGCGGATTGCTGACCCCGCCCGGGGACGCAGGTCTTTTCTTCGCTCGTCTTGCTGCGGAGCTGGCGTCCCGTCCGCTGACGGACCTGGTGGTCGCGCCTCCCGTCACTTTCGAGCTGCCGTCGCCGGCATTCGTAGAGAAGGTGTACCACGAACTGCTGACCTCATCGTGGCTTGCGACGATCACGGTGGCCGACCTGCTCCAGAGTCGACCTCCAGCGAGTCGTCCTCTCCTGCTGAAAGGGAACGCCTCGGCACCTCGGCCTGGCTACTTGGAGGAGTCGCTACTGGCAGCAGTGGGCTCTGCGGGTGCCGTGGTGAGGCAGCTCTCGGACATCGCCGACGTCACCCGGGTCCCGGTGGAAAGGTCGCGGCGCCTCCTTTACCTCGCTGAGAGCCGTTTCTGGTATCGGGAGGGGGCAAGCTTGGAGGAGGCGAATGTGGGCCTTAAGTACGCCACCCAGGCCGAGAGCCTCGCCAAGGGTGAACTTGCCAAAGTAGCTATCAGCAAGCTGGAGTCGGACTGGTTCTGGGGGCGCCAAGGAACGTTGACGCTCCTGGTCGAAAACGACGCTGCTTACCCCGTCACTGTAGGACTCCATCTGACCGGCGACGGACTGAGCCTCGCCATCGCCGGCGTAAAGGCTGGTGACTCCTCAGGGGCAGGAGAGCAGGCCTCAGACCGGGAAGAGCTGGCTCCAGACCGGAATGGATCGACGGAAGCGAGGGGCGAGCTGACTCAGGTCGTGGAGCTGCTGCCGGGCGTCACCACGGTAGATGTACGGGTCTCGGCGACAGGCGGTCTGCATGGGCTGAAGGCTCGACTTACCACCGGCACCACATCTGGCGCGGTGGTATTGACTGAGGCGGCGACCAGTGTGGGCTTCATCACTTGGCCATGGCTTGCCCGATGGGTGGGGCTCGCGCTCGGTCTGATCGTTGTAAGCCTCACCGTCCTGGTGCTGCTGCGACGAAGAAGGCGGGCGGCCGCAACCTCCCACCGCCCTGTTCGTTAAACCTGTGACAAGAGCTAACCACGGCTGAAGAAGCCAGGACGGCAGGAGCAGGCAGGTGCGGCATGAAGACGATTCTGTTATCGCTGATCCTGTTTGCGCTGGCAGGCTTCCTGGTGGCGGACGGAGTGGAGATGTACAAAGCCCACCGGGAAGCGGTGCGGCAGGCCGAAGCGGTGGCTCAGCAGGCGGCCGAGGTCTTCCTTGCCACCAACGGGAGTGAAGAGGCCGGCGAGCGGGTAGCCCAGGCCGTGGCAGCCGAGGCCGGCGTGGAGCTGCTTGACCTGAGCTATCACCGGGGGACCACCCGTTGGGTCGAGGCCACGGTCCGCGCGGAGAGTGCGAGCCACTTCTTGCGCCATCTACCCTTCCTCAGGGACTTCCTGGGCTGGGAAGCTACCGCCGTCGCGCACTTCTAGCCCTGGAGGAGCCGGTCTTACCGCCGAGCGGCCCGCCGGCGCCGATTAAGGAGCGAGGCAGCCTCCGTCGCCTCTCTCGTCAATGGGGATGTAGTCCCTCTCCGTCGGTCCCATGTAGATCTGACGGGGACGATACAGTGCACTCTGACTGTCGCGCACTTCCTTCCAGTTGGCTATCCAGCCCGGCATGCGGCCCATGGCGAAGATGACCGTGAACATGTTCACCGGGATGCCGATGGCGCGCAGGATCACTCCTGAGTAGAAGTCCACGTTGGGGTATAGACGGCGCTCCTGAAAATAGGGATCGTTCAGAGCGATATCTTCTAGCCGCTTGGCGATCTCCAGCAAGGGGTCCACCCTCTTGAGCCGGGCCAGGAGCTGGTCCGCTCTTTCCTTGAGCAGTGTGGCCCGGGGGTCATAGGTCTTGTAGACGCGGTGTCCAAAGCCCATCAGGCGGAGGGAGGAGTCCTTGTCCTTTGTGCGGGCCACATAGTCGGCGGGGTCGATGTTGTTGTCGTGAATGTACTGGAGCATCTCCACCACCGCGGCGTTGGCCCCGCCGTGGAGCGGACCCCAAAGGGCGCACACTCCGGCGGCGCAGCTTGCGAACATGTTGGCTCCCGAAGAAGCCACCATGCGCACGGTGCTGGTGGAGCAGTTCTGTTCGTGGTCGGCATGAAGGATGAGGATGAGTTGGAGGGCGTCTACGATCTCGGGCTCCGGCTCGTAATCGGCGAAGGGGATGGAGAACATCATGTGGAGGAAGTTGCTGCAGTAGTCCAGATGGGGTTTGGGATAGATGATGGGTTGTCCGATCGATGTCTTGTAGCTTGCGGCGGCGATGGTCCGCAGCCGACTGATGAGACGGGCAGCTGCCGCCTGGAAGATAGCCGGTCCCTCCATCTCCATCAGGTCGGGCTCGTAGCAGCTCATAGCGTTGATCATGGCCGACAGGATCGCCATAGGATGACCGGTGGCAGGAAAACCGTCGAAGTGGTGATAGAGACCCTCATGGATCATCTCGTACTTGGTGAACAAAGAGCTCCAACACTTGAGCTGTTCGCGGGTGGGGAGCTCACCGTAGATGAGAAGCCAGCAGGTCTCGACGAAGGTGCTGTGTTTGGCGAGCTGCTCTATAGGGATGCCCCGGTAGCGAAGAATGCCTCTCTCCCCGTCCACGAAGGTGATAGCCGACTGGCATGACCCCGTGTTGACGTATCCTTCGTCCAGGGTGATGCAGCCTGTGAGTTCGCGCAGCCGGGACACGTCTATGGCTCTTTCCCCTGCGGTGCCCTTGACTATGGGCAGCCGATGCTCAGCACCATCCAGAATGAGTGTGGCGGTCTCCGACATGTTCCTCTTACCCTCCCTGTGGATCCCGGTAGGCGACCAACGCCTTGTTGTCGATCACTCTGAACTGTCAATCACTACAAATGAGCGAGCCTAATCGCTCAGTCAGGAGCATGTTCTCTCGGTAGTCGACGGGGCAATCGATCACGGTCACTCCCTGTCTGGCAAACGCCGCCCGCAACACCGGCAGAAGACGGTCGGCACTCTCGATGCGCTCACCTTCGGCACCCAGACTGCGTGCGTAGAGGACGAAGTCCGGATTCCCGAAGTCTACACAATTAGTGCGCCCCACTGCACAGATCTGTTTCCACCCGATCAAGCCGTAGGAGTTATCGCTCCAGATGAGTACCACCAAGTCGAGTCCCAGACGCACGGCCGTCTCCAGTTCTTGGGAGTTCATGAGGAAACCGCCGTCGCCGGTGACTGCCACCACCTTGCGTCCAGGATACGCCAGGGCGGCGGCTACTGCCCCAGGGACCGCGATACCCATGGCGGCGAACCCATTGGAGATGATGCATGTGTCCGGCCGCTCGGCCTGGTAGAGTCGGGCCAGCCAAAGCTTGTGGGCGCCGACGTCGCTGATGATGAGATCATCCGGACCCAGGGCCTGTCTTAAGTCACTGATGATCTTCTGAGGCTTTACTGGAAAGCTTCGGTCTTCCGCATGTGACCGCAGCTCTTCCCCGAAGGCCCGTCGGGTTGAGCCGGACGGGCGCGGGGGCTTGCGGCTGCAGAGTCGCCCCAAAGCGTCCAGAGCCGGCCCGATATGCCCGATGACTTCGCAGTCGACGCGGTAGTGTTCGTCTATCTCGGCCGGAGTCGCATGCACATGGATGAGGCGCTGGCCGGGCTGGTGCCACTGCTGCGGATGATACTCGATCATGTCGAAACCCACGCACAGCACGAGGTCGGCATCTTTGAAGCCACAGTAGGTGTAGTCATTGGCCTGCAGTCCGGCTGCGCCCCAACTCAGGGGATGAGAAGCCGGTATGACTCCCTTGGCCATGAAGGTCGTCACCACCGGGAGGTTTACCCTTTCGGCAAAGGCAGTGAGCTGAGCGCCGGCGCCCATACGTACCACACCGTGACCGGCCATGAGGAGGGGCGACCTGGCTTTTTCGAGGAGAGCCGCGGCCTCCTCCAGTGCCCGTGGATCGGGGACAGGCTCCTCGGGGGAGACTCGGGGCAGCGGACCTGTCTCCCCGGTGGGTAGTTCCGCCACATCCTGGGGAAACTCCACGAAACAAGCCCCAGGAGGCTCGGACTCGGCCAGGCGGAAGGCTTTGCGCACTATCTCCGGCACGGTCCGGGGCGAGCTGACGCGGACCCCGAACTTGACCACGGGCTCGAACAGGCGCACCAGGTCGATCACTTGGTGGCTGTGCTTATGGAGGCGGGTGGTGGGGGCTTGTCCCGCGATGGCGACGAGCGGGGCCATATCCAGGCTGGCGTCGGCAACCCCGGTGACCAGGTTGGTCGCTCCCGGTCCGAGAGTGGAAAGGCAGACGCCGGCACGCCCGGTCAGCCGTCCGTAGACGTCGGCCATGAAAGCCGCTCCCTGTTCATGGCGGGTGGTTATGAAAGTCAGGCTGCTGGAAGCGATGGCATCCACGAGAGGGAGAGCTTCTTCTCCCGGCAGGCCGAAAACGTACCGTACGCCTTCGTTCTCAAGGCAGCGGACAAACAGCTCAGCGGCTTTCAAACGGTCTACCTCCCAGGTGGTCCGACAAGGGCCCGCCGCGAACGGCCGTGAAGGGCCGGCCGCGCACGGTCGTCGCCGGAGTGCCGTGCTGCGGCATGCGACCGTGGCCTCGACTCCCAAAGGAGATACCCAGAAGGCGACCCCCACTATCCTCCCGTCTCTTGTTATCCTCTGTCCAGTGAGGGTGTGGTCAGCCTATCTTGACGCTATTGGTCTACGTGAGGCGACAGACCCCAGAAAAGGGGCCGCGCGCGGTAGGGGGGACCGCGCGCGGAGGGGAAGTGCGTGACACACAGGTCACAGCTTGCACGCCGGACTCAGGGAGGCCAGGGGGCGGAGCCTCCCCGGGGCGTTCGCTGCCTATAAAATATAGAATCTAGATTCTACTGTCAAGTCCTTTTGCACAAAGTTCTTCTAGTGCTAGAATCACACCGTGGCACAAACCGTCCAACATGCCCAGCACGTCGTCAAAGAGCCTTGCCAGAAGCGTAGCCGCGATTCGCAGGAGCGCATCCTCAAGGCGGCCGAGGCTCTCATCCGCAGTAAAGGTTTCGAGGCTCTCACCACCGCAGAGGTGGTGAGGAAATCCAAGACCTCCATCGGTACCCTTTACGCGCGGTTCGGCGACAAGACCGCTTTGCTTCATGCCGTGCAGAACCGGGTCCAGGAACGAGAAGAAGCCTGCATCCGCCGTCAGATGGCCAAGGTGGACTGGGACGCCCTCACCTTGGAAGAGTGTGTGCGTCGCCTGGTCGAGATAAAGCACATCGCTACCAAGGACAACCACCGCCTGTTCGAGGCCTTTGTGGTGCACGGGGCGACGGACCCCGTCCTGCGGGCTCAGGGCTACCAGCACAAGGCCGTGATCGAAGACCTGGAAGTGGAGAAACTCATGCGTCATGCGGCCGAGTTCGGGCATGCTGACCCCGAAACGGCCGCGCGAGTGGCCTCTCGCTTGGCTCAAGCAGCTCAAGAGGAGTACGTGCAGCGCTCGCTGTCAGGGGTTTCGTTTCCGCCCAATGCTCCTCCCGACCTTCTTCTCGGGAAACTGGCGGACGTGATCATCGCCTATCTCAAGACTCCCCCCGTCTCGGAGAACCTAGCGGAGACAGGCCAGCCCTCCCCGGACAGCGAAGACGCAGTCGTTGCTGGTTAGGGCCGGCGGCAGTGCTACACTGCCCTTGCGATGGAACGCTGGCACTACCATGCTTTGCAGGAGGCCATAGACTCCAGCACTATGCTGGTTCAAGGCAACCGGGCCTGCGCCTTGGGCGCTCTTGACGCAGGTGTGCGCTTCTTCGCGGGCTATCCCATCACTCCCAGTTCGGAGATCATGGAGACCATGGCCTCCGAGCTGCCGCGAGTGGGGGGCGTGTTCTTGCAGATGGAGGATGAGATCGCTTCTATCTGCGCCTGCATCGGCGCGGCTCTCACGGGGACGTTGGCCATGACCGCCACCTCTGGCCCAGGGTTTTCGTTGATGCAGGAGGCCATAGGCTACGCCACTATGGTCGAAGCGCCTCTCCTGATCGTGAACGTCATGCGGGTAGGACCGTCCACGGGGCGTCCCACCGCTCCCTCCCAGGGTGACGTGATGCAGGCGCGTTGGGGTACGCACGGGGATCATCCGGCTGTGGTCCTGGCAGCGTCTAACGTGGCGGACATGTATCGATTGACTATGGCCGCGGTGCGCTTCGCCCAGCGTTTCCGCACCCCCGTGATCCTTCTCGCCGATGAGGTGGTTGGCCATATGCGGGAGAGTTTCTCGACCGAGCTGATAGGTCGTTACCGGCTGACAAGCGGAGACTTCGATTTCACGCCTTCCTATCTCCATCCCGAGATGGTCCGCGAAGTCCACCCGCCGCATGTCCTGGGCTCAGAGACACACCCGCACGTGACCGGCCTGATGCACGACGAGACCGGTTTTCCCACTGATGACCCGGCGAAGAGCGACCAGTTCTTGCGGCAGCTTCACGACAAGATCGGCAATCACCGTGACGAGCTCTGCCTGTATGACGTGAAAAACGAGGGCAAGGGCCGCTTATGCATCGTGGCCTATGGCTCTTGCGCCCGTAGTGCCCGGGCTGCCCTGCGCCTGGCCGAGCAGGAAGGTCTACCGGTCGAGGTCCTTCATCTCTACACTCTTTTTCCTCTGCCGGTGGAGATAATCCAGGAAGTCGCTCGGCGGGTCGAGTTCATGCTGGTTCCTGAGCTTAACCTTGGCCAGTATGCGCGCGAAGTCCGCAAGATGGCCGAGAACTGGACGACCGTCATCAGCATGGGCAAGGTGGACGGTACCCTCATAACTCCCCGTGAGATCGTCGACCGGGTAGCTGAGCTCATAGGGAAGTACGAGAGCGTATAGCCGTGGGTACAAGATGAGCGAGCGGCTTGCCATCGAGGAACTGCTGCACACGGAGCATCTGCCCCATCTCTGGTGCCCGGGGTGCGGGATAGGAATCGTGACGGGGGCTTTCTTGCGGGCGGTTCTGGCTCTGGGCCTCAAGCGCGAAGAGACCGTCGTGGTGGGGGGCATAGGCTGCTCCAGCCGGGCCGTCGGGTATATCGACGTGGGCACGGTGCATGCCATTCACGGACGAGCGCTCGCATTTGCCACGGGCATAAAGATGGCTCGTCCGGAATTCACGGTAGTGGTCATCACCGGGGATGGCGACGGGGCCGCCATCGGCGGCAATCATCTGATCCATGCCTGTCGGCGCAACATCGATCTCACCTGCATCCTGTTCAACAACCGGGTGTACGGCATGACCGGGGGCCAGGTCTCGCCTACCACGGAGGCCGGGCGGCGAGCTTCCACTGCGCCGTACGGTCAGACGGAACCCGCCTTTGATCTGTGCGAATTGGCAAGAGCGGCGGGAGCGACTTTCGTGGCTCGCGGCATCGCCGCCGAAGTCCGCGCTTTGGAGAAGATGATCCGGCAGGGGATCGCCCATCGCGGGTTCTCCTTCATAGAGGCTCTGGTCCCTTGCCCCACCGAATACGGTCGACGCAATCCGCCCGCGGGCGCAGTGGAGATGCTCATGAGGGACAAAGCGCGGGCAGTGTCGGTCGCCGAGGCCTCGGCTATGAGCCCACGGGAATTGGAGGGGAGGATCGTGACCGGCATCCTGCATCATGATGTGGAGAAGCCTGAGTTCCAGGCCGGCTATGCACAGATGGTGGCTCGAGTGCAGGGGAACCGGGGGATCTCTGGTGGCAACTAGAGCTGGTGGGAAGCATGCGGCCGTGACTGGGTCGGGTGGCCGGGAAGCAGGCGACGCCGCGGAGCAGTCCCCGGCTCGGGGGCACCCGGGCCTTCTGGCCCAACGTGGCTTCTTGGAAGTGCGTTTCGGGGGCAGCGGAGGCCAGGGTGTCATCCTGATGGGCGTGATCCTGGCCATGGCGGCCGCCCGCGACCACCGTTACGTCGTGCAGACGCAGTCCTATGGGCCGGAAGCGCGGGGAGGCTACAGCCGTAGCGACGTCATCATCTCCGACAGTCCGATAGACTATCCCGAGTTGCAAGGGATCGATCTGCTGGTAGTGCTGTCGCAGGCCGCGGCGGACCACTATGTCGGACTGTTGCGAGCGACCGGGGTCTTCGTGTTCGACTCCGAGAAGGTGGCCAGCCCGCCTCGTTTCCGGGGACTGAGCTACGGGGTCCCCTTTGTGCATCTAGCAGTGGAGGAGACGGGAAGGGAGCAGGTGGCCAACGTGCTCACTCTGGGAGCAGTAGTGGCCTTGACCGGTGTGGTGAGCGCCCAGTCACTCCGACAGGCTGTGGGGGATGTCGTGCCCAAGGGTACGGAGGAATGGAACGAAAGAGCGCTCGTGCGAGGCCTCGGCCTGAGAGCAGAGGAGTGGCTAAGGAGTGGCTAAGGAGTGGCTAAGGAGCGAGGCATGATTGTGGGAGGCATTGACCTGGGCGCCAAGAACGTGCATGTCGTTCTGGTGGAAGACGGCGCGGTCATAGGCCGGGCAGTGGTGATCTCGGGCTTTCACCCCGAAGAGGCCGCCGAGCAGGGACTTGTTGAAGCTCTGGCGGCGGCCGGCCGGGACCGGCAAGCTGTTGCCGCCATCGGCGCGACCGGGGCGGGAAGAAAGGCTCTTTCGTTCGCGGACATCCAGCCGACCGAAGTGGCCGCCGACGGGCGGGGCGCCGCGGCGCTTGCGCCCGGCGCCCGCACTGTGGTCGATGTGGGAGCCGACGAGGCCCGAGCCATTCGGCTGAACGCGGCCGGCAAGGTCACCGACTTCGCCATCAATGAAAAGTGCGCCGCGGGGGCCGGCTCTTTCGTAGAAGCCATGAGCCGGGCGCTCGATCTTAGCCTCGAGGACTTCTCCCGGGTTTCTTTGGAGTCCACGCAATCCATCCCCATGAACGCTCAGTGCACGGTGTTCGCTGAGTCGGAGGTGGTAAGCCTCATACATGCGAACACTCCCGCGGCTGACATCGCGCGGGCCGTGCACGACGCCATGGCCGCTCGGGTCTCCGCTCTGGTGAGGCGTCTCGGAGTGGAGGAGCCGGTGGTGTTGGGTGGGGGCGTGGCTCTCAATGTGGGCTTCGTGAAGGCGCTCTCGGAGGCGCTGGGCGGCGTCGAGGTGCAGGTCCTCCCTGAGCCGGCCTATCTGGGGGCTTATGGGGCGGCCCTGCTGGTGGCTGAAGCCTGCGGGCTCTAGAACGTCCACGAAGCCATCTACAAGGCGACACCTGTGAAAGTAGACATCCACCATGGTGAAGACATGACAGACGAAAAACGGGAATACTGGCGCTGGAGCGAGAAGACCTGGCAGGCTCCAGGCATCGACTGGCGGAAGGCCTCGGCCATTACGGTAGGAGTGGATGTGGGCTCGGTGAGCTCGCAAGCAGTCATCCTCGCCGACGGGAGGTTGCTCGCCTTCTGCTCCACCCGGACTGGTTCCAGCAGCCCCGACAGTGCGCTCCGGGCGTTTCGAGGAGCGAGCGAACCCCTGGGGCTTACCCTGGACGACATAAGCTACGCGGTAGGCACGGGCTACGGGCGGGTGAACGTCCCCTTTGCTCATCGCACTATCACCGAGATCGCCTGCCATGCCCGAGGGGCCAACTACATGGCGGGGCCGTCGGTCCGCACCATCCTCGACATGGGCGGTCAAGACTGCAAGGTCATCCGCTGCGACGAACGAGGCAAAGTCCTTAACTTCATCATGAACGACAAGTGCGCCGCAGGGACCGGGCGGGGCATGGAGGTCATCGCCGATGTGCTGGCGGTCCCCATCGAGGAGATCGGTCCGCGCTCGTTCGAGGTCGACGAGGAACCGCCACCAGTTAGTAACGTGTGTACGGTGTTCGCCAAGTCGGAAGCCACCTCACTGCTACGCGCCGGCTGGAGTGTGAATCGTGTCTTGGCGGCGTACTGCGCAGCCATGGCCCAGCGGGTGGCCGGTCTGATCGAGCGGCTGGGAGTGGAGCGAGATTTCTTCATCACGGGAGGCATCGGCAAGAACGTCGGTGTCACCCGCCGGGTCGAGCGGCTCATCGGAGTGGAGGCGGTCAAATTGCCTCCCGATTCGGTCCTCGATCCCCAGATCGCAGGAGCGCTGGGAGCGGCTTTGTTCGCCTATTCGCTATATCGGAAGGCACAACAAGCGAAGGAAGAGGTGGGAGAAAGCGCCGGGCGGTTCCCGGCTGCTGGCCTTTAGTTGGAAGCTAGGTGGCGGAGGGATCCTCGATGATCTCCAATTACGGGTACGAGGACGGTTCGGGCTTTTACTACATCACCATCGATAGCGACGCCTGCGCCTGCTGCCAAGAAAGAGGCTGCGTCACCGCTTGTCCTCAGGGCGTGTATGTACTCGAGGTGAACGACTACGACGAGCTGGTGGCTGTGGTGGCAGAGTCGCGACGCAGGCGGTTGCGTGAGCTCTGTTCTCCTTGCAAGGGTCACAACGGGACGGGAGACAGTGAGCGGCCCCTGCCGTGCACGGACGCCTGTCCCGCAGGGGCCATAAGGCACAGCTGGTGAGGTTCAGCGCCGCGACGGCGCCTGGTCGCCTTGGCACGGTAGCGCGCAGATAAGCGAGCCTGAGGACGTAGAGGCCGATGAAGATGGTGACTGTAAAGATCGACGGGATCGCTCTTGAGGTCCCCGCCGGGACGACCATACTGCGCGCCTCTGACCAGGCTGGACGCTATGTCCCCCGTCTCTGCTACTGTCCAAGTCTTCGCTCCTGCAGTCGCTGTCTATCCTCCGAGGATATGGACGCGGCGTTTAGAGAGACGGGCGGCCTGGGCCCGGACGGGGGCGGAGCGAGCAAAGAGCGATGGGCGACGGACCGGGCTCCCGCAGGCCCGGGCAGCTGTGGCCTGTGCCTGGTCCGCGTGGGAGCGGAGTCAGGTGAACTGGTGCTAGCCTGCGCTACTCCTGTCCGACCCGGCCTCGAGATCACTACCGACGACGAGGAGCTGCGCCTCCTGCGGCAGGAGCGCTTGGCTCCCCTTCTGGCTCGGCATCCTCATGTCTGCCTAGACTGCCCTGACCGGGACGGCTGCGCTCGGGAAGAATGTCGGTTCCACGTACCGGTGGAAGCTCGCTGCTGTGATCAGCTTGGTCGTTGCGAATTCGGAAGGCTGGTCGGCTATATTGACCCAGAGAGAAGACTGGCGCGGCGCGCCGTGGCCGCGCCGCGCGCAGCCACCAAGGAGGGTCCTATCCGCAGGGAGCCCGGGCTCTGTGTTGGGTGTGGCCGTTGCGTGGTGGTATGCTCCACCTCCTCTGAGGCGGCAGACGTGCTCGAGTTGCGCGAGGAGAACGGATCATGGACCGCGTGGCCGCGGCAGGGCGGCCTCCGAGACTCGGGCTGTTCTTTCTGCGGGCAATGTGTGTTGGTCTGCCCCGCCGGAGCCATCACAGCCCCCGGCCCCGAGGGCGGTGCCTGGCTGGAAGGAAGAAGAAAGCGCTATCCCCACCTTGCTCCGGTGCTTCCTCCCCTGCCTTGGCTGCGACTCGCCCCGCTCACGGTCGCCGCGGTGCCCGCAGAGCCCGGCGTCTTTCAGCTGGCCGACGCTTCCGGCCAGGTGGTCCGCATCAGCGGGTGTGCCGACCTTCGCGAGGGTCTCCGCCAAGCACTGGCCGTGGCCGGGGAGACGGCCCTGGGTTTTCGCTTTGAGCTTGCTCCTCTCTACACCGAACGGGAGACGGAGTTGCTGGCTCTTTTTGCTCAGGAACATGGACATCTTCCGCCTCAGAACGATCTCGACGACGACCTTTTTGCGGATGACCTCTTCTAGGGACTCCGAAAGAGCCGCTCGGCCTCAGTCCTCTCCGCTACGGGCTGCGCGGAGGGCCGTGGGAGAAGCAGCCTATACCATTGGCGTGGTTTCGGACACCCACGGAGAGCTACACCTAGCGGTGCGTGAGCTGCTTGCCGGCGTGGACCACATCCTCCACGCGGGCGATGTCGGCTCCGCCACAGTCTTGAGCGAGCTCCAGGCTATCGCCGGGGTGACGGCAGTGCGGGGGAACTGCGACTTCGAAGCTTGGGCTGCTTCGCTTCCTGTCACCACCGAGGTCGAGCTGGCGGGAGTCCGCTTCGTGCTGACCCACATGGGGCGCTCAAGAGGAGACTGCGAAGGAGAGCCTTCGGGAGAGCTCGCTCCGCTGGTGGTCGTCTCCGGGCACACCCATTTGGCGGTCCTGGAGTGGCGCGACGGCGTTCTGCACCTGAATCCCGGTTCTGCAGGGCCCCGTCGGTTCGGTCGGCCCCGCACCCTAGCTCTGGTGCGGGTTTTCGACGGACTGGACAGCCCGAGAGGTCGGGTGGAGGCGGAGATAGTAGTCGTCCCCGATTGAAGGCCGCCGCTCATCTCGGGGCTCGGACGGCTGGGGCCTTCACAAGCGCTGCGCAGCCGCCCGGCCGGGCGGCTGCGCAGGCAGCTTCAAGCGATCCCTCGTCGCTCTCCGCGCGTCCCCTTACAAGCTGTTCGCTACGTGCGTGGTGAGCTCGCCGAGTCTGTAGGTGTAGCTTCCCAGCTCGTTGTCGTACCAGCCGAATATCTTGCAGTGCGTCAACGGTATGCGGTGCTCCGTCCCGCCGATCTTGATGTCCACGAAGCCGGTCCGGGTGTGAGTCTCCACCCCTTCGATGACCACGGCGGCATCCTCGCCCAGCATGTCGGCCGACACATTCTGCTCGTCGCTGTACTTGAGCAGGCCTTTGGCTTCGCCTTCCGCGGCCTCCTTGTAGATGGCGTTGATCTCGTCGCGACCCAGGGCCACAGTGCCGTCCAGACGTTCCTCGGTCTGGAAAGTGACGTTGAGGATGATCAGGCTCACCGAGGCGATCGGTATGCGCACCGAATCGGCCATGAAACCGATGCGAGCGATTTCCGGCATGACCTGTTCGAGAGCCTTCGCCGCGTTCGTCGAGGTGAGCACTATGTTGTTCATGGCCGAGCGGGTCTTACGCAGGTCGGTGGCATTCGCCCCTGGGACGGCATCCAGAGCCGGCTGGCTGTTGGTGACCGCGTGGACCGTGCTCATCCCCGCGGTGATCATGTTGCGGGTGAGGTCACGCGCCAAGAGCGGCCGCATCATGTGAGCGAGGGCAGTAGTGGTGCAGGAAGCGGCCGATACCAACTTGTGCTTCCCGGGATCGAAGTCGAGGTGGTTGATGCCGTGGATCAGCGTGGCGGCGTCAGCGGGCAGGGGTACGCCTTTGAGTTTGCTCTTGAAGGGAGCGCTCAACATGACCACCCGGGCTCCTGCCGCCAGGTGTCCCCGCAAGGCGCCCTTGGGGTCTTCGGGGTCGGTGTGCGGGTCACGGAACTTCCCGGTGCAATCCACTACGACGCTCACCCCATAGTCACGCCAGGGAATGTCTTTAGGGTTGCGGGCTTGCCGCAAGACCACGATCTCTTTGCCATGCGCGCGCATGATGCCCGCCGCTTCGTCGATCACCCGGATGTCCCTGCTCGCCTTGTGGCCACCTAGGAACCGATGGAGTGGACCATAGGTACTGTCTTTCGCGATGTACTCGGCGACGGACTCAAGGGAAGTGCCTACTGGGCGGCCCACGTTGACCACGAACCGGTCGAAGCCATCGTGGCCCAAGTGGTACCAGAGGCTCAGCTTCCCGATTCGACCCAAGCCGTTGATTCCCAGCGTCCTTGCACCACTCATGATCCTTCTCCCTTTCTCGGTTTACCGGACTTAGCTCAGGGTATCACCGCTCCACAGGCTGAGAAGACCTAGGCAGTAGGGGTACTTTCCCCAGGTAGATGTTGCCCGTTCTGCCGTCTATGGAGAGCCAGTCCCCAGTCTTGAGCTCTTTGCCAGCCAGACGGGCGATGCCCTGGTGCTCGATCACCTCCAGGGCGCGGCAGTCCACCACTGCCGTCTTCCCCAGACGCTTGGCCGTGACCGCGGCGTGCGAAGTAGCTCCCCCTCTTGCCGTCAGCAGCCCCGAGACGCGGGTGATCATGGCAATGTCCTCGGGCACGGTATCGGGGCGAAGGAGGACGATGTTGTCGTTCGGATACTCGCTGACCAGGCGGTCGATCTGTTGGGCGTTGATGGCCACCCGGCCGCAGTAGGCTCCTCCCGACACGCCCATGCCCACCGCCACCGGGGCTCCCACTCCCCTGGCCGTAGTGTCGAAATAGGGGAAGTCGCGGGTATGCTCGTGGACCATGGGTCGTTTCTGGAGTATGTAAAGGTCCTCCCCGGAGGCCGACTCGAAGGTGAACTCGATCTCTTGGGGATCGTGCTCGTGTACCTCCACCAAGTTGCGGGCCACTTCCAAGAGAGCTTTGAAGACCGCAGGGTAGTCCTTTTCCAGCGACTGCTCGATGCCCTGGTAGGTGGGACTGCTCAGGCGTTGGGCTTCCGAGATGGGCCAGGGGAACACCAGCCCCCCGACCAGGTCCTCCCCTTGGCTTCGCACAGTGAAGTCACCGAACAAGCGGACCTGGTTGCTGTGCGGTTCCAAGGGGCTGCGGGTGAAAGTGACCCCGGAGCCGGACTCTCGGGTGAGGTTGCCGAACACCATCTTCTGGACGATCACAGCAGTGCCCCACTCCTCGGCTACTCCCAGATAGCTTCGATACAGCTTGGCTTCCGGGGAATCCCAGGACTCGAGCACTTTGCGGATGCAAGCCATGACTTGTCGGAAGGGATCGTCGATGAATCTCACCCCCAGATCCTGCGCCCGCTCCTTGTAAGCGAAAGCCATTTCCCGCATGTGTTCGGGAAGGAAATCGAGCTTACGCTCCACGCCGTACCGCGCCTTGAACTCCTTCATGATGTCGTCGAAGATGTCGCGCTCGACTCCGGAAGCCATGGCCCAGGTCTGGATGAAGCGTCGGTAGGAGTCCCACGCCGCCCATTCAAACCCGGGCTTCCTAGCGAGGGCCTCAGCCAACTCGTCGTTCAGGCCCACGTCGACGAACGTGGTCATCAGGCCCGGCATGGAGATGGCGGCTCCCGAACGGATAGATAGCGTGAGCAGCCGCTTCGGGTCCCCCACACGAAGGCCCGTCTCTTCCTCCAACTCGGTGAGGGCCGCTCGTACGCGGGCCACCGTGTCATCGAAGAGCGGCCGGTGAGCTAGGGCCGGCATGGCGCTGAAGAGCTCAGTGGAAAGGATGAACCCCGGGGGCACCCGGTGCCCATACGACGCCAGCTGCTTAAGGCCAAGGCCCTTGAACCCCAGCGTCATCTGGTCATCGGTGCTCGGTTTGGACCGGTGGATGGGCGAGATCAAGCGCTCGGGGTCATAGTTCATCATGCGGGTGAGGGCATGGTTGCTCAAGCGGCCGGTCAGGGTGGAGATCTGCCGCAAAGCGTTGGATACGTAGCGATCCAAGGTCTGCATACCCAGGGCAGAGACCAGAACCTCGCGCAGCACCATCTCCGCCGCAGCGTCTATAGAGAGTCCCCTGGCTTGGCACTGACGAGGGTCGTTGGCAAGAACGGTGTGGAGCACCTGGTCATGGCTGAGGATAGAGCTGCGGGAGAGCTCGGTGACCGACCCCATGATGAACTGGAAGACGTTCTGGTACTGCCGGAAAGTGAAGTTGTGGCTACTGAAACTGGCTTCAAGGAGACCCAGGTTGGCGGTCAAACTGCGCGAGCTGATCCCGTCGATGGCTAGAGCGCGCTCGAATCGGCGTAGAGTGGCGGCCATGCGCCGCAGGGTGTCGCGGGTCACGTAGGGCTCCACGCCCTCGGCGACCACATCCTCAAGGAGCAGAGAGACCAGATTCTCCAGCCGGAAAGAAAGTCCCAAAGCGTCGAACTTCGGCTCGGAATAGGTACCGTATATCGAAGGGATGCCGGCGGCAATATGACGCTTCTGATAGATGTTCTCCGCCGCGCTCGACGGGGTGGGGCTGAGAATGATCGCCTGCAGCTTCTCCAAGACGGTCAGAGTGGTGTCGAGCAGGCGGTCGCGGGTGTCAGATGTGGGGTCGTCCCGCCAGGCGGTCATAGCCTCGAGGAAAGCCTGTCTGGTTTCGGCATCCAGCTGCAGATGTTCACCCACAGCACGAGTGATGTTGTCGGTGGAGAGGGAGTACTTCTGTGCCAGGAGCTGATGCGTGCGAACCATCAACCAGACGCGGCGCCGATTGACCGAAGAGTCCGCGCCGACCGGGGCTCCAGCGACGGCCTGGTCATCTGTCAGAGCCTGGTCATAGGCTGTAGTGACGTTATCGGCAGCCGCCTCCTCCGCCCTGTGCGGCAGGGAATCGAGCAGCGCGGCAAGCTCTTCGGGCTCCATATGGACCAGACTCTCCACGAAATGGTGGATCTCTCCCTCCATGAGCTCGTCGACTTCTGTCTCCGAAGGGCTCTGAAGGGTCGAACCCCCGTCTCTGCTTCCGGGGGTCCGCGGTAGGGCACCCTGGCGGGCCGCCAGCTGCAGCAGAACCTGGTGAGGTCCCTCTGCCCACTCCTGTTCGCGGGCGACCGCATTCCAGGCATTGGCTGAGAGGAAAGGTCTGAGCCCGGAGGGGTCGAGGGTCATCCAATACGTGAGCACGGCCCGACTGAAATCCACCAGACGATTGGACGATTCTGCGTGCGATTGTTTGCGAAGGAAATGCATGAGGCTGTCTTTACGGCCGCAGATCTCGTCGATCTCAGTGGTCACGGCACGGAGTTCGCCCTCGGCTCCCACGTCATTGAAGTAAACCGGGAAGGCCCTGAGTAGCTGCTTGGCCACGAAGTATATGGGCCTGATGTCAGCGTTAAGGAAACGGGTGACGTCACGCTGGAAAAGGTCGGTGTCGGCTATGTACACCCCACCCAGCCGCAGCTGCACGTTGAGCGCGGCCGCAAGTCGCTCGTAGAGCGCAGGGTTGGACTCGATGATATGCATCCAGCAGCGGATCTTGGGGAGGTGGTAGGGATTGACCACTGTCTCCCACTCGTCCGTCGCTCCTTGGATCTCTGGATACTGGAACTTCCAGTAAAGGATGTCTTCGATAAGATGATCTGCCGCCGCCACGTTACCGGCCTGGCCGATGGCGACCCCGATGGCCTCATAGCATTGGAACCGCATCAAGAGGAACTGGTCCTCGCGGGCGCGGAAGAAGCGGGTCAACCGGCTGAGGATGCGCTCCACGTCCATGTGGTGCTCGGGTTTGAGCAGTTGCCTGACCACTCCCAGCAGGTCGGCCATCACCTCATTCTGACGGTAGCCGAGGGTGTCGTCTTTCAGGAAGTAGATGCAGACGGCGAAGCGGTCCTCGATGGCCTCCACCTGGTAGAGACTGTCGATGGCCTGGTCAAGAAGGGCGGAGAAGGTGGGAAGTTCGTCTGACAGCAATCCCTCGGTCGGGACCGCCTCGGCGCGGCTGATGAGCGCTCGGATGTTGTCAGGTGCGAGGGAGGCGAAACACCGAACGACCGCGGCCCGGTCGGTCAGCTCGGCTTCCGGCGAGACCGCCCACTTGGGGACGGGGAGACGCTCCAGGACACGGGCATAACCGGTGAGCAAGAGCGACCGGTAGAGGGAAGCGAAGGCCTCCAACACAGCCGGCCGACGACGGGCTTGTTCCAGCAGTCCTCTGAGTAGCGTGTCCCGTTCCAGGAAGGCCAAGGGCTGCCGGGAGAGCTCTTCATGCAGGCGCTCAGCTACCTGTAACAGAGAAGCGTCGTATTCGTCCCCATGTCTCCCGGCAAGCGCCGCTTGGCACCAAGTGAGGACTTGTCTGAGCAGGAGAGAGGTCTGCTGAGGAGTAAGTGAAGCCCTGAACAGGTCCAGCACCAGCTCCGCCAGCAGACCGAACCAATCCGCTCTTCTGTCCGAGCGCTCGAAGTAGCTCCAGTTGCGGAGCAGGATGGTCTGGAATCCATCGAGCAGCAGGTCGACGTTGCGGTAGGCATGGAAATACTCTCGCAGAGTGTCCGCCAGCGGTTGGCGTGCGCCGTAGTATCCATCGACCGCCTCGAGCAAGGCCAGGTACCGGTCAGGTACGACCACCTCTTGGGCCGTCTTGTCGAGATTGGCCCGAAGGGCGTCGCTGTCAAGTGGCAGCTGCGCGATCTGCTGTTTCATGAGCGAGGAAACCTCAAGGACTTCTCTGCTCCATGATTGCGGCCTCATCCGCGGACACCGGAGTGACCGTCATGGCGGCGCCGTCCCCGGCCCCGGTCCCGTTCTCGGCGACGGCCTCCACCCCGGCGTCTGCTCCCGTCTCGGCCGTGGTGAGCGGGGTAAGCAGTACGCGGGATATCCGCATCCCGTCCACTTCCAGCACGCGGGCCTTGAAGGCACCGAGTGTCACCTCATCGCCGACGGTCGGGCGGCGCTGCAGCTGCTCGAACACCCGCCCGCCCAGGGTGGGAAAGCCATCTTCCGGCAGCTCCAGACCGAGCGCCTCCTCCAACTCGTCGATGCGGGCTCCGCCATCTACGGAGTAGGTGCCATCGTCGAGAGGCTGGATGACCGGCGCTTCTTCGTCAAACTCGTCTTGGACCTCGCCTATGAGTTCTTCGACCACATCCTGGATGGTCACGATGCCAGCGGTGCCCCCATGCTCATCGACGACGATGGCCAAAGGAGTGCGGGTACTCTGGAATCGCTGCAGGGCCACTTCGATGTTGGAGGTCTCGGCGATGAAGCCGATCGGCCTCAGCAGGCGGCGGATGCTGCTTGAGCGAGGGGCTCGATACAGATCCTTCACATGCACATAGCCGACGATGTTGTCGATGTCTTCCTCGTAAACCGGATACCGGGTGTGATTAGTCTCCGCGATCTCGGCGATAGCCTCTTCCACGGTAAGCGAACTGGGCAGAGCTACCATCTCGGTGCGGGGCACCATGATGTCGGTGACGTCGCGGTCGCCGAAAGTGAGGGCCCGGCGCATGAGAGTCTGCTCGACCTCGTCTATATGACCCACCTCCTGGCTGGCTTCCAAAATGAGACGTAGTTCTTCCTCCGAGTAGGCGAGGTCGCGTTCAGAAGCAGGGGTGATACGGAACAGACGGAGGACGCCTGCGGCAGAGACGTACATCAGCCAGGTAAGGGGTCTGGTGGCCAGATAGAACCAGCGCAGGGGCAAAGCGACCAAGAGAGTGGACTGTTCTGCCTTCCGGATGGCCAGCGACTTGGGAACCAACTCCCCAAAGATGATGGTGATGAAAGTGACGAACACGAAAGCTATGATGGCCGCCGCCGCTCGATTGATCGCCAGGCCGAAGATACGGGTGAACGCCGAAGCGCCGAGCCAACCTAGGCCGAGGCTGGCTGCCGTGACCCCGAGCTGA
>FWPV01006460.1_pt1 | contig 22368 bp, 15 predicted proteins | sample 2228371 | NCBI WGS metagenome assembly FWPV01 (sample SAMEA103939776, study PRJEB20133) | metagenome | reverse complement strand
GAAATAAACTCCGCTTGCACAATTATCCGGATTCCATTGAGCTTCATACTTACCGGCCGGTTTGTATTCATCCACCAATGTAGCTACTTCATTTCCCAAAACATCATGCACTTTAAGTATTACAAGTATGTCACTCTGAACCTGTCGAAGAGTGATATTAGTGCCGTCATCCTTCGACGAGCTCAGGATGACTGATGAAGGTATTACATATTTTATTTTTGTTGACGAGTTAAACGGATTCGGGTAGTTCTGATAAAGTTGAAATTCACTGATAGTATAATCCTCGTCTGAAATTCCGGTTGGTTCTCCTGTATCAAGCAAAAATGCTTCTCTTCTGCCGGTAGAGCTGTTAACACCATAACCAACTATTATTCTTCCATTTGGCGTAATAGCCCTTGCAATAATTAATTTTGATCCCGGAGTTAATAAATCAGAAAATTCAATATTCAGATTTTGTATACCCCTTTCAGCAGTCCAACGAAAAGCAAATGTACTTCCGCCCGGATCTATGGCTTGCCCAACAATTACTGATCCATCAGCAGAAACATCATAAGCATCACTTGAGTATGAAAAGCCGAGAGTATGAATGCTTGACATACCACCTGACAAAGACCAACGGAACGCCCGCATACGATCAAGACTATCAGTTGACCAGCCAACAACAGTGGAACCATCATAAGAAACATTTCTTGCATAACTAGCCAATCCACCTAAGGTTCCTAATGAAGTGTTATTACAAAAAGCAATTGTGTTTGAATATGGATTATCCATTGTAAATCCTACTATGGTTGAACCATCGCCCGATATACCTGTTGCACAACTTGAGCCGTAAGGCCATTTTCTTCCCAAATCAATAATGGTATTATTTTCCCATAAGACAGCATGTATAGAAACATTAAAATCAGAAGAGTCACTTTGCCCAACTATTTTACTACCACTTGAATTTACTGAATATGCTCTTCCGGAACGCCCGTTGTCCAGTGTTGGAAGTGGCACTTTACCAATAGAATTAGTAAAATAATACGGTTTCCATGCTACCCCTGTATTATACATCCCAACAATCGTGGAACCATCTCCGGAAATACCATAGGCATAATTGAGCATATTAGGGTCAGATTCTATATCCTGCATTCCTGAACTTTCTTCCCATCTGAAGGGATGGACAAATGACCCGCTGGATTTAATAAGAACACCTGTAACCAATGTTCCGTCATCAGAAACATCATATGCTTCACTCCATTGGTAATCTGAAATTACCCCCAGCCATCTTAACGATGGCTGTTAAGAAAAAACGCTCTCAATAAATAAAGAATTAGTAGCAACCGAAATAACCAGGAGTATTAAAGATAATTTCATCTTTTATCCTCCTCTGATAGAAACTTCTTTCTTATCTGATTTCTTACTTCAACAGCATCATCTTTTTGATATTTACATAAGAACCTGCCTGCATTCTGCAGAGATATATGCCGCTTGACAAATCATTTACTCCGAATTTCACTTCATACCAACCCCTGTCTTTTTCCTCATTTACCAATGTTGTTATTTCTTCTCCCGCAATGTTGTATATCTTTATTGTTACAACTGCTCTTTCCGGCACTGAGTATTTTATGTTAGTTACGGGATTAAAAGGGTTGGGATAATTCTGCTCAAGTTTGTATTCTACAGGAAGTGTTTCTTCTTCCTCAACTGAAGTTAAAATGTCTGCCTGATAAAGACTCCAGAAACCCATTGCCCCCGAGTGAACTGTATTTGAACATTTACCTATTACTGATTCTCCAATAGTAAATGTTATGCTATGGGCAGATGATGAAGTCTTCATCCCACCAGAACTGATAGTTTTATACGGAATCTGGTGTTGAGAGTATAATAACTGCAGAGGGAAAATTATAAGTGTAGTTATGAATACTAATTTTATGTTTTTCATTTTTAATCTCCTTTCATTATTTATCACTCAGACAGCCGGTTATTAAATCCGACTGTCTGATGAATTTTACCTCCCTGCGTGCTTCTCTTATTTATTTTCTCTCTCTTTTTCTATGGCAATATTCTTGTAATCTATGCTCATTGTCTCAGGTAATCCATAAGCTTCCGGATGTATGTATTTGCCTCTGTCTTCGGGACTCTTTAACTCCTCAACAGGTATTCTGTATTTTTCTGCAAATGCATCTTTACGGATTCCTGTTACCTGCCAGGATACTTTTATATTTGGTTTGTCAGTCCTTATTGTAAACTGATTACCTTGCACTTCCTGCGCTATTATTGCCTGAGCAAAATCACCAATAACAGTTAGCTGATAACGAAAATCTTTGTTCAGTGCTTCGAACCAATCGGGAAGTGTAACGGTAGCATATCCGGAGGCATCTGTGATAACATTCCCGTTATAAATGTTCATCATATCGGGTGATTCAACAAAGGAATGGTATAAATATTTATTTGCAGGATCTAATGGATGATCAATTTTGAATGAGCCGCCGCCTTTACTTAGAGTACCTGTTACATTTACATTGCCACCAAAATATCCGGCCCAGTTAGTCGTACCTCCCGATGCAGAACTATATATCCCATAGTTAGTTCCTGTTCCCTCTGCAATACTACGAACTCCGTATTTGATCCCTGTACCACTTGCATAACCACGAAGTGCATAATTAGTACCCCCACCACCTTCAACCGCACCATATAGTCCATAGTAAGTACTATTTCCTGTTGGGTTGACAACAGCTGTAACACCTCTCCAGCCACCTTCAAAATATCCACCCATCCCATAATAATCGGCAGGAACTGATTTTCCATATACTCCAATCGGGTCAGAATTTGTCCCTGTTCCAGTAAATTCTCCGTGAACAGCGTGAGTAACAACAGATAAACTATCAGTAGTAAAATAGCCGGCATATCTTCTGTTTGTTGAAATATGTAATGGATATTGTGGGTTTGTAGTTCCTATTCCAACATTTCCATTTCTATCGAAAGTAATCAAATTTTTAATTGTACTGAAACCGTCATCAGCCGTAGTATTGAGTTTGAATTTTTTCTCAAAAACTTCAAACATCCAACCTTTTTCACCAACTGGCTGACTTTCTTCAATAAAAGCCATACCTAATCCTCCATTTCTGGAAATTTTCAGTCCAAGCCCTGCTGTAAGATTTGCATTTATTGTGAGAGAATAATCAGGTGAGGTTGTACCAAGACCAACTCTGTTGCCTGATTGATAAAGTATAGAATTACCCAATGTTGTACCCCCTGTAAAAACAGGCAAATAGTTCTGCGTTCCGCTTCCACCTATTCCACCACCACCACCTGTTGCAGATATCGTAATATTCTGTCCGATTGGTGTGATTGTTACATTACTACCAGCAACAAGGTTAACATTATCCTTTACTCCGTTAATGCTCTTTACCACCTCTCCGGACATTATCTTTACCGCTGTTAAACTTGCATCAGGAACTGTTAAACTTATTCTGCTATATGGCACCGACGAAAGTGGTGTTCTTGGAGTCATTTCCGGTTCAGATGCTAATGTTACTCCCAACCAATATTGTACATCAAAAGGAAGATTTATTGGTGTTACACTTCCCAGTAATGTTGAGAACATTCCTCCGGAAACGCTTACCACTTTTGTTTCAGTCCAAAGAGCAGTTCCGCTACTTTCAGTATTATATAGTTTGAATGTGATTGTGTAATCTCCGTCAGAAACAATATTACCGGAAGCATCTTTAACTACTCCCTGAAAATTTATTGTCTGGGGAATTCCCTGTGAGATAAGCTCTGCACAGAGAAATAATGTAATTAAAAGAGACGAAAGTGCAAACAATTTTTTCATTTCAATCCTCCTATGATTTTTATTTATTGGTTTGTTAAAAGAACATAAGCTATCAGTGCGATTGATAAAGTCGTAATTACTATTAATGTATAAATAGCAATTGTCATCCATCTTTCCTTTTTATATAGATTTTTCAATTCATCATCTGAAAATCCGTTTAAGCTTTTAACCTCTGATTGTTTTATATCTTTTTTTCTTTTCATTAAAATGCTCATCGCATTTTTGTTTTTCGTGGGAAATGACTCCCGATATACATCGCAAAAGTATCCTGAACAGATGGGGTGAAATTGTTTTTTTATTCCAAAGTTTTGTTCTTTTGTGTCAAATGGATTGAAAGAAATGGAAATATTAACTAATGTTAAATATTATTTGTTTGGTAAGATGAGATTTGGTTTTACTAAAACTTACAGTGTTCCCGGAAGTCTGAAGGAAGGCAGCCAAAATGTTTTTTGAATGCTTTTGTGAATTGTCCCGGACTTGAGAATCCGACTTCAAATGCTATTTGTGTAATGCTCAGATTGTTTTCTAAAATTAGTTGAGCGGCTCTTTTCATTTTATAGTTTCTGATGTATTCACCGGGACTAAGTCCTGTCAGTGCTTTGATTTTTCTGTTTAGCTGACTTCGGCTAACGGATACTTTATCGGCAAGTTTATCAGTATCAAATGCAAAGTCCTGAATATTTTTCTCAATAACTTCATTCACATTCCTTATAAATTCTTTATCAAGTGAATTTATTTCCAGATTATCAGTCCCGATTAAAATTTCTTTGCTGAATTTTTCTCTCAGAAGTTTTCTCTGTTCAATAAGATTTTTTATTCTGATGAATAATTCTTCAGATGAAAACGGCTTCATAATATAATCATCAGCACCTGTTTCGAGACCTTCAATTTTATCTTCAACTGCCGCTTTTGCAGTAAGTAAAATTACTGGAATGTGACTTATACGAAAATCTGATTTAACTTTCCTGCAAAGTTCGGTACCATCCATCTCCGGCATCATTACATCACTGATTATTAAATCCGGAGAATTCTTTAATGCAATCTCAATTCCGTCTTTTGCATTACTGCATACATACAAATTAAATTTTTCTTTAAGAAGTGAACCCACATAAATTCTTACATCTTCTGAATCGTCAATAAACAATATGGTTGGTTTCTCTTCACTGAATTCACCATCACGGTTTTCACTGAAATTATTTATTGATGACTCGGCTTCTGTTAGTTCATCTTCGCCTGAATCATAAATTGTTTTTAAATCCTCTTTCGAAAGAAGCACTGAAATTGTAAACTTAGATCCCTCGTTAATTCTGCTTTCAACATTAATTTCCCAGTTCTGGATTGTAACCAATTCTTTAACAAGTGCTAAACCGATTCCGAAACCATTTGTTCTTTTTCCGTCATCATCAATCTGATAAAATCTGTCGAAGATTTTCTGAATATGTTCTTCAGGTATACCAGGACCACTATCCTTCACTGAAATTTTTAATATTGCCGGACAATCTATATCATTCAAATCAACATCAACAGAAATCTCGCCATCAATTGGAGTATATTTAACTGCATTGCTCAAAAGATTGTTTATTATTTTTTCCATCTTATCGCGGTCAAATGAAAAAACAATACTGCCGAAATAAGAGTTGAATGAGAAATTAATATTTTTCTGTTTTGCAAGAGAGTAAAAATTCTGAATACAGTTTCTTATAACAGGAATTAAATTGTTAAGCTGCTTATTTACAGGGATGCTTTCAGTTTCGAGTTTCGATAGTTCTAACAGCTGATCAATTAAAGTCTGAAGCCGGTCTGCATTACGTTTAATTAACTGGTAATATTCTGTTAGATTATCTTTAACACTTCCGCTTATCAGTTGCTCAAGCGGACCCTTTATCAAAAGCAAGGGTGTCCGGAATTCGTGAGAAAGATTTGCGAAAAATCTTGATTTCATCTTCTCAACTTCTCTCAGATGATGTGCCTCGAACTCCTGTCTTTTCAATTCGTTGTGAAGTTTTTCTCTGTTAACCTGAAACTTTATTATTCCCCAGACTCCAAGAACAAAAATTAAAATGTAAAGTGCAACTGCCCAGTATGTTTGCCACCAGGGAGGAGAAATAATAATTGTAAGAGTTTTAACTTCATCATTCCAGATACCATCACTATTTGTTGACTTTAATCTGAAGACATATCTGCCGGGATTCAGATTAGTATAAGTTACCAACCGGCTTTCAGAGCTTATGATCCAATCCCTATCAAACCCTTCCAACATATAAGAATATTTAATTGATTGCGGCGAGTTGAAATCAAGCGCCGTGAAGTGAATTGAAAAAACATTATCTGAATATAGAATTGCTATCTCATTAGTAAACAGAATACTTTTACTTAATGTAGTATTATTTAAAACAGAAAGTGATTTGTTAAAGATTCTGAAATCAGTAATTAAAACGGGGGGTTTGAATTCAGATGATTTTATTTCTTCAGGGTCAAAATAATTCAGACCTGACTTGCTGCCCATCAGAATCCAGCCATCGTCCAAAATCAAAGCCGCAGATAGATTGATATCATTACTTATCAGTCCATCTGATATGTTAAAGTTTGTAAATTTCTCGGTTGCAATATTCAAACAGGAAATACCTGAACTTGTACCGATCCACAGATTGCCACTGAAATCTTCAATTATACTTTTTATTGAATTATCGGGAAGTCCGTTAGTTACATTATAGGTTATTACCGAAATACTTTTCTGAAAGTGAGGATTCGTTTCATCAATTATGAGTTTGTTCAAACCGTTTGCTGTTCCAACCCAGATAATTGTTTTATCTCTGGTAGAGAATCTGGACTCACAAACAGAGTAAATACTGTTTCCGCTTAATCTTGCAGGTGAATATTCATCTGCAGTAATATGAATAAAGGATGAATCATCTTCATTGAAAATATTTATTCCCCCTCCGTTTGTTCCAAACCAGAATTTTTTTTTGTTATCCTGCATTATTACCCAAACATCATCAAAACTTAAACTTGTTGAATCATTATTATTATGCAACCAGGTCTTTAAGGTTTTCTTTTCAGGATCAAGTTTGGCTAAACCCAAACCCCAGTAACCAATCCATATTTTATCTTCAGCATCAGCAAAAATTGATTTGTTGAACATTCTGGAGATAGACAGTATTCTCTTATCAACGAAATCCCAGTCTGTGAGTTTTTTATTCCTGCTGTTTATCTGATAGATACCTTCTCCATAAGTACCGATCCAGAGATTATTCTTACTGTCTGCAGACAGAGACCATATATTAATATCACCAAGTTGATTGAATTTTTTGATTTGTCTTTTTTTCTCTTTTGGTTCTGAATAGAATAGACCCTTTTCAGTACCAAACCAGATTGTACCATCTGTAGTTTTAGCCAGCGCAGTTAAACTAACATCATATAATAAATCGCTGTTCAGATAATTAAATTTTTCAGATACACTGTAGTTAAACTTCGTCATTTTATGAGAAAATTTTGCCAGGCCATTATCAGTACCAATCCAAATTACACCGGAATTATCGCGATAGATTTTATTAATACGATTACCCGGAAGACTGAATTGGTTATTCTTTTCATTCAGAAATCTGTCAACTTTGCCTGTTGTAAGGTTAATTCTAAGCAAACCGGCATAAGAATCAACCCAGATAATTTTTTCATTTTTGTAAAATTCCCGAATAACATTTCCGGCGCCCGTTCCGAATTGCAGGTTATCAGGATTAGGAATTTCATATCGTGTGAACTGATTTGAATTAAGATTTAATGCTGTTAAACCATTTGATGTTCCAATCCAGAGAATATTTGATTGCTGATCGAGTGTCAGATTCCATATTAAATTATCTGAGAGAGAATTATAATTATTTTTATTCTTATAAAATCTCTGAAAGAAATTCTCTGACTCAGATGGTTTAAATCTGTTTAATCCACTATAGCATCCAATCCACAAATTTCCATTCTTGTCTTTCACAATAGAAGAAACATAATTATATGAAATTGTGCTCGAGTCAAAAGGATCTGATTTCCAGTTTTTTATTTCCCCCGTGTTAGGATCAAACAAATAAAGTCCGCTTCTGTATGTGCCCAACCATATTTTTTCATCATCTATAAAGATTGTGGTAATCGTATTTTCTTTTGACAAATCTGAAGCGATATACCAGTTGCTGAATTTCTCATAAACCGGATCATAACAGCTAAGCCAGCCGGTTTTCGAGCCAGCCCAGATTTTTCCGTCCTTATCAATTGCCAGCGACCAGATTGAATTATCTGCAAGTGAGTTCTTATCGCCAACAATATTTCTGAAAACTTTGAACTCATATCCGTCATATCGATTTAAACCATCATCGGTTGCAATCCAAAGAAAACCGGATTTATCCTGAAGAATATCATTGATATGATTGTTTGATAGTCCATCACTTGTTGAAATTCTTTCGAAGTGAATTTTCTGAGAGTACGCCCGAATGCAATAAAATGAAATTATCAGAAGAAATAAGTATCTGATAATCCTGATGTCATTCATATTAACAATTCAGTCAGTTGTTTGAATGATGAGATCAAAACAAGATTAAGAAAAAATCTCTTTAATTCCACCTTGTTTAAACAAATCTATTTTCTTTAAAAAAGCAATGATGAATTAAAATATTATAGTTGCCAATGGTGAAATAAAATGTTGCTGTAGTTTTATTATGATTAAATTTGTAGAGATTCTTAAAGAGGAAATCGAATATGAAAAAAATAATTATCCTTTTAGTTGTACTTTCATTAACAAAAATCTTTGCACAAATGAATATAATCCCTCAACCACAAAAACTTGTTCCACTTGATGGAAATTTTATTCTTTCATCTCAAACGAAAATTTATTCGCAAAAGGAATGTGATAATGTTAAGGAATATCTTAAAGAGTTTATCTTTTCCAAAGCAGGAATAAAGCTATCTGACAATGATAAACCTGACAAGACAAATTCTATAAGTCTGGAGCTATCGGATTTAAAACAAATCAGCAATAATCCCGAAGGTTATTATCTTCTGATTACTCCAGATAAAATCAGTATTAAAGCCAATACGAGCAACGGCTTGTTTTATGGAGTTCAAACTCTCATTCAGATTATTTACAATCAAAAGCATTCATCTGATATTACTGAAATATTAATCCCATCTGTTGAGGTAACAGATTATCCGAAATTCAAATGGCGTGGATTAAATCTCGATTGCTGCCGGCATTTTATGACAAAAGATTTTATTAAGCGATATATTGATCTGCTTGCATTTCAAAAAATGAATGTGCTTCACTGGCATTTGACAGAAGATCAGGGATGGAGAGTTGAAATAAAAAAATATCCCGAGCTTACTAAGATTGGTGCTTACAGAAAGTATGATGACGGAACTGTTTATGGTGGTTTTTACACTCAGGAAGATATAAAGGAAATTGTTCAGTATGCATCCGAGAGATTTATCAAAGTTGTCCCCGAAATTGAAATGCCCGGTCACTCAACTGCCGCAATAGCAACTTATCCAAACCTATCCTGCACTAGTGGTCCTTTTGAAGTAGGAACGCTCTGGGGAATTTATAAGGATATTTATTGCGCCGGCAATGAAGAAACATTTAAGTTTATTGAAGATGTACTCACAGAAGTTATTGAACTCTTTCCATCAAAATACATTCACATCGGTGGTGATGAAGCACCAAAGGACCGATGGCAGAATTGTCCGAAGTGTCAGCAAAGAATAAAAGATGAAGGACTTGCGGATGAACACGAGTTACAAAGTTATTTTATTCAGCATGTGGAGAAATTCCTTAACTCAAAAGGAAAACAAATAATTGGTTGGGATGAAATACTTGAAGGTGGCTTGGCACCCGGAGCCACTGTGCAATCTTGGAGGGGAGTTAAGGGTGCAATTGAAGCCGCAAAGATGAATCACGATGTAATTGTTTCTCCTACAAGTCATTGCTATTTCGATTATCCGATTGAAACAACAGATGTTCCGAAAGTTTATTCATTTAATCCTGTGCCCGATGAACTTTCAGAAGAAGAAGCAAAATATGTTCTCGGAAGTGAAGGAAATATGTGGACTGAATATGCGCCTCAACATCTTGTTGATTACAGATTGTTTCCGCGCCTGACTGCACTTTCTGAAGTTCTGTGGACTTATCCCGCAGAAAGAAATTATGATTCTTTTGCAAAAAGACTTCAGTCCTTTTATGATATTCTTGATGAATTAAATGTTAATTACACTTATGAAGTAACCCCACTGAAATTCAATGAGATATTTAATCAGGAAAAGAACCAATTTGAAGTGAATATAGATATCAATCAGCAAGGACTTGACCTTTATTACACACTTAATGGTTCTGATCCGGATATAAATTCCATTAAGTATAACAATAAAATTATTATTGACAGAACTTCTAAAATAAAATTCGCTCTGTTCAGGAATTCCAAAAGAGTTGGTGAGATAATTGAGAAAGAATATTCACTGTCAAAAGCACACAATAAAAAAGTTGAATTATTAAATTTACCATCTAACAGATTTGAAGGAGGAATTTCGGCAATACTCACAGATGGCATTCGCGGTGGTGCTAATTACAGAGCAGGTGGTTATCTCGGCTTTCAGGCAAATGATTTTGAAGCTGTTATTGATTTAGGTCAGTTATCAGAAATAAATAAAATTACAACAGGATTTTTTACAGCTTCTTCTTCACTTGTTTTATTACCAGAATATGTTGAATATTTTATTTCAGATGATGGGATAAATTTCAAATCTATCGGAAGGGTTACTGAAGACTTAAATATCAAAGATCCTTCGTGGAAAAGGATTGATTATGCTTTGAATACCGGCAAATTAAACTCACGATATATCAAAGTGTTCGCAAAAAATATTTTACAGGTACCTCAATGGCATCCTGCATTTGGTGGTAAAGTATGGCTGATGGTTGATGAGATAGTAGTTGAATAGAAATTAAGGCAAATAAAATTCCCAAGACTACCTCACCTTAGTATGATGAGGTAGCTCCTGGTCTAAAATTAAAGGAGTTGAATAATACTGAATATTTCGTCTTTCATATAAATGTTAAACACTATTTAATCAATATCATCTTCTTAACATCCGAATAAAATAAATTTTCTCCTTTTGCTGAAATTTTATAAAAATAAATACCACTTGGCAGAGATGAACCATTAAAATTGATTTCATAATATCCCGCAGGCTTATATTCATCCACTAAGGTAGCTACTTCGTTACCAAGCACATCGTAAACTTTTAATAAAGTCAGGGCAAGCCCCGACCCTACATTTGGAATGCTGAAACTGATTTTTGTGCTTGGATTGAATGGATTGGGATAGTTCTGAGCAAGTGAAAATTCTATAGGCAGTGTATTATTCTCTTCAACATTCAGAACAATTAATTCCTGATATTTAATCCGTGCCTGATTTACTGCTGCATCAAGCAATGCTTTATTATCGGCAGCTAAAACAGCAAAAGCAATTTTTATACTGTCACCGGGATTTATTGAATACGGTCCTGAGGAGGTAACATTTGAAACATCACCGGGACCAGCAGTTGCTTTAACAATTCCACCGGAAATTGCCTGCCATTTTTCAGCATCGTCAAAACCATCATAAATCTGAAAGCCACCATCGCCGCCGTCATTCTTTATTGCATAAAAGCCATAATTTGATGATGAGAGGAGAGCAACACCATTATAATTGGAAGGACCACCGGTTGTGTTTCTGACAAAACCATAGTTTAAGATATTATCCCATTCTGTCCTGTCACCGCTGCCACTGCCATCAATTAAATCCCAATCAAAAAACAAACCTGCGTATAAATTAGTAATTGCAGTAGAGGTATTATTAATAAATGTGTAATCCAAAATTATAAAATTATTATTGGGTGAATTAGAGAAAGAATATGTTTTAAGTTTTGCTGTTATTCCTATTTTATTCGAGCCGGCGTTATTATCATTAAACAGCGATGTGCCTTCAGCATCTGCAATTGAGCCGGGAGTCTGAATAACGAAGGGCTGAACAACAGAAAAATCATTGTTCTGTGTTCCCTGATTAGCACCTCTTGCAGCATCCGAAATTTTTGTGGCTGAAGTTCCTAAAATCAAGGCACCTTCAAACAATTGATTTGAACCGCCAAGATATTTGAAACCATCTCCCTGCAGATTATTAGGATAGTCATTGAATCCGAAATTACCTTTACTTGTAATTGTAAGAGCAATATCGTTCCCTGACTGGGTTGCATAAGTTGGATTGCCAATAGTTTCAATCCATTGAAAATCCGTGTAAGAACCATCATTAAATCTCAAAAGAAAATTTAGCTTTGCATTCTGTACAACTGAACCGGAAATAGAAAAAGTAAACCTGGAAGCACTGTTGTTAAATTCATTCAGTGTACCTACGGCTCCGGCATTAAAGCTTCCGTTTATTACCGATGAATAAGCATTCCTTGATTCCAATTGAACAGAGAGATTGGAAGTTGGATTAAGATAATTCTTAAAATTAATCAGCACAGAAATGATTTCTCCTGCTTCAAAAATTCCATCACCATCACCACCAGGTGTTTCATCACTGAAAGAGACATCTATCGCGCGAACCGAAACTGAGTTTGTATTATTCAGAGATTTGAATGCATTGATTCTGCCACCACCAAGCAAATACTGAAAAGATGGATTAAGATTGTAAATATCATCACAATTAACCCTGATCTGTTCGCCAACCTGTTCAGCATTATAAGAAGGGAACTGTGCAAAAACCAATCCGGCAAGACCTGCAGTTAAAGGCGATGCCATTGAAGTACCGCTTAATGTTGCATAAGTATCATTCTGCCAGGTATTATAAATGCTGCTGCCTGGTGCAGATACATCAACAGTATAGCCATAATTTGAAAAACTTGATTTTGTATCTGTTGAAGTAGTTGATGCTACAGACAAAACTCCTTTGTACGATGAGGGATAATGTGTTCCCGAGCTGTTTGAATTTCCAGCTGCAGCAACTACAAGTGAACCCTTTGATAATGCATAGTTGATTGTTTCCTGACCAAGCATAGAAAATCCGCTTCCACCCCAGCTGCAGTTTATCACTTTAGCCCCATTATCTGCAGCATATACAATTCCTTCATATCCATAAATAATGTAAGGTCCGTTTGAACCCCGCTGGTCGTTCCTTGTTGTTTTAACCGGCATAATTTTACAATTAAAACCAATTGAGGCAACACCGATTCCGTTATCTGTAACTGCCGAAGCTATGCCTGCAACATGAGTTCCGTGGTCGGGCTGATCTTCCATTGGATTATTGTCAGGAGTGCCATTTAACCCACCAAAGTCCCAGCCACGAATATCATCTATAAAACCATTAGTGTCATCATCAATTCCATTGTTTGGAATTTCATCCCAGTTAATCCAGATATTTGCTGCAAGGTCAGGATGATCCCAGTCAACACCGGTATCAATTATACCTATTACAACGCTGGTGTCCCCCTTATTTATATCCCATGCAAGTGCCGCACTTATTTTTGATAATGCATATTGAGATGCATAGTCCGGATCATTTGGCACATAATCCGGTTCATAAACAAATTTTGGTTCAGCCCACTGAACCTCTGTTGAATTCTTTATTTTGGAGCTGACATAAAATGGATCAACTTCCGATTCATAATTGATTATTACTATTGATGATAAATTTGTGTTTTCCTCCTGCTTATCAGAAAACAAAAGTTTTACTTCTTTTAAATTAAAAGCTTTCAAAAATTCATTAAGATTGATACTCAATGAAACTTTTCCGGAGGCATCAGAAGAAGGAATATATTTTAGCTTTACTACGACTGAGTTGGAAAGATATAAAACACCATTCTTTTCCAGCACTCTCTGTCCCATTTCATTTGAGTTAAAGCCGGATAAAATCAGGGGAAGCAATAACAAAATGGTTCGCAACAATCCGGATGAGAAGAAATTTTTCATAGCGCTCCTTTTTTAGTATCTAAATTAAACCCAGCCGCGCTTTTTATAAAGTTTAAAACCTATCTCCAGTGATTTTTTTATTTGTGAAAGAAGTTTTTTATAAAGTTTAAAACCTATCTCCAGTGATTTTTTTATTTGTGAAAGAAGTTTTTTATCAAGTTTTTTAATGTGAAAACAAGATTTGCCTTTAAGAGTTGAAAGAAGTTCCGGTTCGAATACATCTTTTAATGATGTGTCTGCATAAACAGGCATAAAATAAAATCCGACATAGTTTGATTGAATTATCAATCCGGCAAAATAAATCTCTTTTCTTTTTCTGCCGTCAATTTCAATTTCCTTATCAGACCAAAGCTCGTATCGGGAATCAAAATCATTTCTTGCAGAAAAAGGTGGTTCATATTTCTTCATCAGCTTTTTAATCTGATCGAAGATTTGTTTGCGATCTTCCATATGTAGGCTATATAGTATTTCACAACAGATACCAATAAACAGCTATATCAGTTAATTAGTTTTAGAAAAGCTTTTGTGTTTTTTAACTAATTCATCTAGTCGTTCTTTAATGTTATCATCCAGAACCTTACCATAATAACAGATGAGCTTCTCTGGTTTTGGGTCCCCTATTTTTCCCGATTGTTTTTGAGTCATATAATTAATTGAATTCATCTTTATAAAGCGATTGCTAAACATTAATAAGCACACCATAAAGTATTTATGGTATTAAAACTGTATAAATAACAGCTAAGTCTTGAAATTTTTATCAATAAAATTAGATAGTTTCAGCATGAATATTATCTATGAGAATGTAATGTGCTCTATATGATTAACCTGGAGCAGCATAAATATGCGTTGTCATTTTATATGTTTGTTGGTTTTTGCGCCTACCTGTTTTTTAATATTTTAGTAAAAAAATCGATTACATCATCAAAAACTTGTTTGTCTGTCTCGTGCCCAATTCCATGATAAACCTTAAAAGTGCTATTAACTTTATTTTGAATATAGACAGACTCACATTTATTAAATCGATCGGGTATCATCACCTTGCCCAATAAATTAAAAATTATTTTTCTCTCTGACTCAGTATAGCCATCATCGAACAACGCTGCATCATTCTTATCATTTTGCCCCATATAGATAAATTGCGGAACCTTTTGAAACTCCCCTAAATTAAACTTGATTCCAAAGAGTAACTTAAAATCACTGGTTCCGAGCGGATATTTCAATTCAGTTTCTTCTAATTCAGAAATAGGTAAAATAGGCATGGCATTAATTCCTCCACAAGCAATTCCGGCAACCAATTGAGGATGAATTGAGGTAAACCTATTGGCAAAGGTTCCGGAAGCCGAAAATCCATTCATTAAAATTTTCTCTTTAACAGTTATATTGTATTTTTTTAAAACCTTTTTTGCATTTTCTATCATTGCGATAAGCTGTAAATCCAATCTGTTCATATCACCAGAGTTAATTTTTGCTGCATCCCTATCAAAAGCGTGAGTATAAATTTTCCATTCTTTGGCTGGTCTGGGAAAGACCGGAACCAAAAATGGAATCTTAAGCTTTCCGCAAATACTGCTTCCAAGCGAATTATGAATTACTTGTAAATAAGTTTCTCTGTCATGATGCTGGAACGAGTCATTGACGCCCGTATTGTTTGTTTCCACCAACAGATATTGTGTTTCGTTATTATTTAACTCTTTCGGAATTCTTAAATAGTAAGGAAAGTTGAATCCTGATTCGGGATTGGGATTGATTTTGATAATAGTGTCAGCCTGACTTATTTTGCTTTTTAATGAGTCACAATATGTATCGGCAGCTTTGTGAGTGATACAAAAAACTGCCGAAAAATAAAATGTAGTTACGAATAAAGAAATAAATCTCTTCATATTCTTTTAATTAAATTTTCTTTCCTTTTATTTTATAAGCACCATTCTCTTTACTTGGCTGAAATTGCCCGATACTAATTTGTAAAAATATATTCCACTTGGCAGATTTCCTGCATTAAACTCAATGGTGTGATTTCCCTTGTCCATTTCTTGGTTTATTAACCGTGTTACTCTTTCCCCCAATGTGTTATATACTTCCATCTCTACCATGCCCGATTCCGCTAAGCTGAACTTTATCGTTGTACTAGGATTAAACGGATTAGGAAAGTTCTGACTTAGCTCATATTTGCTTAATATCTCCACTTCAACTTCTATCTCATCACTGTATTCATGCTTTCCGTCAAAATCTATTTGTTTAAGTCTGTATTTTGATTTTCCTGTTATCGGTCTTTCATCTTTATAGCTGTACTGTTTTGGTGAATTGCTGTTTCCGAGACCTTCGATAAAAGATATCTTTTCCCATTTACAACCATCTTTGCTTCGCTCTATCTCAAACCCAAAGTTATTTATCTCTGTTGCTGTTTCCCATTTAAGATTTACGAGGTTTCCCCATACCTCTGCGGAGAAGGATGTCAGCTCTACTGGCAGCGGTTCTTCGCACTTGTTACCTTCACCGATCAGTAAACCATCAATCACAAATTCGTCTGCACAGATGGAAGCAACAGCCTCTATCTCGATTGTCGCCCCTGTTGAGACCGTTATTATACTTTGTCCTTTAATATTTATCCAAGAGTTCAAGAAAATAATATTCAATAAAATCAGATTCCAAAATAACTTAACTATCATTTTCATCTTATTCACCCAGGGATACTTTTGTTGGTTCTTTCTCGCCGTTAATCAGTCTGTTCAATGTGCTTTTTAACTGATATTCCACTTGCTCGGCAATTGTTGTCTGAACATTTGATATTTCTTTTCTCAGTTCGGTATTCTCTTTGGCTAATTTTTCATTTTCTTCTTTTAATTCCTGGATTGCTTTAACCATAACCGGTAACAAATTGCCATAAGTTGCTTCCCATTTTTCAGGATTATCCTTTGATACCAGATTTAGCCATACTGCCTGTTCCTGGTCCTGTACCTCGTTTAATTCCTGGGCTATGAAACCTGCTGTCGGGTGATCTTCCATTTTGCTTCCATCATTGTTCCCTGTTTCATACCATTCTCTTTTATCCCAATTAAATTCTCTTGGCTTAAGTTTCATTATAAAGTCCAGCCCTAAGGATAATTCCTTTATATTCTTTTTATCTCTTTGGTCAGATAGAGAGGTTATTGAGGTTACGTTTGCTCTTATTTGAGTTATTTGATTATTGCCGAGAGTAATTTGGTTTGAAACGGTTGAACTTGAGGGCTGCGCATTAAAACCAATAATAATATTATTTGATCCAGTTGTTAAATTATATCCTGCCTTATGCCCTATTGCTGTATTATCATGTCCAGTTGTTAAAAGATAAAGCGAAATATATCCCAGCGCAGTATTTTGATAACCGGAAGTATTGTTAAACATACTGCCGAACCCAAAAGCTGAATTATTAAATCCTTCATCATTTTTATAGAGTGCATTACCTCCAAAAGCCGAATTTCCACTTGCGCTTGTATTAAAATAGAGAGAATTTCTACCAAAGGCGCTGTTACTCCCACCGTTAATATTATTTCGCAGAGCATCTTCTCCAAAAGCTGAGTTTTCGTAACCAGCAATATTATTTTGTAGAGAACTTGTACCAAAAGCTGAATTGCCGAATCCGGTTGTATTTGAATTTAATGATAAATTTCCAAATGCACAGTTGTATCTGCCTGTTGTATTATATCTTAAAGCAACGTGACCAAATGCCGTATTACCGTATCCATTAGTCAAATTATTTAATGAATAATACCCCACTCCCGTATTAAAACTCGCACTATAATTACCTATCGCTCCTGAATAGGCTAAATTATCATTGCCTGCATTCAGACCAATAAACAAGTTATTTCCCAATGAATTATCGGCCTTTGAGTTATGTAAAAATAATTGATCGCTTTTCTTCAATACGGCATCTTCGTTAATATTAACATCTCCGTAAATACTGGTGGTTTTTGTAAACTGATCTATCTGAAAGAAGGTTGTGTCTGCATCTTTTACCTTAAATTTTCCTCCTGCTCCGATGGTGTTGTTTATGTTTCCTGTTTGGGCGGGGGTTGTGTTTAAAATTAAAAACACCGCTACTAAAATTTGTGCTATTGTTTTCATTTATTCTCCTTTTGATTAATTATTTTTTTTACACTCAAAAAATCAGATAAAAATGGAGCAAAACCATTGATGAATCGATATCGGATATATCAAAAGAATAAGCGGTAATAATTGGGGAATAATCGGTAGATTAATCAATCATCAAAACATTGGCTTTCACTTAAGAGTGTGCCCGGGGAGATATAATTCAAATTAAATAATCAAAGTAAATGTACTTCCCTTGCCTTGAATACTTTTGACTATAATTTCAGATTTATTAATGATTGCAATTTCTTTACAAAGTACAAGTCCCAGCCCGGTACCTTTTTCCTTTTTCGTTCCTTTGGTTGAGAAGAAACTATTGGGATCAAAAAGCTTGGTAAGATTTTCGGACAAAATTCCAACGCCGGTATCAGAAACAGATATATGAAATTTACCGTTATTCAGGTTTGATAAAACTGTTATAGCGCTGTTTTCAAATGAAAACTTGATGGCATTAGTAATGAGGTTTCTGAGGATTATATGCAATGAATTTTTATCATAAGTAAAATTATTAATCTTTATTTCTCGATTAATCTTTATCTTTTTGGCAGATAGTTCGGGGGCAAAATGATTCTCAATTTCATCTATTATACTATTCAAATCAATTTCCTCTGATAATAAAGATAATTCTTTTCTCTGGGTTAAAGCCCAATTGAGCAGATTTTCCAGCAAACCAAAAGTTGATTTAGAGGATTTTAACATTTGAGAAAGCAAAAATTGTTTTTCACTGTCGTCTATAGAGTTATAGTTTGAGATAATCAAATCGGAAATTGACAGTAGTACGGTAAAAGGATTTCTGAGATCGTGGGCAATTATTGAGAAGAGTCTGTCCTTCATATTTATCTGCGTTTGCAATTCATTATTTATTCTCTTTATCTCTTCGGACTGCTTCAAAAGCAAAAGATGTTGTTTTTCCAACTCATTATTAATCAATTTAATTTTTTCTTCGGAGCGTTTTTTATAATGATACTTATTATATAGACCAGCTAAAATTATAAGAATTAGAGCAACAACTGCTATCAAGGCAAATCTAAGAATCGTTTCTGTTCTTTGAGCTTCTTTTAGCAACTGGATTTCTTTTTCTTTTTTCTCTGTTTCGAAAACCAATTGAAGTTCATCTATTTTCTTAGTTCTTTCAATTTCATCTATCGAATCTTTTAAAGCCGTATAATATTTAAAATAAATATAAGCATTGGTTGTATCTTTAAGTCTGATATAGCTATTATGCATTTCCAGATAGATATAACGTAAAAAATCCATTGAATTCAACTGTTCTGCAATACTTTTACTTGCCCCAAAATTAGATGTTGATTTAGAGTAATTTCCCAGGTGGGAATAGTAAATTCCGAGTTGATAGTGCATATAACCAATATTATAAGTCAGGTCTGCTTTCTTTGCATATTCAAGTGCTTTTTCACCAAAGTTTACAGCCTCTTTCCAATCTTCAAGATAATGATAGACTTTTCCCAGGCTATTATAAATATTTGAAATTGTATTTGGATCTTTGATTTTGGGCACGATACCAGCTGCAAGATCAGAATTTAGTCTTGCATTTTCAAAATCTTTTGCTCTTGCAAAAAGGTTAGCTTTAGAAGCATAACATGAACCTAATCCCTGAAAATTGTTTTCGAGGGAATATAATTTAATGGCTTCATCGTAGTTTTTAAGGGCGTCCTTCGTATTCCAAATAGCAAAATGAATATTTCCAATTTGATAATAACTAAGACTAATCAGATCTTTATAATCAAAGATGTTTTCGTACTTAGTATTCTTTAGATAATATCCCAAAGCAACTTCAAGCTGACCGTTTGCATAGTAATAGTAACCAAATTCCAGATTGAGCAACGCTATGTTGCGCGAATCGGCGTCATTAGTTATGATACCCTCTGCTATATCAAGATATTTTTTTGCCTCGGTTAATTTGCCAGCTCTGTTGTAATTGTAAATAATACCCAGATAAATAATTCCTTTAACGAAATTATTATTCAACCTTACCAACAATGAATCACATTTGCGCAAATAGTATTCATTTAAATTCTGCCCTAATTCTGATCCCCAGGTCTCGGCTTTCAGAAAATAATATAGCGACTTTGCTTCAATGCTATTAATACTTACCTTATCTTTTTCAAACCAAGTCAGTTTATTAAAGAAATTCTCTTTATCCTTTTTTACTCTTTTGATTAAAATTTCTACTATCCGCGCAAAAACATAAATATCAGAACCAAGCTTCGCCTCAGATAATACCCGTTTGTTTAATTTCTCTGCTTTATTTGCATCATAAAAGGCGGTTTTTAAGGAGTATTCATTTAATAAGGATAACATAGTATTTCCCGAAGATCGGTTTATTTTATTCTCAATGCTTTTTACATAATCTGAATACAAAATTTGTGGGGTTACAGAAATCGGAAGAAAAATAAAAGCACAAAAGATTAGATAAAATAAATTCATATATATTCTTAGAAGCTTTAAAACTTTGTTTTAAAAGAACCGCATATTTTTGTTAAATACTTTTTACTTTTGATTTTTTACGCTTATCTATTTTACCGAACAGAAGTAAGATTTAATAATTAATTTGGATAATAAATCGTAAAGAAATTAAAAACGAAAAGAATAATCTCAAAACAAAATATTTATCTTGTAACAGAGCACATGAATTAAGTCTATTTTGGAAAACAAGGTTTTTTATGAAAAAAATTTTAATAATCGAACATGAAAACAGAACATGTCTTAAGCGTATTTTTGAGAAGGAGAACCTTGAAGTTTCGGTATTAACAGACCCACTGAATAATGAGCAAATTTTTCGTAACTTTAATTATGATATAATATTGTGCAGAATTTACTTAAAAAACTTAGACGGTTTTTTTATAGTTAAATGGTTAAAAGAAACTCTCTTATTAAGTATCCCCATAATTCTTTTTGATGAAGATTGTACATACAGAGAATTTAGAAGAGGCATTGAGTGCGGCGCAGACGATGTAATCTCTTTACCAATAGATAAAACCAAGCTTTTATTAAGTTTAAAAATGAGAATTAATAAAATCTCGATTTTGAAAGAAAATAAAATTGAGAAATAATTATTTTTAGCAATTAAAAGCGGAAGCAGAATGATCGAGGGAAAAAGTAAAAAAAAGATCCTTATAATTGAAGATGAAGAAGAAATAAGAATAAGTCTTGCCTTTATTTTACGAAAAGTAAATTATTCTGTAATTGAAGCTGAAGATGGAGTTGGGGGATTAGAAAAAGCCAGAGAAGAAAATCCGGATCTGATACTTTGTGATATAAATATGCCCGTGATGGATGGCTTTGCTGTCTTGGGAGAGCTTAGTAAAGATTCAATATTAAGAAAAATTCCTTTTCTTTTTCTTACAGGCAGAAACCAAATACCGGATATAAGAAAAGGAATGGAAGCAGGCGCTGATGATTATTTAGTTAAACCTTTTGTTGCTTCTGATGTATTAAAAGCAATTGAAATTCGATTTAAAAAATTTGAAAGCATTCAATCGGGCAATAAAATAAAGAACGAACCGATAAAGACTTCCAATTATAATATTAACTCGACAATTATGATCTTGATCCACTCAAAACCGCAAAAGATCAAACTAAATGAAATAATTTACATCGAAGCCATGGAAGACTACTCAAAAATATTTTTATCGGGTAATAAAAAAATTATCGCAAAAAAGTTAATAAAAGAATGGGAAAATTTACTTCCAGCTGAGAATTTTATTAGAATACATAGATCAACCATAATTTCAATAGATTATGTTGAGCGATTTGAAAAATGGTTTAATAGTGCTTACAAAGTATTTATGAAAGAACTAAAAGAACCACTTGTTGTAAGCCGTCGTTATAGTGCAATGTTACGAAAAATAATTAAATCGTGAAGCTTGCATTTATATACTTAAATTGTAATTAAGTAATTATGAAAATCTCCTATATGTATTTATTCTTTTTGGGGCTTGTCACGATTTTTTAATGGGGAGATGCTTAAAGATTTTACTTAATGTAAACAAACATATAAGAATATGTTGATGATGGAATTTTATATTTCCTGTTATTTGAGCCGGGGTAAGTATTATGAGTGAAAGATACAACTTTAACTGTTAATCTACCACGAGTAAAATGTGCCAAGCATTCGGCAGGGACAGTAAAGCTGTTAACGCATACAAACTTTAAATATCCGGCAGTAAGAAATTCATCATCATCGGTTTGATAAAGTTCAATGTATATTAGATTTCCTGATGTGTTTGACCAATCTATCTTTCTTTAATCCATCCTTTTCGTTTATATCAGAATCAAAAGATGGCAATATGAGTTAGGGTATTGCTTTTGGAGAAATTACTGCCCAATTAAATTTCAATACATTCATATTTCCAACAACCGTCCATTCAAAAGCACCGCCATCAAAATTTATTTCGTCAAACCCAGGAATATTTTTCATTGCACTCCTTTTTTA
>FWPV01006459.1_pt1 | contig 22368 bp, 21 predicted proteins | sample 2228371 | NCBI WGS metagenome assembly FWPV01 (sample SAMEA103939776, study PRJEB20133) | metagenome | reverse complement strand
CTTGAAGCCATTCTCTCTGTCAGCAAGTTTTTCGACTATGTGCATGACTCCTATTGTTAGTTTTTTATTGCACACAGGACAGAGATAATTATGTCTGATTGTTTCTTCTGGTGACATATTAATACCACAATTTCTGTGCCCATCATAATGGTATTTACCTTCTTCAGGGAAAAATTCAACAGTACCTTCAAATCCTTTTTTACTTTTTATAGCTTCAATAATAGCATCATAAGATTTTTCAGTATTTAAAATATTAGCTTCACGCCCGAGTTTTAAAGGTGAATGTGCATCGGAATTAGATACGAGTGTTATTCGATCAAGAGCAGAAATCCTCCAGTTCATTTCAGGATTTGATGACAATCCTGTTTCTATAGCATAAATATACGGAGTTAGTTCTTCAAAACATTCTTCAAGAGAATCAAACCCTGAACCTGCACCAAACACTGAAAAATGAGGTGTCCATGCATGTGCAGGTATTAGCATCGCACGGTCAGATATATCAAGCGCTATTTTAAGAAGGTCTTTCGAATCAAGACCAAGTATAGGTCTTCCATCAGAGGAAAGATTGCCGATTTTTGAAAGAATATTATTGAACTTTTCTACACTCTGTAAATCAGGCATGAATACAATATTATGAATTTTTCTGACTTTACCATTCTTAGAATATATACAACTTATCTCTGAAGATAGAATAAAATAAACATTAGATACACAAGTTGTAAATAAATCTTTAGTCTTATAATTATCTTTTAATTCAAATAAGTTATTGGGACTAATATAAAGCTTTTCTTGAATTTCTTTAAACCATACTGGATGTGTGAAGTCACCTGTTCCCAATACGGATACGCCCTTTAGTTGTGCCCATTTCCATAAGGATTCAAGAGTCATCTCTTTGCTTGTTGCTCTTGAAAATTTTGAATGAATGTGAAGGTCAGCAAAAAATCGCATTTCTCTCAGGCTTTTTTTCTATTCCATATTATATAGACAATCACAAGTAAAATACATGCAACAATTATGTATCCACTCCATTGCTTGCTTATTTGCAACACTTTTTCTTTGTTGTTACCAACAAAATAACCTATATATGTAAGAATAAAAACCCAGATTGCAGCTCCAAAAGCTGTATAAAAACAGAATTTACCAAGATGCATTCTCCATAAACCTGCAGGGAAGGAAATATAATGCCTTATACCTAAAATGAGCCTGCCAATAAAAGTGCTTATAGTTCCATGTTTAAGGAAAAATTCTTCCCCTTTCACAAAATGCTTCTGTGATACACCAAAATATTTTCCATATTTAAGAATAAAAGGTCTGCCCAGATAAACAGCAATAGAATAATTAAACAAAGCGCCCAGAACACTTCCAAGAGTTCCAGATATTATTACACCTGTCCAGCTCATTTGGTTTTGATAGATTAAATAACCTGCTGGTGGTATAACAAGTTCTGAGGGTAGCGGAATGAATGTACTTTCGATGAACATCAAAAGCACTATTCCTGGATAACCGAGAGTTCCTATAGTATTAACGAGCCACGCAAAAAATTCTTCCATTATATTCCCTGTTTTTTGAAATTATTGGTCGGGGCGACCCGATTTGAACGGGCGACCACTCACACCCCAAGCGAGTGCGCTACCAGGCTGCGCTACGCCCCGATATTTTATCTGATTATTATTGAAGCTGACTCAGGATTTCCCTAAGCCTCTTTTTGACATGCTCCATTGTTATTGCAGGCTGGCGAGGCTCTTTCTCTTTAATCTGAACTTCTTTAATATAACTTTTTTCCTGATCTGATTTAAGTTCAGAAATATTATTCGATAGTCCGAGTCTTTTTCTTACACCTTCGATTGTATATCTTTCCTGATATAAAAGTCTTTTTATAGTTAAAAGCAATTCAACATCTTTTTTAATATAAACACGCTGTCCTGATTTATTTTTTCGCGGTTTAAGGAAGTTAAACTCAGTTTCCCAGTATCTCAGGACATAAGGCTCAACGCCGACAATTTTACTTACTTCACCTATTTTATAAAACAACTTATCAGGAAAGGGCGAATAAGCTTTAACTGCTTCTGAAGATGTCTTATACATCTTTAATTCCCATCATTGCTTTTAATTGATTACTTGCTCTAAAGGTGATAACCCTTCTTGGTGTTATTTCCATTTCTTCGCCTGTCTTTGGATTTCTGCCTCTTCTTGCCATTTTTTGACGGACATTAAATGTTCCGAAGCCTGAAATCTTAACAGATTCACCTTCAATAAATGTCTGTTTCATCGTGTCAAAAAGAACCTCGATAATTTCCTGAGCTTCTTTTTTCGATAATCCAATCTTCTCAAATATCTTTTCAACTAAATCTGCCTTTGTCATAATTAACCTTCTTTCAATTTTTTTAATTATATTAAGGACATAGATACTTGTCAAGTAGAAATTAGTTGAATATATTATATCAAACAAATTTTTTTGTCAAAATTTTTATTCTACAGGCTTGTTTATCACCCCCTCCTGTTGAATATTATTGTTAGGATTCAGAGGATTATATTCCTCCTGTTTAATTACTTCTTCATATTCTGGAACTACTATACCACGTTTGACCATGATATTGTATATAAGATTTGCTCTATTTTCAACATATTTACTGCCACCAATTGGATTATATTTTCTCGGGTTTGGTAGAACCGCTGCAAGACGGGCTGATTCCTCTGCTGTTAAATCACTGGCTGATTTCCCAAAATAATGTCTTGATGCCATTTCTATACCAAAAATGCCTTTATCTCCCCACTCAGCAACATTTAAATAAAGCTCGAGTATCCTCTTTTTGCTCAATACTCTTTCCATTCTCCATGTAATAATGGCTTCTCTGATCTTTCTAATTGGATTTTTCGAAGGAGATAGATAAAGATTCTTTGCAAGCTGTTGGCTTATTGTGCTTCCACCGAGTTTAAATTTTTTTTCCTTAATATCCTTTTCAAGTGCTTTTTTCATAGCTTCAAAGTCAAATCCTTCGTGTCTCCAGAACTTATCATCCTCGGCAATTAAAACAGCTTTTTTAATATAAGGCGACATTCTGTATAATGGAACCCATTGTTGTTGTACCCTGTATTTCTTTCCCTGTTCTTTCCATTCTCTTTCTCTGTATTTCATAAATGAGGTTTTCCCGGGATTCATTTTTTTTAGTTTTGAAACATCAGGGAATAAAAAAAGATATATTGTGGTACAGATTACAGTGATTATTAGAAGAAATTTAAGAAAACTCTTATAACTGGATTTCCGTGCCAATTCCTTCCTTTGTAAAGATCTCGAGCAGGAGACAATGCGGAACTCTTCCATCAATTATGTGCGCTTTTGATACACCACCTTCGATTGCCTTAAGGCATGATTGAACTTTAGGAAGCATTCCACCTGAAACTACTCCATCATCTATCAGTTTTTTAACATGAGATTTTTTAACTGTTGATATTATTTTTTCGTTTTTATCCAAAATTCCCGGGACATCAGTTAAAATGATTAACTTTTCAGCCTTAAGTGATGCTGAAATAGATGCAGCGACATAATCTGCATTAATATTCAGGGTCTCACCTTTTAAGCTTGAACCAACAGGTGAAATAATTGGTATAAATCCTTCTTTGCTGAGACTTATAATAATCTGAGGGTCAACACATGTGACTTCTCCAACAAGTCCTAAATCTATAATTTCCTCTTCGCCTTCATTACTTGCTTTTTTAATTATCTTTCTTTTTGCCTTAATCAAACCGCCATCTTTTCCACTTAAACCAACTGCTTTGCCTCCGTGACTATTAATTAATGAAACGATTTCTTTATTTACAAGTCCACCAAGAACCATTTCCACAATATTCATTGTTTCTTCATCAGTAACACGCTGTCCCTGAATAAAAGTAGGCTTTTTACCCATCTTTTCCATCATCGCGGAAATTTTAGGTCCACCACCATGAACAATTGTAGTTTGTATTCCAATGAAATTGAGCAACACTATATCTTTCGCAAAAGATTCTTTTAATTCTTCTTTAATCTGGGCTGCACCACCATACTTTATAACAAAAGTTTTACCGTAAAACTTTCTGATATATGGTAAAGCTTCAATTAGAATTTCAGCCTTGGTAATTATATCTTTCATATTTATTCTCCCTCGAAGCAAGGAATACAAACAATCCTGCCATCCTTTACTCTTGCTCTTGACTCCATCATCTTTTCATTACATAAGGCACACCTTATACTTGGATAAATGACTGCTTCTTCTGGTAAAGCAATTTTAATCTTTTTTATTTTGAATAAGACATCATCTCTTTCATTTAAAATGGCATTTATTTTCTTTGATTTCCTTTCATGAACAGCTTTCAAGACTGTTTCAGAGTGGTCTCCGTCAGTATAACGTTTCCACATTCTTTTTTCTCTTGCAGTCTCTGGTGGTGGACTCCATTTGACAGAAATTCTGATACCATAATCTGATGGCCTTTTCATAAATGTGTAAACCTGTTTGCCATAATCTTTAAAGATTAGATTGCCTTTTCCAAAAGTACAACCTGTAATTACCTGCACAGCATCAACAGCACATGAATTGTTTTCAACAATCGCAACTATCTCCTCATCAACAGAACGTTTGCCCAACTTTTTAAGAGCATATATTGATACTCTATAGCCAAGAGCAAGTCCCGGACAGGCATGTCCATGAAAAGCTATGACATCTGAAAAATTTTTCATATAAAATGATTTTACATTAATTTATCTAAAATTTGTTACAATTAATTAAAATGAATAATGAAGCCTTAGTTCAAACATGTTATTTAACCCAAAAATCTATTCAGAATAATACAGATATTGGTTAAAAATTTATTTTTGGGTTAAAATCTATAAAAAGGTAAAGGTTATAAAACTTGCATTTTATTGTTTCATGGGAAATAGTTACAGAAAGCAACAAATTTGAAGAAATAAATCAAGCTCTGCTCCAGCAGATAATGGATTATGAATGGATAAGGCTTCTCGGTAATTTTTATATACTTGATATTAATTGTGAATGTGATTGGGTAAGAGTTCAACAGAGATTTCTTTCAATATCTGAAAGATTTCCTGATGAAGTAAATTTTCTTTTAAGCCCCATTTACAATTGTGATTCCAATTTTTTCGTCTATCGAATGCCTGAAAGCGGTTATCATAGTCTTTATAATTTATAGAACAACCATATTATCTCTATGTATTACTTCATCAGAATATTTATAGCCGATTATCCTTTCAATCTCTGATGTTTTTTTGCCTTTTATTTTATCTATTTCAGCTGATGAATAATTGGTTAACCCTTTTGCAATACGGTTACCTCTTATATCTATACAACTTATTGTATCTCCAATGTCAAAAACCCCTTCTACGCTCACAATTCCAGATGGCAACAGACTCTTGCCTTTTTCTATGATAGCCCCCACAGCACCATCATCAATTATTACATTACCTTTAGATTTGCTTGCATAAGCTATCCATCCCTTACGGGAAGTTAGTTTTTTCTGGAGAGGTAAAAACAGTGTGCCACATTTTTCTCCCTTCAATACAGATTGCAGCAGACCGCTTTGCTTTCCGCTAATTATATTAACTGTAATCCCATATTTCATTGCCCTTTTTGCTGCAAGCAACTTAGAATACATGCCCCCGGTTCCAACGATACTGCCAGCACCACCAGCAATTCTTTCAAGTTCAGGCGTTATTCTATCCACTGTTTTAATTAATTTTGCCTCAGGATTCTGACGAGGATCTTCGGTATATAAACCATCAACATCTGATAAAATTATAAGCATCTCGGCTTCTATTAATCCTGACACAAGAGCAGCAAGATTATCATTATCACCAAATTTTATTTCATCGGTCGACACAGTATCATTCTCATTTATTACTGGAATCACACCATAATTAAGCAGAGTAAGAAGAGTATTTTTTGAATTAATATAGCGCTTTCTATCAGAAAGATCATCTCTCGTGAGTAATACCTGAGCTACTTTCTTATCATATCTTGCGAAACTCCTTTCATATGCCCACATCAAACTACTCTGTCCTGCTGCTGCAGCAGCCTGTTTGAGTTTTATATCACCGGGTTTTTCCTTTAACCCGAGTTTTTTCATCCCTGCTGCAACAGCACCCGATGATACTATCACCACTTCATAACCTTTACTGTGAATCTCAGAAATATCATTTGAAAGAGAAGCTATTCTATCATTGTCGAGACCCTCAATTCTATCAGCAAGAATATTGCTTCCTATTTTTATAACTATCCTTTTCAAAAACTCTCCTTAGGTATAAAAAATATAAGTCACATGAATTATACAATTCATTTAGAGTAATTGTCATCTTTTTGTAACTGGATTGATAATTCAATCAGAAAAATAGAAATGCAGGTGAAAAATTCATTTTCCGTTTCTTTAATTTAATAGCTATAGCTCTTTTATAAAACAAAATGACAGGTCATGGTAACGATGCTAAAGACGTTGCCAGAAACCTGAAATTTAAATTCTGTATTAGCCGAGACGTTTTTTGATTTCTATAAGCTTTTTTAAAGCTTTTTCCGGGGTTAATTTATTAATATCGATACTCTTTAAATCAGAAATTACTCCATCTGTTGCAGAGGAAAAAAGATCAAGCTGAATAGAACCTTTCTTAGATTTTTTACCTGCAAATCTTGGAACTCCGGTTTCATTGAGTTCTTCTTTTTCAAGATTTGCGAGGACTTCTTTTGCCCTTTTAATAATACTATCAGGCAATCCAGCAAGCCTTGCTACCTGTATTCCGTAACTTTTATCAGCAGGTCCTTTTTCGATCCTGCGCAGGAAGATAATTTCGTCTCCCCACTCTTTTACAGCAATATTGTAATTTCTAACTCCATCATGTGTTAGTGCGAGTTCTGTAAGCTCATTATAATGTGTTGCAAATAAAGTACGTGCTCTTAAAGAATTCAAGATATACTCTGCAACAGCCCATGCTATACTGATTCCATCGAATGTGCTCGTTCCTCTCCCTACCTCATCAAGTATAATAAGGCTTTTCGATGTGGCATTATGGGTTATGTTTGCCACTTCAATCATTTCCACCATGAAAGTGCTCTGTCCTTTTGTGAGAAAATCAGACGCTCCTATTCTTGTAAATATTCGGTCAGCGATTCCTATCTTTGCTTCAGATGCAGGAACAAAGCTGCCTGTTTGAGCCATGATTACTATTAATGCTACCTGCCTCATATATGTTGACTTACCTGCCATATTCGGACCTGTGATTATCAAAAGGCGTTCATCAGAATTGTCCATATATATGCTATTGGGTATAAAACGTTCATCTGTTTGAATGCGTTCAATTACAGGATGCCTTGCGTCTGCAATATCAAGTATTCCATTTTCTACGATATGAGGTTTAACATAATTATATCGTTTGGCAACCACTGCAAGAGAAGCAAGAAAGTCAAGTATTGCAATCGCTGAAGCTGATTTTGATATTAAGTTTGTTTCCTTGCTTATTTCTTTAAGAATGCCCTGAAATATCTGGTATTCAAGTGCTTTCAGACGTTCCTCTGATCCGAGCACTTTCGATTCATATTCTTTTAACTCTGGAGTAATAAACCTTTCACCACCTACCAGAGTCTGTTTTCTTATGTAATTTTCTGGTACCATGTGAAGATTGGATTTCGTGATTTCTATATAATATCCAAACACTTTGTTGTAGCTTATTTTCAGAGAGTTAATTCCTGTTTTTTCCTTTTCTTTTTGCTCTAACTTTGAGATAAATTCCTTTGCATTTTGCGATATGTTTCTCAGAGCATCTATCTCACTATTGAAACCTGTCTTTATAATCCCTCCTTCTTTTAAAGTTGAAGGAGGAGTTTCGATAATACTTTTTTCAATCAATTCCTTTATTGTGGTTAATTCTGATATTTCTTCGGAAAGAAATTTCAAGTAAGAATTTCTGGTCGATGCAAGAATATGCTTGATTTTGGGTAAATAAGAGATAGAGTTTTTTATAGCTATAAGATCTCTTGCATTGGCAGTACCTGAGTCAATTTTTAATGAAAGCCTTTCTATATCCTGTATTTTCCTCAAAGATGTTCTGAGGCTTTCAAGTTTCTCAAAATCTTCATAAAGATATTCAACCGCATCCTGTCTTTCTCTTATTTTCTTAATATCAAGCAAAGGTTTAAGAACAGATGCTCTCAGGAACCTCCCTCCCATCGGAGTAAGGGTCTGATCAAGAACCCAGAGTAATGTATTATCTGAAGAGCCGTCCCTTAAATTATGTGTTAGCTCGAGATTGCGCTGTGTTGTTGCATCAAGAAACATAAAATTTTCCTGTCTTAATGGAAATATTTTCTTAAGACGAAAAGTATCTTTTTGTGTTTCTTCGATATAATTTACAAGAGCTCCTGCAGAACATATTGCTGCGTTCATGTTGTCACAACCAAACCCTTCAAGAGATGATACGTGAAGATGTTTTAACAGTAACTTGTAAGCCTCTGAGTAATCGAAATACCAATCTTCATAAAAGGTTATGAAAAAACTATCAAGTCTTTCTCTGTAATATAAATCTTCTGATAAAGACTGAGGTATAAGTATTTCTCTTGGCTCGAAACGATACAATTCATCCTGTATGTCCTTATTTGTTTCAAAAAGGGAAAATTCTCCTGTAGAAATATCTGCAATAGCTATCCCGTGTATCCCTGCAAATGGAAAGATGCTTACAATGTAAGCGTTTTCTTTTGGATTTTCAGGTGTATGCGTTCCAGGTGTAATCACTCTGACAATGTCTCTTTCAACAATACCCTTTGCATCCTTCGGATCTTCCATCTGTTCACAGACAGCAACTTTATAACCAGCTTTAACAAGCTTAGCAATATATGTTTCTGAGGCAAAATAAGGCACTCCACACATTGGAATAGGATTATCTTTTGATCTGTCCCTCGATGTAAGTGCTATCTGTAATATTTTTGATGCTTTTTCAGCGTCCTCACCAAACATTTCATAAAAGTCACCAAGCCTGAAAAAAACTATGGCATCTTTATATTTTTCCTTGATACTGAAATACTGTTTCATTAAAGGTGTTAGTTCAGACATAATCTATTATTTAATACTATGGATAGGGTAAGTTGCAACTGTAATATTTTGAAATCAGGAATAAATTGATATAGCAGAAAACAAATTTCCCTTATCGCTTTTTAAGATAAAAAGGTAATGTCAAAAATTATATGAAAAAATGTTCTAAAATACTCTGAAACATAAAAGAAACCCTCACACTTGATGCTGAGGATTGAGGTGAGAAGTTGAACTGAAGTCAACCCCTCACCTTAACCCTCTCCCACAGGGGGGAGAGGGGGAAAACATTTGGCAATACCATAAAAATAGGATAAAAGAAAGGTCAATGAAAAATATCTTATTTTGCTTTTTCTACAGGATAGTCTGCTTCAGACCATGCAGTGATACCACCGGGATAACGATAAACATTCTTATAGCCAAGTTTTACAGCCCACATAGCTCCATTATGACTGCGAGTGCACTTTGTGAAACCACAATAAAAAACAATTAACCTGTCTTTATTATTCCCAAGAAGTTTCTGAAATTCTTCCTTTGTTTTAGCATCTAATGATTCCAGTTCTTTAATCGGGAATTCAAACTGCACTGCTCCGGGCACATGTTGTTTTTTGTAACTATCCTCATAAGGCATTGTATCAACAATCAACATGTCTTTTTTCTGGTCTATCCATGATTTTAATTCTTCGGTTGTAACAATCTTATAGTTGCCTTTCATAACATCTTTCGCAAAATTTACTGCAATTTTTTCAGTTTCGATTTCCTTACTACCCCAACCGGCAAAAGTGATTCCCATCATTGCTACAACAAGCAATACACTCATACAGCAGATTAAAAATGTTTTTCTGTAATTCATATATTCCGTCCTCCTGATATTAGTTTAACCGTGAAACACGGTTTCTGTTCAGAAATCTTTTATATGAGAAAATGAAAATAACCGCAGACATCATAATAATATCTCTATAGAAAGCTATCTTAAGGTTGTTCATACCCTTTATTTCATCTTCTGAAAAACAACCGCAATCAACATTCATATTATTGGAAATTCCATATCCTAAAACAGCAAGGAAGATAATAAGAAGAAAAAAGATCATGAATAAACTTCCGCGCAAATTGAAAATAAGTCCCAACCCGGCGAGCAATTCTGTTGCAGGAAGACCTACAGCAAAATATGGTAATAAAAATTCAGGAACTATTTCATATTGTGAAATAATTTTTGCAAAAGCCTTGGGATCTATAAGCTTAACAAAACCTGCGTAGGCAAAAATAAGTCCTATAGACAATTTTATAACTATGTACATCCAGTATAGAAAGGATTTTCTCTTCATTTTTAGTTATTTTCAGATAATTGGGAATTATATATCCAATAGTTAATATCAATAAAACAAAAAACAACCATAGAAAAACGATATTGTTCGAAATTAAGTAAGTCATTCAAATATGTTGATTACAAATCAAGAAAAGAAAGAAAAATAAATTAATCATGATAATGCGGTTAAACCAAATTCAGTAAATAATTTTTCGTAATGTCTGTATGTTGAAGGCTTTCGAACTTTCCAGCCTGCAAGCTTGATAGCTTTTTAATTTTCATTTTTGGTTAAGTTAAAAAAGTAAAATATATTTTGTTAAATATGGTATATTAAAATAAAAATAGTCGTGGAGGTTTGCATATGTGTCTCGGTATCCCTTCAAAAATTATTAGAATTAATGATTCAATGGCAACAATTGATGTTTATGGCGCACAGCGAGATATAAGTATTATGCTCCTTGAAGATCAGGTTAAAGTTGGCGATTATGTTCTTGTTCATGCTGGATTTGCTATTCAGAAACTTCAAAAAAAGGAAGCAAAAGAGACATTAAAACTTTTTGACCAGTATCTTGAAATGTTAAATGAAGAAGATAAATCACCACAGTATAACGAAAAACCTGATAATAATAAAACAAAAAAAGCTAAAAGAAAAAAACAATTAGTTTCCTGAAATTTTTAACCAGATTTGCACTTATTATAATATTTTCTCTTGTTTTGCCTGTTCTATTTATGTTACTCTTCTTTATTGTTTTATAATAGCAAGTTACGAATTCCATTAATTCGTCATTCCATATTGTTCGGGAGAATCTAATTTTTTAATAACTACTAATTTTTTAAAGCTAACAATAACGATGGAAGTAATTAATCTTGGGTTATATATAAATATCTTGAAATTAACATCGCTTAATCCTGAGTAGAGAAGAGGGAACATTATAATGGTAAAAAATGATAGATGGATACGTGAAATGGCAAAAAATGGGATGATTACTCCTTTTGATAGCAAACAGGTTAAAAAAGGTGTTATTTCTTTTGGAGTGAGTTCGTATGGTTATGATATGAGAGTTGCAGATGAGTATAAGATATTCTCACCGGCAGCCAATGCAATAATTGATCCGAAAAATTTTAAACCAGATAGTTTTATTGACTATAAAGGCAAAGAATGCATAATTCCTCCTAATTCATTTGTTCTGGCAAGGTCATTTGAATATTTCAAAATACCCCGTGATGTTCTTGTAATATGTCTCGGGAAATCAACTTATGCAAGGTGCGGAATAGTTGTAAATGTTACACCACTGGAGCCCGAATGGGAAGGTTATGTAACAATAGAAATATCCAACACTGCTCCTTTACCTGCAAAAATATATTCTAATGAGGGCATAGCACAAATTATCTTCATTCAGGCATCAGAAATTTGCGAAAAGTCATATTCTGATAAAAAAGGAAAATATCAGGCTCAGAAAAGTATTACCCCTGCAAGGTTAAAATAATATGAAAGCATCCGAAAGAATAATTCTTGCTCTTGATGTTTCCGATCCATCTTATGCAATTGAGATAGTAGAAAAATTCAGTGATAAAATAGATATCTTCAAAGTTGGACTTGAACTATTCACGATAGCAGGTCCATCTATTGTTAATGAAATTCACAGGAGAAAGAAAAAAGTTTTTTTAGACCTTAAATTTCATGATATTCCAAACACTGTTGCAAAAGCTGCGACAGCAGTAACCAGGCTTGGCGTATTTATGTTCAATGTTCACACATCAGGTGGTTTTGAAATGATGAAAAAATGTACTGAAACTGTTGTTGAAATATGCTTGAAGGAAAACCTGAACAGGCCAAAAATATTAGGGGTAACAATTCTCACAAGTCTGACACGTGAGTCTTTACGTGATGAACTTGGAGTTCAATATGGTTTGAAAACACATGTCAAACACCTTTCAAATCTTGCCATGAAAGCTGGTCTTGATGGTGTTGTTGCATCAGCAAGAGAAGCAGAAATAGTAAGAAATAATTGCGGTAAAGATTTTATTATTGTAACACCGGGTATAAGACCATCATGGTCTGTTCCTGATGACCAAAAAAGAACAATGACACCGAAAGAAGCCTTAAAACAAGGGGCTGACTATCTTGTGTTGGGGAGATCTATTCTCAAACAGCCTGATCCTTTAAAAGCCATAGAATTAATATTAGTAGAAATTCTCTCATTCTGATCTGAAAATTATTTCAGATTCAAATTACCATTTAGTATCTTACAACCAGCGATAGTAATATTTATCTCAGGATTATTATATGTCCATCTAATCTGGGCTTTTGCAAATAAATGATTAATATTTAGATCAATTACTTCACCTCTGGATATAGATATATTATCAAAAATTTTTATACCAACTCCATCTTTTGTAAAGTCAATAATGCTTGCATCGCATAAATATCCGTTATGTTTGAAAGTAAAGGGGAATGCTTTTTTATTCCGCTTTTCATTTCTTTTCTCAAGCCCATATCTTCCACTATAAACTTCTCCGCAATAAGGACATGGTCTGAATGGTTCAACTGCAGCACTGTATGAATCCTTTTTGCATGAAGGGCATTCAATCCTGATCATTAAAAATGCCTCCTTGTTTATGTAAATAATTTTATTTTATTAAACAGCCAGATAATTCAAAAAACTTTTTGATATAGTTGTTCATTCAGGTCGATACAGTTATAAAAAATTAAATTTCTCACGTTATCTGATTCTTCTTAATAATTATCTTATGCTAAAATTAAAATAACAAATTATTAAAAAAAATACTATCATACAAATATACAAAACGCTTGTAATAATTGATAAATTATTATTGTAGTAAAAATACTACAATAATAATTGTTAATGAATTGTCGTCAGTTAATAAAGCATATGATATATATATTTATTACGGTAGATAAAGAAGGGATTTAAATTTACACAAATAATCCAGAGATTACTAAACTCAAAAAAAAGTAATTATAATAATGCAGATGTTTAAAAAATTTATTTTTTGTTACATTAATATAACAATGGCGCTATTTATGAAACAATATCACTGGGCTTTGAAATAAGTTCAATCACTATTTTTCTATAAGAGTTTTACTTATTTTATCTACTATTTCTGAAATAGATTCTTTATCAGTATCAGCAATAATTTCAGGATTTAAGGGTTCTTCATATGACACAGAAATTCCAGGCACAGGCCATCCTTCTTCAGCCTTTTTGTAAATATCTCTCGGAGCATCTTTTGTTGTAACTCTTTTTTTCTCTCTATCGATACAAATTTCCACTGGACATCTTAAATATACTTCTATGAATTTGATGATTTCTTTCCTTGCAAGTTCACGCCACATTCTTCGATTACCTGTGGCATCAATAATCACATTGTATCCCATGCCGGTTAAGACTTTGGCAAAATAAACCAATGCTCTGTAAATTAAATTCCTTTCATCATCAGAATATGTTGGTTCAGGAGTAACAAATTTTCTGAAAGCATCCATCCGCAGAATAATGAAATCAGGATGAGCCTTAATAAACTCCTCTGTAAGCGTACTTTTTCCGCTACCCGGTAATCCTGTAATCCATATAGCAATTCCAGACATTCTTTTTTATAAACCTGTACTCATCTTACTGGCTCATATCCTCCTTTGATTCCCTTTTTTGAGAAAACTATCTGCCATACATGGAGATTGCGTGCTCTGAATGCGCCTGCGCTACTCAATAAATAATATTTCCACATTCTATAAAAACGCTCATCGTATAACTCTTTAAGGTAATCCCAGTTTCTATCAAAATTATTAAACCATGAAATAAGAGTCTGGTCATAATAATAACCAAAATTATGCCAATCCTCTATGACAAAAAGTTTCTCAACGGATTCACTTATCTGTCTCATAGAAGGAATCATGGAATTGGGAAAAATATATTTTTCAAACCAGGGATCAACAGTAACATTTGAATAGCTATTACCTATAGTATGTAAAAGAAAAAGCCCATCATCTTTGAGGCAATTATAAACTATTTCCATGAATTTTCTATAATTTTTATAACATACATGTTCAAACATTCCTATGGATACTATGTGATCAAACTTTTCATTTAAATCCCTGTAATCCTGCAGCCTTATTTCAACAGGCAGGTCTGAATATAATTTACAGGCTAATTCAACCTGTTCCCTTGACACAGTAATTCCGGTTACTTTAACTCCGTATTTCTCAGAGGCATAACCTGCAAAACTTCCCCAGCCACACCCTATGTCAAGAACCCTGTCACTCTTCTTGAGCCGAAGCTTTCTGCATATCAGATCTAATTTTGCCTCCTGAGCCTCATCAAGGCTACCAGCGTTTTTCCAGTAAGCACAACTGTATGTCAGTCTTTTATCGAGCATTTTTTTGAAAAGTTCGTTACCAAGATTATAATGTTTTTCGCCGATTGTAAATGCTCTTGGCTTGCTTGCAAGATTGAATATAATTGCTTTGAAAGTATGTAGTTTTAGTTTAAGATTATTCTTTACAACTTTCTCTGGATTTAAGGGAATGAGCCTATAGAAAAATTCATCGAGTTTTTCGCAATCCCACCATCCATCCATATATGATTCGCCAAGCCCAAGACTTCCCTGAGCAAGAACTCTTTTAAAGAAGCGTTCATCTTTAATTTTTAGATCCCACGGACGGGAGCCATTTAAAGTAATATCTGCAGTGCTTAAAATGTCCTCAATTACCCCTGTGAGACTCATGGACTTCAGAACTCTCTTTAAATATTATTTAACCAATTTAATATTACCACCTTTAACATAAAATTTAAAGAAACATTTCGTTTAGATTTTTACGTGAGGCAACAGGGAAACATGAGAAATTAAAAAAAAGAGCATCTCCAAAAAAATAAATTCAAACCTTGTAAAGATTAAATCAACATATATATAATATACGCTATGCTTGTTTCATTCGAATGGTTAAAAGAATTTGCTGATATTTCAGTTTCTCCAAAGGATATCTCTGACACTCTGACCATGATCGGGCTTGAGGTGGAGGGTCAGAAAATTATTGATGGTGATGTTGTTTTTGAAGTAAATGTCACACCAAATAGACCTGATTGTCTCAGTATAATTGGTATTGCAAGGGAAATCTCTGCTGTATATAAATCCTCCTTGAAACTTCCAATCTGCGATATCAAACCAGGATTACCTGTTTCAGATTTCATAGTTGAAATTAAAGACCCTGACCTCTGCAACAGATATGCCGGCAGAGTGATTTCTGGTGTAAAAATAACAGATTCTCCAGCATGGTTAAAGAAAAAACTCGAAAAAAGCGGGATACGTTCGATTAACAATGTTGTTGATGTAACAAACTATGTTCTTCTTGAATTTGGACATCCTTTACATGCATTTGATGCTGATTTATTGCGTGGCAGAAAAATAATTGTTGCCAAACCTGATACGCTTAAGAGTAGTTCGGGGGTAGAAAAAATCAAGACACTTGATGGGACAGAGCGTGAAATCCCGGGCGATACTTTACTTATCAGAGATGCCGAACGTCCTGTTGCCATTGCAGGAGTAATGGGCGGAGCTAATACTGAGGTTAGTTCGGATACAAAAAATATATTTCTTGAAAGTGCATGGTTCCTTCCTGCCTCTGTAAGAAGGACTTCAAAAAAATTGGGGCTCTCAACAGAATCTTCATACAGATTCGAACGTGGCACAGATATAATATTCCTCGAAAAAGCTTTGAATAGAGCAGCTTTGCTCATTCAAGAACTCGCAGGCGGAAAAATCTATGAAATAATTGACGCATATCCTGTTAAATATGAAACAGAATCTTTTTCAGTGAGATACGAAAAAATAAATAACCTCCTCGGGATATATCTTTCAAAAACTGACATTCTTGATATTCTTAACAGACTTGGAATTGTCTCTGAAGACAGAGGTGAATATTTCACTGTGACACCACCTTCAAACAGAAGAGATATACGCACTGGATGCGATATTGCTGAAGAAGTTGCAAGAATTTATGGTTATAACAACATACCTGTAACAAATCCAGGCACACCACTTTCTTCTGGTAACTTAAATAAAAGAGCAATTTATTTGGAAAGAATCCGCCACTCAATAAGAAGCAGCGGCTTTAATGAGGTTATAAATTTTAGCTTCTCAAATCCTTCTCATCCTGAATTATTAATGCTCTCAGATTCAGATATGAGAAGGAACTTCGTCTCGATCAGTAATCCTCTGAGTCAGGATGAATGTTTGTTAAGAACTACCCTGATACCTGCTCTGATAAATAATTTAATATACAATCTTGATCGGGGCATGAAAGATATTCGAATTTTTGAAATATCAAAAGTTTTCATAAATGCAGGAAAAACATTGCCTGAAGAGATACCAGTGTTTGCAGGAGCCTATTATAAAGAAAAAATACCTTCTTTATGGAAGGAAGATGCTTCAGGATTTTACATAGTAAAAGGATCCATTCAGGCTATTTTTGAAGAACTGAAAGTAACAAATTATCATTTTTCTCCATCCTCCGAAGCCTTTCTTCATAGAGGACAATCAGCAGATATTTTCATTGAAGATATATCCATTGGATATTTAGGTGTACTTGCACCTGAAATTGTTGAAAAACTTGGTCTTAAAAAACAGAAGCCTGATATTTGCCTATTTGAAATAAACCTCGAAAAATTATTATCAAAAATAAATGATTCAATACAATATAAACCAATTCCAAAATTTCCTGCTGTTGAACGTGATATTGCCCTTATTGTAGATAATGATTTACCGTCAATAAAGATAAAGGAACTTATATCATCATTTTCAACAGAACTCATCGAAAAGGTTTCTATTTTCGATTATTTCAAGGGTGGAAACATACCCGATGGTAAAAAGAGTCTTGCATTCAATATTGTCTATAGAGCAAAAGAACGTACTTTAACGGATGAGGAAGTTGAAGCCCAACATTTAGCCCTTGTCAAATATCTAATCGAACAGACAGGTGCTGAACTAAGAAAATAACAATCTTTTTTCATATCTCAACCCTTGTCATTACTCCGTGCAATTTGTGTGAGGGCAACTTATAAAATTGCACAAATGCCGGATTTAGCCTCTTAATAATTGAAAAGATTTTCCAGAGCGGATTGGATGTTACTATATCCTCCAGGCCATAAAAGATTGTATCCTCTTCTATCCCTGCTTCTTTTAATATTTCTTCAATATCAGGCATCTCCATATAACCTGTCTGTATTTCAAAGACTCTCAAACCCGGAGCAAGATCTTCTTTAAAAAACCCTGTTACTCCAAATGGGTCTTCACGTTTTATAATCGTAACAATAATATTATATTGATAAAGAATTTTGTTCACAAATATGCTACGGACTATAAAAGGGGGTATTTCATCTGGATCCTTAACAAAAAATAGTGCTGTTCCATTAATTTTAGTATTTGTATTATAAAAAGAATTATATTTATCTAAAAATTCTGATAATGGGATTGCTTTCAATTTAGTGTAAAGTCTTTTCTGTCCCCTGGTATATAATAATATAATCATAAAAGGTATCAGACCAATAATTATCGACCAATACCCACCATGCGGTATCTTATAACTGTTTGAAAGTAGATAGATAACATCTATTACAGTTACTATAAATGAAATAAAACAAAGATGATAGTTTTTTCTCAGAAGAAATATCCATGTAATCATAATACCTGTAATAGTCATGGTTCCAGTTACCGCAAGTCCATAGGCTGTTGTGAGTCTGCTTGATTCCCTGAATTCATACATTACAAACAATACAGAAAAAAGCAAAAACCAATTTACAATTCCTATATAAATTTGAGACCTTAATTCCGCTGAGGTAAAATCAATCCTGAACATTGGCATAATATGAGTCGTGATCCCCTGATATACAATTGAAAACATACCGCTTATCATTGCCTGTGAAGCAATAACAGTTGCAATAATACTGAGTATCAGGAAAGGAATATACATAAATGGAAATTGGTGAAAAATCATCTCGAAAAGAACATTGTGTGCATCAGGATGCTCGATCATATAAGCGCCCTGTCCAAGATAATTAATTGTAAGAGCAATAAAAACAAGATACCATGCCCTAAGAATTGGTTTACGCCCAAGATGTCCCATATCTGCATATAAGGCTTCACCACCTGTAGCACACAGAGTCACCTCTGAAAGGACAAAGAAACCAACAATACCGTTCTGATATAAAAATTGCAATGCATAATATGGATTTACTGCCTTTAATACTACTGGAAATTTAATTATGGTAATGATTCCAGAAGCGATAAGAGATAAAAACCAAAGGAGCATGAAGGGACCGAATGTACCTGCAACTTTTTCAGTGCCTTTTCTCTGAATAGAAAAAAGCGCTATTGCAATAACTCCTGCGATAATAATAAGTGTTTTCTGATTAATTTGTTCGAGTCCTGGTACGAGTAATAAACCTTCAACTGCGCTGAGTATACTGATCGCAGGCGTTATAACACCATCTCCAATCAAAAGGGATACACCAATGTACGACAGGAGTGTTACAAAAGATACCTGTCTGCCTTTCTTTAAAAGCGGAACGAGTATTTCTTTAAGAACAATTGTACCACCCTCGCCTTTTTTACCAAGACTCATAGCAAGCCAGGCATACTCAACAAATACAAGTATTACAAGTGTCCAGATAATAAGAGATAATACACCAATAATATGGTGTTCAGAAGGTCGGGTAAGAAGAAAAATTACTGTTAGAGTGTAAATTGGGCTTGTCCCAATATCACCGAAAACAAGCCCAAGAGATTTAATAATGCCCTTTACAGGAGATTCGCGATTAATCATTTTCCATTCCTCAAAGGGCAAAAAGAATAAAAAAACCGCAGGCATTCCCAGCGGTTTTTTATTCTGCTCAATGCCCTTCCAAACGCCTGCGGAGTTAGCTGACGGGCTCGGGACTGGAAGTTCCCTATTACCAATTCAGGTAAATACGCCCCAGAATTTGGTTCCCCCGCATCCATTCATAAAATGGATTTAGGCTGCTTTATGACTGTATTTTATTCCTGCAAAAATAAATTGTCAAGAAATGTATAATATTGATGTTATATATAAGAGCAAGTTCTAAAGACAGATGAATATATTTTTAGATATATTAAAATGTGCTTTTTTATTATCCTTTTTACTTACGTATAGTGAAAAAGCTTTCTGTCAATCACGAAGTGAAACTCTAATTCTTGATGGTCTTCACAAATTTTCTGCTGGTGATAAATTTGAGTGGGCAAATATTGAATTTGATGATTCACAATGGACAATAATCAAAATTCCAGGAAGCTGGCAGTCACAAAAAATAAAATCTGATAAGGGTATGGGATGGTACAGAATACATTTGAATATTAACGACCGATTTAAAAATATAGAGACTGCAATTTTGCTCGGAAGAATTGGTGATATTGATGAAGTCTATCTAAACGGAAAGAAGATAGGAAGTAACGGAATTATTGGTAATCGCTATGTTGAAGCTTCTAAAATACAGAGACTTTATAAGATCCCTGAGAATTTAATTAAATACAATTCAGAAAACATAATCTGTATACGTGTAATGAATACATATCTTAACGGTGGTTTATTCGATGAAAATATATCCTTTGGTGAATATAAATTTTTACTGATAGAGAAAATGAAAAGGGAAAAATTAACTCTTGTTATCGAATACAGTCTTTTTACATTTTTTTTAATGTTTTTTATTGGTTGTCTTTTCTTTTATCTAAAAGGGCTTAGAGAAAGAGAATATCTATTTTTCTGGTTATTTGTTACTCTATATGGAATAATTTTTACTCTTAACAGTGTTTCTTTTTATAATTCTGGCTTAAAGAATAGTCTGGTTCAACAGATAATCAGCGCAATATCAATACTGCTACCTGCAAATTTATTAATGGTTCTCAAAAATGTTTTTAAAGAAAAATTAACAACTTTCATCAAATCATTACTACTAATATTCATTCTTCTTTCATTGACTATATTTTTCTTCCCTTCTTATGAAATAAGAAAAATAGTATATATAATCTGGAGATTATGTTTTGCAACAACAGCAGTTATTCTGCTTTACTTCTCATTGAAAGCTTTTAAGCGTCATTATTATGAATCAGGTTCAACACTTTTAGGAATAGCAGGATTAATAGCTGGCTTTATTCTTGAATCTATAGCTGGAGTGGATTTTCTTCAATCAACAGGCTTTTTCCTCTGGGATTATTCAACAATTTTTTTCATGACGTGTGTTATGTATGCTTTAGCCGCACGTTTTACAAGAATTAAAGAACTACAGACAACGTCTATCCGTATTTTTAAAGCACATGAAGATGAAAGGAAAAGATTGGCGAGAGAAATTCACGATAGCATAGGACCGTCTTTAACTGCTATAAAAATGCAAATGCAAATAGTTGCAAAAAAGATAAGAGAAGGATTATTACCCGAACAAGAAACTGTTAATGAACTCATTCAGGAAATAAATCATTCAATTCAAGATATGCGTGCTATAGCAATGGATTTAAGACCTTCTTTTCTCGAAACAACTGATATTAAAGATGCCATATCATGGCACGCCAAAAAAATTCAGGAAAGATCCGGGATTATAATCAACCTGAATATTGAAGATATTTTAAATACAAGCAATGATATTAAAGAAGCATTGTACAGGATATATCAGGAAGCAATTACAAATATAATAAAACATGCGGATGCTACAATGGTCGATATTATCTTGAAACGTGATGGGAAATTTATTTCTATGGAAATTAGAGATAATGGAAAAGGATTTGACCTTTCAGATAGCAACAAAGGTCTCGGGCTTGATACAATAAAAGAAAGGGTTGAACTCTTAGAAGGAATAATTACCATAAAAGCTTACAGAAATATTGGAACTACAATAAGTGTAAGGGTGCTTGCAAAATGATAAATTTAATTGTAGCAGATGACCACCAAATATTCAGACAGGGATTGGTTAAGATGCTCGAAGAAATCTCAGATTTTAATATTATCGGTGAAACTGGAAACGGAAACAATGCCCTTGAAATCATAATAAAAACAAAACCTGATATTGCTATACTTGATATATCACTGCCAGATTTAAATGGTTTTGAAATTGCCGAAGCTATTCAAAAAAAAGGTATACCGACCAAAGTTATATTTCTGACAATGCATAATGATCCTATAACTGCTAAAAGAGCAATCCAATCTTTCGGTGATGGCTATGTGATTAAAGATAATGCATTTGAAGATCTTTTATACGCCATTAAATCAGTCAGAGCAGGTGGAAAATTTATAAGTCCTTCAGTCTCAGATAAATTAATTAATGTAGGAGCACCTGTTGAAAGCCTTCAAATTGTATTAACAGAAAGGGAAAAGGAGATTTTAAATCTTATTGCCTCAGGTCTTACTAACAAACAAATAGCTAATAAACTTTATATAAGCATAAAAACAGTTGAAACCCATAGAAATAGAATTCTTCAGAAGCTTGGGGTTCACACAACTGCTGATTTGGTCAGATATGCTATTCAATCTGGTCTTTTCCAACTGAAGTAATATTCTAACCCGGGATCAACCCAAATAATGCAGGCATTTCTCAAAAAACATGAAGTGTAAAGAGTAATCTGTAATCGGAATAATGTATCTAAAAATAATTGTTCGCAACCGCCGCATTATTTAATTGCATTTTTAGGTTAACCCCGTTTTTATTCAGAATTTTTACTTTCATATACAGCATTTCACTTATAAAAATACATGTCTCGCCTGATTGTTTTTAATTATATTTAATCAGATAATATAATTTAATTTATTTTGTTATTACAATTTTTTGTTATTTTGTTATTACATTATAATATGGAACTAATTGATAGAGAAGACCATCAAAAATTATATCTTCAGTTATACGAGATACTGAAGAAGAAGATTGAAAGTGGTGAATGGCAGGTTGGCACCCAGATACCCACAGAGGAAGACCTTTGCAACATGTTCAGTGTAA
>FWPV01006458.1_pt1 | contig 22368 bp, 23 predicted proteins | sample 2228371 | NCBI WGS metagenome assembly FWPV01 (sample SAMEA103939776, study PRJEB20133) | metagenome | reverse complement strand
AAGGTCGTCATACCTGTCGAGCTGTGCTTTGAGTATTTCGTATGTTGCAAGTGTATCAGCCTTAGAGCTGTGGGCATTTTCGAGTTCCTTGCGCCGGGCTACTTGCGGCCGGGGACTCCGCCGCGCCCTCGGGGGCGGCGGCGAGCTCCGCCGCGGCCGGCCGCTCCACCTCGCCCCGCTCGAGGGCGAGGCGGATGCGGTCCACGATGCCGTTGATGAAGGCCCCGGACTCCTCCCCGCCGAACTTCTTGCCGATGTCGACCGCCTCGTCGATGCTCACGCGGTGCGGGATGTCCTCGCAGCAGAGCATCTCGAAGAGGGCGATCCGCATCACGTTGCGATCGACCCCCCCCATGCGCTCGAGGCTCCAGTTCTCGGCGTAGCGCTCGATCAGGCGGTCGAGGAACCCGCGCGTCGCCATCACCCCTCGCACCAGGCGCTCGAAGTGGGCCGCCGCCTCCGGCTTCGGGGCGAACTCGCCGCGGAACCGCTCCAGCGCCTGCGGCGTGAAGTCCCCGCCGTGGTCCATGTAGAAAAGCGCCTGCAGGGCCGCTTCGCGCGCTTTGCGACGGGCGCCCATGGCCTCAGAGCCGCTCGACCAGGTTCGCCATCTCGACGGCGGCCATCGCCGCGCTGAACCCCTTGTTGTCGAGCTTGGTGCCGGCGCGCTCGATCGCCTGCTCGATCGTGTCCACCGTGATCACCCCGAAGATCACCGGCAGCCCCGATTCCATCATCACCGCAGCGATCCCCTTGGAGGTCTCCGCGGCGACGAAGTCGAAATGCGGGGTCGCGCCCCGGATCACGGCCCCGAGGCAGATCACCGCCTGGAAGCGGCCGCTCGCCGCCAGCCGCTTGGCCGCCAGCGGGATCTCGAAGGCGCCCGGGACCTTGACGATCTCGATGTCCTCGTCGCGCGCCCCGGAGCGGGTGAGCGCGTCGAGCGCCCCCTCGAGCAGTTTGCCGGTGATGAAATCGTTGTAGCGGCTGGCGACGATCGCGAAACGCCTGCCTTCCGCCCGCAGGTGCCCTTCGATGATCTTCGGCATGCCCTCCTCCGCTTCGCCTCCCCCGGTCGCCCGGGGCGTCAAGGGGTTTTTTCGATCGACAGTAGGTGTCCCATCTTGAATTTCTTGCACGCGAGGTAGCAGCGGTTGAACTCGTTGGGCTCCACCTCGATCGGCACCTGCTCCACGATGCTCAGCCCGTAGCCTTCCAGCCCGATCATCTTGCGGGGGTTGTTGGTGAGCAGCCGCATGCGGCGTACGCCGAGATCGGCGAGGATCTGGGCGCCGATCCCGTAGTTGCGCATGTCGGGCTGAAAGCCGAGCTGCAGGTTCGCCTCGACCGTGTCCAGCCCCTGCTCCTGGAGGGCGTAGGCGCGGATCTTGTTCACCAGCCCGATGCCCCGCCCCTCCTGCCGGATGTAGAGGAGCACCCCGCTGCCCTCCTCCTCCATCATCGCCAGCGCCCGGTGGAGCTGCGGCCCGCAATCGCAGCGCAGCGACCCGAAGATATCCCCGGTGAGGCATTCGGAGTGCACCCGCACGAGCACGGGCTTCTCCGGGTCGATCCGGCCCTTGACCATGGCGAAGTGCAGGAAATCGTCGATGTCGTTCTCGTAGACCACCGCCCGGAACTCCCCGGCGATCACGGTGGGGATCGTCGCCTCGGCCACCCGGTGGACGAAGGACTCGGTGCGCATGCGGTATTCGATCAGGTCGGTGATCGTGCAGATGCCGATGCCGTGCTCGCGGCTGATGGCCTCGAGCACCGGCGTGCGGGCCATCGCGCCGTCGTCGTCGAGAATGCCGCAGATCACCCCCGCCGGGGTGAGCCCCGCGAGCCGCGCGAGGTCCACCGACCCCTCGGTTTGCCCCGTGCGCACGATCACCCCGCCCTCGCGCGCCATGAGCGGAAAGACGTGGCCGGGACGCACGAGGTCCTCGGGGCGGGCCCCGGGGGCGACCGCGGTGCGGATCGTGTGCGCGCGGTCGGCGGCCGAGAGGCCGGAGGCGATCCCGGTGCGCGCGTCGATCGAGACCGTGAAGCCGGTGCCGTACCGGGAGGTGTTGTTTTCGACCATCGGGGGGAGATCGAGGGCCTTGGCCTTCTCGCGCGAAAGCGACAGGCAGATGAGGCCGCGGCCCTTGCGGGCCATGAAATTGACGGCCTCCGGGGTGACCTTCTCGGCCGCCATGCAGAAATCCCCCTCGGACTCGGGGTCCCGCCCGTCGGCCAGGATGATCATCCGCCCGCCGCGGATTTCCTCGATGGCTTCTTCGATCGTGAGATACCGCATGCCCCTGACCCGATCCTTCCTCCGGGGCGAGGCCGCCCCCTACCGGATGAACCCCGCCCGCGCGAGCTGCTCGAGGCTCAGGCCGGCCGACGCGGCCTCGCCCTCCGGCCGGTTCTGCCGCACGAACCGCTCGATGTATTTCCCGACCAGGTCGGTTTCGATGTTCACGGCCCGGCCGACTTCCTTGAACCCCAGCGTCGTCCACGAGGCGGTGTGCGGGATGACCGCGACCTCGAAGCGCTCGCGCTCCAAGCGGTTGATCGTGAGGCTCACCCCGTCGACGGCGACGGATCCCTTGGGGATCATCCCCCGGGTGAGCTCGGGGGACACGCGGAAGACGATGCGCAAGGCGTTGCCCAGCGGCTCGCGGGACTCGATCCGCCCGGTGCCGTCGACATGGCCGGAGACGAGATGGCCGTCCAGCCGGTCCCCGAGTCGCAGGGCCCGCTCGAGGTTCACCCGCTCCCCCGGCCGCAGGGCGCCGAAGGTCGTCCGCGCGACCGTCTCGGGGGAAACGTCCGCCTCGACGCTCCGGCCCGCGCGCCGCACCACGGTCAGGCAGGCGCCGTCCACACAGAGGCTGTCGCCGACGCGGGTGCCCTCGAGGTCGAAGTCGGCCTCGATCGCCAGCCGCAGCCCGGAGCCCGAAGGGCTGACGGCCCGCACCGTCCCCAGGCCTTCGATGATGCCCGTGAACATGGATCCTTCCCCGGCGGCCCCGGGCCGCCCCGCATGCTGGAACATAAGGCCTCAGGGGGCGGGCCGCAAAGCGCCGCGCCCCGGCCCGCCGCCCCCGGGGCCCTCCCCCGCCGGCGCCGGGTAGCCCACGATGAGGAGATCGTCCCCGAGGCGCCGGGTTTCGGTCCCCGCGAGGCGGATCGCCTCGCGCACCGCGGCCACCCCGGGTCCCGCACACACCGGCACCCCGTCGTCCCCGGCAAAAAGGATCGGGGCGATGAAGAAGCAGGCCTTGTCCACGATGCCCGACCGGAAGGCCGAGGCGAAGACCCGGCTTCCGCCCTCGATCAGCAGGCTCATCACCCCTCGGGACCCCAGCTCCGCGAGCAGCGCGTTCCAATCGATCCGACCGCCGGGCGCCGGGCAGGCGATCACCTCCACCCCCGGCCGCTCCAGGCGCCGCCGGGATTCCGCCGGGACGCCCTCGCCGGCGACGATCAGGGTCCCGGCGGCGGAGCCGGCATGCAACACCCGCGCCGCCGGGGGGATCCGGAGCTGCGGGTCGAGCACGACGCGCAGGGGGTCCTTGCCGCGGCGGCCGGCCGGGAGCCGGGTCGTGAGCTGCGGGTCGTCGGCGACGACCGTGCCGACGCCGACCAGGATCGCGTCCGCGGCGTGCCGCAACTCGTGCACCCGCCGTCGCGCCGCCTCGCCGGTGATCCAGCGCGCATCCCCGGTGCGGGTCGCGATCCGCCCGTCCAGGGTGGAGGCGCACTTGACCGTGACGAAGGGAAGCCCGGTGCGGCAGTGCTTGAAGAAGGCCTCGTTCAACCGCGAGGCCTCCGCGGCGAGCACCCCCGGGACGACCTCCACCCCGCGCTCGGCGAGAAAGGCCGCGCCTCCGCCGGTGACGCGCGGGTTGGGATCGCCCGCGGCGATGACCACCCGCCGGATCCCCGCGGCGAGGATCGCCTGCGTGCACGGGGGGGTGCGGCCGCGGTGGTTGCAGGGCTCGAGCGTCACGTAGAGCTCGGCCCCGCGGGCCCGGTCGCCCGCGGCCTCGAGCGCCCGCACCTCGGCGTGGGCTTCGCCCGCCGCGGCGTGGTATCCCTCGCCGACGACCCGCCCTTCGCGCACCACGACCGCCCCCACCATGGGGTTGGGCGAGGTCCACCCCCGCCCCCGCCTCGCCAGCGCGAGGGCTCGTCGCATGAACCGTTCGTCGGGGTTCATCGGATCCCGGGCGGCCCGCCGGCCGGATCGGGTTTGTCTTCGAGCAGGGGGGCCTTTTCGTGGCTCAACAGCTTTTTCAGCTCGAGCACGAAATCGTGGACGTCCTTGAACTCGCGGTAGACCGAGGCGAAGCGCACGTAGGCCACGTCGTCGAGCTCGTGCAGCTTGGCCATGATCTTTTCGCCGATGACCGAGGAGGGGATTTCCTTCTCCTCGCTTTCGCGCAAGTCGCGCTCGAGGTCCTCGATGAAGCTCTCGATGAGGTTCAGGCTGATGTTGCGCTTCTCGCAGGCCTTGAGCATGCCCGTGCGGACTTTCTCCCGGCTGAACAGCTCCCGGCGACCGTCCTTCTTCACGATCAGGATCGGGATCTCCTCGATGTGCTCGTAGGTCGTGAAGCGGCGGCTGCAGGCGAGGCACTCCCGCCGGCGGCGGATCACCCGCGCGTCCTTGCTCAGGCGGCTGTCGATCACCCGGTTTTCGATCTCACCGCAAAACGGGCACTTCATGTCCCCCTGCCTTTCCCGCCGGCCGGGGACAGCGTCCGCAGGCCCCTCCCGCCCCCCGCCGCGGGCTTCCCCGCCCCGTCGACCCCGGCGCTTTCGGCCAGGCACACCGTGGGAATCCCCGCCTCCTCCAGCAAGGCCTGCGCCAGATCGTCGGCGTAGCCGGATTCGTAGTAGATCTTCGCGATCCCGGCGTTGATGATCATCTTGGCGCAGATGGAGCAGGGCTGGGTGGTGCAGTAGAGGTGCGCGCCCTTGACCGATACGCCGTGATAGGCCGCCTGCAGGATGGCGTTCTGCTCGGCGTGGATCCCCCGGCACAATTCGTGGCGCATGCCGGATTCGACCCCGAGGGTTTCCCGCAGGCAGCCGACCTCGGCGCAATGCCGGATCCCGGTCGGCGCCCCGTTGTAGCCCGTGGCGAGGATCCGTTTGTCCTTGACGATCACCGCCCCCACGGCCCGGCGCAGGCAGGTCGAGCGCCGGGCCACGAGTCGGGTGATTTCCATGAAGTAGGTTTCCCAGCTCGGCCGCTCCGCCGCCGGCATGGCTCCCTCGCTTTTCCGCGGCCCCGCTGCCGCCCCCGGCCCGCTAACCGCCTGGAATCGAAGCAGCAATACTATCCCGCCTCGGCTGTGCGCCGCAAGAGAAAAAACGGCGGACGGGCCGCTCAGGGCCCCGTGAACTTGCGGAACAGGAGGGAGGCGTTCGTCCCGCCGAAGCCGAAGGAGTTCGACATGGCGATGTTCACCCGCGCCTTGCGGGCGCGGTTGGGGACGTAGTCCAGGTCCAGCTCCTCGGCCGGGTTCTCGTAGTTGATCGTGGGGGGGAGGATGTCGTGGTAGACGGCCAGGGCGGAAAAGACGGCCTCCACGCCGCCCGCACCGCCCAGCAGGTGGCCGGTCATGGACTTCGTGGAGCTCACGGCCACCCGGTAGGTGTGTTCCCCGAACACGTGCTTGATGGCGCGCGTCTCGTAGAGGTCGTTCAGCTCGGTCGAGGTCCCGTGGGCGTTGATGTAGTCGACTTCCGTGCAGGCGATGCCGGCGTCGTCGAGGGCCATCTGCATGCAGCGGGCGGCCCCCTCGCCGTCGGGCGGCGGCGAGGTCATGTGGTAGCCGTCGCCGGTGAGGCCGTAGCCGATCATCTCGGCGTAGATCCGCGCCCCCCGCCGCAGGGCGTGCTCGAGTTCCTCGAGGATGATGATCCCCGCCCCTTCGCCGGGGACGAAGCCGTCGCGGTCGCGGTCGAAGGGCCGCGAGGCCCGCTCGGGTTCCGCGTTGCGCGTGGAGAGGGCCTTCATCGCGTTGAAGCCCGCGATGCAGGAGGGGGAAATGACGGCCTCGGTGCCCCCCGTGATCATGGCGTCGGCGCGGCCCTCCTGGATGATCTTGAAGGAATCCCCCACGGCGTGCGCCCCCGCCGCGCAGGCGGTGGCGAAGGAGAGGTTGGGCCCCTTGGCCCCGAAGAGGATCGAGATCATCCCGGGGGCCATGTTGCCGATCATCATGGGGATGAAGAAGGGGCTCACCCGCCGCGGGCCGTTGGCGTGGATGTTGAGGATCGTCTCCTCCATGAAGCGCAGCCCCCCCAGCCCGCAGCCGGTGACGACCCCCACCCGCGGCCCGTTCTCCGCGGTGATCGTCAGCCGGGCGTCGTCCAGGGCGAGCCGCGTCGCGGCGACGGCGTAGGAGATGAACGGCTCGAAGCGCTTGGCGTCCTTCTTGCTCATCCAGTCCTCCGCCCGGAAGCCTTTCACCTCCCCCGCGATCTGGGTCTCGTAGGGGGAGGGGTCGAAACGGGTGATCCGCGTGATGCCGGAGCGGCCCTCGCAAATCGCCCGCCAGCTTTCCTCCACGCCGATGCCGACGGGGCAGACGAGCCCCAAGCCCGTGACGACAACCCGTTTTTTCAAAACGCCTCCTCGTGGCACCCCGGCGCCGCGATCACTTCCGCCGGGCGATGTAATCCATGGCATCCTGGACGGTGACGATCTTCTCGGCGTCCTCGTCGGAAATCTCGACGTTGAATTCTTCCTCCATCGACATGATCAGCTCGACGAGGTCGAGGGAATCCGCCCCGAGGTCGTCGACAAACGAGGCCTCCGGCTTCACCTGCGACAGGTCCACGCTCAACTTTTCGGCGATGATTTTCTTCACCTTCTCCTGGATCTCTTCCACCGTGGCCATGATGGGCACTCCTCCGTGGTTCGGCGACACGCGGCCGCCGGGATTTTCGGGGGGGTCGGCGTGCGGCCCCCCTCACATGTACATGCCGCCGCTGACGTGCAGCACCTGGCCCGTCAGATAGGCGGCGTCGTCCGAGGCGAGAAAGGCGATCGCGGCCGCGACGTCCTCCGGCCGGCCCGGCCGGCCGAGCGGAATCTGGGCGAGAAAGGCCTCCTTGACCTTCTCGCTCAGCACCGCGGTCATCCGCGTCTCGATGAAGCCGGGCGCGACGGCGTTGACGGTCACGCCGCGGCCGGCGAACTCGCGCGCCGCGGTCTTGGTGAGGCCGATCAGGCCGGCCTTGGAGGCGACGTAGTTCGCCTGGCCGACGTTGCCGATCTGGCCCACCACCGAGGCCACGTTCACGATCCGGCCCGAGCGCTGCTGGACCATGTGGCGGCCGACGGCGCGCGTGCAGAGGAAGGCCCCCTTGAGGTTGATGGCGAGGACCCGGTCCCAGTCGCTCTCCTTCATGCGCAACAGCAGCGCGTCGCGCGTGATGCCGGCGTTGTTGACCAACACGTCGATCCGCCCGTGGCGGGCCATCACGGCCTCCGTCCAGGCCGTGACCGCGGCGTCGCTGGCGACGTCGACCTCCTGGAAAAAGGCCTCCGGGCCGAGGGCCGCGGCGGCCGCGCGGCCGGCCTCGGCGTCCACGTCGCAGATCGCCAGGCGCGCCCCCTCGGCCGCGAAGCGCTCGGCCGTGACCCGGCCGATGCCGGCGGCGGCCCCGGTGACCATCACCACCTTGTCCTGAAAGCGCATCGCTCCTCCCTCCTCAGCGGCCGAAGACGAGATCGGCCAGGCGGTCCATGTCGCGGATGGCGCCGCGCCGCGCGGCGGCGAGTTCGGCAAGGCGCATCTCCCGGAGCAGCGCCTCCACCTCGGCCGGGGCGATCTCCCCGGTCCCGTGCAGGATCCGCAGGCTGTTGCGTTCGAATCGCTCGGCGGTCTCGAGGGCGAAGAGCCGGGCGACGGCCGCCGCCCGCCCGGCCCGGCCGTCGCGTTCCTCCACGAGCCGCGCCGCCCGCCGCACCGCGGCGGCCCCGATCTCGGTGCGGGCCATGAGCTCCGCGAGATCGAACATCACGATCTGCTCGCGGGTGAGCCGCCGGGCGTCGACCTCGGCGATCAGGCGGTTGAGGGCCCGGGCGCAGAGCGCGACGGTGCCGGCGCCGAGGCCGGGGTGCCGTCGGTCGAGATCCTCCATCGCCGCGGCGAGATCGCCGTAAAAGGCGCCCCGGCTCTTGCGGGTCTTCTTCCAGCGGAAGGTGCTGATGATGTTCTGCTGGATCTCGCTCGTCCCCTCGTAGATCGTGGTGATGCGGACGTCCCGCTTGATCTTCTCCACCCCGTACTCGGCGATGTAGCCGTAGCCGCCGAGGGCCTGGATGCCGTCCTCGGCGGCCCGGTTGCCCGCCTCGGTGGCGAACCACTTGGCGATCGAGCCCTCGACCTCGAGGTCGGTCTCGCCGGCGTCGAGGCGGCCGGCGATCTCGTCGATGTAGGCCTCGACGGCGCCGAGGCGCACCAGGTTGGGAATGATCAGCTTGTGGGTGTAGCCTTGCTTTTCGGAGAGCGTCGTCTTGAACTGCACGCGCTCCTTGGCGTAGGCGACGGCGATCTCCATCGCCGCCTCACCGGCGCCGAGGCCCATCGCCGCCACCATGAGCCGCGTGTAACCGAAGACCTGGTTCGCCTGCTTCAGGCCCTGCCCGGGGACGCCGCCCACGAGACGGTCCGCCGGCACGAAAACGTCGCTGAAGGTGAGCGGCGAGGTGTTCGAGGCGCGGATGCCGTGCTTTTCCTCGCCCCGGCCGGCCTGGAACCCGGGGGCGGTCTTCTCCACGATGAAAAAGCTCGGCCCCTCGGGCGTGTTGGCGAGCACGGTGAGGAAATCGGCGTAGCCGCCCGTCGAGATGAACTGCTTGGTGCCGTTGATGCGGTAGCCGACGACCCGGCCGGCGTCGTCGGTCACGGGGTCGGCCTTGGTCTTGATCGCCGCCACGTTGCTGCCCGCGTCGGGCTCGGTGACGGCATAGGCGACCAGCGCCTCGCCCGCGGCGATCTTGCCCAGCCAGAGCCGCTTCTGCTCCTCGGTCCCGCCGACCAAAATGGGGTCGGCGCCGAGCTGGATGGCGAAGAAGGCGGTCGTGATCCCCAGGCAGATCTTGGCCATCTCCCGCGTCACCGCGCAGCTGTCGCGCGCGCCGCCGCCGAGCCCCCCGTAGCGCTCCGGGATCATGAGCAGCTGCAGGCCGATCTCGGGGCCGAGCATTTCGCGGATCACCTCTTCGGGGAAGACCTCGCGGCGGTCGAAGTCGCGGATGCGCTCCGGGGTGAGCAGCCGCTTGCGGAGCTGGGCCACGGTGTCGAGGATCATGCGGCGGGATTCGGGGTCGAGCCCCGCCGGTTCACGGACGTCGGCGGCTGGGGGCGTTTCCATGGGCAGCGGTTCCTTTGCGCGGGCTGATTATTCCTTCTCCGCCGGCGTCACCGTGCGGCCCTTGTAGGCCCCGCAGCTCGGGCAGGCGCGGTGGGGCAGCGTGGGCTCGCCGCATTCGGAACAGGTGGTGAGGGACGGCGCCGCTAGCCGTTTCCCGGTCCGGCGCTTGTCGCGGCGGGCCTTGGACACTCTTCGTTTGGGAAGTCCCATGAGAAATTCTCCTAACGATCTGAAATTAGATGGATTATGAACTCTCTTGATCTAGCCCGGCAAGACCGGGTCTAAGTAATTAAAATCGCCGCCCCTGTCAAGCGTTATTTCCTCGAGGGCCTTGAGTCGCAAACGGCTCTGTGCTATCAAGGCGTACGAAGAACGCCGGGATTAAAAATTTTTCTGAAAAATCGATAGGTTAAAGGCATATGGAGCCCCCGCGCGCCCCCGGCAGCGGCGGGGGCCGCGGGCGAGGCGGGATCGCCCCGGCCGGGCGTTCGGCCTCGGGGGCCGCGGGTCCATTTCTCCATCCCGCGTCTCCAGGAAGTAGAAAATCCGGCAGAAGCAAGGCCCTCTCGGCCGCAGGCCGCATCCTCGCACGGTGCGCGCCCCAGGCATCGCCAGCGGAGGAGTTCATGCCCCAGGTCGTCACCCGCTTTCCCCCCAGCCCCACCGGGTTTTTGCATTTGGGGGGGGCCCGCACCGCCGTGTTCAACTGGCTCTATGCCCGCCATTGCCGGGGTCGCTTCGTGCTGCGCTTCGAGGACACCGACACCGAGCGCTCCTCGCCCCGCTTCGTCGAGGCCATCCTCGAGGCCCTTCGTTGGCTCGGCATCGACTGGGACGAAGGGCCCCACTTCCAGAGCCGGCGCCTCGACGTCTACCGCGACTACCTCGGGCGGCTTCTGGCGGCCGGGCGCGCCTACTACTGCACCTGCCCCCCCGAGCGGCTCGAGGCGATGCGCCGCGAGGCCATGGCCCGCGGGGCAAAACCCCGCTACGACGGCACCTGCCGCAACCGCGGCCTGGGGCCGGTGCCCGGCGCGGCCGTTCGCTTCAAGGCCCCGCTCTCCGGCACCACCGTCCTCCGCGACGTCGTCAAGGGATCGATCGCCTTCGACAACGGCGAGTTCGACGACTTCATCGTCTGCCGGAGCGACGGAACGCCCACGTACAATTTCGCGGTGGTGGTCGACGACATCACCATGGGCGTCAACACGATCATCCGCGGCGACGACCACGTGATGAACACGCCCAAGCAGATCCAGCTCTACGAGGCCTTGGGGGCTCCGCTGCCGGTCTTCGCCCACGTCCCCATGGTCCTCGGCCCCGACCGGACCCGGCTGAGCAAGCGCCACGGGGCGGCCTCGGTCACCGAGTACCGCGACCGGGGGTTCCTGCCCGACGCCGTCGTCAACTACCTCGTGCGGCTGGGATGGTCGCACGGCGACCAGGAGTTTTTCACCCGCGAGGAGCTGATCGCCCACTTCGACCTGGAAAGCCTGGGGCGCTCGGCGGGCGTCTTCGACCCCGAGAAGCTTCTCGCCCTGAACGCCGAGCACCTGCGCGCGGCGGCTCCGGCGGCGCTGGTCGAGCCGCTGCGTCCCTTTTTCCGCGAGCTGGGAATCGAGCTCGAAGGCGGGCCGCGGACGGAGAAGATCATCGCCGGCCTGCTCCCGCGCAGCAAGACGCTCGCGGACCTCGCCCGCCAGGCCCGCTTCTACTTCGAGGACGAGGTCGCCTACGAGGAGGAGGCCGCCCGGGCGCACCTCACCGCCGAGGCCTTGCCCGCGCTCACCGCCGTCGCGGCGCGACTCGAGGGGCTCGAGGAGTTCAGCGAACCCGCCCTCGAGGAGGCCTTCCGGGCCGTGATGGCGGAAACGGGCCTCAAGCTCGGCAAGATCGCCCAGCCCGTGCGGGTCGCCCTGAGCGGCCGGGCGGCGAGCCCCGGCATCTTCGAGATCATCGCCATCCTCGGCAAGGAGGCCACCCTGCGGCGCCTGGCGCGGGCGATCGCCTTCATCGGCCGCGGCCGAGCCCCGGACGGCGCCGGGGAAGAGCCCGCTTCGCCGAAAAGGACTTGACGCCGACGGCCCGCCCGGTTACATTGCTTGCGTTCGCTGAGGGATCGTCTAGCGGCAGGACGACGGGTTCTGGCCCCGTTAACCTAGGTTCGAATCCTAGTCCCTCAGCCAGCAAGAATGGCTTACGGGCGCCCGTAGGCCATTTTTGTTGGGAGGCTCGACCCCATGCCCGACACCCGTGAATCCCCCCCGGCCCCCGGCGGCGCCCCGTCCCACTTCATCCGTCAGATCATCGCCGCGGACGTCGCCGCCGGCAAACACGGCGGCCGAGTCGTCACCCGCTTTCCCCCGGAGCCGAACGGCTACCTGCACATCGGCCACGCGAAGTCGATCTGCCTCAACTTCGGGGTGGCCGCGGAGTTCGGGGGGGTGACCCACCTGCGCTTCGACGACACCGATCCGACCAAGGAAAGCCTCGAGTACGTCGAGGCCATCCAGCGGGACGTGCGCTGGCTGGGGTTCGACTGGAAGGACCGGCTCTTCTTCGCCTCCGACTACTTCGAGCGGCTCTATGCCTACGCCGAGCAGCTCATCCGCGCCGGCAAGGCCTACGTCGACCACCTGAGCAGCGAGGAAATCCGCGAGTACCGCGGGACCCTCACCCGGCCCGGCCGCAACAGCCCCTACCGCGACCGCACGGTGGCGGAGAACCTCGATCTTTTCCGCCGCATGCGCGCCGGCGAATTCCCGGACGGCGAGTGCGTGCTGCGGGCGAAGATCGACATGGCCTCCCCCAACCTCGTGATGCGCGATCCCACCCTCTACCGCATCCGGCGCACCCCCCACTACCGCACCGGCACCGACTGGTGCATCTACCCGATGTACGACTTCGCCCACTGCCTCTCCGACATGATCGAGGGGATCACCCACTCGCTGTGCACGCTCGAGTTCGAGAACAACCGCGAGCTCTACGACTGGATCCTCGCGGCGCTCGACACCCCCCACCGACCGCGGCAGATCGAATTCGCCCGGCTCAACCTGAGCCGCACGGTCCTTTCCAAACGGCGGCTAATCGAGCTCGTCGAAGGGGGGCACGTCAGCGGCTGGGACGATCCCCGCATGCCGACCCTCTCCGGCCTCCGACGCCGCGGCTACACGCCGGAGGCCATCCGCGATTTCTGCGACCGCATCGGGGTCGCCCGGGCGGACAACCGGGTGGACATCGCCCTGCTCGAGCACTGCCTGCGCGAGGACCTCAACCGCCGCGCGCCCCGCGCGATGGCCGTGCTCCGGCCGCTCAAGGTGACGATCGTGAACTACCCGCCCGGCCGGGTCGAGGAACTCCCCGCCCGCAACCACCCGGAGGACCTCTCCGCCGGCAGCCGCGCCGTCCCCTTCTCGCGCGAGCTGTGGATCGAGCGTGACGACTTCCGCGAGGACCCGCCGCCGAAGTTCTACCGCCTCGCCCCGGGGCGGGAGGTGCGCCTGCGCTACGCCTACCTCATCCGCTGCGTGGAGGTCGTGCGCGAGGCGGCGACCGGCGCGGTGAGCGAGCTGCGCTGCACCTACGACCCGGAGAGCCGCGGGGGGGAGGCCCCCGACGGGCGCAAGGTGAAGGCCACCCTGCACTGGGTCTCGGCGCCCCATGCGCTCGAGGCCGAGGTGCGGCTGTACGACCACCTCTTCCTCAAGGAAAACCCCGCGGAGGTCGAGGAGGGGGAATCCTTCACCGCCGCGCTGAACCCGGCCTCGCTCGAAGTGCTCCGCGGCTGCCGCATCGAGCCCGCGCTCGGCGCGGCCGCCCCCGGGGACCGCTTTCAGTTCGAGCGCTTGGGCTATTTCTGCGCCGACGCGAGGGATCACCGCCCGGGAGCGCCCGTCTTCAACCGCACGGCGACGCTGCGCGACACCTGGGCCAAAATCGAAGCGCGGGGCGAAACCCGCCCTCAGCGGTAGAAGAGCACGCTGCCCGCCAGCTTCACGTATTCGCCGGCGACGCGTGCGAGCAGCCCCGGGTCGCGCCACCACGGCCGGGGCTCTCCCCCCTCGTGCAGGGGCACCGGGAAAAAGCGGAACGCGAACTCCCCCTCGGGGTCGGCGCGCCGGAAGGCGAGCTGCGCCCGGCGCATGTGGTAGGCGGAGCTGAAGACGATCGCGGAGCGCAGGCCGTGACGGCGCATCAGCTGGAGGGTGGCGCGCGCCTCGGCGAAGGTGCCGCCGGGATCGGGACCCCTCCCCAGCGGGGAAGGGACCTCGCGGCCGATGATGACCTTCGCCTCGGGGAGCGGCGGGTCGATGCGGTAGGTGCGCAGGAACCACTCCCAGCCGAGCGCGCGGTGCCGGAAGGGCAAAAGGAGCCATTGCGCGCGGCCGTCGTGGACGCAGGCGACCGCGGCCCGCAGCCGCTCGCGGTCCTCGGCCTGCGGCCCGGCGAGCACGACCGCCGCATCGGCGGGGCCGGTGCCCGGGTCCGGCACGGAGGCGAGGAAGTCATGCCCCCAGCCGAGAAAGAGCACCGCCCCGGCGGCGATGATCCCTGCGGCGATTCGGCCGGCCATCGCGATCCCCCGGGCCCGGGATCGCCCCCGGGCGCCGGACCACGCTACCACGGTCCCGCCGCCCGGACAACGGCGCCGGCGGGACCGGGCGGCGGACCGGGGAAAGGAGCGATTCGATGAACGTGTGCATCGTGGGAACCGGTTACGTGGGGCTGGTCTCGGCGGCCTGCCTGGCCGAGACGGGCAACCGGGTCGTCTGCGTCGACCACGACGAGGCCGTGATCGCCGCGCTGCGACAGGGGCGGGTCCCCATCTACGAACCCGGCCTCGAGCCGCTTCTCGGCCGCAACCTCGCCGAGGGGCGGCTCGCCTTCACGACCGACCTGCAGGAAGGGATCGAGCCTTCCGATTTCCTCTTCAACTGCGTCGGCACCCCACCGCGGGAGGACGGCTCCTGCGACCTCAGCCAGGTGCGGCGGGTCGCCCGGGACATCGGCGACCGGATGGCCGACTACAAAATCATCGTCAACAAGTCCACGGTCCCGGTGGGCACCGCCGAGGAGATGCGGGCCATCATCGCCGAGCGGCTCGCGGCGCGGGGCCTGGCGCTCGAGTTCGACGTCGTCGCCAACCCCGAGTTTCTCAAGGAAGGCGACGCGGTCAACGATTTCATGAAACCCGACCGCATCATCGTCGGCACCGACAACGTGCGCACGGCGAAGCTGCTCGCCGCGCTCTATGCGCCCTTCGCCCGCAGCCGGGACAAGCTGATCGTCATGGATGTCCGCAGCGCGGAGCTCACCAAGTACGCGGCCAACTGCATGCTCGCCACCAAGATCTCCTTCATCAACGAGATCGCCAACCTCTGCGAGCGGCTGGGGGCCGACGTCGGCGCCGTCCGCCGCGGCATCGGCTCCGACCCGCGCATCGGCTACCACTTCATCTACCCCGGCATGGGCTACGGCGGCTCCTGCTTCCCGAAGGACGTGAAGGCGATGGTCGCCGCCGCCCGGCAGGTGGGCTACGAGCCCGAGCTGATCGCCGCGGTGGACGCGGTGAACACCCGCCAGCGCGGCGTGCTGCCCGGGAAGATCCTGCACCACTTCGCCGCGCGCGGCGGCGCCGCCGGCCGGCGGATCGCCCTGTGGGGGCTCGCCTTCAAGGCGAACACGGACGACCTGCGCGAGTCCTCGGCGCTCGCCCTGATCGCGGCGCTGACCGCGGCCGGCATGCGGATCCGCGCCTTCGACCCCGCGGCCGGCCGCAAGGCGGCGGCGCGTTTCGGCCCGGGCACGGGCGTCGAGGTCTGCGAGGACCAGTACGAGGCGCTCTCGGGGGCCGAGGCCCTGGCGATCGCGACCGACTGGAACCAGTTCCGCAACCCCGATTTCGCGCGCATGCGCGGCCTGATGCACACCCCGCTGATCTTCGACGGCCGCAACCTCTACGACCCGGCGGCGGTCGCCGCCGAGGGGTTCCACTACGTGAGCATCGGCCGGCCGGCGGCGGTTCCCGGGCAGGCCGCGAACCGATTTTTTCCTTGATTTTCACGCGGCGATTCGAGAAAACAGGGGCACACCGGGGGCGGCCGAACGCCGCAAGGCGACCGGAAGCCCGGGGGAAAACACCGGCCCTCCATCCGTCTCCGCGCCGCGGAAACGCGGGGGGCATCGGTCCACATCGGCCGGGGCGCCGGGCCCGGGGCCGAGAGCACAGGGCCCGTCGTTCCGCCGCGGAGGAGAACAGAAGCCGGCTCAAAGGGGTGTTTTCCCCGCATCCCGCACCGATCTCGGTTCCGGCAACGGCCGACAGCCTCTTGCCGCTGCGGCCGGTGACCGGTTCTCTCACGTCCGCGGGAGAGGGAGCCGATCGGAGCGGCCGCCCCCGGTGGACCCGCTCTCCCCTCTTGCGCGCACGCCCCTCAAAAGAGCACCCCCCCGTAGCCGACGAAGCTGTCGCCGGGATGCCGCTCGTGGCTCGTGGTGTAGCCCACGATCTCGGCGTTGCGCGCGCCCAGGCGCAGGCCGGCTTCGATCGCCGCCGCCGCCGCGCCGGGGCAGCAGGCGTTTTCGTGCGCAAGCGCCTCGGCGATCACGCGCCGCGGGTCGAGCGCGACCATCGCCTTCAGGATGCGGCGGTCGTTCTCCCCCGTCACCCAGGCGAGGGCCTCGGCGCCGCGGCCGTGATCGAGCCGGCCGTAGTTCGGCCCGTAGTGGGTGAGGTCGGTCGAGCCGAGGACCTGGAGGGCGATCCCCCGCCGTCGGGCGACCGCGACCACCTCCGCCGCGAGCGCGAGCGTCGCCTCCGTGGGCGGCACCGCGATCGCCAGCAGGCGCGCCTCGGGGTAGAAGTGCTTGAGGAAGGGCAGCTGCAGCTCGATCGTGTTGTCGGGCGCCGCGCGTTCCGGGCGTTCGAGGCGGAAGGGAAACCGCGCCGCGATCTCCCGCGCCAGCTCCTCGGCCACGGCCATCTCCCCGAAGGGCGTCTCCCAGGCGCCGGAGGGCATCATCACGTTCGGCGCGGAGGGCGGCAGGTGCCCGCCGAAGAGCACGATCGCCTCCGGCGCCGGGTCGGCGCTGCGCCGCAGGCGGGCGATCACCCGGCAGGCGAGCGCCCCGGAGTAGGCCCACCCGGCGTGGGGAACGATGCCGCCGAACCGGGGGGCTGCGCCGGCTTCCTGCGGCGGTTCGGCGCCGGCGAGAAAGCGGCGAATTTCCCGTGCGCAATCGGAGGCACGGGCCGGGTACCAGCTTCCCGCGAAGACGGCGGGTCGAACGGCGTTGCCCATACGTCACCTCCAGGCCGGCCGCGGCGCGGGCCTTCGGGCGGGCGCGCCGCGTGGCGGCCGCGATTTGAAAACCGCTCGCAGCGTGGTTACGCTATAGCACACCCGGAACCGGGATGGCGATGTCTTCCGCGGGCCGCGCCGCCCCGGTCGCGGGATCCTGGCCGCTCAAGGGGGGACCGATCGATGTGGGAATATTCCGAAAAGGTCAAGGATCACTTTCTCCACCCGCGCAACGTGGGGGTCATCGAGGACGCCGACGGCGTGGGCGAGGTGGGCTCCATCGCCTGCGGCGACGCCCTCACCTTCTACTTCAAGCTCGACGAGCAGGGGCGCATCCGGGAGGCGAAGTTCCAGACCTTCGGCTGCGCCAGCGCCATCGCCTCCTCCTCCGCCCTGACGGAAATGGTGATCGGCAAGACCCTGGACGAGGCGGCGCGCATCACCAACGAGGACATCGCCAACTACCTGGGAGGCTTGCCCAAGGAAAAGATGCACTGCTCGGTCATGGGCCGCGAGGCGCTCGAAAAGGCGATCGCGTGCTACCGCGGGGAGGCCGGCCGTCCGGTCGAGGGCGAAATCGTCTGCGAGTGTTTCGGGGTCACCGACCGCGAGATCGAGCGCGTGGTGCGCGAAAACGGGCTACGCACGATCGCGGACGTGACGGACTACACCAAGGCCGGGGGCGGTTGCGGGAAGTGCCACGAGCGCATCCAGGCGATCCTCGACCGGGTTCTCGGCGCGGTGCCGCCGGCGCCGGAACGTCCCAAGCGGCTGACCACGCTCGAGAAGATCAGGCGCATCGAGCAATGCATCGAGCGCGAGATCAACCCCACCCTCAAGCAGGACGCGGGCCGCCTGGAGCTCGTGGACGTGGAGGGCGACCGCGTCTTCGTCCGCCTCGGTGGCTCCTGCGCCGGCTGCGTGAAATCCCACGTGACCCTCAAGCACTACGTCGAACACCGGCTGCGGGAGCTGGTCAGCCCGGAGCTCACGGTCGAGGAGGTGCAGGGATGACCCCCGTCGTCTATCTCGACAACAACGCCACCACCCGGGTCGACCCCCTCGTGTTCGAGGCCATGCGGCCCTTTTTCAGCGAGCGCTACGGCAACCCCTCGAGCATGCATGCCTTCGGCGGTTCCGTGGCGGCCGACCTGCGCCGGGCGCGGGAGGCGGTGGCCCGCCTGATCGGCGCCTCCCCCGAGGAGATCGTCTTCACGAGCGGAGGAACGGAAAGCAACAACACCGCCATCCACGCGGCGCTCGAGGCCTTCCCCGGGCGCCGCCACATCGTGACCTCCCGCGTGGAGCACCCCGCGGTCAAGAACGTCTGCGAGCGCCTCGCCCGCAAGGGCTACCGCGTGAGCTTCGTCCCCGTCGACGGCCGCGGCCGGCTGGACCGGGAGGCCCTCCTCGGCCAGCTCGGCCCCGACACGGCCCTCGTCAGCCTGATGTGGGCCAACAACGAAACCGGGGTCATCTTCCCCATCCCGGAGATCGCCCCCCTGGTCCGCAGCCGCGGCATCCTCTTCCACACCGACGCGGTGCAGGCCGTCGGCAAGATCCCCGTCGACGTCGAGGCCGCCGGGGTCGATTTTCTTTCCCTCTCCGGGCACAAGTTCCACGGTCCCAAAGGGGTCGGCGTGCTGTACGTGCGCCGGGGGACGAGCTTCGCCCCCCTGATCGTCGGCGGCCACCAGGAGCGCGGCCGGCGGGCCGGGACCGAGAACACGGCGGCGATCGTCGGCCTGGGGCGGGCGGCGGAGCTGGCGCGGGAGGAGCTGGAAGCCGGGGCCTACGAGCGCGTGCGCCGCCTGCGGGACCGGCTCGAGCAGGGGATCCGCGAACGCATCCCCCGCGTGCTCGTGAACGGCGATCCCGCCGAGCGGCTGCCGAACACGCTGAACGTCTCCTTCGAATACGTGGAGGGCGAGGCGATCCTGCTCATGCTGAACGAGCACGGGATCTGCGCCTCCTCGGGCTCCGCCTGCACCTCGGGCTCGCTCGAGCCCAGCCACGTGCTCCGGGCCATGGGGGTGCCCTTCACCGCCGCGCATGGCTCGATCCGCTTCAGCCTCAGCCACTTCACGACCGAGCAGGACATCGAACGCGTCCTCGAGGTGCTGCCCCCGATCATCGCCCGCCTGCGGGAGCTCTCGCCGTTCTGGAAGAAGGAGGCCCCGGCCTGCAGCCGCGAGTTCCAGCCGGTGTGACGGGAGCGGGGAGGCGGGGCGACGGGCGGCCGGTCTTTCAGCGGGCGGCCGCGGCGCGCTTTGCCGCCAGGCCCGCGAGCAACCAGTCGACCCAGGCCTCGAGCCCTTCCCCCGTGCGGGCGGAGGTTTCGAAGACCGGCATTCCGGGGTGGACCTGGCGGATGTAGGCGAGCGCCCGGGCCTTGTCGTAGTCCAGGTGCGGCAGGAGATCGATCTTGTTGAGGAGGGCCGCGTGGCAGGTGCGGAACATCGCCGGGTACTTGACCGGCTTGTCCTCGCCCTCGGTCACGCTCAGCACCACGACGCGCACGTCCTCGCCGATGTCGAACTCCGCGGGGCAGACGAGGTTGCCCACGTTTTCGACGAAGAGCAGGTCGATCGCCCCGAGGTCGAGGTCCTCCGCGGCCCGCTCGATCACGTGCGCCGCGAGATGGCAGTCGCCGCCGAAGGCGTCGGTGTTGACCTGGACCACGGGCACGCCGGTAACGGCCAGGCGGTCGGCGTCGTGGGTGGTCGCGACGTCGCCGACGATGACCGCGGCCGAGACCCGCGGCGCGAGCGCGACCAGGGTTTTCTGCAGGAGGCTCGTCTTGCCGGAGCCGGGGGAGCTCATCACGTTGACCACGAACACCCCGCGCGCGGCGAAACGGCGGCGGTTCTCCTCGGCCATGCGTTCGTTCACGGCGAGCACGCGGCCGACCACGCGGATTTCCCGCACCGGCGTCTTCTCAGCCATCCTTCCCTTCGCTTTCGTCGACCACCTCGATCGAGACGATGTCGAGCTCCCGGCCCGAGAGGATCTCGAGCGCCCCGCCGCCGCAGGAGCGGCAGAGGAAAACGGGCTCGGTGATCGTCCAGCCCTCCCCGCAGCCCCCGCAGCGCGCGGTGACGGGAACCTCTTCGATCGCGAGCTCCGCGCCGGCGAGCGGGGTGTCGCGCGCGGCGATCTCGAAGCAGAAGCGGAGGCTGTCGGCCACGACGGCGGTGAGCCGCCCGATGCGCAGGTTGACCCGCGCGACGCGGGCGCCGGCCAGATCCGCGGGGATCGAGGCCCGGGCGATCTCGAGGATCTCCAGGGCGATGCCCATTTCGTGCATGGCGGACATCCCCGCCCGAAGGCTCAGCGGAACACCTCGCGGCAGAACTCGCCCAGGGTGCCCAGGTCCTCGCAGACCCGGATCCCCCCCTCCCGCAGCGCCTCGATTTTGGCCTTGGCCGTCCCCGACCCGCCGCTGATGATCGCCCCGGCGTGCCCCATGCGCCGGCCCGGCGGGGCCGTGAGGCCGGCGATGAACCCGACGACCGGCTTGCTCATGCGGCGGCGGACGAAGGCCGCGGCCGTCTCCTCCGCCTGCCCCCCGATCTCCCCCACGAGGACGACCCCCCGCGTCTCGGGATCCTCTTCGAAGGCGGCGAGGCAATCGACGAAGCTCGTGCCGTTCACCGGGTCGCCGCCGATCCCGACGCAGGTCGTCTGGCCGAGGCCCACCCGCGTCAGCTGGTGCACCACCTCGTAGGTCAGGGTCCCCGAGCGGGAGACGACCCCGATCGGCCCGCCGGGCTTGTGGATCGCCCCGGGCATGATGCCGATCTTGGCCTCCCCGGGGGTGATGATCCCCGGGCAGTTGGGGCCGATCAGGCGCACGGGCTTGCCGGCGAGGTAGTTCTTGACGCGCATCATGTCGAGCACCGGGATCCCCTCGGTGATGGCGACGATCAGCCGCACCCCCGCGTCGGCCGCCTCGCAGATCGCCTCCGCGGCGAACGGCGGGGGGACGAAGATGAGGCTGCAATCGGCCCCGGTCCGGCGCACGGCCTCCTCGACGGTGTGGAAGACGGGGATGCCGTCCATCTCCTGGCCGCCCTTGCCGGGGGTGACGCCGGCCACGACGCGGGTGCCGTAGGCGACGCACTGCCGCGTGTGGAACTGGCCTTCTTTTCCGGTGATCCCCTGGACGACGACCCGGGTGTCGCGGTTGACGAAAATGCCCACGGCGGTTCTCCTTCCGAATCTCCGGGAATCGGCGCGGTTCAGCCGACCAGCTCGGCCACCTTGCGCGCCGCGTCGCGCAGGTCGACCGCGGTGATCAGGTTCAACCCCGACTCCGCAAGGATGCGCCGGCCCTCCTCGACGTTGGTCCCCTCCATGCGCACCACGACGGGGACCCGGATCCCCGTCTTGCGCGCGGCCTCGACCACCCCGCGGGCGAGCGTGTCGCAGCGCAGGATCCCGCCGAAGATGTTGATCAGGATGCCCTTCACGCTGGGGTCGGAGAGGATGATGCGGAAGCCGTTTTCGACCATCTCGGCGCTCGCCCCGCCGCCCACGTCCAGAAAATTGGCCGGCCGGCCGCCGGCCTGCTGGATGAGGTCCATCGTCGCCATGGCCAGGCCCGCGCCGTTCACCATGTTGCCGATGTTGCCCGAGAGGGCGATGTAGTTGAGGTGGTGCTTGGAGGCCTCCACCTCGAGGGGGTGTTCCTCCTCGGGGTCGCGCAGGCGGGCGAGCTCCGGGTGCCGGAAGAGGGCGTTGTCGTCGAAGGCGACCTTGGCGTCGAGCGCGAGCAGCCGGTCGCCCGCCGTGAGGACGAGGGGGTTGATCTCGAGGAGCGAGGCGTCGGTCTCGAGGAACAGGCGGTAGAGGTTCGCGACCAGGGTCAGGAACTCCTTGACGGCCGCCGGCGGAAGCCCCAGCCCGTAGGCGAGGCGCCGGCCGTGGTGTCCCTGCAGGCCGAGCAGCGGGTTCACGGAAACGCGCAGGATCTTTTCGGGATCGGCCGCGGCGACCTCTTCGATCTCCATCCCCCCCGCCTCGCTCGCCATGAGCACGATCTGGGCCGTGGCGCGGTCGGGCACGAAGCCGAGGTAGAGTTCCTTGCGGATGTCGAGCCCCTCCTCGACGAGCACCTTCCCCACGCGCCGGCCCTCCGGCCCCGTCTGGGGGGTGACGAGGGTCATGCCGAGGATAGACGCCGCGGCCTGCCGCACCTCCTCGGCGGACCGGGCGAGTTTCACCCCGCCGCCCTTGCCGCGACCGCCCGCGTGAATCTGGGCCTTCACCACGACCGGAAAGCGGCCGATGCGCGCGGCCGCCTCCACGGCCTCCTCCACCCGGAAGGCGACCTCGCCGGCGGGAACCGGGATTCCGAAGCGGCGGAAGAGTTCCTTAGCCTGGTACTCGTGGATTTTCATCGTGCCTCCCCTGGATTCAGCCGATGACGGCGAGGACATCCCCCTTCTTCACCGAGTCCCCGCTCTTGAAGGCGATCGCCCGGACCGTCCCGGCCTTGGGGGCGGGAAGCGCGTTTTCCATCTTCATGGCCTCGAGCACGACGAGGGTCTCTCCTTCCTGCACGGCCTCGCCCTCCTGCTTGAGGTAGCGCACCACCATGCCGGGCATGGGCGCCTTGAGGGGGGTCCCCGCGACGGGCGCGGCGGGGGCCGGGGCCGCCGCCGGGGCCGGG
>FWPV01006457.1_pt1 | contig 22369 bp, 19 predicted proteins | sample 2228371 | NCBI WGS metagenome assembly FWPV01 (sample SAMEA103939776, study PRJEB20133) | metagenome | reverse complement strand
ATAGAAGTTGACCGGGAGTTTTGCGTTCTCATCCAAGGCCGCAAACCGAGAGAGCAAATCCGGCTCAACGAGCGCCGCTTCCAGGAAAAGCCCAAAGAAAATTGAGAGGAATAGAAGTTTTTTAAGCATAATCTCCTCCTCTTACATCTTTATAACTTTTCTTGGTTTTATTGCCAAGGGGTGAATATAGTAAAAATAGACCCCCTTGGGTAGTATCTTTTCTTTTTCGTCTCTTCCGTCCCAAACTATCTCTTTCCCTTCACCGGATAGAGTCCGGACTAAGTTTCCCCCGGAGTTGTAGATTAAGACCGTCACTTGGGAAGGGAGATTAGGGAAAAGGGTTGTTTTATTGACAAATGGATTAGGTGTGAAGCTAAGAAGGGATTTAGAGATTGATTTCAACTTGTTCTCTTTTTTGCCGGAAGGGGGTAGGACCCGAACGGAATCGGAAAGGCAATCGTTAGTTGGGTCGTTGTCACCAGAGAGGGCAGTTGTGCATTTAACCAGGTGGAGACCAGTTGGCTGAGCTAACCATTCGGGAAAAGAGACGGTATCCATTCCACCAACTTCTAAGAAGGCGATTGTCTCCGCAGTGTAGAAGTCACCGATTGTGAAGCGGACCAAGAAATATTCCGAAACTGTGCCAAAGTTTTGGACCGAGGCTCTGGGGATAGTAATCTCTCCGGAGTCAATCTCACCAATTGGCGAGATAATCTCAACGACGCCGACATCGTGGGTCGGGCTTTGGACAATTACCCAAGTGAAGGAGGTGTCGTTTGTTGGATTTCGGTCGCCAGAGAGGGCGGTGAAGGACTTTACTAAAAAGGTGTCGCAAGGCGAGGCGAGCCAAGGAGAGAATTGGACAGTCGCTGAGTCGCGCGGGGGCAGTTCGGTCCAGACGGAATCTTCATAGGAGTTGCCAATCTCCATCCAAACCGGAAAAGAGGCGGCGCGGTTGCCGAAGTTTTTCACCAGGACCCTCGGGATAACGATTGTTGAGGAGTCAATGATGCCGGTTGGTTCGTAAATTTCCCTCACCCCGCAATCTAAGACCCCAACGGTCGTCGTTCCTTCTTGGTCGTCATTCTCCGGATGGAAGTCGCCGGAAAGCTCCGTGGAGCATTTTACTGAGTGGCTGCCAACTTGGACCGCAAACCAATCGGGAAATGTTAAATAGAGTTTGGTTCCGGGTTGGTGGTTAGTGACCAAGGCGGTTTCATTATAAAAGTCGCCAATCTTCGTCCGCACCGGATAATTCTCGGTTGTGTTCCCGTAATTATAAACACTGCAAGAGGGCACGACTCTCGTTCCGGAATCAACGAAGAGGGGTGGCGAGCAGATAGTGATACCGCCGACATCCCGCACCCGAACAAAGACTTCGGAGGTTCGCCGGTCATTTTGGGGATTTAGATCACCAGAAAGTTCCGTGGAGCAAGAGACAACCCAAGTCCCTCTTTGCACCGCTTCCCAGGAGGGGAAGGTCAAAAATAACTTTGTCTGTGGGGTATGGTTAGAGACAGAACTGGTCTCGTGATAAAAGTCGCCAATCTTTGCCCGGACAAAATAACTTACCGTTTGATTTCCATAATTATAGACAGTGCAGGCGGGGGTAACTTCGGTGCCGGAGTCAATGGCTGACGGTGGTGAGGTTAAAGAGATAACCCCAACATCATAAATCATTGGTGGGGCTAAAACTCGAAAAGAGTCAAGCCAAAGGTCATTTCTGGAAAAGAGGTCCCCAGAAAGGGAAGTAGAGCATTTGACCGTAACCATTCCTGGCGGAGAGGCGGTCCAAGAGGGGAAATTTACCGTATCCTCGGTTCCGGGTAAAAGGGTCTTATTTCTCATTTCGTCATAAGTAGTGCCAATCCTCATCCGGATTGGAAAGGTAGCGGAAGCGGTTCCGAAATTCCGAACCACGACTTTTGGCACAATTACTCGGTTGAGGCTGTCTTGTCCAATTGGGGCAAGGAGCGAGACGATGCCGACATCGGTTGAGTAAGGGGTGTGCCAACCGTCCAACTTATAGAGATAGTTGTCCGGACTCTGCATAATGCTAATCCAATAGTCACCACTCCTTGGGTCCCAGGCAACACCTCGGGCGTTGTTGATATAACCGGCAAGGTTGGGAAGGCGAGCTCGGCTGATGATTGAACCGTTTAATCGGTCTAACTGGAATAAGACACAGGAGTCTAAAGCACCGCTTGAGGAGAAATAACTGTATAAGAGAAGCAATGTCGGCCAATTGGGATTAGAATTGGTATAGTCAAAGTCAAGGCAACGTGCCCCGGCATAACTATAGCCGAGGTGAGCCAGTGACCAGCGGTCAATCACTATTCCTAAGGTATCGGTGATGTAAAGGGAACAAGGAAAGACACCTTCATCCATCCGGTCAATTAGATATAGCCTCTTCTCCCTTTCGTTGAAGGCAATGCCGACCGGATATCGCAAAGCTGGTGAAGAGAACTGGCGGAGGAGGGTGCCGTCATCCGCCTTTATTTTGTAAACCCTCTTATATTTACTGGAGTGAATCCAAATTGAGTTGTCATAACGGGAGTAGGTGAAGTCTTGAAATGAATCACCGACCGGTGAAGAGATTAGAGCAACCCGAATTGTTTCCGGGAGGAGGGGATTGAGAGAATCAAGGGAGCGATACCTCCGGATATATGGTTGCCAGCAATAGACCGCATCCAACTTATTCAACTTGCCATTATAACCGAGACCGTAGAGGCCCCATTGGAGACCGCGCAAGTCCGGGAGTTGGAAAGGACCCCAGACGACCGAAGGAGGTGGGTCTTTTAACTCTACGGATTTCGGAAGAGCCCATTCGCCGGAATAGAGAGGTAAAGAGATGACGAAAAATAAAGAGGAAATACTAAAGACTCCTCGCATAATCACCTCCATCCTTTTAAGCTTTATTTTATTATAGGAGAAAAAAGAAAAAAGTCAAGATTCGGTTTTCACTCAAATAAGAAACTCAAAGAAATTCAAAGATACCTATCACCCCTTTGATGAAGATAAAGCTTGAGGCCGGTTTTTACCAAATGTTCTTTCCGAAAATAAGATGTTTAACCAAAGATACCAAAAAGGTGTGGTTTGAGAGTGGACAGATCTGTCCAGTAAAAGGAAGGTTGTCTTTTCTTCTAAGATTTTAATTTTAAATAACTTATTGATTTTTTTCCCATTTATCCCACCTTACCCCCTCTACCGCCTCTTGAAGCCAATTCTTTTCCCGATTTTAGGACTAAATGAAAGCCCAATTTTAATCCTAACCTTTGAGCCAATTAGCTATCTAAACCTGTTTTCAAAGAAAGACCGAGATTAAATTCAACGGAAAAGTTTAAGATGATGGCTAATTAAAGGCGTAGTTGAATATCTCCTTTTCCATCTAATCATCAGTCTTCTCATTCGTCTAATGAAGTATGAAGTCTCAAAACGAATAAAGACTTGACTTAAATCTTATTCTGGTTTATATTTGTAAGGTGATTAAGGTCTTGTTCTATTCTGGTTACAAAGGAGAAGAAAAGCCTCGCTTTTTGCTTTCCGGTAATGAGGAGTTCCCGGTTCAGATTTTAAGAGCGGAGGAGAGAGAGGATTATAAGAGAAGGAAGAGAAAGACAATTTTCTATTTTTTGGCAATTGGCAAGAAGTGGCGTTTAGAGAAGGAGGGCGCGGGTTATCAGATTTATGAAGAATAAGGAGTTAGCCCAAATCTTCGCCCGCATCGCGGATGCCTTGGAATTTAAGAAGGAGTTTCCCTTTAAGGTCATCGCCTATCGGAAGGCAAGCCGGGTATTGGAAGACTTGACCGAGGACATTGAGCGAATTAGTCGGGAAGGTCGCTTAGAGGAAATTCCGGGAATTGGGGAAGGGATTGCCAAGAAGATTAAGGAGTATTTGGAGACCGGGCGGATGAAAAAGTATGAGGAGGTGATAAAGGGGATTCCGGAAGGTCTTTTGGAATTACTAAATATCCAAAACTTAGGTCCAAAGACCTTGGCTTTGGCGTCAAAGGAACTGAAAGTTAAGAATTTAGCTGACTTAAAGAGGGTGATTGAGGATGGGTCCTTGGCTAAACTCTTTCGGATGGGAGAGAAGAAGGTTTTGAATATTAAGAAGGGGATTGAGTTATACGAGAGGTCAAAGGCACGTCTTCCCCTTGACTTGGCAATGGCGGTGGCGAATGAGGTTGTTTCTTATTTAGAGGAATCTCCCTTTTGCAAGGATGTCTCGATTTCTGGTTCGCTCCGGAGGATGAAGGAGACGATTGGGGATATTGATATTCTTGTGACCGGTGACCAGGGAGACAAAATCGTTGATTATTTTGTAAGGTATCCAAAGACGGAGAGGGTCTTGGCCGAGGGAGAGACGAAGGGTTCAATTATGGTTACGACGGAAACCAGGTCGGTTCAGGTCGACATTCGGGTTGTTCCGGAAAAGTCTTTTGGCGCCGCGCTCCAATATTTCACTGGCTCAAAGGCCCATAACATTAAATTGAGATTGATTGCGAAGGAGAAGGGTTTGAAGATTTCGGAATACGGGGTTTTTCGGGGTGAGAGGTATATCGCCGGAAGGAGAGAAGAGGAGGTTTATAAAGCGATTGGTTTGCCCTGGATACCACCGGAGCTAAGAGAGGATAGGGGGGAGATTGAGGCCGCGCAAGCGGGAAAGTTGCCAAGGCTTATCGGTTACGATTCAATCAGGGGTGACCTTCAGGTTCACACAACCGATTCGGATGGCAACTCTTCCTTAGAGGAACTGGTTAAGATGGCCTCGGATTTGGGTTATGAGTATATAGCGATAACTGACCACTCCCAATCGGCAAAATACGCCCATGGTTTGGATGAGAAGAGATTGGCAAAGCAGGTTATGGAGATAAGGAGGATACAAAGGCGCTTCCCGAAGATTAAGATTTTAACCGGGATTGAGGTTGATATCCTTCCGGATGGCAAATTGGATTTTTCCGATGAAATTTTAAAGGATCTGGATGTTGTGGTCGCCGCTATCCACCAGAGTTTTAAGAAGGATGTGACGGAAAGACTCATTTCCGCTCTTGCCAATCCTTATGTCCATATCATCGCTCACCCCTCAGGAAGACTCATCTCCCGTCGGGAGGGATACGATGTTGATTTGGCGAAGGTCCTAGAATGGGCTAAGAGGTATGATAAGGTCTTAGAGTTGAACGCCTATCCCGACCGATTAGATTTGGATGAGGCGCATCTCCGAAAGGCAAAAGAGATGGGGGTTAAAATTTGTATCAATACCGACGCCCACGGTTTGATGGATATGCACTGGATGCGTTTCGGAGTGGGCATTGCCCGAAGGGGTTGGTTAGAAGAAGAAGATGTCATTAATACCTTCCCTTATGAAAGGTTAATTAGGTTTTTAAGGGAAAAGAGATGATTTTCTATAAAGACGCTGGCGTCGATATTGACTATCTCTCTCTCTTAAAGAGAGCCATCAAGCGAAAGGTAGAGAAGACATTTTCGCCCTTTATGCTCTCTTCAATTGGACTCTTTGGTTCCCTCTTTGAACTTAGGGGATATAAGAAGCCGGTTCTGGTTGGGAGTTGCGACGGGGTAGGGACGAAACTCTTGGTCGCCAATATGATGAACCGGCACAACACAGTTGGTGAGTGTCTGGTTAATCACTGCGTTAATGACATCTTGACCTTAGGGGCAAAGCCTCTATTTTTTCTTGACTATATCTCTTTCAGCTCTCTCGCCAAAAAGGTAATCGGGGAGATAATGGAGGGTTTGGTGCGGGGTTGTCAAAGGAATGGACTATCACTGGCCGGTGGGGAGATGGCCCAATTGCCCGGCTTTTATCCAAAGGGAATTTATGATTTGGCCGGCTTTATCGTGGGCGTGGTGGAGAAGGAGAAAATAATTGATGGACAGAGAATTACACCGGGTGATTTGTTGATTGGTCTCTCTTCTTCTGGTCTCCACACCAATGGCTACTCTTTGGCGAGGAAGGTTTTCTTTGAAAAGAAGGGCTTTTCCCCAAAGGCTCGACTCGGTAATTTGAGATTGAGTTTAGGAGAGGAGTTGTTAAGGGTTCACCGCTCTTATCTGAGAGAGGTCTATCCGATCCTTCCTTATGTCAAAGGGATGGCCCATATCACCGGGGGCGGTTTTTCTGAGAATATAAAGAGGATTTTGCCAAAACGGGTATCCGCTTTAATCAGAAAAGAAAGTTGGCCGGTGCCAGAGATTTTTCGCTTAATCCAAGAGTATGGTGAAATTGAAGAGAGGGAGATGTTCCGCGTTTTCAATATGGGGATTGGTTTGGTGCTTTTTGTGAAGGGAGATGATTTTCCAAAAATAAAGGGAAGGCTAAAAGGATGTCGGGTAATTGGTGAGGCAATTAAAGGGGAGAGGGAGGTTTTAATTGGAGTAAAGAGGGGGAGAAGATGTTGAATGTTAAAAAATTTATTGAGAATAAAACTGAGGAGCTAAGAAAGATGGTTGGTGAGGAGAAGGCGGTCGTGGCGACATCGGGTGGAGTTGACTCTTTAACCTGTGCCCTTCTGGCGAGACGGGCGCTTAAAAATTTCGTTGCGGTTTTCATTGATGACGGCCTAATGCGGAAGGATGAACCGGAGGCGGTTTTGGCCCTGTTAAGAAAGTTTAAGGTGCCAGCGAAGATTTATGAGTATCGGGAGAGGTTCTTTGCCCGCCTCGCTGGTTTGCTTGACCCAGAAGAGAAACGGAGGGCATTTCGGGACACATTCTACGTTTGTTTGGGAGAGGTCTTAAAGAGAGAGCAGGCGTCATTTTTGATTCAGGGGACGATAAAGGCGGATATCCTTGAAACGAAAGGGGGGATTAAGACCCAACATAATGTCTTGGCCCAGATTGGTCTTGACCCCTCCACTTATGGTCTAAAAATCATTGAGCCTCTGCAAGACTTGTTCAAAGATGAAGTGCGCCGGGTGGCAAAGGCTTTAATGTTGCCGAAGGAGGTCTATCAAAGGATGCCATTTCCCGGACCGGGTTTAGCCACTCGGGTCCTGGGCGAGGTGACGCCCGAGCGAATTGAGGTTCTTCGTCAGGTGACCGCCATTGTGGAGAGAGAGGCAAGGAAGATAAGGTCTTTTCAAACCTTTGCCGTCCTTCTTTCCGACAAGGCAACCGGAAAGAAGGGAGAGAAGAGGGTCTTCGGCGACATTGTTGCCCTAAGGAGTGTCTCTTCCCAAGACGCCTTGACCGCCTCGGTCACCCGAATTCCTTATCCCGTTTTAGAGCGGATAGTGGCAAGAATTGTAAAGGAATGTCCGTCGGTGGTAAAGGTCTTATATGATATTACCCCGAAGCCGCCCTCAACCATTGAGTATATTTAAGCCGAGATTGACAGAGGACGATTGGTGACTATAATCATTTATGTTTCCTGAAGAGTTAAGAAAGACTGACCCGGAGATATTTGAGGCGATAAGGTTAGAGACCGAGAGGGAACACAAGACCTTAGAACTTATCGCCTCGGAGAATTTTTGTTCCGAAGCGGTTTTGGCGGCGCTCGGTTCGGTTTTGACCAACAAATATGCGGAGGGGCTACCGAAGAAGAGATACTACGGCGGTTGTGAATTTGTTGACCTGGGCGAACTTTTGGCGATTGAGCGGTTAAAGAAACTCTTTGGCTGTGAGCACGCTAATGTCCAACCTCATTCCGGAACCCAGGCGAATATGTCCGCCTATTTTGCCTTAGCCAATCCCGGGGATACGATATTCGGATTGAATCTAACTCACGGCGGGCACCTCTCCCATGGGCATCCGGTCAATTTTTCTGGTAAATATTTCAATGTCATCCATTACGGAGTGAATCCCGAGACGGAGGTGATTGATTATGATGAGTTGTGGAAGATGGCTAAGGAGTATAAACCGAAGATAATCGTCTCCGGAGCGAGCGCCTATCCCCGAACCCTCCATTTTGACCGATTTCAGGAGATTTGCGAAGATGTTTCCGCTTATCAAGTAGCCGATATTGCCCATATCGCCGGTTTAGTCGCCTGCGGTCTCCACCCTTCCCCAATCCCTTATGCCGATGTGGTAACGACAACGACCCATAAGACATTGCGTGGACCAAGGGGTGCCGTGATTATGTGCAAGGCGAAGTTCGCCGAGATAATTGATAAGACGACCTTCCCGGGGATGCAGGGCGGGCCCTTAGAGCATGTGATCGCCGCTAAGGCGGTCTGCTTTCGGGAGGCGCTCACCGATGAGTTTAAGGAATATCAGAAACGGGTTTTGGAGAATGCCAAGACATTGGCGGAGGAGTTGAAGAGTCTTGGCTATCGTCTAGTGGCAAACGGAACCGACACCCACTTAATGCTCGTTGACCTGCGAAATAAAGGGGTAACTGGTCGGGATGCCGAGAATGCCTTGGGCAAGGCAAATATCACAGTTAACCGGAATACCATTCCCTACGACCCCCAAAAACCATTCATTGCCTCGGGGATAAGATTAGGGACACCAGCCCTAACCACAAGAGGAATGGGGAAAGAGGAGATGAAAAAGATCGCCTGGATGATTGACAAGGTCTTAAGTAATATCGGTAATGAGGATATCTATGACGAGGTCCGCGAAGGGGTGCGGGAGTTGACCGAGAGCTTCCCGCTTTATTCGAAACGAAGGGAGATTTACGAAAAGGGGATGAAAGATGAAGGGCAAAATTATTGAAGATATAAAAGGACGGGAGATATTAGACTCCCGAGGGGACCCGACCTTAGAGGTTGAGGTCATTTTGGAAGGTGGGGAAAGAGGAGTTAGTCAGGTTCCGGCCGGAAAGTCAAAAGGGGAGTATGAGGCTTTGGAATTGCGAGATGGGGATGGGCGATATTCGGGAAAGGGAGTGAGAAAGGCAATAGAGATTCTCCGCCGTGAGATAAAAAAGAAGATTGTTGGCTTGCCGGTTGACGACCAGATTTTAATTGATGAGACCTTAAGGTCTCTGGACGGGACGGAAAGAAAAGAGAGGTTAGGCGCGAATACAATGCTCGGGGTCTCGGTTGCGGCCTTGAAAGCGGCGGCCAATTTCTATCGCCTACCCCTTTATCAATACTTGGGTGGTGCTGGTAAGAAACTATTACCCGTCCCTTTTTTCAACGTCCTCAACGGTGGCGAGCACGCACCCAATAACCTCTCAATCCAAGAATTTCTGATTGTCCCGCTTGGGGCGCAAACATTTGCCGATGCCCTCCGCTTTGGGGTTGATGTCTATCAATCGTTGAAAGGGATTTTAAAAGACAAGAATCTCCTCACCGGGGTTGGGGATGAGGGTGGATTCTGCCCAAACTTAAAGAGTAATGAAGAGGCGCTCCAATTGCTGGTTGAGGCGATTGATAAGGCGAGCTATGAACCCGGGATTGACATCTTTTTGGCTTTGGACTGTGCCGCCAGTAGCAAAAATTTCTACCAAGATGGTAAATACCATCTCCAACCTGAAGGGGAGAGGCTCACCGCGGAGGATTTGATTAGGCTCTATGAGGACTGGGTCGGAAAATATCCAATAATCTCAATTGAGGATGGACTGGCCGAAAAGGACTGGTTGGGTTGGAAAAAGTTGACAGAAGCCTTGGGGAGAAAGGTTCAGTTGGTCGGCGATGACATCTTTGTCACTAATCTCTCTCTTTTGCGGAAGGGGATAAAGGAGGGGGTGGCAAATGCGATTCTTATCAAGCCTAATCAGATCGGCACCGTGACCGAGACCTTAGAGTGTATCACCGCGGCGCAAAGGTCCGGTTATAAGACATTAATCTCTCATCGCTCCGGAGAGACCGAGGATACATTCATCGCTCATCTCGCCTTTGCCACCAATGCCTGCCAAATCAAAGCCGGTGCCCCTTGTCGGGGTGAGCGGGTTGGAAAATATAACGAACTTCTTCGTCTTGAAGAGGCAACCAAGGCGGAGTTCGCCGGCGGTCTTTTCCTAAACTTAAAGGAAGATGGGTAAACGGATAATCCCAATTTTACTTTTCCTCCTCTTCTTATTAGGGATTTATCTCCCTGGTCCCAATGGGCTTTTTGCCTTGATTAAAAGGAAGATCGAGAACCGACTTCTCAAGAGAGAAATTGAGACCGCGGCGATTAGAAACATACTTCTCCGGGCAAAGTTGAAAAGGGTCTCTTCTCCCCAATTTTGGCAGGATTTGATGAAGGAGAAGAGATAAAGATTATCAGTTAATGAAGGCTCTTTCCCGCCTTTCAATTTTTTTCTTCCTTATCTTTTCTTATGCCGATAAGGGGATGCTCTCTCTAACCCGCCCGGGAATTTCCCTTTATACCCCAGCCCAGCGGGCAATAATCCTCTGGAACCGCGGTAAAGAGGTTCTTATCCTCTCCACCAATCTCTCCGCTCAAGAGAAGACCAAGGTTTTAGAAATCCTCCCCTTGCCTTCAATTCCCGAAGTAAAGGAAGGAGATTTTTCCGATTTTGAGGAGGTATTTCAGTTAATTGAAGAGAACGCGCCGAAGGGAAAAGACTTGTTGATGAAAGGTAAAAGAGAAGAGGTTTTTGGAGTTAAGGTATTATTCCAGAAGGAAATTGGGGCGCATAATCTTACCGCGGTGCAGGTAAAGGATTATGAGGATTTTAAGACTTGGTTGAGGAGTTTCTTAGAGGGGTATTCTCTAACGATAGATTTTCCAAAGCGTTTAGAATATCTCATTGGTCGTTATTTAAGCCGGGGGATTAAGGTTTTCGTCTTTGATCTGGTTGATTTGAGCGAAGAGGAGAATTCCTTAAAACCCCTAATTTACGAGTTTAAATCAAAAGGGATTTATTTCCCCTTAGAGATTTCTTCTTTATCCTCGGGGAGGACCGAAATCCAATTGTTCATCTTTTCTTCGGAAATTCCCGCTGTTTGGTTTTCGGATACCCCCTTAGATTTCGCCTATTACCAATTTAGGGGAAGGAGGTTAAAGCCGATAATTTTTATGGTTAGCCGAAAACGCCTAAAAGAAATCTTTCCCCAATATTACCACCTCTTCTCTTCGCCACCCTATCTCACTTCCCTTAATTTTGAAGGGGAAGTGAGCGAATTGAAGGGCGACTTAAATCTGAGGAAATTCTTCTCCCTAAGGGAGTAGGGGTTAAGATTTGAGTTCTTTAATCTTCTCTTTCAAAATCGGGAGGACTTTCGTTAAATCACCAACGATGCCGTAGTGGGCAATGGAGAAGATTGGTGCCTCTTGGTCTTTGTTGACCGCAATGATTGTCTCGGCGTCTTTCATTCCGGAGATATGCTGAAAGGCGCCGGAAATGCCCAAGGCGATATAGACTTTTGGTTTAATTGTTTTGCCCGAAGAACCAATCAATCGGTCTTTTGGGAGCCAGCCCAGGTCAATAATCGGGCGAGAGCCGCCAATGACCGCTCCGACCTCTTTGGCCAGTTCCTCCACTAGGGATAAGTTCTCTTGGCTCTTTATCCCCCGACCGACGCCAATGACAAAATCCGCTCGGCTGATGTCAACATCCCCGGCCACGGTCTCTTTATACCCCAAAACCTTTGTTTTATAAGTTTTTGCTTCTCTCACTATCTCAATCACCTTCCCGTTTCGGGGGGTTAGGGCTTTGGGTTTGAAGGAACCGCTTCGGAGGGTAATGATTACCTTCTCTTTGGGAGAGGTGAGAGAAGAGAGGATTTTGCCGCCGTAGATTTCCCGAAGGAATAGGAGTTGACCATCGGCGAAGTCATAGCCCGAGCAGTCGGGGATGAAACCGTAGCCGAGTTTAACGGCCAGATGGGGTGCGATTTCAACCCCAAAGGCGGTGTGACCGATAAGGACGAATTTCGGACTTTTTTCTTGGATGAGGGCGAGGAGATGGTCCGCATAGATTTCCGAGTTTTCTTGGGCGAAGAGCGGGTTTTTAACCAAAAGGATTTCATCAGCTAAGTTTTCGATCTCTGGTTGGAGATGCGCATTCGGCGCTAAGAGGCAGAGAGATAAGGGAAGGTTAAACCTTTGGCTCAATTCTTGTCCGAAAGAGATGCCTTCCCAGGTTATATCTTTAATCTTCTCTTCGGCGTGTTCAACGAGAGCGAGGATGCCATTCATCGCAGCCCCCGGGTCTTTATTAAATTGGCTACCTTTTCGGAGATTTCCTCCAAGGTGCCGGTGAGAAATTCGGCTTTTGCTTCCCGTTTCGGCTTGGCGAGTTTGAAGATTGATAAAGAACTTTTCTCTCTTATCTCCTCCTCGGTCGTGTTTAAGGCGGCGAGGTCATAGACCTTAATCTCTTTACTCTGGGCCCGCTTTATCCCCAGAAGGGAGGCGTAGCGGGGGGTATTTATCCCCGTCTGGATGGTTAAGAGAGCGGGGAGCGGTAATTCCTTCAATTCGACCTTTCCCCCTTCCAGTTCGCGTTCAATCGCTAAATGTCCATTTTGGAAATTTATCTTAGAGACATAACAGGCATAAGGGATGCCGAGGAAAGAAGCCAAAACTGGACCGCAGGCGGCATAGCCATCATCCGCGGCAAAGGCGCCACAGAGAATTAAATCAAAATTAGTCTCTTTGAGCGCTCGGGCTAAGAGAAAGCCGATCACGACCGGGTCTTGATACTCACCTTCAATCCGAACGGCGGAATCGGCTCCTTTTGCCATTCCTAGACGCAAGACCTCTTCGGTCTCTTTTGGACCAACGGTCAGGGCAATTATTTCGCCACCATATTTCTCTTTAATTAAGAGGGCTTCCTCTAAGGCGTAGTTATCCGCTTCGTTAATCGTCCAAGGGAGATTTTCCTTTCTAATTTCTTTTTCCCTCTCGTCAATTTTTAGGTCAACCTCGGAAAAATCCGGGACCCTTTTTAAGGAGACGACGACCTTCATTTCACCTCCCCTTCAATCCATTTCAAATAGTTCCTTTCGCCCCTTTCCACCCGAAAGGCGAGGAGGCAAGGAACTTCATAAGGATGGATTTCCTTTAACTCTTTTTCTAAGGCTTTATACCTTTTCATCTTCGTCTTTAAGAAGAGCCCAAACTCTTTTCCCTTCTCTATCTTCCCTTGCCACCAATAGCGAGAAGATAAGGGGAAGATGTTGGCACAGGCGATGAGTCTCTTCTCTAAGAGCCTCTGGGCAATCTTTTGGGCATCCCTCAAACTACCGACGGTGGTATAGATGATTAGGAAGTCACCTTTCATTACCCCACTCCTCAATAATCTCCTTCACCTCTTCGGGGATAGGCAGATGATTCAATCTCTTTAATTCTTGGGCAATAATCCGAATCTTACCCTCTAAGGGAAGGCGGCGGTTGATAACTATGTAATACTTCCCTTTCAGTTGGCAGAGACCGCCTTCTCCTTCAAGCTCATCAAAGATGATTTTAAAATCGGCTTCCTTCAAGAAATTCTCTAAGGTCGCCAAAGCCTCTTTCTTATTCATAGCATCTTCTCCAGGCGCCGGAGGGATTCTAAGGCGCTCTCTTTTGGTCGGACCTCAACGATTAGATAAGTTTCCGTATCGCTTAGCATCTCTAAATAGGAGCGGATGTCAATCTTCCCCTCCCCAACGATATTGTGCTCATCCCATTCTCCGGAGTTGTCGTGGATATGACAATTTTTGATGTGGAGGCGGTTTTTGTGGAAAAAGGCTTTTTCTATCTTCTGCTTCTCAGGAGGTAAGCGGTTAATGTGGCCGATATCTAAGGTCAAACCTAAGTTCTCTCCCAAATGGCGAGATAAAATCTCCATCACAAATGGATAACGAAAGCCTCCGACATTCTCAATACAGAGAACCGTCTCACCCTGGGCGATTTGGCGCATTGCCCTAACTATCTTCTCAATCCTTTGGCGGTAAAAATCGGGATAGACCTCAAAGGTGAGGAGCTTCTTGCCCGTGAGGGCAAAGGTGAAGTCATTGCCCAAATGGAGCGTCAACCTCTCGGCGGCAATTTCGTTCAGATTGGCGATGGTCTTTTTTAAGAGGGAGAGGGAGAGGTTAACGAACTCTTCCTCCACGGTGAAGAAAGAGACCCCTTCTGGGTAGTGAAAGAGGAGTTTCATCCCCTGCTTCGTCTTCTCTCTGATTCTCTTCCGAATGCGTCTCTCTTTCAATTGAACGTGAAAGAATGGATTGCTCAAATTTATCTCTAAGACATTATAACCCGAATTGGAGACAAATTCTATCGCCTCTAAGATATCAGAAAAGTCAAATAGTATTTGCGGTCCTAATTTTTCTCTTATCGGTTTCATCTTCTATTATAGAGATAAATCTTTCTCCGTCAAGAGCCGGAATCTACTTGATTGACTTGGCTTTTTTTTTCACTATTCTTTCTGATGTCAGTTTATGACGAGTGGGTATTTCCGAAAGACGAGATGAGAGAGACCGTTGAGAGATTGAAAGAGCAGGTCTCTCTGCCAATCCCGCTCCTTATCATTTTAGCCAACCGGGGTCTCTTGACCAAAGAGGCGATTGAGGGCTTTTTGGAGCCGAAGTTGAGTAATTTACCAAACCCTCTCCTTTTGCCCGATTGCGAAAAGGCGGTGATCAGGATAAAGAAGGCAATAGAGAGAAAGGAGAAGATATTGGTCTATGGAGATTATGACGTTGATGGTATTACCGGAACCGCCCTCATCTTTAGGGTTCTCTCTAAGATTTACCCGAACCTCTCTTTTTATCTCCCTTCTCGGGAGAAGGAGGGCTATGGGTTATCAACAACCGGTCTCCTCTTTGCTCGGACCAATGGCTTCTCTTTAATTATCACCGTTGACTGTGGGACGACCGACTTCTACCCCCTCTCTCTGGCCAAAAGGTTAGGGATTGATGTGATTGTCTGCGACCATCACCAGCCGAAGAAGGGGAAACTCCCACCCGCTTATGCCCTCATCAATCCGAAGCGGAGCGATTCGGTGGAGAGACCACTCTCCGGCTGCGGAGTCGCCTTTATGTTGATTTGGGCATTCTATTCCCAATTTGGCGAGGATAAGAAACTCCTCTTAGAGAATTTGGATTTGGTCGCCTTAGGGACGATTTGCGACATCGTCCCTTTGATTGGTGAGAACCGAATCTTGGCGAAGGTGGGTTTAGAATATTTGCGCCGGACAAAGAATATCGGTCTGCGGGCGCTCTGTGAGGTGGCGGGGGTGAAGACGAAAAATCTGACGAGTTATCATCTCGGTTATATCTTAGGTCCGAGGCTCAATGCCGCGGGCAGGGTGGCGGATGCCCAGAAGGCGGTCCGGCTCCTTTTGACGGAAGATGAGAAAGAGGCAAGGATTCTGGCGGAAGAGTTGAATGAACATAATCAGGAGCGGCAGGCTTGGGAAAGGGTGATTTTAAAAGAAGCGGAAGAGATGATTGAGAAGAAGGAACTGAATAAGAGACCAATAATCATTTTAAAGAAGGAGGGCTGGCACGAAGGGGTAATTGGCATCGTGGCGCAGAGGATTCGGGACACCTTCTATCTCCCGACCATCGTCATCACCCAGAAAGGTGGCTTGGGGAAGGGTTCCGGAAGGAGTATCTCAGGTTTCTCCCTCTATGATGCCCTCTCCGCCAACGCCTCTTCCCTCTTGCGTTTCGGTGGGCACAAATCCGCCTGCGGTCTGGTGATGCGGGAAGAAGATTTTGGGGAATTCGTTAAGGGAATGGAGAGGTATGCCGAGGAGGCAATTACTCCGAAGATGCGGGAGAAAAAGTTATTCATTGATGCCCAAATCTCACTCTCCGAAATCTCCGAGGAACTAATCTCGCTTTTGCGGAAATTTGAGCCATTCGGCTTAGAAAACCCGTCCCCTCTATTTGCCACCACCTCCTTAGAGGTGGTTGGACGACCGCGGGTTGTCGGTCGGAAGCACTTAAAATTTACGGTCCGGGAGAATAAGCGAAAGGTCTTTGACTGCCTCGCCTTCGGTCGGCACGAGGAAATCCTCCGCCTAAAGCCGGGAAAGGAGAACCACATTGACATCGCCTACACTTTTGATGAGGATAACTTCTTCGGAAAGAAGAAGATAAAACTCTATTGTGCGGATATGCGGATTTACGAATGAAGGCCTGGGCGTTAAAAGAGAAGAAAGGACTCTCATACTTTGAGGCAGTCTTCCCATTAAAGAGCGGTTCGGTTCGTCTCCTCTTCACTTCACGCCGGGGTGGGTTTTCCAGTAAAAATTATTCTAGCCTCAATCTCTCTTATACGGTTGGGGAGGAAAGGGAGGTGGTGGATAAAAATTATGAAAGACTGAAAGCGGTATTAGGGATGGAAAGAATCGCCACCTTGACCCAAGTCCACTCCGACCGGATCGTCTTTGCCCAAACCCCCTGGCCGAAGAGAGAAGGTGATGCCCTCCTAACCCAGGAGAGGAACCTCTATTTGGGAGTGACGGTTGCGGACTGCCTACCTCTTCTCTTCTTTGGGGAGAGAGGGGAGGTGATCGGGATTTGCCACATCGGTTGGCGGGGCGCCCTCCTCAACCTTCCGAAAAAGATGGTAAGGGAGATGAAAAATTTCCTCCACCCCACTTCTTCTCTATTTTACTCTCTTCTGCCTTCAATCTCTGGTCGTTGCTACGAAATTGGGGAGGAGGTCTTTTTTCAATTTCAAAGAGATTATCCTTCCGATTATTTTAAATTCTTCACCCGGGTTGCGAGCGGATACTTCCTTGATTTACGAGGATTCGTTCGCCACTCTTTAAATGAAGAGAACTTGAGCGAATATCCCCCCTTAGAATATTGCTCCCACTGTGAGGGGGAACTCTTCTATTCCAAGAGGCGGGATGGTCTAACCGGTCGGAATTTGGCTCTGATTGCTCTTTTGCCCTAATCTACCTTCAATATACTTAATTATCTCCTCGCTTTCCTTCGGTAAGAAGATATGCAGACCCCGAAAATTGTCCAAGAATGTCTTTTTGACAAATGGGGAGAGGATTAAGCCATTTTTGACAAGGATTAACTTCTTGAAGTCCTTCCAATCCCTCCGGAAGCGATAAATTCCCTTATTGACCGATATACCCATTTCATCCAACTTATAGGTTATCGGCAGAAAATAACTGTTGAGGGTAGCAAAGAAAAAGAGAAAGGCGAAGAGGGTCCAGAAGAATCCGAAGGCGGCGAAAAAGAAGAGAAACAAGCCGATGAAAAAGAGAGAGACGAAGAATGTCTTTTTTCGATTTTCCTTGGCTTTATGGACTTTCCAGGTCAAAGCCTTTTGGGCCCGGGAGGACTTGAACCTCCGACCCGCTGATTATGAGTCAGCTGCTCTAACCAACTGAGCTACGGGCCCTTTCTCAATTATATAAGAGATTAATTCTCTGTCAACGAAGCAAAGACTTTTCGTCGTCAAGGACAAAAATCTCTTCCTTTTGAATAACCTTATACCCTTCCTTCTCCAAAAGCCTCTTCTGTTCTTTTACCCCACCTTGTCGCCTTATGCCTCTTTGCCAAGAGAGAGCGAATCTGATTAATGGTGGTCAATTTTCCTTATTTCATCAACCTCTTTTGGAGCTGGGATGAGCATCGTCCTTTTCCTACCTTCGGCTCATTTTTTGATTTATCTTCACCACCTTGGGTAGACCTTTGCTCTCGGTTAGTTTTTCTTGCCAGGGTTTCTTAGTTTTTATAACTTGATGATAGTTAAAAAAGAGAAAAAGTCAATTCTTTCCCGAAAATGGGTTGATTAAGAAGAGAATCTTCTCTATAATTGGTTATGAAAGCGATTGTGAAATGGATTGGCGGTTTAGAGTTTGTGAGTGAAAGTGGGTCGGGGCACGCCTTGGTGATGGATGCCCCTTTGGTAAGCGGCGGAAGGAACTTAGCCCCCTCACCAATGGAAGTTGTCCTCTCCGCTTTAGGTGCCTGCAGTGGGATGGATGTCGTCTCAATTTTAGAGAAGATGAGGGAAGACTTGAGTCAATTTTCCATTGAGATAAATGCGGAAAGGAAAGAGGACCATCCCCGGGTATTTTCTAAGGTTGAGATGGTCTATAAATTCAGGGGGAAAGGTCTCAATTCGGAGAATATTGAGAAGGCGGTGAAACTCTCTTTTGAGAAATACTGCTCGGTTGGCAGAATGCTCAAACTTGCCTGCCCGATAACTTATCGGATAGAGATTGGCACTTAATCAGAAGATCAATTTTTCTTGGCGGTGGGTGGCGTTAAAAGTTCTTCTTCCATCTTTTTTAAATTTTGTCAAAGAAAGTGCCTATTTTTTCCGCACCGATGTCGATTTTTCGGTGTCTACCATCTTAAAATCAGCTTTATCTCCTCTCTTCCCAAAGCCTTCAAGAAATAGACTCCAGAAGATAACTTATTATTTCTTTCATCTCTACCATCCCAAGTAAAATGACCTCCTGGCTTTATCTTAAACTCTCGAGCCTTTCTCCCTAAGGCGTTATAAATTCCGACCTTTACCTCTTCCTTCCCCCGCCAAGAGAGCCTAAAGGAAGTTCCAAGGGTTGGAGAGATTTCCAACCTCTTAAACATTTTACTATTTCTCACCTCCTCTATTCCCGGAATTTCATCCCTTATGACCAATAATTTGCTCTTTTCCGTAGCGACATAGAGGCGATTCTGAAAAGGGTTCCACTCTATGATATCCATTCTTACCCAATCTTCGGAAAAACGGGCGATTCTCTGATTGGTTCGACAGTCAATAACCTCTAAGTCAAATCTTCCGGTATAAACCTTATTATTTATCGGATTCCAGAAGACACCGGTCGTTAAGCCAATTGGAATCGTATCAAACCACTGGTTGGTTTCTAAATCTATAACCTTCATACAAGGGGATGGAGAATTCACCACTCCGTAAATCCAATTGTCAATGGAATCAAAGACGATAAGTCCAGTTGCCTCTCGGATACAGTTCGTCACACTATCCCGTTCGCCGGTGAGAACGATTAACGCCCGCGGTGGTGGAGTAAAGATTAACATACTATCGCCAAAGGTGCTGGAAAATGGAACATGCACCGCATTGAAGAGGCTACTCTGCATCCAACCTCCGCCGATATAAAATCTCTCTTTCCTTCGGTCATATTCTATATTGCCATCAATACCAACTATCTCTTTTATGACAATATCCCTTGTCGCATCAATCACTCGTAATCTTGTCCCTACCCAGAACTCGGCGGAGGTAGAAATATATACCTTATTAGTTCTTGAGCTATAACCGAAACCAGATATTGGAAAACCACACCGAATTGAATCTATAACCTCATCGGTAGAACAGTCAATTACATAGACGAAAGGATTCTGGGGAAGTATACCGGCTGGCGAAGTATAAATTTTATTAACCCCCTCTAAATAATAGAGCCTCACAGCTTGGGGAATTTGGGTGATTATTGTTAAGACACTATCGGTCCTACCATCAAGAGCAACTATCGTTCCACCGCCGCAGGAGAAATAAATTTTATTCAATTGGGTGCAGACCGCACCGTAACCCACTCCGGCACTTGTTCCGATATATTCCCTCAGATTTAAAATAGCGGTTGCCCGGTTTTGGGAGGCATCAAATATCATAATCCGGGGTGTTATTGATATGCTTGCATATAACTTGTTGGTCAAAGGATTTAAGAGGAGGTCATAAGGTCGATCGATTCCGGGAAGTATCTGTTTTACAACCTGATTCGTCCAGCAGTCAATCACTCCGATTACTGTTATGTCATTTATATAGTATAATTTGTTCCTCATCGGGTGGTAAAAAACTGGCTTTGGAGCATAATAAACACCTTCTAAATCTATCTCGCCGACAATCCGATTGGTCTCCCCATCAATCATTACCGCTGAGAGACCAAAGAAACAGTATAAAATCCGGTTATGAGGATTAAACCTTATCCAGCCCAAAATGGCATCAGGAAATATGAGCGAGTCAATGACCACCCCTTGATTGAGGTCAACGACCTTCACTTTCCCAACAAATGTCCAATAGGTTGTAAATCCAACATAGACCCGATTGTTAAATTGATTATAAGCGAGGTATCCCCAGAATATAGGCTTTTCCGACCGCTCCACCTCTATCTCTTGGACGACTTGGTTCCGCTCGCAATCAAAGACCAAGAGGATTTGGCTTATTTCCCAATCAACCAAGCGAACCAAAAAGAAAAGTTTATCCCACTGGTCGCTGGGGATAATCTCAAGGGACATAATCTCTTTTGGATAGATGTCTATAGAATTGGTTATACTGTCAGTAACTCCATCCAGAGTATAAATCTTCAGGTTTTCAAAGATGCTATCCGCTCCAATAAAATAGAGTTTATTCGTCCGGGGATTCCAGATACATCTTGGATTGCCCCAACCGTGCAACATAGGATTAACCGAAATGGTTTTGATAATCTCGTGTGTCCAACCATCAATCACAAACAGTTTGCTTTCTGAACGAGAAGAAAAAAAACCGAGATAGATTTTATTATTTAGCCTATTCACAGCGATGAAAGCAGGTGCGGTGTAAGGAGCAGACACATTAAACCCTATTTTCCTTACAATTTGCCTTGTCGCGCAGTCAATTATGAAGAGCGTATCGTGCCCCCTCATTGGGACGGTATCGGGATACCCTCCCATCACATATAAGTGATTATTGGTGTGGTTGAAAGAAAGCAGACTTAGACCAGCCTCATCATTTCGGCAAATATTCTCAATCGGTCTTATCTTTTCATCCTCCTCACAACTTAACACCAAAAGCCTCTCGCCGGTTCCTATCATATAGAGTCTATCAGAGATAGAATCCCAAACAAAAATTTTGGGTGAATAGACACCACCAAAACTATCCGGAAGATAGAGATACTCCTTCTAAATATTGGGATTTTAATAATAACGGACAGATTATAAAAATTAAGGAAATGATTTTCTTCATTCTATCTTTCCTCCTTGGGGCGGCTACTCCCTTTATTTTAGAAAATAGCCGTCCCTTTCTATTTCTCATTTTTAGTTCTGGATGATTATCTTGCCCGAACGCGAAAACCCCTTAGCCTTTATGCGATAGAAATAGACACCAGAACCAACTTTGCTGTAGTTCCACACCATTTCGCCTTTTGCCGAAGACCGAAATACCAGTTTGCCGAGGTTGTCATAGACTTCAATCTCAAATTGGCAATTAGGCAGTTGAAACTTCGCTTCCTTCGCTTGCCCATTCTGAGTTATCCGGATAGAGACCTCACTCAAATTGGCGCTATTAAACTGCCCACCTCCTCCTTCCGCTGAGGAGTAGAAATCAAAGAAGCCAAAGGTATCGGTATTGCTACCGAAAAAGGTCCAAAGACCAGCGGTTCTCCAGGGTGAAGGTCGCCAGCGACCATAAGCTAAATCTGATCTCATCCCCATCTTCAAGTTCGCCCTTGTTGGGTCTCGGGGCTCGTCAGTCCAAGTATTACTTGGCGTGTGGTAATCAACAAATTTTCTCGGGGTATAGTCTGGGTGGCCTGGAAAAGATAAGAGAAATGAATCTTGGTCCGGATTAGAGGAAGAAAGGCGAGGGTCGTATTCATTTCCAATCACACCCATTGTTGCAAAGGCTAAACCATTTCCTATATCATATTTACAATCTGCACGCCCCAACCATGTTTTCATTGAGATGATATATCGGTAAAGATTATAAGTATTAGGAGGGTTGTAGTAATCTGCGCAAAGGAGATAGAGCGTGTCATGCGGAACATAGGCCATATCTGGGTAGTATCTATATCCACTAGTTTCCGGACCCTCTAACCTTTCCCACCAAGATATTGGAGTCTGAGAAGCAGGAATGTATGGATAATGATATCGGTAAAAATTGTTAGGGGGTATAAAGAGATAGATTGCAACGCAGGGATAGCCATTCCAAAATGTATATCCGCCCGCCTCCAGAGCCGCGCCGTAATGGCCAATTGCAATCGGGATATCCTCAAGTCGTGTCCAGGTCTTGCCAAAGATATCGTATACCCAAAACTCTCGGCTCTCTCTACCAAGAACAGCAAAGATGAGGGCTTGCCAGGAGGCCTTGATAAAGCAATGACAGATATTTGCGCCGTACTGCGCAAGAAAACCGCTGGGAAGAGCCCTTAATTCCTGCCATTGGGCCGGTTGACCGATTTCAAGATGCTGAGGGTCACAAGTATAAAACCTATTCCCGGCCTGTCCGAAAAGGGCATAAAGCCTTCCCAAGGTATCTACTTCGTATCCAGCGCAAGTCATTGCCGTGCCTGGACCCTGTCGGTGCGGAGTAGGTTCAAAGTAAACCTATGTTCCATAAGTGGCCATTAGACTAACTGGGATAAGGAAAAAAAGAAAAATATTTATGTAATTAAAGCGCTTCATAATTCACCCCCTTACTTACCATTTCTATCTATTAATTTTAATAAAGATTTTATTTTTTTGTCAAATATATTTTTATGCAATTTCTAAATTTTTAACTGGTGGATTTTAAAACTTAATTAAATTTAAAATAATTTTTTTAGAAATTTTCCTAAA
>FWPV01006456.1_pt1 | contig 22373 bp, 16 predicted proteins | sample 2228371 | NCBI WGS metagenome assembly FWPV01 (sample SAMEA103939776, study PRJEB20133) | metagenome | reverse complement strand
GGGCGGCCGACGGCCGCCCGCCGCGCCCCGGCTCAACGGTACTTCGGGACGACGGCCTGTCCGGTCTTGGACGACTCCTCGGCCGCCACGATCACCGCGATGGTGCGCCGCGACTGCTCAGGCTTGACCTCCAGCTCGCCGCCGCGAAGCAGGTGCTCGGCCACGTTGTCGTAGTAGGCTTGCCAGCTCCCCTGCTTCAGAGGAACCTGGATCTTGGCGAGATGGCCTTTGTGCTCCACCGTGACGTCCAGCGGCTGGCCCCAGTTCACCACGATCGATCCGTGCGTTCCCAGGATGCGCCACTTGGGCTTGCCCGCCGCCGCGAGGTTGCTCACCTGCAGGTCGGCCATCGAGCCGTCCTCGAACCGCAGGATCGCCTGCGTCTGATCCTCGTTGGTCATGTCGGTCCATCGGCGCTTGTGGAAGAACCCCGTGACGTTGGCGACGGGAGCGGGCATCAGGTTCAGGATCCAGTCCAGGAAGTGCGCCCCCCAGTCGTACAGCGTGCCGCCGGAGATCGCCTTGTCGTCGCGCCACCATCCGCGGGGTCCGTGGAATCCGCCGATGAAGCACTCGATGTGGAACACCTCGCCGATCAGGCCGGAGCCGACCGTTTCGCGGATGGTCAGGTAATCGTCGTCCCACCGCCGGTTGTGGAACACCGAGAGAATCTTGCCGGCTTGGCGCGCGGCGTCGATCATCGCGTCCGCCTCCTCCACGGTGATGCACATCGGCTTCTCGGTCACGACGTGCTTGCCCGCCTTGCTGGCCTCCACGCACACCGATGCGTGCAGGTTGTGGGGAAGAATGTTGATCACGAGACCCACCTCGGGGTCGGCCAACAGCTCGCGGTAGTCGAGGTACGTGCGCACACCCGGCAGCTCGCGCCGCGCGGCCTCCAACCGGTTCGGGTCCAGATCGCAGACCGCGACCGTGTCGATGCCGGCCTTCTTCAGCGACTCGGCGTGCGCCTTGCCCATGTGGAACGCCCCGCCGTACCCGATGATGCCTGCGGAAAGCTTGGATTCAGCCATGGCGCTGCCAGTTTATCGCCCGCGATCCTGACGGCGCCCGTCGAGAGAGAGGGGGGCGGCCGAACGGCCGCCCCCCTCGCTGGGAGACCGGAGGGCGCCTCAGCGCTTGTCGCGCTGGAGGTACGCGTAGGCGTTGTGCGCGTGGATCGACTCCTGGTTCTCCACCTCGATCTCGTACCAAGTGATCCGGTCGTCCTTCTCAAAGGCCAGAGCAACCTCGCGGACCATGTCCTCGACGAAGCGCGGATTGTCGTAGGCGTGCTCCGTGACGTACTTCTCGTCGGGGCGCTTCAGCAGCGGGTAGAGGTCGCACGACGCGCACCGCTCGATCGCCTCGATGACCTCCTCCATCCAGAGCGCTCCCCGGAACCTCAGCCGGGCGGTGACGATGCCGCGCTGGTTGTGCGCGCCGCGATCGCTGATCTCCTTGCTGCAGGGGCACAGGGTGGTCACCGGCACCTTGACCTCCATCACCAGGTCGTAGTGGGAGTTGCCCGCCGCGAGGAAGCCGCAGTCGTACTCCATCAGGCTCTCCTTGCCCGTCACCGGCGCGGCCTTCTTCTTGAAGAACGGGAACCGAACCTCCAGGTGGGCCTCCTCGGCCTTCAGCCGCTCCTTGAGCTGGTTCAGGATCGAGGGGATGCTCTCGACGCTGAACTCCTCCTTGTGCTCGCTCAGCACCTCGATGAAGCGGCTCATGTGGGTGCCCTTGAACTCGCGAGGCAGGTCCACCGTGAGCGAGAACGTGCCGACGGTGTGCTGGAAGATCTTCTCCCGATCGCGCACGGCGATCGGATAGCGGACGTTGCGAACGCCCACCTTGTCGATCGGAATGTTCCGCTCGTCGCGGCTGCTCTGGATGTCGACCAGCGGCTCCATCCTGCCGATTTCCTTCAGTGCCATTGTTTGCTACCCCATAGGACAGCTCTGGGCCGCCCGTTCCCTTGCCTACGGACCGGCTCCCGGCCGTGTCGGCGGGCCGGGTCCTCGGTCCTAGGAATCGAAGCGGTCCAGCGCCTCGCCGTCCAGCCGGCAGATCCGCCAATCGGGCAGCAGCCTCGCGCCCAACGCCTCGTAGAACCGGATGGCCGGCTCGTTCCAGTCCAGGACGGACCACTCCACACGGCCCGCGCCCCTCTCCCGGGCGATCCGCACCACCGAGCCCAGCAGCGCCCTGCCGATCCCCTGGCCGCGCCGCTCGGGCACGACGAACAGGTCCTCGAGCCAAACGCCGGCCCGCACGAGGAACGTGCTGAACGTCGTGAAGTACACCGCGTACCCGACCAGCTCGCCGGCGTCCTCCGCCACCAGCGCCCGGGCGACGCCCTCGTCAAACAGCGCCCGCTCCAGCGCCTCCGGACCGCCCTGCAGCTGGTGCTCCAACCGCTCGTACCGGGCCAGCCGCTCGATCAGGCGCCAGATCGCGGCGCAGTCCCGTCGTTCGGCGGGCCGGATCACTTCCGGCCTTTGCCCCGGCCCAAGAACTTGGCGTCGAGGCTGAGCGAGCCCGGGCCGATGGCCAGCACCGCAAGGGCGGCCATCAGCAGCGCGAACGGGAAGAAGACCTCCGAGGAGACCGCCACCGCGTTCACCCCCTCGCCGGGCGACACCATCTGCCTAAGCACGTCCGGCTTCGCCTTGACGAACGTCGCCACCGCCATGGTGCAGGCGATCCCGAGCGCGGCCAGCCGGGTGAGCACGCCGAAAATCAGGCCCAATCCTCCGAAGAACTCGGCGAACACCGCCAGCGCGCCTAGCCAACGCGGCACGCCTAAGGACTGCTGGAAGTAGTCCAGCGTCGCCGTGAAGCCGAAGCCGCCGAACACCCCGAGCAACTTCTGGGCGCCGTAGTAGGCCAGCGTCAAGCCCACCCCGACCCGAAGCAGGAGCACCCCGACATCGTGAATCTTGGCCGCCATCTCGGCTCGGATTCTACTGGCTGTCCCGGACTCGCGTCAGGGCCGCCTCAACCCAGCTCGACCTCCACCTCCACCACGGAACCATGCGGGCTGATCGGAAGCAGGTTGCCCTGGATCTCGCGACCGTCCACGGAGATGCGTCGCACGCCCCTGCAGACACCATCCGGATTGGACACCCGGATCCTGTACGTGGCGCCGCGGTACCGCCTCTGCACCGAGAACGCCTGCCAGGACGACGGGATGCACGGGTCCACGCGCAGCCCTTCCAGAGTCGGTTGGACGCCAAGGATCGCCTGCGAGATCGCCACGAACGACCAAGCCGCCGTTCCCGTGAGCCAGGAGTTCTTCGCCTCGCCGTACGTCGGCGCGTCCGGACCCGCGGTCATCTGGCTGTACACGTATGGCTCGCAGCGGTACGTGTCGATCTGCTCCTCCTTCCGCGAAGGGCAGATCGAGAGGTAGTACTCCATCGCCCGGTCGCCCCGTCCCACCAGCGTTTCGGCGATCTGGATCCAAGTGTTGTTGTGGGTGAAGATGCCGGCGTTCTCCTTGAAACCGGGCGGGTACGACGTGATCTCACCCAGCTCGAGCCGGTATTCGGAATAGGCCGGCTGCTGCAGCACGATGCCGTTGGGCGTGGCCAGATGCTCGGCGACGGAGTCCAAGGCCCTCAGTGCACGGCCGTCGTCCAGACCCACTCCTCCCAAGATGCACCAGCCTTGGCTCTCGATGAAGATGCGCCCCTCGTCGCACTCCTTGGAGCCGACCTTGCGCCCGCGGGCGTCGTAGGCGCGCAGGAACCACTCCCCGTCCCAGCCGTGGGCGTCGATGGCCGCCGCCATCTCGCCGCGCCGCGACAAGGCTTGCTCGGCCTCTGCCTGCCGCCCCAGATGCCGGTACAGCTCCGCCATCTTGAGCGACGCGTGGCAGAACAGCCCGGCGATCATCACGGACTCCGCGACGCTGCCTTCGATGTCGCCGGCGGTCTGGAAGCTCTCGCCGGGCGTGGTGGAGAAGCAGTTCAGGTTCAGGCAGTCGTTCCAGTCCGCGTGCCCGATCAGCGGGAGGCCGTGCGGACCCCGGTTGCGCCACGTGAAGTCCATCGAGAGCTCCAGGTGGTCCATCAGCGTCGCGGGGCTGTCCGGCGCGTCGCTGTAGGGGCACCGCTCGTCCAGGATCGAGAAATCCCCGGTCTCGGCGAGGTACGCGTACACGCTGAGCGGCAGCCACAGCGGGTCGTCGTTGAAGCCCATGCCGATCTCGGAGTTGCCCTGCTTGGTGAGCGGCTGGTACTGGTGGTAGCACGACCCGTCGCTCAGCTGCGTGGCGGCCAGATCCAGGATGCGCTGCCGCGCCCGCTGGGGCTGCAGGTGGACGACGCCGAGCAGGTCCTGGTTGCTGTCGCGGTAGCCCATCCCCCGCCCGATGCCCGACTCGTACAGCGACGCCGAGCGCGACAGGTTCAGAGTGGCCATCACCTGCGCCTGGTTCCAAACGTTGACCATCCGGCGGACATGCTCGTTGGGAACCTCGCACTGGAAGGAGGCCAGCAGATCGTCCCACCGAGCCCGCAGAGCCTCGAACGCCGCGTCGACGTCCGCCGACGCCGACAACCGGCGGGCGACCTCGCGGAAAGGCGCCTTGTTGGCGACGCCCTTCGACTCCCACTTCTCCGTTTCCGGGTTCTCCGCGTACCCGAGCAGGAAGTGGAAGCGGGCCTCCTCGCCCGGAGCGAGCTCCAGATCCACCTGGTGCACGCCGACCGGCTGCCAGCCGTGGGCGACGGAACCCCGGCATCCCGACCGGACGCCGATCGGATCGCCGAGGGTGCCGTACAGACCCACGAACGCGTCCCGGCTGGTGTCGAAGCCGCTGGTCGGGCGGGAGCAGTGGAAGTAGGCGAAGTGGTTGCGCCGCTCGCGGTACTCCGTGACGTGGAACACCGTCTGGGACTCCACCTCGACCTGACCCGTGGAGTAATTCCGCTGAAAGTTGGTCATGTCGTCCAGCGCGTTCCACAAGCACCACTCCACGAAGCCCCACAGGCGCGGCGCCTTCGGTCCGGCCGAGACGTTGCGCACCCGCACGTCCCACACCTCGCAAGAGAACCCGAGCGGAACGAAGTAGCGCACCTCGACCTCCACGCCGCCGCGCCGGCCCAGGATCGACGTGTAGCCCAGGCCGTGACGGCACTCGTACCGCTCGAGAGAGGCTCGAACCGGCTTCCACATCGGGCACCACACGTCGTCGCCGTCGCGCACGTACAGGTAGCGCCCGTTGGAGTCCAGCGGCAGATCGTTGTAGCGGTAGCGGGTGAGCCTCCGCAACCGCGCGTCCTTGTAGAAGCAGTAGCCGCCCGCGGTGTTCGAGACGATCCCGTAGAAGTCCTCCATGCCCAGGTAGTTGATCCAAGGCAGGGGAGTGTCGGGGCGCACGATCACGTACTCGCGGCGCTCGTCGTCAAAGCGGCCGTAGGGGTTCATCCGTTAAAGTATGAACCTGCCCAACGGCGGAAAGCTCGCCTACAGCTCGCCGTTCAGAGCGGTCTTCAGCAGGTGGTCGAACGCGTCCCCGGGCATCGGTCGGGCGCCTCCCAACAGCCGCGCGACGAACAGCATGTGGGCCACGCGCTCCAGGGTTTCCATGCGCGCGTAGGCGTCGAAGGGGTCCTTGCCCAGCGTCAGCGCGCCGTGGTGGCTCAATAGGAACGTCTTGTGGTCGTCCAGCAGCGGGTCGATGGCGGCGGGCACCTGGGGGGTGCCGGGCAGCGCGAACGGGACGAACGCCACGCTGCCCAGCACGATCGCGGCCTCGGGCAGGACGTTGTCCGGGATATCTTCGCCCGCCAGCGCGGTGCCGGTGGCGATCGGCGGGTGCGCGTGCACGATCGCCTGGCAGTCGGGGCGGCGGCGATAGATGTGCAGGTGCAGGGCGGTCTCGACGCTGGGCTCCGAGCCGCGCACGACGTTCCCGCCCGTGTCGACCACGACGATGTCGTCGGGCTTCAGGTGCCCCTTGCTGACCCCCGACGGGGTGCAGAGGATCTGCCGGGCGCTGAGGCGGGCGCTCACGTTGCCCTCGGCGGCCCCGATCAGCCCCCGCTGCCAGAGCCTGCGGCCGACCTCGCACAGCGCCGCTCGCAGTTGGATTTCCGTCATGCGCCCGGGATTATAGCCCCCCGCTGCTCTCGGCGAACTGCTCCCAGTGCTTCGGCGCGCGCCAGATGTTCGACAGCAGGAGCTCCTTCACGAAGAGGAACTCCTTGGGCAGGCGGTCGTACAGGCGGTTGAACAGCTCCGTCTGCGCCAGGATCTCCGCGTTCCACTGATCCCGGTCGACGGCCATCAGATCGCGGAACGTCTCCTTCGGGAACGGGAGGCCCCGCCAGTCCAGGTCCTCGTAGCGCGGCATCCACCCGATGGGCGACTCGACGGCGTGCGCCTCGCCCCGCACGCGCTCCACGATCCAGCGGAGAACCCGCATGTTCTGGCCGAAGCCGGGCCACACGAACCGGCCGTTCTCGTCCGTTCGGAACCAGTTCACCACGAAGATGCGCGGCGGCTCGGTCAGGCGCCGACCGATGTGCAGCCAGTGGGCGAAGTACTCGCCCATGTGGTAGCCGGAGAACGGAAGCATGGCGAACGGGTCTCGCCGGACCCGTCCGATGACCCCGGCCGCGGCGGCGGTGGTCTCGCTGCCGATCGCGGCGGCCATGTACACCCCGAACGTCCAGTTGAAGGACTGCACCACGAGCGGCACGGTGTCCGCGCGGCGCCCGCCGAACACGAAGGCCTCGACGGGAACGCCGGCCGGATCCTCCCACGCCGGGTCGATCGACGGGCACTGGGAGGCAGGGGCCGTGAAGCGGGCGTTGGGGTGCGCGGCCTTGCGGCCGCAGTCCGGGGTCCAGTCCTGGCCGGTCCAGTCGATCAGGTGCGCGGGCGGCTCGTCGGTCATGCCCTCCCACCACACGTCGCCGTCGTCGGTGAGCGCCACGTTGGTGAAGATCGAGTTGGCCCGGCAGCTCGCCATCGCGTTGGGGTTGCTCTTCTCGCTGGTGCCCGGCGCGACGCCGAAGTAGCCCGCCTCCGGGTTGATGGCGCGCAGCGTCCCGTCCGGGGCCTTCCTGAGCCACGCGATGTCGTCGCCGACGGTCCAAACCCTCCACCCCTCCATCTCGGCGGGGGGGACCATCATCGCGAAGTTCGTCTTGCCGCACGCGCTGGGGAACGCGGCCGCGACGTACGTCTTGCGGCCCTTCGGGTCCTGCACGCCCAGGATCAGCATGTGCTCGGCCAGCCAGCCCTCGTCGCGGGCCATCACCGAAGCGATGCGGAGCGCCAGGCACTTCTTGCCCAGCAGAGCGTTGCCCCCGTAGCCGCTGCCGTAGGACCAGATCTCCCGGTCTTCGGGGAAGTGCACGATGTACTTTTGCTCGTTGTTGCACGGCCAGGGCACGTCCTTCTGGCCCGGGGCCAGCGGCGCGCCGACGCTGTGCATGCAGGGCACGAAGTCGCCCTCACCGAGCACCTCCAACACCCGCGACCCCATGCGGGTCATGATGCGCATGTTCACGACCACGTAGGGCGAGTCGGTGATCTCAATGCCGATGCGCGAGATCGGCCCGCCGAGCGGCCCCATGCTGAACGGGATCACGTACATCGTGCGCCCGCGCATGCAGCCGTCGAACAGGCGGTTCAGGGTGGCGCGCATCTCCAACGGGTCCACCCAGTTGTTCGTAGGCCCGGCATCCTCCTTGCGGCGGCTGCAGATGAACGTCCGCTCCTCCACCCGGGCCGTGTCGGCCGGATCCGAGCGGCACAGGAAGCTGTTGGGCCGCTTCTCGGGGTTCAGGCGGATGAACGTCCCGGACGCGACCATCTCGTTGCACAGGCGGTCGTACTCCTCCTGCGATCCGTCGCACCAATGGATCGCGTCCGGCTTGCACAGCTCTGCGGCAAATCGTACGAACTCGAGGACTTTCCTGCCGACGGGGACGCTGGGTTGTGGTATGGAACTCATGAATCGTGCTCCGCGCCGTTGCGGCAACACCGAATTATAGAACCTGCCCCGCTTAGAACAGCCCCTCGACCGAAAGGTACCGCTCCCCGGTGTCGTAGCAGAACGTCAGCACGCGGCTGCCTTTCGGTGCGGCCTCCAGGGTTCTGGCCACCGCGGCGAGGCTGGCGCCGGAGGAGATGCCGATGAACAGTCCCTCCTCCTTGGCGGCTCTCTGAGCGAAGGCGAAGGCGTCCTCCTCCGAAATTCGGTGCACCCCGTCGAGCAGCGAGGTGTCCAGGTTCTTCGGCACGAAGCCCGCTCCGATGCCCTGGATCTTGTGCGGGCTGGGCTCGCCCCCGCTGATCACGGGCGACTTCTCCGGCTCCACGGCCCACACCTTGAGTCCGGGCCAAGCCGCCTTCAGGACCTTGGCGCATCCCGTGATGTGCCCGCCGGTGCCCACGCCCGTGACCAGAAAGTCGAAGCCCTCCGGGAAGTCCGCCAGGATCTCCTGCGCGGTGGTCCGCTCGTGGATCTCGACGTTGGCAGGATTCTCGAACTGCTGTGGCATCCACGCGCCGGGCGTTTCGGCCAGCACCTCCTGGGCCTTCTCGATGGCGCCCCTCATGCCCTTCTCGCGGGGCGTCAGCACCAGCTCGGCGCCGTAGGCGGCCATCAGCCGGCGGCGCTCGATGGACATCGATTCCGGCATCACCAGGATCAGACGGTAGCCCTTCACGGCGGCGACCATCGCCAGACCGATGCCGGTGTTGCCCGAGGTGGGCTCGACGATCACGCTTCCAGGCTTCAGGATGCCGTCCCGCTCGGCGGCCTCGATCATGGACAGCGCGATGCGGTCCTTGATGCTGCCGCCGGGGTTGGCGCGCTCCAGCTTGACCCAGACCTCGAAGTCCGGCGCGTAGAGGCGGTTGAGACGAAGGTGCGGGGTCCCGCCGATCGTTTGGAGAATATTCAGCGCCTTCATCCCTTGTCAGTTTGTCGTCCGTTCGGTCGAGTCCGCCGGGACGTGCCCATCGTGCGGCGGGTCATCCTCGGCCCAGAAGGCGCCGCGGACGGTGCCGACGAGAGGACTTGGCATGCGCCCGATTTCTGCAATATAGTAAAGGTTCCGCAGGTGACGGGGCCTGTCGGGTTGGCTGCTACGACGCAGCCCACACTCGACGGAACACCATGAGCGACAGCCTCGAACCCATCCAACGCGGACTACCGCCGGCCCAAGGCCTTTACGACCCTGCCTACGAGCGCGACGCCTGCGGCATCGGCTTCGTCGCCAACATCTCGGGAGAAAAGACCCACTCGATCGTCGAGAAGGGCATCGAGATTCTCATCAACCTGACCCACCGGGGCGCCTGCGGATGCGACCCGGAGACTGGCGACGGGGCGGGCCTGATGATCCAGATCCCCGACGCGTTCTTCCGCAAGGAGTGCCGGCAGCTCGGCTTCGAACTGCCCGGGCTCGGCGAGTACGCCGTGGCGATGGTGTTCCTTCCCGTGGAGCCGGGTCCCCGCCTGGCCTGCGAGGCCGTCTTGGAGACGGTCGCGGTGCAGGAGGGGCTCGAGGTGCTCGGCTGGCGCGACACGCCGGTCGAGGGGGACGCGATCGGCCGCGTGGCGCGGGTGTCGCAGCCGTACATCCAGCAGTTCTTCGTGCGCAGGCCGGACGGCATGGACCAGGATGCGTTCGAGCGCAGGCTCTATGTGGTGCGCAAGCGGGCCTCCAACGAGGTGCGCGCCAGCGACATCGTCGACAAGGAGTACTTCTACATCCCGTCGTTCAGCAGCCGGACGATCGTGTACAAGGGATTGCTCCTGGCGCCGCAGATCGCGAAGTTCTACTCGGAGCTGACCGACCCGGACGTGGCCAGCGCGATGTGCCTGGTGCACCAGCGGTTCAGCACCAACACCTTCCCGACGTGGAACCTGGCGCACCCCTACCGGCTGATCGCGCACAACGGCGAGATCAACACCCTGAAGGGGAACGTGAACTGGATGCACGCCCGGCAGTCGGTGCTGGCCAGCCCCCTGTTCGGGGCGGATCTGCGCAAGCTGTTCCCCATCATCGAGCCGGGCGGCAGCGACTCCGCCTGCTTCGACAACGCCCTGGAGCTGCTGGTCCGGGCCGGGCGCTCCCTGCCCCACGCGATGGCGATGATGATCCCCGAGGCGTGGGTCCACGACCCCTCGATGCCCCCGGAGCGCCGAGCGTTCTACGAGTTCCACGCGGGCCTCATGGAGCCGTGGGACGGGCCCGCCGCGGTGGCGTTCAGCGACGGCAGGGTGATCGGCGCCACGCTCGACCGCAACGGGCTGCGCCCCGCGCGGTACGAGATCACGCACGACGGGCAGATCGTGATGGCCTCGGAAACCGGCGTGCTGACCACGCCGCCGGAGAACATCCGCGCCAAAGGTCGGCTGCAGCCCGGGCGGATGCTGCTGGTGGACCTCGAGCAGGGCCGCATCGTGTCGGACGACGAGCTGAAGGACTCCCTGGCGCGCCGCCAGCCGTACGGCGAGTGGATCGCGCGCCACCAGATCCGCCTGGAGGAGCTGCCCGAGCCGCCCCACGTGCACCCCACCGACCACGAGACGCTGCTCCAGCGCCAGCGGGCGTTCGGCTACACCGACGAGGACCTCAAGTTCCTGCTGATCCCGATGGCCGAGAACGGCGAGGAGCCTGTCGGATCGATGGGCTACGACATTCCGCTGGCGTGCCTGTCGGACAAGCCCCAGCGCCTTACGGATTACTTCCGTCAGCTGTTCGCTCAGGTCACCAACCCGCCGATCGACCCGATCCGCGAGGCGTCGGTGATGTCGCTGGTCAGCCACATCGGCACGGAGCGCAACATCCTGGACGAGACTCCCCAGCACGCGCACCTGCTGAAGATGTCGCAGCCGATCCTGACCAACACGGACCTGGAGCGGCTCCGGCGCGTTTCGCAGGGCGACTTCCTGGCGACCACGCTGCCGTCGCTCTATCTGGTGGACGGAGGCGCGAAAGGGCTGGAGCGCGCCATCGAGAGCCTGTGCCGCAGGGCTTCCCTCGCGATCAAGGCCGGCTACACGGTGCTGATCCTCAGCGACCGAGGAGTCGACGAGGAGTACGCCCCGATTCCGGCGCTGCTGGCGGTGTCGGCCGTGCACAACCACCTGGTGCGCGAGGAAACCCGAACGCAGGTGGCGCTGGTGGTGGAGTCCGGCGAGCCGCGCGAGGTGATGGACTTCGCGCTGCTTGTCGGCTACGGCGCCAGCTCGGTCAACCCCTACGTGGTGTTCGAGACCTACGAGGACTTGGAGAAGAACGGACTGCTGCCGGAGGGGCTCACCGCGCGAAAGGCCGCGGAGAACTTCATCAAGGCGATCGGCAAGGGACTGCTGAAGACCTTCTCCAAGATGGGCATCTCGACGCTGCAGAGCTACAAGGGCGCGCAGATCTTCGAGGCCATCGGTTTGGACAAGGCGTTCGTGGACCGGTACTTCACCGGCACGCCCTCGCGGATCGGCGGCGTCGGCATCGAGGTGATCCATCGGGAGGCGGCGATGAAGCACGCGATGGCGTTCGAGCGCGTGCGGTCCGTCGACCTGGAGCTGCCGATCGGCGGGAAGTACCAGTATCGGCGCGACGGCGAGCCGCACCTGCTCAGCCCGGAAGCGATCGCCAAGGTCCAGCACGCCGTGCGCGAGGGCAGCTTCGAGAAGTTCCAGGAGTTCTGCCGCTTGATCGACGAGCAGAACGAGCGGCTGATGACGCTGCGCGGGCTGCTGGCGCTCAAGGACTCGGACACACCCGTGCCGCTCGACGAGGTGGAGCCGGCGGAGTCGATCGTGCGCCGCTTCACCACCGGCGCGATGAGCTTCGGCTCGATCAGCCGAGAGGCCCACGAGGCGCTGGCCGTGGCGATGAACCGCCTGGGCGGCAAGTCGAACACCGGCGAGGGCGGCGAGGAGGAGGAGCGGTTCGGCGACGAGCGGCGCTCCGCGATCAAGCAGGTCGCGTCCGGCCGGTTCGGCGTCACCACCCACTACCTGGTGAACGCCGACGAGCTGCAGATCAAGATGGCGCAGGGCGCCAAGCCCGGCGAGGGCGGCCAGCTGCCCGGCCACAAGGTGGACGAGGTGATCGCGCGCGTGCGGCACTCGGTGCCCGGCGTCACGCTCATCTCCCCGCCGCCGCACCACGACATCTACTCGATCGAAGACCTGGCCCAGCTGATCTTCGACCTGAAGAACGCCAACCCCGAGGCGCGCGTCTCGGTGAAGCTCGTGTCCGAGGTCGGCGTGGGCACCGTGGCGGCGGGAGTGGCCAAGGCGCACGCCGACGTGGTGCTGATCAGCGGCGACTCCGGCGGCACAGGCGCCTCGCCGCTCAGCTCCATCCGGCACGCCGGCCTGCCTTGGGAGCTGGGGCTGGCGGAGACGCAGCAGGTGTTGGTGCAGAACGACCTGCGCGGCCGCATCCGCGTGCAGACCGACGGCAAGCTCCAGACCGGCAAGGACGTCGCCGTGGCGGCCCTGCTGGGAGCGGAGGAGTTCGGCTTCGCCACCATGCCGCTCATCGCCCTGGGCTGCGTGATGATGCGCAAGTGCCACCTGAACACCTGCCCCGTGGGCATCGCCACCCAGGACCCTGTGCTCCGGGCCAAGTTCCAAGGAACCCCGGAGCACGTCATCCGCTATCTGTTCTACGTCGCCGAGGATCTGCGCCGGCACATGGCCCGGATGGGTTTCCGCCGGGTGGACGAGATGATCGGCCGCGTCGATCGATTGGAAACCCGCAACCTGGAGCACCACTGGAAGGCGAGGGGCCTCGACCTCTCGCCGATCCTGCACGCGCCTCAGATGCCGCGGCGCATCGCCCGGCGTTGCGTCGTGGCCCAAGACCACGGACTGCAGGACGCCCTGGACCACCAGCTGCTGGACCTCGCCGCCGACGCCATCGACAAAGGGCAGCCGGTGCACATCGAGCTGCCGATCCGCAACGTGCACCGCACGGTGGGAACGATGCTCAGCGGTCGCATCGCCAAGAAACACGGGTCTCTCGGCCTGCCCGACGACACGATCCACTGCCGCTTCGTCGGGTCGGCCGGCCAGAGCTTCGGGGCCTTCCTGATGCGCGGCATCACCTTGGAGCTGGAGGGCGACGCCAACGACGGCGTCGGCAAGGGCCTGAGCGGGGGAAGGATCGTCGTGTACCCGCCGAGGAACGCCGGCTTCGCGCCGGAGGACAGCGTGATCGTGGGCAACGTGGCGCTGTTCGGCGCGACGAGCGGGGAGGCGTTCTTCAGCGGCATCGCGGGGGAGAGGTTCGCGGTCCGCAACTCGGGCGCCACCGCGGTGGTGGAGGGCGTGGGAGACCACGGGTGCGAGTACATGACCAACGGTTGCGTGGTGGTGCTGGGCAAGACCGGCAAGAACTTCGGCGCCGGCATGAACGGAGGGTTCGCGTTCGTGTACGACGCCGACGGGACGTTCGCCAGCCGCTGCAACCTAGGCACCATCGATCTGGAGCCGCTCACCGAGGTCGAGGACGCCGTGCGCGTGCGCAGCCTGGTGGAGCGGCACGCCGCTCTGACCGGCAGTCCCTTGGCCAGAAGGCTGCTCGACGACTGGAACGCGGCCTTGGAGAAGTTCGTGAAGGTGTTCCCGAAGGAGTTCCGCAGGGTGCTGAACGAGAGGGCGAGCAAGCCGCAGCAGGAGGCCGTCCGTGGGTAAGACGACCGGCTTCATGGAGTTCCCCCGCGAGGTGGGTGTGTACCGACCTGTCGAGGAGCGCATCCGGCACTGGAACGAGTTCCTCGTGCCGCTGCCGGCCGAGGCTCTGAACCGTCAGTCCGCACGGTGCATGGACTGCGGGGTGCCGTTCTGCCACTCGGGTTGCCCCTTGGGCAACCTGATCCCGGACTTCAACGACCTGGTGTACAAGGGGCGATGGAAGGACGCGCTGAGGGCCCTGCACGCGACCAACAACTTCCCCGAGTTCACCGGCCGTCTGTGCCCCGCCCCCTGCGAGGCGGCCTGCGTGCTGGGCATCGCCGACCCCGCGGTCACGATCAAGCAGATCGAGCGGGCGATCGTCGACAAGGGCTGGGAGGAGGGCTGGATCCAGCCCGAACCGCCGGCCCGCAAGCTGGGCCGCAGCGTGGCCGTGGTCGGCTCCGGCCCTGCGGGTCTGGCCTGCGCGCAGCAGCTGGCCCGGGCCGGCTGCGACGTGACGGTGTTCGAGAAGAACGACCGGATCGGCGGGCTGCTGCGGTACGGCATACCGAACTTCAAGATGGAGAAGAGCCACATCGATCGGCGGATCCGGCAGATGGAGGCCGAGGGGGTGCGGTTCGTGACCGGGGTCAGCGTTGGAACCGACCTGTCCGTGGACAAGCTGCGGGCGGACTTCGACGCTGTGGTGCTGGCCTGCGGAGCCGAGCAGCCGCGCGACCTGAACGTTCCGGGACGCGGCCTGCAGGGCATCGTGTTCGCCATGGAGTTTCTGACCCAGCAGAACCGACGCTGCGAGGGGGACGAGGTGCCGGAGTGGGAGGCGATCGTTGCCACCGGCAAGCGCGTAGCGATTATCGGCGGCGGGGACACCGGCGCCGACTGCCTGGGCACCAGCCACCGCCAAGGCGCCGCGGCCGTGTACCAGCTGGAGATCCTGCCCCAGCCGCCTCCCAAGCGCAGCCCCCGGACACCCTGGCCGCTGTGGCCGATCCAGCTCCGCACCGAGAGTTCGCACGAGGAGGGCGGGGAGCGCCTGTGGGGCGTCTCCACCGTGCGCTTCGAGGGCGACTCCGAGGGCAGGGTCAAGCGGCTCGTGGCCCAGAAGGTCGGGCCGCCGCCGGCCTTCGAACCGGTGCCGGACAGCGAGTTCGCCTTGGACGTGGACCTCGTCGTTCTGGCGATGGGCTTCACCGGCCCCGTGCGATCCGGCCTCCTGGAGCGCCTCGGCGTCGAGCTGGATGCCCGCGGCAACGTGAAGACCGACGCGGACGGGCAGACCAGCCTTCCCGGCGTGTTCGCCACGGGAGACGTCCAGCGCGGACAGTCGCTCATCGTTTGGGCGATCGCCGGCGGGCGACGCTGCGCCGAAGGGGTGCTGCGCTCGTTCGGCGTGGGCCCCGAGACCGCCTGATTCCGGCGCTCCGGGGGTAGAAACGGCCATGGCCGGGCCCGAGCCGCTGGCGTTCCACGTGATGACCAAGCCGATCGGGCCGGTCTGCAACCTGGACTGCACCTACTGCTTCTACCTGGAGAAGAAGGACCTGTACCCCGGCAACCGTCGGTGGCGCATGCCCGACGACCTGCTGGAGAGCTACGTCAGGCAGTACATCGAGGCGCAGGACGTTCCAGAGGTCCATTTCGCCTGGCAGGGCGGCGAGCCGACGCTCATGGGCCTGCCGTTCTTCCGCAGGGTCGTCGAGCTCCAGCGACGGTACGCGGGCGGCAAGACGATCCACAACGCCCTGCAGACCAACGGCACCCTGCTCGACGACGAATGGTGCCGTTTCCTGGCCGAGCACCGGTTCCTGGTCGGCCTCAGCATCGACGGACCACGGGAGCTGCACGACGCGCACCGTGTGGGGATCCGCGGCGAGCCGACGTTCGACCGCGTGCTGGGGGCCATGCGCCTGCTCCGTCGGCACGGGGTCGACTTCAACACCCTGACGGTCGTGAACAGCCTCAACGCCGAGCGCCCCTTGGACGTCTACCGCTTCCTGCGCGCCGAGGGCAGCGGCTTCCTCCAGTTCATCCCGATCGTCGAGCGGGGGCCGGACGGCGCCCCGACGCCGGAAACCGTGTCTGGCGAGCAGTGGGGCGCGTTCCTGTGCGCCGTGTACGACGAGTGGGTGGCCTCCGACGTCGGGCGGGTGTTCGTCCAGACGTTCGAAGCCACGCTCAACGCGTTCTGCGGCCTGCCGAACCCGATGTGCGTGTTCGCCCCGGAGTGCGGACACGCCATGGCCATCGAGCACAACGGCGACCTGTACTCCTGCGACCACTTCGTGTACCCGGAGCACCGTCTCGGCAACATCCGGCGGACGCCCCTTCGCGTGCTGGCCGAGTCTCCGCAGCAGAGGGCGTTCGGCGAGGCCAAGCGGACGGCGCTCACCGCCGCTTGCCGCCGGTGCCCGGTTCTGTTCGCCTGCAACGGGGACTGCCCCAAGCACCGCTTCGCGCTGTCGCCCGACGGCGAGCCCGGCCACAGTCACCTCTGCGCGGGATACCTCCGGTTCTTCCAGCACTGCGCCCCCACGATGCGCGCCATGGCGCGGCTGCTGAGCGAGGGCAGACCGCCGACCTTGGTGATGGAGTCGGTGCGCCGCGAGAGGACCGAGCGGTTCCGAGGCGTCGGCCGCAACGATCCCTGCCCCTGCGGCAGCGGCCGCAAGTTCAAGGCCTGCTGCGCCCCTCGGCTGCGCTAGGCCCAGGGGTCCAGCAGCACCTTGCCGGTCTCCGCCCGCAGCTGCAGCTCGAACGCCTCCTGCACGCGCGACATCGGGAACCGGTGCGTGATCATCGTGCGGATCTTGCTCCGGTTCCGCGCGATCAGCCGGAACAGCGGCGCCACGTCCTGGCGCTTGTAGTACCACGAACCGAGGATCGTGAGCTGCTTGCGCAGGCAGTCGTCGCTGGCCTTCAGCTCGAACGCGCCGCCCTCGCCCACCAAGCCGATCACCCCGCGCCTGCGCACGGCGTCCACGCACAGACGGTGCGCCTCGGGCACGCCGGCGCACTCGATCGCCTGGTCCACGCCCCGCCCGTCGCGGCTCGCCTCGCGCACCCGAACAAGGACGTCCGGGTCGGCGTGGTCCAGCACGACGTCCGCGCCCAGCTCCCTGGCGAGCGCCTGCCGATACGGTGCACCGTCCACGGCGATCACCGTCGCCCCGACGTCCTTGGCGCACACCACCGCGCCCAGTCCCACCGGCCCCAGCCCGGTGATCAGCACGGTCTGGTGCGGCCCCAGGCCGGTCAGCCGCATCGCGCCGTACGCCGGCCCCAGCGCGCAGCACGCCATCGAGCCCTCCTCGATCGACAGCTCCTCGGGGATGCGCGGCAGCTGCCAATCGGCCTTCACGATGAACTGGCTGTAGGTGCTGGTGCCGTAGGCGTTTCCGGTCAGCTCCAGCACGTTCGGCTCGTCCTGGCACAGCACGTACTCGCCGCTCAGGCACAGCTCGCACTGTCCGCAGGGGTTCTGGGGCAACACCAGCACGCGGTCTCCGGGCTTCACCCGGCACGGCCCGGCAACTTCCTCGACCACGCCGGCCGCCTCGTGCCCCAGCCAGTCTCCCACCCAGCCGTTCTTGTACGCCTTGTACTCGGTGCACATCGGGGCCACCAGGATCCGCACCACCGCGTACCAGCCCCAAGGCCGGGGCCTCGGCCGCTCCACCAGGGCGCACTGCCGCTCGCCCGTGATCGACACCACCCGCATCGTGTCCATGCCACTGTCGGGTTCGCCGAAGCCGGCCCGGACTCCTGCGAACCGATCGGATAATCTAGAGACCCATGCGCAGCGACACGATCAAGGCGGGCTTCGAGCGCGCGCCCCACCGCAGCCTGCTCCGCGCCACGGGCCTGACCGACGAAGCCATCCGCAAGCCGTTCATCGCGATCTGCAACTCCTACACCGACGTGGTCGCCGGGCACGCGCACCTGAACGCCGTCGGCGAGCTCGTCAAGCAGGCGGTGATCGAGGCCGGCGGAACGCCGTTCGTGTTCAACACCATCGCCATCTGCGACGGGCTGGCCATGGGGCACACCGGCATGAAGTTCAGCCTGCCCAGCCGGGAACTCATCGCCGACTGCGTCGAGACCATGGTCCGCGCCCACTGCTTCGACGGCATGATCTGCATCCCGAACTGCGACAAGATCGTGCCCGGCATGCTGATGGGCGCCATCCGCTGCAACATCCCCACCATCTTCGCCAGCGGAGGCCCGATGCGCGCCGGCAAGCTCGAAACGGGAGAGGCCTCCGACCTCATCACCGTGTTCGAGGGGGTTGGCGCCTACAAGGCCGGCAAGATCGACGAGCAGGGCCTGCACAAGCTCGAGTGCGCCTCGTGCCCCGGCCCGGGGTCCTGCTCCGGCATGTTCACCGCGAACTCCATGAACTGCCTCAGCGAGGCCATCGGCCTGGCCCTCCCCGGCAACGGCACGATGCTCGCCGACAGCGAGGAGCGAAAGGGCCTGTGGCGCCGGGCCGCCCGCCGCATCCTCGAGCTGGTCGCCGACGACGTCAAGCCGCTCGACCTGGTCACCCGCGAGTCCATCGACAACGCCTTCGTGCTCGACATGGCGATGGGCGGCAGCACCAACACCGTCCTCCACACGCTCGCCATCGCCCGCGAGGCCGGCATCGACTACGACCTGCACCGCATCAACGAGCTGTCCCGCCGCTGTCCCAACATCTGCAAGGTCTCGCCCTCCAGCCGCTACCACATCGAGGACGTGCACCGCGCCGGAGGCATCTCCGCCATCCTCAAGGAGGTCTCCCGAATCCCCGGCCTGCTGCACCTGGACGCCAAGACCGTCACCGGCAAGACCCTCGGCGAGAACATCGCCGACGCCGAGATCCGAGACCCCCGGGTGATCCGCCCGATCGAGAACGCCTACTCCAGCACCGGCGGCCTCCGCATCCTGTTCGGCAACCTGGCCCCCGAGGGCGCCGTCGTGAAGACCGCCGGCGTCTCCCCCAGGATGATGCGCCACAAGGGCCCCGCGGTGATCTTCGAGAGCCAGGAGGAGGCCTGCGAGGGGATCCTCGGCGGCCGCGTGAAGCCCGGCGACGTGGTGGTCATCCGCTACGAGGGCCCCAAGGGCGGCCCCGGCATGCAGGAGATGCTCGCCCCGACCAGCTACATCATGGGCCAAGGGCTCGGCGAGAGCGTCGCCCTGGTCACCGACGGCCGGTTCAGCGGCGGCACCCGCGGAGCCTGCATCGGCCACGTCTCGCCCGAGGCCGCCGAGGGAGGACCCATCGCCTTCGTGCGCGACGGCGACCTCATCGAGCTGGACCTGGAGGCCGGAACGCTGGAGCTGTGCGTCGAACCCGCCGAGCTCGAACGCCGCCGCCAAGGCTGGACCCCGCCCCCGCCGCGCTTCACCACAGGTTGGCTCGGCCGCTATACCCGCATGGCTACCAGCGCCGGCACCGGCGGCGTGCTGCGCGCCGACTGAGCGGGTAGCCTACGCCCGATGCGCGCGCTCGCCCTGCTCCTGCTCGCCTCGGTCGCCGCGCTGGCTTCGGCCGACCGACTGATCGCCGCCCCCAGCGGCCGCAAGGTCACGCAGGGCACGCTCAAGTTCGACGCCGTGTGGGAGGGAGACGGCGAGAAGTGCCTGCAGAGCTACCTCGCCTACGGCCTCACCCCCTCGCTCGAACTCGCCCTGGGCGGCGAGTACGTCGACCAGCGCAACGCCCTGCCCACCCTCGACCTCGTCTGGACCATCACCGATCCGGTCGTGAACTACGTCCCCGGGTTGGCGATCGGCGTGCAGGACGCGTTCGACAACACGTTCCTGGGCCGCCGGCTGTACTTCGCCGTGTCCTACGACGTCGGCATGACCGGGCGCTACAACGGCGACACCCCGCTGCAGCTCACGCTGGGGGTTGGAACCGGAGGCCACAACGGCGCGTTCGTGGGCGTGTCCATCCCGTGGACCAGCCAGTTCCGCCTGCTGGCCGAGCACGACGCCACCCGCATCACCGCCGGCGCCGAGATCAGGCCCAGCGAGGGCCTGTGGCTCAGGATGCTGGCCCGCGATCGCCGGGCGGTGTGGGGTCTGGGCTGGTCGGTGCGCCTCTGAGCTCCAAGCCCGCCTCGCGCGCCAGCGCCAGCACCCGGCTCTCCCATTCGCGCACGAACAGCTCCCGGTTCTCCCGCTCGTTCGCCCCGGTGGCGATCTCCGCGTAGGTGAACGGCTCGCCGAACCGAACCTCCGTCCGGCCCCGTCGGATGCGTTTGGCGCCCTTGGGCAGCATCCGGCTGGTGCCCACCACCAGCGCGGGAAGGATCGCCGCCCCCGACCGCTTGGCCAGCATCGCCAGCCCGCGGTTCACCGGACCCAGCGTCGCGCCGTCGCCCCGCGTGCCCTCGGGGAACAGCAGCAGCGCGTGCCCGTCCTTCAGAATCTCCAACGCCAGCCGGATCGCCTCCGCGTCGCCCGAGCCGCGCTTCACCGGGAACGCCCCCAGACTGCGGATCAGCCACCCGAAGCCCGGCACCTCGAACAGCTCCTCCTTGGCCATGAACCGAAGACGCCGGGGCATGCACACCGCCACCAAAGGAGGGTCCAGGTGGCTGCAGTGGTTGGGGCACACCAGCACCGGACCCCGTCTCGGCACGCGATCCCGGCCCCGCGCCCGGTAGCCGCCCAGCGCCAGGAACGCGAGCTTCGCCAGAGTCAGGATGAACTGGTACCACGCGCCGGACATCGCGGTCCGCAAGTATATTCCCCCGCCGAACCGGCCCGCCCGAACGGGTAAATTCCCCCTGCCATGGCGCTCGCGATCCTGCTCGGACTCGCCCTCGGAACCTCCGACGCCGCTCCCCTGCCCCGCCTCCGCGTCGACGGCCCGAACTTCGTCGAACCCTCCGGCCGCAAGGTGGTGCTGCGCGGCGTGAACCTGGGCGGCTGGTTCGTCGAGGAGATCTGGATGACCCCCTTCGCCGAGAACCCGCCCGAGGGATCCGACCTCCCCAAGGTCCGCGACAGCAAAACCCTCTGGGAAGTCGTCGAGAGGCGGCTCGGCAGGCAGGCCATGACCCGGGTCCGCGACGCCTGGCGCGACAACTGGATCACCGCCGACGACTTCCGACGCATCGCCCAGCGCGGCTTCAACCACGTGCGCCTGCCCATTCTCTGGACCCTCCCCGACGAGCCGGGCGGCATGGACCGCATCCGCCAGGCCGTGCGCTGGGCCGCCGACAACCGCCTGTACGTGGTCCTGGACCTGCACGGCGCCCCCGGAGGCCAGAGCATGGACCACCACACCGGCGAGGAGGGACGCAACCGCCTGTGGTTCGAGCCGGACAACATCGCCCGCCTCGTCCGCGTGTGGGAGAAGCTCACCGACGCGTTCGCCGACGACCCCACGGTCGCCGTGTTCAACCTGATGAACGAGCCGATGGGCGCCCCCAACCCGGCCATGCTCCACCTCGTCCACGACCGCGTGATCCGAGCCATCCGGGCCAAGAGCCCCCTGCCCATCGTGCTCTTCGAGGACGGCTACAAGGGCCTTGACACCACCCCCCACCTGGACCTCGCCGGCTGGACCAACGCCGCCTACTCCATCCACACCTACAACTTCGACGCCAAGAAGGAGAGCGACCACATCGAGCGCCTTCGCCAGGCCGCCCCGAAGCTCGCCGAGCTGATGGGGTACCGCAACGCCCCGCTGTACATCGGCGAGTTCAACCTCGAGCCCCACAGCAGCCCCGCCGCCACCCGCGACGTGGTCCTGGAGTTCGAGAAGAACGGCTGGTCGTGGGCGCTGTGGACCTACAAGACCATGGCCAAGGGCGGCCCCATGGGCCAGTGGGGGCTGTTCAGCTTCCCCGGCCCGGCCGACGTCATCGACCCGTTCCGCGACTCCGAGGCCGAGATGATCCGCAAGATCCGCGCCGTGCGCACCGAGCGCATGCGCGAGGTGCCTGGTCTTGCCGAAGCGCTGACCAGAAGGTGAATCCATCCTGGGCTGTGGATGGCCCGCATGAGTGGATTCTTGTCAACTGTCTTGGAGCTTTCGTACGTAGAGACGAAGACACTTGGTAAAGATGGCAAAATCGGCTTCTCGCGGCGTTGCAAGGTCCCAACGGATCGAAGATTCTTAGCCTCTCCAGACACGATGTTCGGCCTTCCTTTCCGTCAGAGGTTGGACGATGGATTGTCCGCGTTTTGTCACCCTCCGAAGCTGCTGGAACCTCTCCGAGCCTCGCTGGCTGGCCGAAAACCTGGTAACGATGGCAGCGGGCCGGAAAATGGGGCTTGCATCCGGTTCGAAAACGATGTAGAATGCTTTGTAAGGTCTCGGGGGAAACCCCGGGGCTATGAGTTGAAACGTGGAGCTCCCGGTGGATCTGACGGTGGTCTCTCCGCCGGGTCTCGGGGGAAACCCCGGGGCTATGAGTTGAAACCAGCAGCACGGCCTCGGAGGCCTGGCGGATGGCGGACTGTCTCGGGGGAAACCCCGGGGCTATGAGTTGAAACGCGATGATGACCGACTGCGTGTTGCGGTTGTTGTACGTGGTCTCGGGGGAAACCCCGGGGCTATGAGTTGAAACCGGATCGGCATGGAACCGGATCTGAAGGGTAGCCGCTTGGTCTCGGGGGAAACCCCGGGGCTATGAGTTGAAACCGGGGGGCTCAACGAGCCGGATCTCCCTGGCCTCCCAGTCTC
>FWPV01004271.1_pt1 | contig 22376 bp, 14 predicted proteins | sample 2228371 | NCBI WGS metagenome assembly FWPV01 (sample SAMEA103939776, study PRJEB20133) | metagenome | reverse complement strand
CCCAGTCGGGTAGTTCTTCAACTTCGGGTGTCGAAATCTCCTGTGCTACTTGCGGAGTTTCAGCTTCCGTTTCCAGCCCGGCAAGCCATGTGGCAATGCTATCTCCTTCTGCAGGCGGTGTTTCCTCAAGGAAAGGAATCGTCTCTTCAGCGGCGAGTGTTAGGGATAATGGTTGTTCGCCTTCATCGATTGAGGAAATTTCTTTTAGCCATTCTGGAATCTCTCCGGCTGCAAGTTCTTCTATTTCGGATTCTTCACTAAAAGGCAAAACCTCGTCTGCTTCTTGCAACGCTTGTCCCTCTGCTGTGCTCTCTTCCCAACCTGCTTCCCGCATCCAATCTGGAATCTCTGCTTCGCTTAAGTCTTCGTTGGTTGTTTCTGGCAATTCAGAAAAAATGTCAGGGGGCATTTCCTCGGAAAGCTCAAAAGGTGGAGTTTCTATGGGGGTTTGGTCGGCTATCCAATCCAGAAGGGAACTATCGAGATGCTCTTCTTCAGACGTGATTTGAACTCCTAGAGAAGCAGCCCAGTCGGGTTGCCTCGGATACGATTTGACTTCCGACTCTGGGGTGCGTTCATACTTCTCTAAAATGATTGCTGAATCTGAAACAAGGTCAATTGAAGAGATTTCCTTGCTTAAATGGGCAGCGTATGGGTTCAATTCAGCTAATTTAGCCAGAAATCTTTCGGCTTCCTTTTCTTTCCCCTCAATCAGTGAAATTTGCCAAAGGATCAGGATGGCTTCGTAACAGTAGGGCAGCTTGATAAGTAGTTGGTTGGCGATTTTTTTCGCTTCGGGGATTTGTTGTGTTTCGTAGTAAGCTCTAGCAAGCAATACTTCTAAGTCAGGGCGTTGGGAATCTTCAGCTAATGCCATGCGGATTTCAGCGATAGCTTGAGAGTGTAAGTTGCCTTTTAGGTACATCCTAGCTAAGGCGCTGCGATTAAGATTGACTTTGGGAGGTTCAATACCATCACGTCGTCCATACAATCGTCTTAACTCACCTTGGATAGCATTGTTCGAGGGTTGGATTTCAAACGCGCGTTCCATGTGCCAGATTGCTTCATTGAGGTTACTTTCATCTTCTCGAATAATGCTCATTCCAACATGGGAGACAAAATCATCTGGCAGACTGGAGAGTACACGTTGAAAAATATCGTTTGCATCCCCAAATTTTTGACTTTCAAGAAATGCTTTACCCAATAATCGGTAGGTATCGAGGCATTTAGAATAAACATTCAAAATATGCCGACAATGTATGATCGCTTGCTCATAGAGCCCTTGGTCTATCCATTCCTCGATTTGACGGTGATATGCCCGAAGAGAAATTGATGCCATACGAGATACTCCCTTCCTAGAACTTATATATGTAGATCATTAGGGAATGCGACATTTTGCAGATCAACTGACTTTCTTGTTTAGCATAATGGAAACCGCCGTGACTGTCAAGTATTTTTATTTGCAGTATGATGTGTTGAATTGGATGCGATGAGATACAAAATCTCCCGGTCATTTAAGGCCGGGAGATGAGCACTACATGGATATTATCATTAGGCAACGATGGTTTCTTCTTTGAGAGAAACAGTTTTGGCTTTCGATCGTGAGATTGCCCAACCCACAATTACCAGTAAACCGAGAGAAATGACCCAAATCCCTACCAACGTACCGCCCGTTGCTCCAGCATATTTTACAATGATAGGAGCGGCAATGAGGGAGACTAGGTTGACGACCTTGATCATGGGGTTTAGGGCTGGACCGGCGGTATCCTTTAAGGGGTCACCAACTGTATCTCCAACTACACTGGCTTTGTGGCGCTCAGAACCTTTACCAGTATTAGCTAAAGTATTGCGAGGTTCATCTTCGATGGCTTTCTTGGCGTTATCCCACGCACCACCAGCATTTGCCATGAAGACGGCTAACAATTGGCCGCTCAGGATGATACCGGCACAAAAACCGGCCAAAGCTTCAACACCCAACATTAAGCCAAGCGCGAGCGGCGTGAGGACTGAGATCACAGCCAGAGGAATCAATTCTTTTTGGGCAGCTTGGGTTGAAATTCCTACCACTCGGGCGTAATCTGGCTTTGTTGTACCTTCCATAATTCCAGCGATTTTGAATTGTCGGCGCACTTCGATCACAATCAGGCTCGCAGCGCGGCTGACTGCTTTAAGGGAGAGGGAACTGAACAACCATGGTAGTGCGCCGCCTAGAAGTAAACCAATGAATACACTGACTTCGGAAACGCGTATTCCTGTGTCGCTGAGCAACTGGGGGAATGGGATGGGTTGTCTTGCAGCTTGAGCGGCAAGGTTGGCTGCTTCTTGTACGCGGCCAACGTCAATGAAGAAAGAGGCAAACAGACTGACGGCTGCAATGACTGCTGAAGCGATGGCAATCCCTTTAGTAATTGCTTTTGTGGTGTTTCCCACAGCATCTAAATCGGCCATGATTTGACGAGCTTTTTTAGTCTCCTCATCGTCCATATTCTGCCAAGACATTTCCCCGATGCCGTTTGCATTGTCAGAAATTGGACCGTATGAATCCATTGCAACGTTATTACCTGTGTGGCTGAGCATGCCGATACCGATCATGGCAACAGCGTAGAGGACATAGGCAGCTCCATCCGCACTATATAACAAGAGAGCGAAGATAAAACTGATCACAATCACGACCAAGGCCCAAACACTGGATTCCATGCCGACAGATAGACCCGAAAGGATAGTCGTCGCTGGACCTGCATTGGTAGATTCGACAATTTCTTTGACGGGAGGGCGTTTAGTTGAGGTGAAATAGGAAGTAAGAGGGTTGAATGCAACAGCTAATCCAACACCGATTGTGGTTAGCATCGCCATTCGCCAATCATGGGCGTAAAAGATCGCTAATAAGAAAGCCCAAATGATGGTGTTGACGCTAGATACTTCATAAGAACGAAACATTGCTTCTTCAGCATCTTCTGCGTGAAGAAAACCAAACAAGCCCTTTTTAGGAACCTTTTGCCAGATGGGGACAGCGAAGGTGCCCATAATGGACGAGATAACCCCAATTGCACGGATAGCTAATGGATAAACAATCCACATCAGATTGCCAGTAGCGGCTACCAATGCCAAGCCCAAGATTAAAGCAGAGACGATGGTCACTTCGTAAGATTCAAAGATATCTGCTGCCATCCCAGCACAATCGCCAACATTGTCCCCAACGAGGTCTGCCACAACAGCAGCGTTCCGTGGGTCATCTTCAGGGATGTCCTTTTCAACTTTACCAACCAGATCTGCTCCAACATCGGCGGCTTTCGTATAAATTCCTCCACCAACGCGCATGAAGAGGGCAATCAAGGTACCCCCGAATCCAAAACCCAGCAAGGCATCTGGAGCTGCTTTTCCAAATACGACAAAGATGAGCGTTCCCCCGAGTAAACCCAATCCATCTGTTAGCATCCCAGTGATTGTGCCGGCGTAGTAGGCAATTGTTAGTGCTTCGTTTAAGCTTCTTCGTGAAGCTGAAGCTGCTCGAACACTGGCTTGAATTGCCATTCTCATTCCTAATTGCCCAACCAGCAGGGAGAAGGTAGCCCCCATGATGAAAGCTATGGTTCGACCAATGGCAATGGCAATCTGTGCTTGATCACCAAATTCTTCTGCTGCCTCAGGAGTTGGAGGGACGATATAAACACTGAGAAATAAGGCAATGGTTAAAAGACCGATTAGAGGAAGAATTGTTCTTAGCTGACGATTGAGGTAGCTATCTGCTCCAATGCGTATTGCCTCCCAGACTTCTTGCATTAGGGGGGAGCCTTTGTCTTTATTGAGCACATTACCCCGTAAAAGCCATGCATATAACAAACTAATAAATGCAGTGACAAGGACACCAACAACTACGATTTGTTCGAAAGGCTCTAGGCCATGGCGACTACCTAACCAAAGAAGGTCCATACTATTGCCTCCGACAGGAAAGATTTTGTGTTCGCTTTGGTTGGTTACAGGCGAACGCAGGGATTATAATCAAGCGTCTATCATGTGTCAATAATGATGTTTAAGCTTTAGGATTGGAAACTTTCATTCATGCAAATGGACGAGTTTTAGAAATTGCGGGCATACCGGTTTGTTTTCTTGACTACAGAGTGGTTCTACCTCCTAATTATTAATTTTTGATTAAATCTTGGATAGATACTTGACTTTAGGGGTGCTTTTAATGTATAAACTTTTTCAGTAAGTAATAACTGGTAGCGGTGAAAAGTGCAACTGAGCTGAAAACGGGGCACTGCTTCCAAATGGATGCTGTGCTTTTTATTGTCTTGTGCTAAGCAGTTAGCGAAATGATTTTGGGACTTGATTTTCGGTCATAAAAAGTGTATGCTGTATATATCAAATTGGTTAGGACGGTAGATGAGTTCTATGTTGGATGAAAATTTGTTAAATGAGTTAAGTGAAAGGGAAGACGACGTGAATAACGCCATTGCCCGTCTGATCGAGCTGGGTCGACAGAAGTCGTATGTAACCATTGATGATATTTTGAATTTTTTCCCTGAAGCCGAACAAGATGTCGACCAACTTGAAGAGGCGTTTGGGGCGTTATTAAGTGCGGGTATTCCCTACGTTGATGACGCTAGCTTGGTTGGGCCGACTGAGGAAGAATTACTTGAGGAAGAAGGCGAAGATGAAGTCCAACCCCATTTGGTCATCGATGATAATTATTTGGCGAACATCGATACCGATGATACGATTGGGCTATATCTAAAGGAAGTAGGAAGGGTTCCCCTGCTAACTGCAGAAGAAGAGGTGGAACTATCGCAGCGAATCGAACGGGGGCGTCTTGCCCGCGAAGAATTGGCGCGTGGGAATGTGAGCCCTCGACGTCGAAGGGAATTGCAAGCCCTGATCGAAGATGGCTGGGCAGCCCGAGAACATCTGATCACGGCTAATTCAAGATTGGTGATCAGTGTAGCAAAAAAGTACATGGGGCGCGGCGTGCCCTTCCTTGACTTAATTCAGGAAGGTAACATTGGATTGATACGTGCCGCAAAAAAGTTCGACTATCGGCGAGGTCATAAGTTTAGCACTTATGCTACTTGGTGGATCCGTCAAGCGGTAACTCGCGCCATTGCTGATCAAGGACGGACGATTCGTGTACCCGTCCATATGGGTGATCAAATTAACAAGCTATTGAGAGTCCAGCATCAATTAACCCAACGTTTAGGCCGTGATCCAACGGTAGAAGAACTAGCGGAAGCATTGGATGTGCCCCCTCAAAAGGTTGAAAATATGATTCAAGTAGCCCGACGGCCGTTGTCGCTAGAAACCCCAACGGACGATGAAGAAGACTCTGTTCTGGGCGATTTTATTCAGGATGAAGAGGTCTCCGCACCAGATGAGACGGCGACTTATAATCTGTTGCGGGAGCATTTAGAAGCTGTGTTGAATAGTTTACCTCCACGTGAGGTGCGCATTTTACAACTGCGTTACGGTTTGCTGGATGGGCAAGCATATACACTCGAAGAAGTGGGGCGTAAGATGGGTGTAACCCGAGAGCGTGTTCGACAAATCGAAGCCCAAGCGCTCAGCCGCTTACGTCATCCCACAATTCGCCGAAAATTACGAGAATACTTAGGCTAAGCAAAAAAGGCTTCAGAAATGAAGCCTTTTTTATTTGATTCTCTCGAAGATTAACATCCCTTCACTGCCAAAGATGTCTGTATCAATTTTCAACATCAGTTGATACTGATTGCGAAAATCTTCGTTTTTTAGCAGTGTATTTCGTATGTAAGCTTCTAGGGTCACTACGTAGTCAGGAAGGTAGTCCAAAATTAATTGCGTGGGCATGGCGTAGTTGATAACATAATCCTTTTGATCAAGGGGAAAGTACCTGAGCGTCTGAGGAGAATTTAAGCCTACTGTATCAAGGATATACGACTCGGTGAAATAACCTAAGACACCGACATCGCCAGCAGCGAGTATTATATCTTGAGGAGCTTTCTTGAAATTACTGCGCAGAAATTTAGCAGCTTCTTGATAATGAAGCTCTACTTCGATATAGGCCATCTGCGGTGCCAAACGGTTGGGACCATGAGATGGATGAAAATCCCATGCAGGAAGTATGAGTAGTGTGGGAAGGATAATTGTATTCGCTACGATGATTGGCTTGAGAAGGTATGTAATACGAGAGGATTTTGTTCGGATTAAATTACAAAACTGTTCCCAAAATGTGATGATTCCCATAAAGATACAAAGGAAATAAAACGGTATAGGCGGTGTTAGGTACCATCGGAAGATGAGGGGGTTAGCAATCGCAAAGACAATCAGGTATAGCCATGGAAAGATGATCAGTGGAGTAGCGCGCTTTGATTTACGATAGAACTGGAGACCACCGAACAAAGCAAAAGATGGATAAAGGAAGAGCCCAATTGCAATTCCATATTTATCGAAAGTAAGATCTTCAACGAATGGAGTGGCATAATGTTGGATCAGACGAATCAAAGCGCTGTTTTCAGGTAATCGATAGGCAAGGGCTTTAGCAGTTACTGAGTTTAGAAAAAAAGAACCAAAGTATAAATAGGCAAAGAGTAACCAGGCAGCACAAGGCAAGACGAAAATCAAAGCTGGTCGTAAATAACGATAAACTTCGTGTAACTGCAAATTTCTGGGTTGGATTTTCTTGTCAATAAGTTTGTTTTTGGTGAAGGTATTGATGAAAAAATCAATTGCAATAAGGGAGATCAAGAGAACCGAATCCGGACGGGTTAGAAAAGCCAATGCCGCCAAAAAAGCAGCCCACTCAAGACGTTCATTGACATAGGAATTAACTAGACCTAATAACAGAAGGACGTATATACTGGTTTCTAGTCCCCCAATTGAAAATGTGACACTATAGGGAGCGAGAGCGAAAGCCAGTGATGAGGCAACTCCTAGTTGGGTGGAATGAAATTTGATGCCAAAGAGATAAAGCAAGAGGCACGTTGCTCCATCTGCTATCGCATTTAACCAAAGCGAGATCAGGGGAAAGTTGGCGGTTGTTCCACCAAGCGGGATTGCTAAAACCGTCAGTAATAATGTGTAAAAAGGTGTTGTTGTACCTAAGACCTGTTCGCCAGGGTTGAAGACAAAGCCGTTACCAGCTAAAATATTCCTAGCATAGCGATAGGTAATGAAAGAATCATCGATCGTTCTCGGACCTGCATTTAATCTCAGAAATATGGATAGCACAACAATCACAATTGGAAGAATTTGGGAAGAAACCGTTCGAAGAAAAAAAGTGTTTTTCATTGCTTCTTATCCATTATAGTACCATGATCTATGTGAAAGGGATAACTTGGAGGCTGAATATCGAAGGAAAATCTTATGAAATTTGATCGAATGGTTGGTTGGATAACAATTTTGTTGGTCTATATCATGGCTACAAAGATGTCTATTGATCATGATCTATGGTGGCACTTACGGGCAGGTAAATGGATGATTGAAAATCGGCAGTTATTGACCGTTGATCCGTTTTCATTAACGAGATATGGTGCTGAATGGCAATATCCTGGCTGGTTGATCGAAATTCCAATGGCTGCGATCGAATCGCTCTTTGGCTTAGGAGGACTCAATATTCTAACAGGCTTGATAATTACTGCCACATTTGCAATTCTTTATTGCGCGATAAAAGGAAAAGCCCTCATTCGAGCTTTTTTAATCGTCCTTAGTGCAACGGTAAGCAGTGTGTATTGGTCAACTCGTCCTCATCTAATCACGTTACTCTTTACAGCGATTTTCATATACATTTTGGAAAGAGGGACACAGAAAGGATTTGCTAAAAACCGTAAGACTATCTGGATTGTATTGCCGCTGATCATGCTGGGTTGGGTGAACAGTCATGGGGGGTTTATTATGGGGTTTGTGCTATGGGGAGTATACCTAATCGATTTGATCATTTCGAGGTTATCAAAGGATGTGCTACAAAAGCGGCATATCCTGAAAAGCATTCTTGATGACAATTTTTATACCCTTGTGATTGCAGGAATGGGCATGGGCCTGATCTCTATTCTGAATCCGCTGGGGTTTGGAATCTATTTGTACCCTTTCCAAACCATCTCGATACAAGCCCTGCAAAAGCACATTCAAGAATGGCAATCACCCGACTTCCACTCTCCTTCTATGCAGCCATTTATTTGGTTGTTGATCCTGCTCATTGGTGTATCTGCCCTAACCCAAAAGCGCTGGCTCTTCAGGGATATTCTTCTTGTGTCGGTTTTCTTGTACCTTGCCTTGATGGCGGGTAGAAATGTTGCATTATTTTCTCTTGTTGCCCCTTTACCCATTGCAAGAGTGTTGGAGAATTTTGAACAGGGAAATGTCACTCAATCTTTCCTGTTTCCGAATTTAGTAAAAAACCATCAAGATGGAAATAGGGATTTTCCTCTTCTTAACCTTTTTCTGGTCGTCGCTATTTTGGGTGGGGGTATCTATCGGTCGCTTTTGGCATATTCAACAAGTGAAATTCAAGCGGAAATACAGAAGTCATATCCGATTGGTGCGGTCAATTATCTACGCGAAAATCGACCGCAAGGAAATTTATTTAACAGTTACAATTGGGGGGCATATCTATTATGGGTGCTTCCCGAATATCCCGTATTTGTAGATGGGCGAACCGATTTATATAACGACGAAATTATTGATCAGTGGCTTCAAGTTGTTCAGGTTAAGGAAGGATGGGAACAAGTGTTTGAACAGTGGGAGATTGGAGTTATCCTGATGGAAAAGGACTGGATTGCGGCAAGGTTTTTGCAGCAACAGGGATGGTGTCAAAGTTATCAAGACGAATTGGCTGTGGTGCTAGTAAAATGTCCCTAAATTTATTACGATCTACCTCGATCGATTCTCACCAAAGGGTCTTAATTACAGGAGGAGCTGGCTTTATTGGCTCTCATTTAGCTGAAGCGCTTCTAGCACGTGGTCATACGGTGACGATTATCGATAATTTGTCAACAGGAAAATTTGAAAATATTGCCCATCTATGTCAAAACCCTCGGTTTCGCTTTGCGATCGACTCTATTATGAATGAAATTGTTTTGGATCGCTTAGCGAGTGAGTGTGATGTGATTTATCATCTTGCTGCTGCGGTGGGTGTCCGATTAATTGTTGACCAACCGGTGCAAACCATTGAGACGAATGTGAATGGGACAATGTCAGTGCTAAGAGCGGCGGTTCGTTATCGAGCAAAAGTTTTGATCGCCTCTACTTCTGAAGTTTACGGAAAAGGTAACCGAGTACCATTTTCAGAAGAAGATGATGTTGTTCTTGGCCCAACCTCACGCAGCCGTTGGTCTTATGCTGCCTCAAAAATGATTGATGAGTTTCTAGCCCTCGCCTACCATCGGGAAAAAGGGTTGCCAATTGTTATCTTTCGGCTTTTCAACACGATTGGGCCTCGTCAAAGCGGTACCTATGGTATGGTTGTCCCACGTTTTATTCAACAAGCCTTGGAGGGAAAACCGATAACGGTATATGGAGATGGCAATCAAAGTCGTTGTTTTTTGCATGTCAAAGATGCTGTCAACGCAATGATTGGCTTAGCGGAAAGCAATTCTAGCTTGGGACATGTTTATAATGTGGGTTCCCAAGAAGAGATTACGATCAAAGAATTGGCTATTTTGATTATCAAAACCATCAACGAACTACGACATCAAGGGAAACTGCTAAATTTTCCTTCTCCGATCAACGAATCGAATATGGTTTTTGTACCCTATGAGCAAGCTTACGCTTTTGGTTTTGAGGATATGATGCGTCGTGTCCCAGATATCTCCAAGATACGGGAAGCGATTGGCTGGTCACCAGAGATTCGGTTGCAAGATGCCATCAAAGACATTATTTTCAAGGATTTCTTACTCCGATCCACTCTAAGGGAATCAGTTGATTCAGCAGCGTAGAATTTTTTTTGAAATTCTGCTTGTCATTGGTGTTATCCTAGCTTTAGTGGGATTATACCGAACGAATTATATTTACTCCCAGCAGCAACCAGGAGGAAATGATTTTCTTGCTCGCTGGATGGGTGCGAGATACTGGCTCATCGAAGGCATTAGTCCGTATGATGACAGAGTGAGTTTGGCAACCCAAATTGTGATCTATGGCCGCCCAGCCGATAAGGAAAAGGGTGAAGATATCGCGCATTTTGTCTATCCCTTACCGGTAATGATTTTTATTGCCCCCTTCGCTTTGTTCCAATACACGGTAGCGCGTGCTTTATGGATGACGCTTCTAGAACTTTGTATGCTCGCGATTATTTTTCTGAGCTTTCGTTTGGCTGAATGGGAACTTTCACGAGTCAAAATGTTTGTTTTATTGCTGTTTTTCTACCTAAGCTATTACAGTATTCGTTCGATCATTCTAGGTCAATATGCAGTTATAAACACCCTGCTTGTTTTACTGTCTTTGTTATCCTTGCGGCGTAGAAATGATTTCTTGGCAGGGATTCTACTCGCGCTGAGTCTTTGTAAACCTCAAATGGTATTTCTCTTTGTGCCATTTGTTTTGATTTGGGCTTGGTCGCAGCGTCGTTGGGATGTTTTCGGTGGATTTTTTGGCGGAGGAGGAGTGATCTTAGCTATTTCGCTGATGTTTTTACCTGAGTGGCCACTTCAAATGGTGCGTCAGATCTTGGACTACCCTACCTATACAGGAGATAGCTCGCCACTTTCGATTATTGCTGGTTTGACTCCTGGTGTTCAGCGGCAGGTTGAGTTAATCTTATATATAGGATTTATCGCATACTTAACGGTGGAATGGGGAATGGCTTGGAAAAAAGAATCTGCTCATTTTTTTTGGGTTGCGATGCTGACGGTGGTGATCAATCATTTGGTCGCTTTTCGTTCCGCCACAACCCATTACATTTTGTTTTTTTCCGCATTTAGTTTGTTCTTTCGGGTTTTGGAAGAGAGATGGCAACGCGTCGGCCGCAGTTTAGTATGGATTATCCTTATAGTATGGTTTTTTGGATCATGGTTGCTATTTTTGAACACGGTTCAAGGTAATCAGGAGAACCAAGTAATGTTTATTCCTTTTCCATTTCTTGTTTTGGTTGGTTTGTGGTGGATTCGCTGGTGGCTGGTACGACCACCTTTCACCGTTTTGCAAACTTTGCGCAATAAAATCGAGTAAGCGAGAAGCCGGTAATGGATATCGATGGGACCAAACCATAAATCCTCGTTGCTGATTTTCATTGGTGTTGTCTTTTGGATGCTTGCAGTCTTGGGGGGATATTATGTTTATCATAAGCCTTTTTCTGCGGAACAACTCTTGGTTTGGCTACAGATCGGCTATCAATCCGCTATTGGCGGTTTGATCGTCGTTTGTGGCGGTGGGATTGGTTATCAAATCCTGCGTAAAACAAGTAGTTACGAGAGTTCTTTTACGATACTCTCAGTAGGACTGGGACTGGGTGTTTTGGGTACTTTTTATTTAGTAATCAGTTGGTTAGTCGGAATAAAGTGGTATTGGTCATTTTTGTTATTGGCTGGGATTATTCTAGGTTTTAGAGGTTCAATCATTCACTGGCTGCATGATTTGATCCCTGAGATTATGCACCTATTCCCCCAAGATCGATATTCTTTTGTGTTAATGATCCTAATTGGATTTCTTTTAGTAGCAAGCTGGTTAACGGCTCTAGCCCCGCCTATCGCTTTCGATGCTCTGGTGTATCATTTGTCTTTACCGGTAACCTATTTATTCAATGGGAAGTTTATTTATACTCCTTCGAACACATTCTGGGGGATGCCTCAGTTGGGAGAGATGCTCTATTTATTTGCAATGAGTATCGGCGGATTAGAGTCGGGAGCATTAATAGGGTGGCTGTTTGGTATTCTCTCGTTGATTGGATTATGTGAGATATGGAAGGGCTTCGGTTCTCGTGATACGGCTGAGATGTGGGTTTCTTATTCGGCATTGCTTTGCGGACTAACATTTTCCGATAGTTTGTGGTGGGGATATGTTGACTGGATAGCATTTTTTTGGGGAGTTTGTGCTATCCGGACACTAATTATTTCGTTAAGTCAATCCGTAAATCGAAACTTCCTATTGGTAGGGTTCTTTTGTGGTTTTGCTTTAGCGACCAAATATACTGCTGGTGTAATTTTGATCGCTGTGGTTGTAAGTGTACTGATTTTTTACTCTACAAAAAATTACCTTTTCGAAACCCAACGGATAGGTAAAACGCCCCAATCTATGCCTTCTAAGGTTTTGGCTTTGGTATTTCTTTTTGTTGGATGTCTAATTGCCTTCTCGCCATGGTTGATAAAGAATTTAATTGCTGTAAATCAACCTTTCTACCCTTTGATCTTACCGAGCGGAGAAATGACTGCCGACAGAATTCGTTTCTATAGCGGTTTAGAACCCTGGGGAAATTGGGGAACAGTGTTGCTTCTTCCGTTGACTTCAACCATGTTAGGAGTGGAAGGCAAGGAAGGGTTTAATGCTTCTATCGGACCATTGTTCTTGATTCTTGCTCCTATGTCGATTTTATCTTTGAGAAAAAAGGAAAATTCTGAAAAAGGTCTCCTCCTGCTTGCCTATGTATTTGTGTTGACCGCTTGGATTGTCTGGGGTTTGGGTTCACGTTCGTCGGGGTATCTGATTCAAACTCGTTTGTATTGGGGAATCTTTCCAGCGGCGGTGATCTTATCGGCTATTGGTTATCGGAATATTTCGACCCTAAAGTTTGGACCCATTCGAATTGGCATATTGATCCGAAGTATGGTTTTATTCGTCTTGGTGTTGACTGTAATTGAATATTTTTCTCTTTTTATCCAAAGGAGAGTGCTAGACTTCGTGAGCGGTCAAATTGATCGCCAAAGTTACTTAAAACACAATTTAGGTTGGCATTATCTTGCAATGCATGATATCCGAGAGCTTGATAAACAAAAATCGACAATACTCCTTTTTGAACCACGCAGTCTGTATTGTGTGCCTAACTGCGATGGAGATGAAATCTTGGATGAATGGTACACCTTGAGTTTGAACGCATCCTCTACGATAGAAGATATTCTGATGTATTGGAAAAGAAAGGGCTATCAATCGATATTGATCTACCACAAAGGAGCTGATTTTGTTCGCCAGAATGATCACCGCTATTACAATCATCAGTGGAAGCTATTTGATGAACTCGTAAGCAGATTAACGGTCATAAAAAACTATGGAGAAGCCTATTCTTTATATGAACTTCCATGAAAAACATCAGTGACCTTCTGCTAAGCTGGTTTGGGGGACTTGTTATACTTATACTTGCAGCGAGCTTCCAAAGCAGCCCTGGCTATATGGACGCCGAGTATTACTATAGTGGGGGGTTGCTTTTACAGCAAGGATGGGGTTTCAAAGAGCCGTATATATGGAATTATCTCAATGATCCGCAGAGTCTGCCTGTACCCTCCCATACCTATTGGATGCCATTGGCTTCTTTGATAGCTTTTCTAGGGATGAGTATGTCTCGAATCGAAAGTTTTGAGACAGCGCGGCTACCGTTTATTGTTCTCAGCTCGTTTATCTCCCCCCTAACTTATTGGTTAGGATATCGTATCAGCAAAAAACGCTTTATTGCCTTGTTTGCAGCTTTTCTAGCATGGTTTCCAATGTTCTATCTAGCTTACCTACCAACCACCGATACCTTTGGGCTGTATATGATCTTCGGTACTTTTTGGATTGTTATGGCTAGTGAAATCACAGGGATGCCACGGTGGAAAGCATTTGGGGCAGGCATGCTCTGTGGGTTGATACACTTAGCGAGAGCAGATGGGTTGTTCTGGATGCTGCTTTTTCTCGTTTTTCTATTAAGCGATAAATTTATGACTAAAAGGCATGGAAACGTTGACTACTGGAAAATCTTGTTATTCCTAATGGGATATGGCTTGGTCATGAGTGGATGGTATGGTCGAAATTGGCTGGAATATGGTGCGTTGTTTCCACCGGGCAACCAGCGTGCATTATTCTTGCGCACTTATAATGATTTATTCCGCTATCCACCAACTGATCTAAATTTTGGTTATCTATTTCAAGATGGTCTCAAACCGGTCTTTGAGGATCGATTGTTTGCCGCTGGACAGAATCTGCTGAACTTAATGGCTGTACAACTGCAAATCCTGCTGGTTCCTTTGTTTACCTTCGGTTTTTGGAAGAGAAGGCGTGAGCCCATTGTCATGGTGGCGAGTTTTGCATGGGTGACAATGTTTGGATTAATGACCGTTGTTTTCCCTTTCGCCGGATGGCGAGGCAGTTTTTTTCATGCTTCAGCAGCATTTCAACCCTTGGTTTGGTGCTTAGCCGCTGAAGGTTTTGTAGAATTTGTGGGATGGGGGGTGAGAAAGCGAGGGTGGAACGCCCAAACAGCGACACGGGTATTTAGTATTTTTCTCCTCGGATTTATGTTTTGTCTAACCTTCTATGTGTACTGGCAAAGGGTAATTGGGAACGATGTTCGCAAATTGGTATGGGACGAAACCCTGCAAAGACAACGTGCTATCTGTTTATCGATTAAGCCAATTATGAAATCGGTGAATGTGAAAGACGTTGTAATTATGACCAATGATCCAATTGGTTTTTATCTAGAATGTGAAAAGCCTGCGGTAGCGGTGCCTGTTGGAGGGGAGCGGGCAGTAAAGCTGGTGGCACAGCGTTATGGGGTTAAGTACCTTGTGCTGGAGAAAGATCACCCTCCAGAGTTGTCGGCATATTTTCTCGCCCCTCATAGTACTCCTTTGCTAACTTTAATTGATGATCAGCAAGAATGGAAAATTTATCAAATCAATGAAGATACCTAAGTTTATGCTTATTTTCTTTATCGCTGCGTTCTCAAGCTTGGTTTATTTATTTACCAGCAGCGCAGGCAACCGAGTCGGTTTTCCTTTGGACGATGCTTGGATTCATCAAACCTATGCCCGTAATTTCGCTCTGGGAGAAGGTTGGTCGTTTAGGTCAGGTGAACTCTCGGGTGGAGCAACGGCGCCGCTGTGGACTTTTCTCATGAGCATTGGATATCTGTTGAAATTGTCTCCTCTCCTTTGGGCATTTGGAGTTGGAATTGGTTTTCTGGCTGGCATCGGGGTTCTTGGTGTTAAGTATTTTCAGAATATTAATCCTTCCCTTGGGTGGTTGGGATTGTTTTTAGTTTTTGAATGGCATTTCACCTGGGCGTCAGTGTCAGGTATGGAGACGATCCTTGCCATTTTTACGGTTATCGTTATTTTGTATTCTCTCAACTTGGGAAAGTTTGACGGGGTATTGGTATTGGCATTGGCAAGCTGTGTGTGGATTCGCCCTGATCTATTGAGTTTGTTAATTCCTGTGATGGTAGGTGTGCTTTTGCGGCGGCAAGCAAATCTTGGGTTGGGTAGTCGATCCCTCGTCCTAATCGTTAGTATCGTATTTTCACTCATAACTTATGCTTTTTTCAATCAGAAGGTAAGTGGATCGTGGTTTCCAACGACCTTTTACGCTAAACAGGCAGAATATGCGGAACTAAGGCAAATACCTTTTGTTTCTCGATACTGGCAGCAATTCTCGATGTCTCTCGTGGGAAGTGGTGCACTCGTGTTGATCGGCTTCATCGTTCGAGCCTATCAAGGCTGGCAGAAAAGAGATTGGTTGACGTTGTCTTGGTTTGGCTGGTACTTGTTGGTTTTGGGCATCTACGCTGCTCGCTTGCCGGTGACCTATCAACATGGTCGTTATGTGATGCCAGCAATGGTGGTGTACTATCTCTACGGGATCGAAGGATCGTCCATGATTTACACCTGGCTGATGAAGCAGAAAAAATGGGGTTGGATTCTGGCAAAAACAGGGTTGCTTTCATGGTTGATCATCGCAGTAATGTTTTGGTTCTTAGGGGCAAGGGCTTATGCAAAAGATGTCCTTTTGATCGAGACTCAGATGGTGGCGGTTGCGAAATGGGCACAAGATCATTTGCCACCAAATTCGCAGCTTGCGGTACATGACATTGGCGCAATAGGCTATTTTACCGACCATAACATTCTCGATCTAGCCGGCTTGATTAATCCTGAAGTCATCCCAATTATTCGGGATGAGCCAGCGTTAGCCGAATACCTTGATCGACGAGAGGTAGATTATCTGATTTGTTTTCCCCTATGGTACCCTTACTTGACCGAAAATCTTCAGGTCGTTTACCAAGCCGATCCATCAATTGTTGAGATGTACAACGAACAGCCAATGACAATTTTCCGTTGGAGACTTAACAACTTTATTAGTTTGTGGATAGAGTAGTCCTTTGGTGCTATACTATAAAAAAGCGTGATGAAGAACTCAATGCAGAATAAGCAGAAAACCTCTCTGGTACTGATTGATGATCACCCTTTGTTTCGTCAGGGGGTAGAAGATTTACTGCGCCTTGAAGCGGATTTCGAGATCCTTGGTATCGCTTCTACAGGGGAGGAAGGACTTTCTCTAATTCGCCGCTATCGCCCTCAGATAGGAATAACAGATGTTAATCTTCCCGATTTGAATGGATTGATGGTTGTAAAGTCGATCCATCAGGAACGTTTAGGAACCCGAATGATTCTGTTAACGGCGTACGATGATCTTGTACAAAAAGTTTATGCCTTCCAAGCTGGAGCATGGGGTTATTGCACGAAAGATATTCAACCACTTGATTTGGTCGAACGAATTCGAGCAGTGTCAAGAGGGTATTATATAATTGGCAATCAAATATTGGACAAAGGGCAATTTGATCGGTGGTTGAATTCACATACGCAAGGAACTGAGATGGGAGAAGCGGAAACAAGTGCAAGATTGGTTTCTCCGCTCTCGCTGCGAGAACTGCAGGTGCTAACCTATTTGAGTCAAGGGCAGACCAATAAGGAAATAGCCTGCCAGCTAGGGATCAGTCCTCAAACAGTAAAAAATCATCTTGCTTCGCTGTTTCGTAAGTTAGGGGTAGAAGATCGTACTCAAGCAGTACTTGTTGCTTTGCAACGCGGTTGGATTCGGATGCAGTCTGTTGAAACCAAAGAGTAAGGATTCGTTATGAACGGTCGTCAAGAACAGAACCCAATGGATGTTGTTCAAAATCTACGCAATCATGTAGATCAACTCATTGAAGGTATTAGGCAAGACCTTGAAGAAAACGAACAGCTTTTACGACAAAGTCAACAAGAAGTGGAGCGACTCAGCAAAAAGAATGCTTCTATTACCGCAGAGCTTCAAAAAATTCAGGCGCACACGGACAATTTCTCTCGACACGAATTAAGAATGGGGTATGAGTCCGCACTTGAAGCACAACAAAGATTGTACTTAATGTCTGGTAAGGTGGAAAAAATTCAAAGCCAGATTCAAAGCTTACGCGGACAAATGAATTGGTTGGAGACCTTTCGTACTCTCCTTGATGAGCTTGTGGATACCTTGGCTAGTTCTGGTCGGGGGTTGAGGCCGGGTGAGGGGATTGAAATGATTATTCAGGCTCAGGAGGCAGAACGACAGCGACTGTCTCGCCAGATGCACGATGGCCCAGCGCAAGCACTCTCAAATTTTATTCTACAGACTGAGATCGCAATGCGTCTCTTTGAGATTGATCCTACGAAAGCCAAAGAGGAGCTTGAGAGTTTACGCCTCTCTGCTACGCAAGCCTTTCAAAAAGTGCGTGATTTTATTTTTGAATTACGTCCGATGATGTTGGATGATTTGGGTTTAGCCCCCACCGTGAAGCGATATGTAGATGCCATGCAAAATATCCCCGGCGCTTCTGTTCAGCTCACCCTAAGCGGAATGGAGAGAAGGTTGGAACCCTATATCGAAGTGATGATCTTTCGTGCCATTCAAGAGTTGTTAGGGAATGCCTTGCGCCACAGCCAAGCCAGCGAAATCCGTCTTCATTTGGACTTGGGAGATGCAATGGTTAAGGTGATGGTGGATGATAATGGTAAGGGATTTGACCCGGATTTGTTGAACGAAAGAACAAATATGGGAATTAAGATTGTGCGTGACCGGGTTGAGATGTTAGGGGGTGATTTCCAACTAAACACTCGTATCGGGGAGGGAACTCGCATATCGTTTAGCATTCCACTGCGGGAAATTCCCGAACTTACATAATTGCAAGGAAAATTTCATGAATTAGATATTGCAAAAAATTAAAAGATTCTATATAATATGCCTAGTTACTCTGATGAGTATATCTTAGAAGAAAGGAGGTAAAAAGCGATGTTGTTCGCCCCGAAAGAAAAAGGTCAGGGTCTTGTGGAGTACGCGTTGATCCTCGTCTTGGTAGCGATTGTCGTCATCGTTATCCTTGCGCTCCTTGGACCTGCCATCGGTAACGTCTTCAGTCGAATCGTTAGCGCTATTTGATTTATTTCAACCCGCATAGATTTTGTTTTTTTCCAAAACCCTGGAATTCGACCAGGGTTTTTGGCATCTTAATTGCATAGTTCTTTTTCGTCATGACAGTCATTTTTCTTCAATTGCAGTCCGATAGACAAGAAAGACGAAAATAGATATAGATTTTATTTCAAGAATCGGGTACACTGAAGTTATCGGGCGTATTTAGGAAATCGGATAGGATGTTGGCTTACAAAATTGTATAGGCTTAGAGCGAAAAAAAGTCGCAATACAATATATAATATAAAACGTGAAGAACAGCCCAAATGTGCTGCCCGAAATACATTCTAGACCCCGGAGGCAAATATGCGACGAGGAAGAATTTTCTTTTTGCTTGCCCTAATTGTATTTTTAGGGCTCGTGGCGGTTGTGTTAGTTGTTTTACGCTTACGACCTGCAATCACACCACAACCATCCCAAGTCACTGAGCCGACCCCAGTCATTGAGGTGGCAAATGTTCTCGTAACTACCCAGAAAATCCCGCGTGGCAGCGTAATTACGCGGGATGTGGTAAGCTTAATCCCAATACAACGGCAATTTTTCCTTCAAGGGATGTTCTCTGAAATTAAAGACGTTGAAGGAAGACTGGCTAGGATTGATCTGGAAGCTGGTTTTATCTTGATGGACAGTATGCTTGCCGATAGTGCAGAAGAATTGTCTAAAACAGGTTCAGATATTGCTCTCTACATACCACGTGGGAGTGTGGCTGTCGCAATTCCGATTGACCGTCTAACCAAAGCTAGTTTTCCAGTTCAAGCTGGAGATCGCATTAATGTTGCTGTTGTTCATGCCTTTGTGGATATTGATACAGAATTCCAATCAAAGTTGCCCAGTATCGCTGGCGAAGCCATTGCACCCGGTCCACGTGATCCGACCGTCTACCTTACTGCAGGTATCTCAGCACCGGTAGGTGAGGGTTCAGGAAATGCGGGAAGAGCTGAGACTATCCCTGGCTTAGGACAACCAATCATTGTTGTTCCATCGGAACCGCAACGCCCGCGTCTGGTTGCTCAAGTGATCTTGCAAGACGTGACTGTCCTAAGCGTCGGGAATTATGCGGCGGCTTTTACAAGTGATCAGACGATTGGGGTTTCACAACAACCGACAGAGCAGGCTCCGCAAACACCAAATCAACCTGCTCCGCAACCCGCAAGACCAACCCCAGAATTCGTGAGTTTAATCGTCACACCACAAGACGCACTGATGTTGACTTATCTCATGGCCAACGGAGCGCAATTTACGTTTCATCTCAGATCAGCGGGAGATAATTCCCGTGTGCAAATTGAAGCGGAGACGTTACAGTATTATCTCAACAAGTATAATGTCCCGATTCCAGTTAAGTTGCCCTATGGGATCGAGCCCCGCGTAAATTCTCCAGCGATGCCGGTGATTACCTTCCAGCCGACACCCACGCCGAATCCTTAGTATAGCAATGGCTAACATTTAGTATGACGAGTCCTTCTGAAAAGATTCGAGTAGTGATTGTGGATGACATTGCGGAGACGCGTGAGAATATCCGCAAATTGCTTCAGTTCGAAAAAGATGTCGAAGTAGTTGGAGCTGCTCGGACAGGAAAGGAGGGGATCGAAGTCACTCGTCAAACGAAGCCAGATGTTGTGATTATGGATATCAACATGCCAGATATGGATGGCATTACAGCAACAGAGGCTATTCGAAGGACAAATCCATATACTCAGATCGTTATTCTGTCGGTGCAAGGTGATCCGAATTATATGCGCAGGGCAATGCTAGCTGGAGCACGCGATTTCTTAACCAAGCCGCCAACCGTAGATGAACTAAGTGCTGCAGTACGGCGTGCTGGAAAAATGGCGCAAGAAGAGCGGGAAAAGATGCCCACCCCTGTTGCAGGTGGAACTTCGAGCGTGGCTGGAGGAGGCAGCGCTTTTGATGGCAAAATTATTGTTGTTTACAGCCCAAAAGGGGGAGTAGGTACGACAACACTGGTGACAAATCTGGCAGTGGCATTGCATAATCCTGAGTCCCCGGTTGTGATTGTTGATGCGAATCTTCAATTTGGAGATGTGGCTGTATTCCTAAATGAGCAGGGTAAAAATAGTGTTGTTGATCTAGCGCCTCGGGTGGATGAACTTGATCCAGAGGTGGTTGAAAGTGTTTTGTTGCTTCATAAACCTTCGGGGATCAAAGTGCTTGCTGCTCCACTACGTCCTGAATACGCAGAGAGTGTCAATGGAGAACAATTTGCTAAGGTTTTACAATTTGTAAAACGAATGTTTGCATACGTGATTGTGGATACTTCAGCGTATTTATCGGATGCCGTTTTGTCGTCCATTGATGTGACCGATCTAATAATACTATTAACTACCCAAGATATTCCCGCGATCAAGAACGCACGAACAGCTTTAGAGGTGCTGGATGTCTTGAACGTTCATCGGAAAAAAGTTCTCTTTGTGTTAAATCGCTATGATAAACGAATTGGAATCACGGCTGAAAAAATTGGCGAGAGCATTAAGCAAGAGGTCATAACAACGATTCCTTTTGATGAGCGAACGGTAATCCCTGCAGTCAATCGAGGCATTCCTTTTATGCTGGAGGATAAAACAAAACCGATCGCTAAAGCGGTTCTTACCTTAGCAGAAATCGTCCGACAACGCATTCGAGAAGTATCGGATTTAGAAATAGAAACCAAGAAAGGGTATAGTGGAATCTTTGGAAAAGTCGGTCGGTAGGAAGTGGAGATGGTCATATGTCACTATTAAAACGCATTGAACAAGGTCAAGGAAGCGTTCCCTCAAACGGGGATATGGAAGCAAAAAATCGGCTAATGGCTGTCCAAGCTCGGCGAGTAGCTCCATCAGTAGCACCCCAACGAGATACTTATTTAGATTTAAAAACTCGAGTGCAAAATCGCTTGTTGGCGGAGCTAGATCCTGGAATGGATATCACCCGTGTGACCGAAGTGCGCAATACGATCCAAGAACTTTTTGACCAAGTGCTGGGTGAAGAAAACATTGTCCTTTCTCGTCCTGAAAGACATCGCCTTTTTGAGCAAATTGTGGCTGAGATCCTCGGATTTGGTCCCCTCCAGCCATTGTTAGAGGACGAAACGATCACTGAAATCATGGTTAATGGAGCAAAGAACATCTATATTGAAAGAAGCGGAAAAATTCAGCGTGTTCCGTTTACCTTTGAGAGCGATGAACATGTCATGCGGATTATTGACCGAATCGTTGCGCCTCTGGGACGTAGAATTGATGAATCGAGTCCCTATGTTGATGCAAGATTGCCCGATGGCTCGCGTGTCAATGCGGTGATTCCACCTATTTCGTTGGTTGGGCCTACTATTACAATTCGAAAATTCTTCAAGAATCCTTTGACCATTGAACAGTTAATCCAATTCGGTTCAATTACTCCTGAGGCTTTACAATTTCTCAAGGCATGTGTAGAAGCACGTTTAAATATCGTGATCTCGGGAGGTACTGGTTCTGGTAAGACGACATTGCTAAATGTGCTTTCTCAGTTCATCCCTAATGATGAACGGATTATTACGATAGAAAATGCAGCCGAATTGCAATTGCGTCAGGAGCATGTCGTAACTCTGGAATCAAGGCCCCCCAACATTGAAGGTAAAGGTGAAGTTACCATCCGTCAGTTGGTCATTAACGCTTTGCGGATGAGGCCGGATCGAATCATTGTTGGTGAGATCCGTGATGAAGCAGCCTTAGATATGTTACAAGCGATGAATACTGGTCACGATGGATCGATGACGACAGCGCACTCGAACTCTCCACGCGACACGCTTGCAAGAATCGAAACCATGGCGCTCATGGCGGGTATGGATTTACCTGTACGAGCGATACGCGAACAGGTGTCTTCGGCGATTGATCTGGTTATTCATCAAGAAAGAATGCGGGACGGTACACGCAAGGTCGTGAACATCACCGAAGTGAGTGGAATGGAAGGGGATGTCATTACCCTGACAGATATTTTTGTCTTTGAACAAAGTGGTTATGAGAACGGTAGGATTGTTGGGCGGCTGCGAGCAACTGGCTTGCGTC
>FWPV01006453.1_pt1 | contig 22378 bp, 15 predicted proteins | sample 2228371 | NCBI WGS metagenome assembly FWPV01 (sample SAMEA103939776, study PRJEB20133) | metagenome | reverse complement strand
CTTGGTTTTTCCTTCCCCATCCACGGTGGCGCCGCCGTTGGTGAACAGCAGCATGCTTTCCCGGGCCTGTTCTTCGGTTTCATAGGACAGCGTAACCGTGATCTGTTTCCCCGATTCGGTTTTTGCCACATCTTCTTTGATTTTGGGAATATAATATGCGGATCCTTTGGAAATTGAATTAAAAAGATTGTCCAAATAATCCAGGCCGTTGTGGCCGTGATAAATGGGCATAAAAAAGATGAACAAGACCACTAAAAAACCGGCCATCAAGCCAATGCCGCCGGCAAATTCTTTTTTATTGGCAATCATGATAATTAAGCCTCCTCACCTTTTAATTTTTTGATGTTCATCACAAATGTGCCGATGACCCAAACGGCGAAAATCGAAATAAATACAAAGAAAAGCCAGATACCGAGGGTATCCAGGAGGCCGGCGGTTTCTTTTGACAAAGGAAACGCGCCTACGGATGAAAGTTTTTTTGGCAATGCAAAAAACCGGTTGATAAATCCGGACAGCACCGCCATGGCGTAAAACCCTCGGATGGTGATGCCTTTGACCACTTTGGTGGCAAGGGCGCCGACCTGAATTCCCAAAAGAGACCCCAGGAGCATGCCCATGGCCAGGGTGTAGAAAATAAATCCATAAATGGCGTATTGGCCGATGGCCGCATATCCTGCGGTGAAAATAATCTGGAAAATGTCCGTGCCCACGGTGGTCATGGAAGATACCCCCAGCACATAGACAAAAATGGGGAAGGTCAAAAATCCGCCGCCCACGCCCATGATGGCCGCACACAGGCCCACGGCAAAACCGCTCAATATTAGAAACCAGCATGAAATACGGCGTCCGCCGGGGATGATGGCCTGGTCAAAGGTGACCATGGGCGGAAGATTGATGGATTGGAGTTTTTTGGGAAGATTTCCCAAGGCTGCGCCTTCGGCTTTGGCGCCATGAAATTCTTCGCTGCTGTCTTTTGTTTTCCGGGCTTTCAGAAAATCAATGAGGGAATACGCCCCCAATGTGCCCAGCATCAATACATAAATGGTGGTAATGAACGCATCGCTGATAATGGGATTGATATCATATAACAGGCGGTTGATCCATCCCCCCAGGGTGGCTCCGAAAATGGATCCGATCAAAAAGATAATCGCCAGGGCCACGGAGATATTGCCGAGCTTTTTATGCAGCACACTTCCCATGATGGCTTTGGCGAAAATGTGAAACAAATCCGTTCCCACAGCCAGAATGCCTTTGATGCCCGCGCTCATCAGCGCCGGCGCGATAATAAAGCCGCCGCCGGCTCCGATGCATCCGGTGATTAATCCGGCGCAAAGACCGATGAAAATCGATGAAATAAATATTTTCATGGTGAAAAACGAGGGGCTGTATGCGGTTTTGTCTCCCAGCAATTTGGGAATGCCGCCGGCAATTTCATCGGCGAACACCATGCCGCCGATAAGAATCGGCAAGAGCATTAATCCTAAGATCAAGATTCGTTTTTTGTCTGTCAGGATGGTTTTCGCCGTCCTGATTTCCCAGTCTGCATGGGCCCGGGCGCCTTCATGCAGAAACTGTCCGGTTTTTACCAAAAATTTCATTGATCATGCCTCCTTATTTTTAAACTTGTTAAAATTTAAACTTTTTCCTTCATGATATGCTCAATCTTTTTGATTTTGGATTCCTGAAGGGATTTTTTTTGATAGGCATCGTTGATTTTATAAAACAATTCATCAATGTCTGCGGGTTTGACCATGTAATCAAAGGCGCCGTTCTCCATGCCGGCGCGGGCTGCATCCAGCATGGCATGGCCCGTCAGCATGATGACTTCAATAAGGGGCCAGCGGCATTTGATTTCTTTTAAAATGTCAATCCCGCTTTTAAAGCCCGGCATTTTTACATCCAACACCACCACATCACAGGGATCCTGTTCCAGGCGCGCAAGGGCTTTTTCGCCGTCCGATACGCCATCCGCATCAATTTGTCTTTTTTTCATCCGTTTGACGATAATATCTAAAAAATCAGTTTCATCGTCCACGAAAAGAACCTTCATGGCATCCCATCCCCATTCTCATTTATTTGCGACGGATTTTTTCCTCATGAAGTTTGCGTTTTTCATAGGCTTCTTCAATTTTTTGGATTAGTTCAGAGAGTTGGCAGGGTTTTAAGAGATAATCGCTGGCGCCGATTTTCAAACCGGAAACAGCGGATTCAAAAGTGGCATGCCCGGTCAGCATGACGACTTCCACCAGCGGAAATCGGGTCTTGATTTCTTTTAATAAGGCCATACCGTCCATGCCCGGCATTTTCACATCCAGCACCGCCACATGCACGTCCCGGGAATTCAGAACGGCCAAAGCTTGTTGCGCGTCCAAGGCCGTAACAATATCATACCCTCGCTTACTTAAAAGCTTGGCATTGGAAGTGATGAATTTTTCTTCATCATCCACCAGCAACACCGAAACTGAACTCATGGGGCGACTCCAGCCTTCAAGGAAGATTCAAATTAAAAGATTAAAAATATATAAAATAAAATTTTTTTGCAATATTTTTATTTATTTTATTTTCAATATGTTAAAATTATTGACAGCAAAAACTGCCAAGAATAAAGATGCGGCATTTTACAAATTTGTTATTGCAGGGTCCGGAAAAATTACATAATTGTAATTTTTCGGCTGCGGCCATTTTGGTTCGTTTAAGCCTTTTTGGCTGATAAGTTAATGTGTTATTTTTATTTTCTGATTAATAAATCATTGGCATTAATTTTGTATGATATGAATCGCCATTGCAATTCCGGATCGTTTGAATTGCCCCGGCGCGTCAGGGGCGGCACGGTCCGGTTGTTGAAGGGTGATTTGATTACGATCCTAAGGAGTCACATATGTGTCGGTTGTTTGCCATCACCAGCGATACACCGGTTTCGCCCATGCAGGCGCTGTACGCGTTGGACGTCATGCGGGAAGGCCATGATGGTTCGGGCGTGGGGCTTTTTTTAAGAGATTTGGCCGGGCCTTTTGAGGAAATGAAGGATGCGCCCATTCTTTCCGGCATTTTCACAGAAGACGGGATCAAGCGGCTGGACGGGTATATGATTGATCTGGGTTTTTTAACCAAATACAGGATTACTTTTAAAATATCCAAAAAACCCCCGCCGGGGGTGCCCAAGCGGGATATTTATCTCATCCGCGCTTATGAATATCCGGAGGAATGGGAAACGTTATCCACGGCTCAAAAACATCAACGCCTCCTGGAACTGCGGCTGAACCTCCAGGACATGGGACGGGAAAAAAAGGACATGATCGTTTTTTCCTTTTGGCCGGATACCATCATGATCAAAGAAATCGGCGATCCCATGACTGTGGGAAAATATCTGGAATTGAGCAATGAACGGCTTAAAGCCCGGGTCATCATGGCCCAAGGCCGGCAGAACACCAATTACGCCATAGATCTGTATGCGTGTCACCCTTTTTTCATTCAGGGATTTTCCACCATGACCAATGGCGAAAACACGGCCTTTGTGCCCATCAAGGAATATCTCATGTCACGGGGGGTCAATGGATATACAGGCTTTTATTCGGACTCCGAGGTCTTTGTCCATATTTTGCATTATATGACCACCCGACTGGGACTTGGTATTGATGCATATAAGCATATCATCACGCCCCTTCAGGACGACGCCTTGGAAGAGCATCCCAACGGCATGTTCCTAAAGCATTTAAAAAAGAGCTGCCGCAAACTCATTATTGACGGACCCAATTGCGTCATCGGCGTTTTGCCGGACAATACCATGTTTATGGTTCAGGACCGGAAAAAACTCCGTCCCGGGGTGGTGGGAGGCCGGCCGGGCTTGTATGCGTTTTCATCGGAAATCTGCGGTCTGGACGCCTTTATGCCGGACCGGGACAAAAAAAAAGATTTTCAGCCCATGCATTTGGATACGGTCATTGTCACGCCTGAGCGCAAAGAGGTGAATATATGTCGGCAAACACAGCGATTATCCCATCTTCATTAAGCATCAAGGATCTGCCGTGGCAGATCGCCTGGAATAAAGACAAATGCGTATTGTGCGGCAGATGCACGGCCGTATGCCCGGTGCATGCCATTGAGCTTGGCGTTTTCCGAAAAAGACAGGTGGATGTTTCGTTGGGGATTTCCACGCCGCCGGAAAATGTTTTTCAAACATACTACGGCATCCGCCAGAAAACCGCGCCGGCCTACCATTGCGTGGGTTGCGCCATGTGCACCATGGTCTGCCCCACGGACGCCATCATGCCCTGCCGCACGGACGAGGCTGAAAAACTCAAATTTCACATCAACCAAGGGGGAGAACCCGAACGCCGGGGCGGCCGCCGGAACGCACCCGCCGGCATTTTGGATAGGATTAAGTTTATACGGATTTCCATGCTCACGGACCCGGCCTTGGATGCAGGCCGCCATGAATTTGAAATGCGGACCCTGCTGGGGAGAATTCTTTCGCCTGAGGACAATATTCGGTTTGTCCGGGATCACGGGTGGATTCCACCGGTGAGGGAAATTTATCCATTGATCATCGGCGGCATGTCTTTTGGCGCGTTGTCGCCCACCATGTGGGAAGGGCTTCAAATGGGAGTGGCGTATTTAAACGAGGAATTGGGTATGCCTGTGCGAATCAGCACGGGCGAGGGCGGATGCCCGCCCCGGCTGCTGCGGTCCCGATTTTTACAATACGTGATTTTGCAAATCGCCAGCGGCTATTTTGGATGGGATGAAATCATTCACGCCATTCCGGAAATGAAAGTGGACCCCTGCGCAGTGGAGATCAAATACGGCCAGGGCGCCAAACCCGGCGACGGCGGCTTGCTGATGTGGCACAAGGTCAACCGGCTGATTGCCGCCATTCGAGGTGTGCCCACAGGCGTCAGTCTGCCGAGTCCGCCCACGCACCAGACCAAATATTCCATTGAAGAAGCTGTGGCCAAAATGATTCAGTCCATGTATATGGCCTGGGGGTTCCGGGTGCCGGTGTATCCTAAGATATCGGCCACGTCCACGGCATTGGCGGTGCTCAACAATCTGACACGGAATCCTTATGCGGCCGGCCTGGCCATTGATGGCGAGGACGGCGGCACGGGCGCGGCATATAATGTGTCCATGGATCATATGGGGCATCCCATCGCCAGCTGCTTAAGGGATTGTTATTTGAATTTGGTATCCATTGGGCAGCAAAATGAAATTCCTCTGTTTGCCGGCGGCGGCGTCGGCAAATCCGGCAATTTGGCCGCCAATGCAGCGGCGCTCATCATGCTGGGCGCAAGCGGCGTTCAGGTGGGGAAATACATCATGCAGGCTGCCGCAGGGTGCGTGGGGTCAGAATCCGGCCGGTGCAATATCTGCAATATCGGTCTTTGCCCCAAAGGCATTACTTCCCAGGACCCGAGGCTCTATCGCCGGTTGGATCCAGAGGATGTGGCCCAGCGGATTGTGGATGTTTTTGTGAGCTTTGACACGGAATTGCGCAAAATCGTCGCACCCCTGGGGCGATCCACGTCCCTTCCCATCGGCATGTCTGATGCATTGGGCATTGACGACGCCGCGGCCGCCGAACGATTAAAAATCAAGTATGTGATTTGAATTTTTCATCTTTGGATGAAAATGGAGCAATCAATGGCCAAAGATCAATTTTACATCATCTCAGGCAAAGAAAACGAAATCCGGCTGGAATCCCGGGTGCTGGAGGAAAAAATTCAGTCAGCCGTATCCCAGGGAGAACGGTTTATTGAAGTTCAGGCATTTGGCCAGCACGGCATTGGCGGAAGACTGTGGAAAGCCGGTTCTGAAAAAGTCCATGTGCGCGTCACCGGACACAGCGGCCAGCGGCTGGGATCCATGGGTTTTCCCAATACCTTCATTGAAGTGATGGGACCGGCATCCGATGATGTGGGGTGGCTCAATGCAGGCGCGGAGATCGTGGTTCATGGGAATGCGGGAAACGGCGTGGCCAATGCCATGGCCCAGGGGAAAGTATATATTGCCGGAAATATCGGCGCGCGGGGCATGACCATGACCAAACACAATCCCAAATATGCCCCCCCGGAGCTCTGGGTGCTGGGTTCCGTGGGCGATTATTTCGGCGAATTTATGGCCGGCGGCATTGCCGTGGTCTGCGGTATTGAAAGTCAAACGCCGGACAATATCCTTGGATACCGACCCCTGGTGGGCATGGTGGGCGGCAAATTGTTTTTCAGGGGCCGCCACGGCGGTTACAGCAAAAGCGATGCGAAACTGATCCCCCTTCATGACGATGATTGGAATTGGTTGCATGAAAACCTGAAACGATTTTTAACCGTGATCGGCCGCTTGGACCTGTATGATGAATTGTCCGTGCGGGAACGCTGGGAGCTTATTGCGGCCCGTGCCCCCCACGACAAGGTGATCCGCCGCATCCGATCCATCGCTGAATTTCATGGCGAAGTGTGGGAAAAAGAACTGGGAAAAGGCGGCTTGGTGGGGGATTTGATTCATGCGGAAATGACCAAAATTCCTATTATCACCACCGGCGAATTCCGCCGGTATGTGCCGGTCTGGGCCAATCGAAAATACAAGGCGCCCTGTGAAACCGCATGTCCCACGGGGATCCCGGTTCATGACCGGTGGCGGCTTATTCGGGAAGGCCGGCTGGATGAGGCGGTGGATATGGCCCTTGCCTATACCCCTTTTCCCGCCACGATATGCGGGTATCTTTGTCCGAATTTGTGCATGGCCGCATGCACCCGGCAGTCAGCCATGATGCCGTCGGTGGATATCACCCAGCTGGGCAAAGCCAGTGTCAGTGCCAAACCGCCCCGCATGCCAAAAAAATCCGGAAAAAAAGTCGCTGTTATCGGCGGGGGGCCGGCCGGCATTTCCGTGGCCTGGCAGCTGCGGCGCCGTGGACATGAAGCCGTGATATATGAGGCGTCCGAAGACCTGGGCGGAAAAATTATTTCTGTGATTCCCGAATCCCGCATTCCCAAGGAAGTGGTGGCGGAGGAATTGCTGCGGATTAAAAAAATCATTCCCCACGTGTATCTTCAGCAAAAGCTCAAGTCGGACGACATTATTCAGCTGAAAATGGATTATGACATCGTGGTGATTGCCACCGGCGCGGGACGGCCCAAAATGCTGCCGGTGCCCGGCAAGGAAAAAACGATCACGGCATTTGATTTTTTAAAACGCGCCAAAATGGGCGGCATTGATCCTGGAAAAAAAGTCGTGATCATCGGCGCGGGGAATGTAGGCTGCGATGTGGCCGCAGAAGCCCACCGATTGGGCGCAGCGGAAATAACCCTGATTGACGTGCAAAAACCAGCGGCATTCGGCAAGGAAAAGGCCCATGCCGAGGCGGCGGGCGCAACATTCCGATGGCCCTGCATCACACGCGAAATCACGGATAAAGGGGTGGTTCTGGACACGGGGGAACTGATCCCCGCGGACATGGTGGTCATTTCCATCGGCGATATGCCGGATGTGGATTTTTTGCCGGATACCGTGGCCATACGCAATGGGTTCATCAAAGTCAATGAGGTGTTCCAAACATCGGATCCCCGGATTTTTGCCGTGGGGGATACGGTCAAGCCCGGTCTTCTCACAGACGCCATTGGCGCGGGTCGTAAGGCGGCGGCTGTGATTTCAGACATTCTGGAAGGCAAACGTCCTCTGGATCCCCATGAGGCTGCGGGGTCCAAAGATTCGTCTGTCCTTTATTCTGTTTCAGAATATCAAGGGGTTCATGCGGGCGCATGGGACAATCGAAAAGTCATTGATAAAAGCCGCGTCAAATTGGAATATTTTGATCCCAGGATTACGGAGTTCCATGACATCCACGAGTGCGGTTCAGAATGCCTTTCCTGCGGCGCATGCCGGGATTGCGGTATCTGCGTGGCGGTCTGCCCCCAGGCTGCCATCCGCCGCAAGCCTCTGGAAAACAACGGATATGAATATGTGGTGGACCCGGACCGATGTATCGGCTGCGGGTTTTGCGGCGGCGCATGTCCTTGCGGGGTTTGGGATTTGGTGGAAAACGAGCCCATGAATATTTGACGGCATTCGGGTGTTGATTTAAATGATTGATCTGGTAAAAAGCTGTCGCCGATTTGGCCGATTAGCAAATCAAAACCAAAATATAATCGTCTGCCAATGATTTGAACGGGGTAAAAAATGAATCGTAATTCATCGCTTGTGGATATGCCATGAAAGCATTACTGGCGCTCGAAGACGGTCGAACATTTGAATGCCGGAGTTTCACCGGAAAAGGCGAGGCAGCCGGCGAAGTGGTGTTTAACACCAGTATGACGGGGTATCAGGAGATTCTGACCGATCCATCTTACCGGGGCCAGATGGTCGTCATGACCTATCCCTTGGTGGGCAATTACGGAGTCAATGAGGAGGATGTGGAATCGGACCGGATTCAGGTGGCGGCGTTTATCATCCGGGAATACCAGGAATTTCCCAGCAACTACAGGGCCACCTCCACCTTGAAGGAATACCTGCAATCCCAACACATTTTAGGGATACACGAGCTGGATACCCGGGCGTTAACCAAACATATCCGCACCGTGGGCGCGTTGCGGGCCATGATTTCCACTGAAGACCTCAATCCCGCCTCCCTTGTGGCCCGGACCCGGAAGACCCCGAAAATGCAAGGATTGGATCTGGCCAGCACGGTCACCACCACCCGTCCCTATTTTTGGAAAAACGGCAAACCCGAGTTTGTGCAAACCCCGAATCTGCCGTTAACAAAATCCATCTGGCAAGAAACCAATGGCCTGTTTCGTGTGGTGGCTTATGATTTTGGCATCAAATACAATATATTAAGAAATCTTGCAGCGGCCCGCTGCCAAATCCTGGTGGTGCCGGCCGCCACATCCGCCCAAACCGTGCGCGATTTGTCGCCGGACGGCATTTTTCTGTCCAATGGCCCCGGAGATCCCGAGCCGGTGACATATGCTGTTGAAAATGTGAAATCACTGCTCGGATACAAACCCATATTCGGTATTTGTTTAGGAATTCAGCTGTTAGGGCTTGCTTTGGGCGGCAGAACCTATAAGCTCAAATTCGGTCACAGGGGCGGCAACCAGCCGGTGCAGAATCTGATGACCCAACAGGTGGAAATCACGTCCCAGAATCATGGGTTTGCCGTGGATCCGGACAGCCTGGATCCCGCCCGGGTGGAATTGACCCATATCAATTTAAACGATCAGACCCTGGAGGGGTTCCGGCATAGGACCTTGCCGGTATTTGCTGTGCAATACCACCCGGAAGCCTCTCCCGGCCCCCATGATGCCAGGTATTTGTTTAAAGAATTTTCGGAAATGATGAAAAATAATAAATAGAATTCAGGTATTTTTTGGATACTAAAAGCAAATACGATGCCCAAACGCAAAGACATCCATAAAATCCTTATTATCGGCGCAGGCCCCATTATCATCAGTCAGGCGTGCGAATTTGACTATTCCGGCACCCAGGCATGCAAGGCATTGAAGGAAGAAGGCTATGAGGTGGTGCTGGTTAACAGCAATCCAGCCACCATCATGACGGATCCGGACATGGCGGACCGCACCTATATTGAGCCCATTACGCCCAAAATGGTGGCCATGATCATTGAAAAAGAGCGGCCCGACGCCCTGCTTCCGACGTTGGGGGGACAGACGGGGTTAAATACTGCCGTGGCGCTGGCCGAACAAGGTGTGTTGAAAAAATTCAACGTGGAAATGATCGGTGCCACCCTGACCGCCATCAAAAAAGCCGAGGACCGGGATTTGTTCCGCAAGGCCATGGAAAAAATCGGTCTGCGGGTTCCCAAAAGCGGGATTGCCCATGATATGGACACTGCCCGCCGCATTGCCGCGGCGCTGGGCTTTCCCGTGATCATTCGGCCTGCATTCACCTTGGGCGGCACCGGCGGCGGTGTGGCCTATAATCCCGAAGACCTGGAAACCATTGCCAACGCCGGCTTGGAGGCCAGCCTCATCCATCAGATCATGCTGGAAGAATCCGTTTTGGGGTGGAAAGAATATGAACTGGAGGTCATGCGGGATAAAAACGACAATGCGGTGATCGTGTGCTCCATAGAAAATATGGATCCCATGGGCATTCATACGGGAGACAGTATTACCGTAGCGCCGGCCCAAACCTTGACGGACCGGGAATACCAGGCCATGCGCAACGCCGCTATTGCCATATTGCGGGAAATCGGCGTGGACACGGGCGGGTCCAACGTCCAGTTTGCTGTAAATCCGAAAAATGGGGATATGATCGTGGTGGAAATGAATCCCCGGGTGTCCCGCAGTTCCGCTCTTGCGTCCAAAGCCACGGGATTCCCCATTGCCAAAATCGCCGCCAAACTGGCGGTGGGATATACGTTAGATGAACTTCCCAACGACATTACCGGAGAAACAGTTGCGTCTTTTGAACCGGCCCTGGATTATTGCGTGGTCAAAATTCCCCGATGGACATTTGAAAAATTTCCGGATGCCGAAGATGTGCTCACCACATCCATGCGGTCAGTGGGCGAAACCATGTCCATCGGCCGCACATTTAAAGAAGCTTTTCAAAAAGGATTGCGCTCCCTGGAGATCGGCCGGTTCGGATTCGGCGGGGATGGAAAAGATGAATTGGATGAAAAGCTCCATCACGCCTCCATTGAAGACATCGAAAAAATGCTCGCCAAACCCAATTCCAAGCGGATTTTTCAAATTTGGAAAGCGTTGTCTTCCGGCATGACCGTGGATCTTATTTACAAGATCACGGGCATAGACCCCTGGTTTCTTAACCAGATGCGGCAACTTATCGACATGCAGCAAACCCTTGCGTCATCCCGCACCGCTATGTCGCCGGAACTGCTGTTGCGCGCCAAAACCATGGGGTTTTCCGATGTTCAGATCGCGCATTTGACCGGCACCCATGAAGCGGCCATCCGGGACCTGAGGAAACAATATCAGATCCGACCGGTGTATAAATTGGTGGATACCTGCGCCGCGGAATTTAAGGCGGCCACGCCGTATTATTATTCCACCTATGAATCGGAAAATGAAGCCCGATGGACGGAAAAGAAAAAAATCATGATCCTGGGCGGAGGCCCCAACCGCATCGGCCAGGGCATTGAATTTGATTACTGCTGCGTCCATGCGTCTTTTGCGCTTAAGGAAATGGGCATCAAAAGCATTATGGTCAACAGCAACCCGGAAACGGTCAGTACGGATTATGACACATCGGATAAACTCTATTTTGAACCTTTGACCCATGAAGATGTGTTGCACATTGTGGAAACGGAAAAACCCGACGGGGTCATTGTCCAATTCGGGGGGCAAACCCCCTTAAATCTTGCTTTGCCCCTGCTTAAATCCGGCGCGCCCATCATCGGAACCCATCCCAAAAGCATCGCGCGGGCCGAAGACCGCAAGCAGTTTCAAATGATGCTTAAAAAACTCGGGCTCAAACAGCCGGCCAACGGCACGGCCAAGTCTGTTGGCGGTGCCCTGAAAGTGGCCCATAAAATCGGATTTCCGGTGATTGTGCGGCCGTCCTATGTGCTGGGCGGACGGGCCATGAAAATCGTCTATGATGCGCCTTCTTTGGAAAATTTTACCCGACTGGCCATGCTGGCGTCTCCAGACTATCCGGTGCTGATTGACCAGTTTTTGGAAGATGCCATTGAAGTGGATGTGGACGCGATTTCAGACGGCCGCATCACCGTCATCGGAGGGATCATGGAGCATATTGAGGCGGCCGGCGTGCATTCCGGGGACTCGGCATGCGTGCTTCCACCCTACAGTCTGAAGGATAGGGACATTGAGGAAATCATCGCCGCCACCAAGGCCATGGCACAGGAATTACATGTGATCGGCCTGATGAATGTCCAGTATGCCATCAAGGACGGAAACCTGTATGTTCTGGAGGTCAATCCCAGAGCTTCACGCACTGTGCCTTTTGTCAGCAAAGCCACAGGGATTCCTTTGGCAAAGCTCGCCACCCAGGTCATGGTGGGAAAAACCCTTTCAGATCTTGGATTCACAAAAGAAGTGATCCCATCGCATATTTCCGTCAAGGAAGCGGTCATGCCTTTTGATCGGTTTCCGGGCGTGGATGTGCTGCTTGGCCCTGAAATGAAATCCACCGGTGAAGTCATGGGCATTGATACGGAATTCGGCCGGGCATATGCCAAATCCCAGATGGCCGCCGGCCAAAACCTGCCCACGGAAGGCGCTGTATTCATCAGCATCCAGGATTCGGATAAAAAATCGGTTTTGCCCGTGGCCAAACAGTTTAAGGAAATGGGGTTTACCATTCTGGCCACCCGGGGCACATCGGTTTTTTTCAACGCCCATGGCATAGAAAACCAGATGATCAATAAAGTGTCCGCCGGCCGACCCCATGCGGTGGACGCCATCATGAACAGAAAAATTCAATTTGTGATCAACACCGGCACTGGGGATAAAACCCGGCAAGACGGCTATCTCATCCGCCGGGCTGCTTTGAAATACGCCATTCCCTATGCCACCACCATTGCCGGCGCTGCGGCCATGGCCCGGGGCATTGCTGCATTAAAAGAAAAAGCATTTACTGTAAAATCCCTTCAGGAATATCATGCAATCGGATCATGAGAAAATTTTACTGCATTTTCAATTGATTGGAGTTGATCCATTAATGGGAAACACAAGCCATGTCCGCATTCTTTGATGATGACGACAAACCCAAAGAAGCCTGCGGGATTTTTGGGATATTCCAGCATCCGGAAGCAGCCCGGTTAACCTATTTCGGGCTTTATGCGCTTCAGCATCGGGGCCAGGAAAGCGCGGGCATTGCCGTATGCAGGGACAAGCGCATGAAGTTCCATAAAGGCATGGGGCTTGTCCATGAAGTTTTTGATGACGCCTCCCTGGCCAAACTGGAGGGCGAGTGCAGCGCCATCGGCCATGTGCGGTATTCCACCACCGGTGATTCTGTATGGATGAATGCCCAGCCCTTTGTCATTTCCCATCGGGGAAAATTTTACGGGGTGGCCCATAACGGCAATTTGGTGAACGCCCATATTTTGAAAAAAGAGCTGGAAGAGCAGGGGTCCATTTTTCAAACCACCATGGATACGGAAATATTTCTTCACCTGTTTGTCAAAAGCCTTCAATTTGGTTTTGAAGAAGCCTTGATCCGAACAGTGACCCGTTTGAGGGGGGCGTATTCTTTTGTTTTGCTCACCAGCCGGGGAGAAATCGTGGGGATTAAGGATCCAAATAGTTTCAGGCCCTTATGTTTGGGAAAGCTCCATAACGGCCAGTATGTGCTGGCATCAGAAACCTGTGCGCTGGATCTGGTTCAGGCGGAATTTATCCGGGAGCTGGATCCGGGTGAAATCCTGATTATCAGTGAAAATGGTTTGAAAAGCATTTTCCCCCATCCCAAAACCCAGCGGTCCTGCTGCATTTTTGAATTCATCTATTTTGCCCGGCCCGACAGCACGATTTTCGGCAAAAACGTGTATCTTACGCGAAAAGCCCATGGCCGCAGGCTTGCACAGGAGGCGCCGGTGTCGGCGGATTTGGTGATGCCGTTTCCGGATTCCGGCAATTATGCTGCCTTGGGGTATGCGGAAGCCTCTGGAATCCCCTATGACCTGGCCATGATCCGGAATCATTATGTGGGCCGAACCTTTATTCAACCCACCCAGAGCATGCGGGATTTCGGCGTGCGGATGAAGTTAAATCCTGTCAAGGAATTACTGGCGGGAAAAAATATCATCATCATTGAAGATTCTATTATCCGGGGGACCACGGCCAAAACCCGGGTCAGGGCGCTTCGGGATTTGGGGGTCAAAGAGGTGCATATGCGGATCAGCTGTCCGCCGCACCGGTTTCCATGTCATTACGGCATTGATTTTTCCACCAAAGGAGAATTGATCGCCGCCAGAAAAACCATTGAGGAGCTTCGGGATTATTTACATTTGGATTCATTATATTATTTAAGCCTTCACGGGTTGATGGAATCCACAGGCATAGAGACGCCTGAGAGCAATTTTTGTAAAGCGTGTTTTGACGGATGTTATCCGGTGGAATTTGACGCGCAAGTTTCAAAACAATGTCTTGAAACATCATAATATCCCGGTTAAAAATTTTTCTTCTATCTTGGATTTTTTTTTGATATACTAAGAAAGTAATCAACTGCATGGAATTCCGATCGGCATTCAAGGGGCATGTGTCGGCGCGCGGGGATCTGTTCCTTAATGAAGGCGCCGCTCCTTGCGCATATCATGGAATAAGGCGGCTTTTTCAAAGTCCTGGAGGCATGTATGATAGAATCCAAGTATTTGAAGGACAATGTTCAAAATATCCAGCGGCTGATGGCAATTCCGGGGCTTAAGGATTTTGAAACACGAAATCTTGCAAAACTCCTTCGCCTGAGCAAAATCCGGGAATATGAAGATGGTGAATTGATCATTCGCGAAGGCGAAGAAGATCCATGGCTGTATTTTTTGCTATCCGGCAGAATCAAAATCAAAAAAAACAATGTGGAAATCGCCACCATCGATAAGGTGGGAGAAATTTTCGGCGAAATGCGCATTGTGGATTTTCAGAATCGCTCTGCGTCGGTATATGCGGACGGCCGCACCATCTGTTTGGGGGTGGATACTTCAGCAAAAGGCCGGCTGACCACAGAGTCGGTGGAGGAACGGGACGCCCGGCTGGATTTTCTTTTGCTCCTTTACAGAATATTTGCAGAATACATGTCCATTCGGCTTCGCGCCACCAATGACGAACTGGTAAAAGCCAAAATGGAAATTGAAAAACTGAAAGCCAACCAGGCATTTAAGTAAGTTCGAATAGTCAATCCTGAACGTTTAAATCGATATCTTGCCTGTGAAAACGAAAACCAAATTTTTATTGTGCGATTGTTTCCATGCCTAATACGGTTTCGTTTTCAAGACACAGCACCAATGTTTTTTTCCATATTCTCACCCAATGCAACCTAAGTTGCCGGCATTGTTATATTAATTCGGACCAGCAGGGCGATCAGATCCTATCCTTGGAGACCATTACCGCCTGGTTGAAAGTTTTTGCCCGTTCGGGCAAGCATTCCAATTTAATTCTGCTGGGCGGCGAACCAACCTTGCATCCCGAGTTGGACCAAGTGGTGAAATCCGCCCGACACATGGGGTATGGCTCCATTACCATTGACACCAACGGCTATTTATTTCATGATATATTAAACAAGGTCCGGCCCCATGAGGTGGATTATTTTTCCTTCAGTTTGGACGGCGCCACAGAAGCCACCAATGACGCTATCCGGGGAAAGGGCAGCTATGAAGCTTGCACTGCCGGCATCCGGGCGGCCGTGCAGCAGGGTTTTGCCGTTAGTCTGATTTATACGGTCAGCGGAGGCAATATTCATGAATTGGCGTTTATGCCCTTGTTGCTCAAGGAGTTGGGGGTTCGCCGGTTTTTTATCCAAGTCATGGGCCTGCGCGGAAAAGCCGCTGGTTCCGGCATGGAGGCCCTTCAAGTGGTGGATCGGGCTGCGTGGACCACCGTGATTCCGGAAATATCCCGGCAGGCGGCCAGGCTGGGCATTCCCGCGACGTATCCAAAGGTTTTTTTGGATCCGGATGAGCCGTTTGAGTGTGCGGGTCTGGTGGCGGAAAATTATTTTATCTTTCCCAATGGCCGGGTATATCGATGCCCTTTGTGCGAGGATTATCCCCTCCATAGTTTCCGCATGGCTGAAGATGAATTGGTTCCCACGGAAAAAATCAATGAAACCGATTTGTTTCGTTTGCAAATTCCCGAGGGCTGTGTGATGAATAAACTTCTTCAACCGGGCAATTTAAGCTACCGCGATGACGGCACGCCGGCATATAAAATTGCTTGCTGCATGCTTAAAGAAGAAATTTCAGGGACATAAAAACAAAAAAAATTTTTTGGGCCCATAAAATTTAAATTGGCAGTGCCGGCCGCTTTTTTTTGTCTATGCGACACACATGGTCACGTGACGTCCTTTAACGTGTTTTTTGGTTGCGTCTCAACAGAGGGATGGGTTTGTTTCGGTGAACATATGTATCGTTTTTAAGCGCTTAAGGAGATTGACAGGGTGAAAGGAAAAACCGCGTTAATAACCGGCAGCACCAGCGGGATCGGCAGAAGCCTTGCAGAAGCTTTTGCATGCGCAGGTTGCAACATCGTGATCAATGGATTCGGGGATAAAACCGAAATTGAAACATTTCGGGCTGGTCTTGAAGCCCAGTATCATACAACAGCTCTTTATCATCCTGCGGATATGACCAAGCCCGATGAAATTGTTCAGATGGTCCGGGAGTCTGAACGAATTTTCGGCAATGTCGACATCCTTGTGAATAATGCAGGCATTCAGCATGTGGCGCCGGTGGAGGATTTTCCTGTGGAAAAATGGGATGCCATTATCGCCGTGAATCTTTCCTCGGCCTTTCATGCGATGCGTGCGGTTTTGCCGAAAATGAAGGAGAAAAAATGGGGCCGGATCATAAATATCGCATCAGCCCACGGTCTGGTGGCGTCACCGTATAAATCCGCATATGTGGCTGCCAAGCATGGTCTGGTGGGGCTGACCAAAACCGTTGCATTGGAAGTGGCGGAGTTGGGGATCACGTGCAATGCCATCTGTCCGGGATATGTCAAAACCCCCCTGGTGGACGGTCAAATTGCCGACCAGGCAAAGACTCGTGGGATCAGCGCCGACAGGGTGATACGCGAGGTGATTCTGGCCGCCCAGCCCACCCAAAAATTTGTGACCCTGGAAGAAGTCAATGCATTGGCCTTGTTTTTGGCAGGGAATCTGGCCGCGTCCATTAACGGCGCTGCTTTGTCCATTGACGGCGGGTGGACTGCCAAATAAATCTGTCAAAAAATACTCATAAAAATATTTCTTGACAAAATTTTAAAATGATGAAATATGAGTGATTACTCACTCATAAATTTGCGGGATTGGCACACCGCAACATCACCTATTATTTTATCATGAATCCAAAAGGGGGAGGGAAAAATGAAACACTTCACGACACAATCCGTGAGATTTTCTTTGCGATCCGTTTTGTTTGTCATTTTGATGGTTATGTGGGGCCTGGCCATGCCGGCCATGGCTGCAGACCGGTTTCTTATTGGAACGGGCATTTATGACATCACCGGCCCTGCGGCGGAATGCGGCATGATGGGGTATTCCATGCCGGATCAAAAAACCGAAGGAATTCACATGCGGCTTCGGTCCCGAGCCTTTGTGGTGGCGGATCCAGACAACGGCAAGCGGGTGGCGTTTGTGTGCGCGGAAGCCGGGATCATCCCCCAGGGGGTCAAGCAAGGGGTGGTTAAAAAACTGCTTGCCAAATACAATGGGTTATATACGGATGAAAATGTGACCATCAGCGCCACCCATACCCATTCCGGCCCTGGCGCCTATTCCCATTACGCCCTCTACAATCTGTCCATGATGGGCTATGATGAAAAACATTATACCACAGTGGTGGAGGGAATCTATCAGTCCATTGTCAGGGCGCATAACAATCTTGAATACGGCTACATCCGAATAAACATGGGAGAATTAAACGATTGCGGGTGGAATCGTTCACCCATGGCATACAGCAACAACCCGGCGGCCGAGCGCGCTGCATACCCGTCCAATACGGATAAAACCATGACCCTCCTGCGGTTTGTAAATGCGGCCGGATCGGATGTGGGGGTGCTGAACTGGTTTGCGGTGCATCCAACCAGCATGGGAAACACCAACAAACTGATTTCCGGGGATAATAAAGGATATGCGTCCTATTTGTTTGAAAAAGCCAAAGGCGCCAATTATGCATCGGCCAAAACTTTTGTGGCCGCGTTTGCGGAAAACAATGCCGGCGATGTGTCGCCGAATATTTATTGGGGATATCCTGACGGCGTCAATGATTTTTCCCATATGAAAACCATCGGTGAACGCCAATATGCCAAAGCCCTGTCCCTGTTCAAGAATGCAGCCGTGAATTTGACCGGGTCTGTGGATTACCGGCATATGTATGTCAATATGTCGGATCAATACATCAGCCCGGCGTTTATGCCCGGCCAATCCGGCCCCGGCAATACGTGTGTGGCGGCCATCGGCGTGTCCATGCTGGCTGGCAGCACGGAAGACGGAAAAGGGATCAACATCCCGGAGGGCATTACTTATCCCTATGATATTTCTCTTCTGGGTCAGGTATTTCCGTGGGAGTTCACTATTCTTCCCGGTGATCAGCAATGCCATGCAGAAAAACCCATTGTCCTTCCCATGGGACGGGTCACGCCCCAGGGCATCCCCCTGACACCGGACGTGTTGCCGGTTCAAATCCTAAAGATCGGCAATCTGGCCATCATCGCCCAGCCTACGGAAATCACCACCATGGCCGGTCGAAGGCTCATGAACACCGTTAAAAATGCCCTTGCCGGACAGGTGGATTATGTGGTGATTGCAGGGCTTTCCAATGCCTATGCCGGATATGTGGCCACACGGGAGGAATATGCCATGCAGCATTATGAAGGCGCGTCCACGCATTTTGGGCCATATACCTTAAACGCGTTTCAGGAACAGTTCGCCTATATCGCCCAGGCCATGAAAAACGGCTATCCCGTGCCTCCCGGCCCCACGCCCAGGGACATTGCCAACGCCCAGCTCATCAACATCCCCGGCGTGGTCTTTGACGATAAGCCCTTGTTTAAAAGTTTCGGGTCCGTGTATGCCGATGCCAATGCCTCCTACACCCGTGGCCAGATCGTAAGCGTGACGTTTTGGGGCGGCCATCCGAAAAACAATTACCAGATCCAAAATACATTTCTAAAAGTTGAAAAAAATACTTCCTCCGGGTGGGTTACAGTGGCCAATGACTGGGATCCGGAAACCAAATATATTTGGAAACGCGACGGGATCGCCTATTCCAAGGTGACCATCAAATGGGACACGGCCAATGCGAGCCCGGGGACGTATCGCATCCGGCATTTCGGGCACTGGAAATCCGGATGGACCGGCGCCATCACCCCCTATGAAGGCGTGTCGCGCACTTTTACAGTAAATTAACATTTTAATGACATCCGGCAAAAAAGGCCGGGAAAATGCTTGGCAACATAGCGCTGGCGACAATCATTTTTAAAACCAGCGCTATGTTTATTTTCCAATCAAACATACCGATACCCTGTCAAATGCGCCGGACTTGGCCATGGTGTATTTGTCCCAGAAGAGTTTGTCGCTTTCATAAAATGTGTTGTTCTTGCTTCTTTTTAAAAATTCCTGGAATTGTCCGGGGCCGCCGTTGTACATGGCATAGACGATGCGGCCCAGTGTGTCGTTGTCCAATGGATTGGCCGGATTCATTTTCTTTAATGCGTAGTCTTTAAGATAATGGCCCAGGATTTCAGCGCCGGCACGGGCATTGTATTCAATGTTCCACCGGAGGCTGTCGATTTTGTATACCCCGCGCCAGACCCGCTCATTGATCTGCATGACGCCCACAGAAGACTGATTATATGAAAAAATCGGTTTGATGCTTTTTTCTGATCGAATAAACTGCCGCCAGCAGCTTTCCTGCCATGCGGTTGCCATGATCATCAAACGATACAAATCCCGATATGAGGAATCCAGCTTGATTTTGGAAAGATTTTCATCCGCAGTTTTTTCAAGCACCTGACGCAGCCGGTCCAAGTATGGCGCCAGATTGTCTTTCGGGACAATCCATGGTTTTAAGGCTTCCACATCCGGTTGCGCGGAATCAGCGGCATAGGCCGTGGCCACAACCCACTGCATCCATTTTGATAATGGTGCATCCGGAGGCGGTTCCAGTTCATCTTCAGGAAACGGCAATTCCATAACTGGATAAGAAGGCCCGGTGTCATCCATGGGCGGACCGAACCCCAGCACCATCCGAAGATTGGTATCCACGTCCGCGGTATAGGAAAGCGAAATATCCTGTCCGCTCAGCAGTCGCGCCAGGCGCAGAAGGCCGTCACGGCTGATCTCCAGATTGACTGCGGGGCCGATTTTATCCAGGACCGTCAGCGCATCCGCGGCTGTAAAAAACGCCAGATATTTGATTAAATCGCCACGGTTGGCTTTTTTTACCAGATGGGTTCTTAAAATGCCGGCGACATTTTGCCAGGTTCGGATAAATTGCGTTCTGACCAGATCTTGGCCGGGGGTTTTTTCATTCAATGCATTGATAAACCCATATCGAGCATCCATCAATATTTCAAACAGGGCCTGCTGTTCTTCAAAGGTCAACGGCGCACCCAGGAGCGATTCTATTTGAAACACCAAAAACGCATCCCAGGTTTCCCACATGCTCGTGATGCGGTTGAATTCATCGGAAGAAAGTTCGGCCTCAGGAACCAGCGAAACCGGCGGGGCTGTTTCCACCATCATGGTCAACATCAAACGGATCGCGTCGTTTTCCACACGGAATTCGCCGAATTTTAAGGATGTCATCCATGCTTCCACCCGGCAGCGTTCATCGGCTGTAAAAAAAAGCGGGATCATGGATTTGACTTCATTTGTCGGGAAAGACAGATCCATGGCGAATCTGCTGAAAAAAGGATGGACATGGGATTTGATAAGATCCCAGACCGTGGTGGCAACGGCGACGGGTTGGCGGTTGGTTTTATACACATGGGAATCCACGGTTTCGAATTTTAAACGCAGGGTTGCCTCATCCAATACAACGCGTTGGGTCATTTCAATATACCCTTCCCATTGGAGCAATTGAACGCATTTTCCCAGAATAGGCGCGCCGGCTTTGACGCTGATGTTGCTGCCGATGGTGATAAAATGGCCTTGGGGCCGGACTTCCGGTTGCCACATTTCGATCCTGGAGCATTCAGCGCCAGAGGTTTCATCCACCACAATGGCCCGTTCCTCCGGCTGGTTATAAAGTTGATCGATGATCACCATTCGGATAAAAGGATAATCAATGGTCAACGGCAGTGAAACCGTCTGACTTGCGCCAAAAACGGTCGGAGCCCCGCCGGATAAGGCCCATAGTGTTATTATCCATAAGATTGTTTTTCGAATCATATGCAACTGCTCGTTTTTATAAGGAATATCATAAGCAAAAAGGCAGCCTCTCCAGGCCGCCTTTTAAATATATGAAAGTCTGAAAATTTTGAAAACAGGATCTGAAAATCACCCGTTTTTCTGGGCAAACGTTTTCATAAAGTCGATTAAGGTAGTGATCCCTTCCACGGGCATGGCATTGTAAATGGATGCCCGGCAGCCGCCCACGGACCGGTGCCCTTTAAGCCCTCCGAGACCGTTTTTTGTGGCTTCATCCACGAATTTTTTCTCTAACTCTTCAGACGCGAGTCGGAATGTGACATTCATCATGGAACGGCTGTCTGGATCCGCAGTGCCTTTATAAAAGCCCGATGCATCAATATAATCATATAAAAGTTTGGCTTTTTCATTGTTTTTCTTTTCCATGGCATCCAGGCCGCCCACGGTTTCTTCAAGCCATTTCAGCACCAGCTGAATGGTATAAATGCCGAAACAGGGGGGGGTGTTGTAAAGGGAGTTTTCTTTGACAAATGTCCGATAATCCAGCATGGTGGGCAATCCGTCCGGAATCAGTTTGAGCATATCATCCCGGACAATCACCAGGCACACGCCTGCGGGGCCGATGTTTTTCTGGGCGCCGGCATAAATCAGGCCGAATTTTTCAGGGTCAAACCGCCGGGACATGAAGTCCGAAGACATATCTGAAATGATGGGCACAGAGCCGGTGTCCGGAAACGTGCGCCACTGGGTTCCCTTGATGGTGTTATTGGATGTGATATGCACATACACGGCGTCTTTGTTAAACGGAATGTTTTTGGGTATATATGCGAAATTCCGGTCTTCCGAAGACGCCACCACCGCATGGGCCTTTTTTTGGATTTTGACTTCTTTGATGGCTTTGGTGGACCAGGTGCCGGTGTTGACATAATCCGCGGATTTCCCATTGGTTAGAAAATTCATGGGAATCATGGCAAACTGGAGACTGGCGCCCCCTTGCAAAAACAACACATGGAATTTATCATCAAGGTTCAGGATGCGTTTGGTTCTTTCCACGGCATCATGGATCACTGCCTCAAACCATTTGGAACGATGACTGATTTCAATAATGGACATGCCGCTGGAATTAAAATTCAAAAAAGACGCCTGAATTTCTTCCAATACCGGCAATGGCAACGTTGCAGGTCCTGCGTTGAAATTATATATTCTGTGTGCTGTCATGGATCTCCTCCTTTAAATAATTATGTTTAAAATATAAAATAAATAATATTGCAAAATATTTTATTTGTGTCAATCATTGATTTAAGTATATCTTTTCGTCTGAAACGCATCAGGGATGATTTTGTATTTGGTT
>FWPV01005315.1_pt1 | contig 22378 bp, 32 predicted proteins | sample 2228371 | NCBI WGS metagenome assembly FWPV01 (sample SAMEA103939776, study PRJEB20133) | metagenome | reverse complement strand
AGTTGATACCGTAGATAAGGAATCGCTGAAAGCTTTTTCTGCTTAGGACCATAGGCTCAGTTAGAAAGTGGATTACAAATTTTGAACGGTTGGTTTGATTTTAGTCATGTTCATTTAAAAAAGTCAGAACATCCTGCGTCCATTTAGCACGGTACTTTGCGAGGTAATTTTCATGGCCGGCTTCCGGGTAGATTTTAAGGTTTTTATCTCCTTCTAGGTTTTGGAATATCTCCTCAATCTCTGCCCGACTTACTTTTTCATCTCGTGCGCCAAAAAGTAGGAGTGAGGGACAATTTACCTGCTTTGCATATGCAGTAGGATTATGGTCAAAAGCCCAAAACCCGTTTTGCACTCCACCCCAAAATACCAGAAGCCCTGCCATAGGAAAACTTGGTGCTTTCATAGTATTGAATCGGGCACAAACCGTTTGATACATGGAGCCAAATGGGCATTCAAGTATGATACCATTCGGTTCAATTTTACTGTCGTGGATAGCCTTTAGAATTGCAACTGCACCCATGGATGTTCCGAACAGATACGTCTTGGTCTCACCCGTTTTCTTTAGATAATCATAACATGTTATCACTTGTTGTGCTTCTTGGTACCCGACTGTGGTTTGGTTTCCTTCAGATCCTCCTGAGCCCATAAAATCAACCAAAAGTGTATTGTATCCTAGATTAAGAAAGACGTCGGATTTGTCGAGCATAGCTGATTTTTCGCCACCATAACCGTGAAAAAGCACAACAGTACCCTTGGAATTCTTGATCCTGAAATGCCAACATTCAATGGATTTATTGCTTTGGAGCTGAATGGTTTCAAATTCCCTCAAAGGAACAACCGTATTTTCAGGCCGAGGATTGCTCACTCCGAAAACTAAGATGCTAATTTTTTCAACAGTACCTAAGCTAGTAGGGTCCTTCGTTTTTTCAATATGGCCGTTGGAAAAGTGTGTGAACTTGTAAGCGTGAAAAGCAGCCACCACATTCAGGAGCGCAAAAGCAACCAAAAACGACCAAAGTATGCGGAACCATTTGTTTTTCCTGGCTGTACTCATAGTGCGTTAAGCTGTCACAGGCGATAAAACGGATAACAAACTACACTTGTCACATTTGAAATCATAATAGCCAAGCCATTGTTCTTTGAGCAACCATGGCCCATTGCAGGAGGGGCAAAGTCGCGCTATGTCTTTACGATGCGATATATGTCGGTAATTGTGCAGGTAGTAGAAGGTTTGAACACCAGTCACCTCCCTGATTCGAGTGCAAATTTGTAAGCCGTATTGTGATAGTTGAGAGCGATAATCGCTCATCTGTTTTGTGGCCCACCTTTCACCTACCGCGCAGCCTAGTTGAAGACTATCGCACGACTTGTAGTCACTTTCCCATGCAATAATATCAGACCTGTCTTCAGAGCTTAATTGTTTCAACCTATATAGTGGAACAACTTTACCGCATGTTCCACAATCTAGTTGTCCGGAATCGTTCAAAGCTGTTGTGAACAGTATATACGATTCTGAATGGGCACATGTGCAGATACTGCCGCTGGGAATTTGTCCAATTACCTCATACTTTATTTTGGCTCCACACCAATTCTCAATTTTTTCAATTCGTTCCTTTGTGTAGTGATTAAAATAGTCCGCTGAAAGCGAATCTTCTTCCAACGAAGTTTGAAAGGAAATGAGCTCATTCCCTGAAATGAAGGATGTTTCAGAACCACCAATTATTTGTCCATTCTTAACCAAATTTGACATGAGAATTTCAAATTCGTCGTAGACTTTGATTCTGTCTACATCGGAATTAAGGAAAATGGATATCTTTTGTTTGAACACAGTTTAGGCGATTAGATAGGTGTCCAAATTACGTAAAATACAGAAGTTAAGAGAATAGAATGCCGAAAACAAGAAGCCAAATGAAGGAGCTTACTTTGCAGTGCATCCGTCTATGCAAGGTAATTTAACCTTCTAAAAAAATAACCCCTTCATTTCGCTCAAAGTAGCATCCTAAAAAGGCAACTTCTGCACGAGTCCGGTATACTGCGGGGCTTCTTGGTAGATGGTATGGTAAGATCGTTTCAAGAATACCCACATGCCGTTTTCTTTGATTAACTCGTCTTCGTAAACGGAGAGGTTATAATTGCCGGTTTTATCATCTGCCTTGCGGGCTATCTCATTAACATAAAAACGGGCTGTGGCTTTGTCGCCATTCACTTGGATAACGCCCGGACCGGTTAATTGCACAAAAAAGTCCCAGCGGGCCAACATTTGCACCACCGATGAACCCATGTTCGCTTTGCCTTTGAATTCAACGTTAATTGGAGGGCCGATTGTCCACGTGCCTTCTTCAGCCCAAAGCGATTGGAAGAGCTCGCTATTGGCCGCATTGGCTGCATCACAAAATTTATCTGCCAGGGCGCGTATTTCCAGCTCGTCTTTGATAGCTTGCAGCATATTTCGCTCCGCTTCGTTCAGTTTAGTTTCTTGTTCCATGTGATTTAGTTTTCAATGCCCAGTTTGGTTTTGATGTCGTTTTTGATGGCTTCATTCTGGTAAGGGTATTCTACTCCCGGCTCACTCAACTTGGTGTTGGGTAGCTGCTCTGCCACGTATTTCCGGATTCGCACGCGCTGTTCTTCGCTATAGCGGCCGCCAATCAATACCAAGTCGACTTTCTCCAAGCTTTCAATCTTCGCTAGGCCCTCTTCTTCGCTCAAGGTGCCGTAAACGCTGATGTCGATAGACTGAGAAAGGTGACGAACTACTTCATCTCTTCGGTAAGGATTCCCTCCAAAGAGCACCACCACGGGTGCATTTTCTGTTTTTGATATACTTTCTGATACTAACATGTCTTTTTTTCTTATTTGTTTCGTTAATCGATAGGCTTGCTTTTATGCATTTGCTGAAATCTGCTCAGCCATCAGCCAGAGATCAGCCTTTTCTATTACTTCAAATGAGAAGGAATCGGTCATTTCAAACTCAGCAGAGTCGTGGGTTTGCAGCTCTTCACCTTTGAGCTGAAGGGTTCCGCTTAAGGGCATTAGAAACAAGCGGTAGGTACCAGGCAACTCAAACTGAAAGGTCTTTCCGGCATCAAATAGTCCGCGGTAAGCCCATAGCCTCTGTTTAATGGTCAATACCTCATCTGTCGCCAGTGGCGATACCTGCAGCTGCCAAGCATTGATTCTTGCTTCCGGAGAAAATGCGCGCGTGCTAACCAGCGGTGGGGTGTTCTGTTGATTTGGTGTAATCCAGATTTGAAGAAACACGGTATGATCATAGCATATTCCGCCGTGCAGTAAGCCGCTGCCCGAACTCATGAGTTTGACTTCGTTTGCATGCAAAGTGAGGGAGTTGCCTAGGTTGTCTTGGTGTTCCATTCGGCCGCTGAGCAGTACCGACAAAATTTCGAAATTGGCATGCGGATGCATCGGTATGCCTGTGCCATCTTCTACCGTATCGAAATTGAAAACGCGCAAACTGCCAAACCCTTCTCGGCCGGGAATATACCGGCTAGCGAAATTGAAACTCTGCTTGGATACAAAGCCGGGACGCTTTTCTACTCCCCGGGAAGCCGCTTTGTAAAGGCTGAAATGCTGTTTGTTTTCTGTAAGCTTCATGATCTGTCTCCTAATTCACCAAATGCGCCACTGCGGTAGCGTTTTGCATAATACCGCATCTCTTCGTGGCTGGCTGCTACCAACGGACCGTCAAACAGGGGTGTTTCGTTCAATTCAGGACCGCCCATGAGCAAGGCTTTTGTGTGAGCGCCCAGCTGGAAGCTAAGGTTCTGTTGTTTTTCCAGGTACACCGCTTCGCCCGTTTCTAAAACCGACGCATCCAGGTGTATGGAGCCCTCGCAGGTGTAGAGTAAATACTGCCAGCCGGCATTTAAATCGAGGTTCAATTCTTCGCTTAGCGCAACAGATTCCAGCGTAAGCATGAGCATGTCTCTTGCTGTTTGGATAGGAGAGGCTTGACCCTTGTATTCGCCTACCAACACCTTTCCGGATACGGTTTCGCTAAATGAATACGACGGCAATTCTGACGCACTAAAGGTTTGAAAACTGGCCGAAGCAGCTCTTTCGTTAGGGGAAAGGAGATGCCAAATCTGAACACCCAGAAGTTGTCCGCCGGTCTTTGAAAAAGCCGGAGAGAGTCCTTCGGAATGCAAAATGCCCTTACCCGCATTCATGTAATTGAGTCGGCCTGCGTCCAATATCTGCTTATGTCCGAGGCTGTCTTCGTGGTATCCTTCACCTCGGAACATATAGGATAGCGTAGCGATGCCGGCATGCGGATGGGGCGGGATATAGACTTCTTGTCCGGCCGGAAACTGAAACGGGCCGAGGTGGTCGAAATAGATGAAGGGTCCAACAGGTGCCGACATTGCGCTCGGTAAGACGTTGCGCGAATGCGGCCGATAGGGGTGGGTGTAGGCTTTTTTAAAGTCCATACGTTATACCCTGACCCCTCTGTGCATGGGCACTTCAACAAAAAGGATCTCCGTATTTTCCAGTGCCTCCAGGTTAATAGAATCGGTCTCGTAAACACCCAAGGCATCTCCCGCAAGTAGCGTATGATCTGCGATGTTCAGCTTGCCCTTTACACAATGGATATACACCCCGTTACCGTTTTGGTGCATGGCATAGGTGAGCGATAGGCCTTTGTCTACCTCGCTTACGCTGAAAAAGGCGTCTTGGTTGATGTGGGCCGTCTTGTTTCTTCCGTCGGGCGACAAAGTGAGTAAGATCCTATTGTGCTTATCCTGAGCCTCGTAGTAGAAGCTTTCATGACGTGGTTTCACATTCAGTTCTTTGGGATGCACCCAAATCTGGAAACTATGAAAGGTCTCTGATTCTGAAGCATTGAACTCGCTGTGCATAATCCCCGTGCCAGCGCTCATGGTTTGCACACTGTTTTGGTGTATGATGCCTTCGCTCCCGGTATTGTCTTTGTGGGCTTGCGATCCGGCCACCACAATGGTGCTGATCTCCATGTTCTGATGTGGATGCATACCGAAGCCTTGTCCGCCATTCACCACATCTTCTGCAAAACCTGTTAACTCGCCAAAATGGGTTTGGTGGGGTACAAAGGCATAGGCACTTTTTTTCCAGCTGTCTTGTTTGTGCCATCGGTCTTGATTAGACCTGACTAAAAATTTCATGGTTAATTCCTCCCGTAATCTGTATACAAAATTACGAGAGGCTGCAGCAGGCCGACTTAAGGTAGCTTAAGAAATCACTTACCGGCGAGTTTTCTCCGTATTTCGCTGAGGTATTCGGGCGTAACGCCGATGTAGGAAGCGATTAGTTTAAGGGGAATTCGTTGAGCGAGGGTGGGGTAGGTTTCCAGAAAATCGAGGTAGCGTTCTTGTCCGGTGCTGGCCAGTAAAAGTCGCACCCGTTTATTGGCTGTAATGATGTTCCGCGTGAACAGGTCAATTTGCTTCAGGAGTTCTTCGCGTGAGGCATCGGCCCAGATACCGCGCGAGTCGCCTTCAATCCAAATCACCTCACAGTCTTCACTTACTTCGATGCAAATGTTGGAGGGGGTTTTATTGAGCACACTTTCAATGTCGGTGATGATCCAACCTTCCGGTGCGAACTGAATCACGTGTTCCTTGCCGGCTTCATCCAGCGCATAGCTCATCAAACAGCCTTGAAGCACTTTGCAGCCAAAGGTGCAGATTTCACCTTGCTTGAGGAGCATGGTTCCTTTTGGGAAAAACTTGTGTGTACCTGTTTCAAAAATACTCATGGTAAAGGATTGGTCTCAGGCCCGCAGAAATTTAGGCCTCAATTTCGTAACCAAGCCGCAATTTACACATTCCCTTTAGGCAATGCGCATCTACCGCATTTCCATTTTTATTTGAGCATACAGCACATAGTACTAGGGTAGCGTAAGAGTAAGTATCCGGAGGGGTAATCACATTATAGGATCAAAAGGGATATCACGTTTTCAGTTAAGGGCGAAGGATAGCGAGTGACCTAGGCATCTGGAGTTCGCTTTTCGCATAAAAAATACAGCGGCTGGGTGGGGATGCCCATACCGCTGTATCGGCCTAAGCCTATCAGGATGTTTGTATGTTAGGTGAACGGAGCTTATTTCTTCACAAATTGTTTCGTGGTAATTCCTCTTTCAGTGTAACACCTCAGCACGTATACCCCGGTGGGTAAGTTGGAAACGTTTAGCGCGTTTTGACTCTGTTTTGTTTCGATGGTTTTACCAGAGGCATCCAGGATTTCCAAAGACACAATGCTTTCCGGGCTGCTGATCTGTAATATAGATTCAACCGGATTAGGGTAAATAACGAGCTGTTTAGCCAATGCTGGAGCAAGTGCACTTGTACCCGGATTTGGGCCGCATTTCAAACTGAAACTGGCAATAGCGTCAATATTGGTCCAATTGGAGTTGGCATCGCTGGTATCGTCCACCTCAATACAGGTCAGGTTAGGATTTTCTGTGGCAATAAGGGAAACCGAGGTGGGGATATTCTTTAAGTTCAAGGCCTCGAGTTCATTTTGGCCGCAATTGATCGAAGCCACGTTTAGCGCAGTGCTGAAATCCAAGGCCGTGATGCTGTTATTGAATACATTAAATTGAGCGAGGGCCGAATTTGCAGAAAAGTCTAATTCGGTCAGGTCATTATCCCTTAGCATGAGTTGCTCCAAACTCGGACATTGGCTAATATCCAAAGAATCCAGTCCGCAGTACTCACACGACAAGGTGGTAAGATTCGGCTTTTGACCAAGAATTATCGTGCTCAAGCTACCTTGCATAGCATAATTCCCAATGATCGACTCTATCGAACTTTGGTTGCTCAAATCCAGTGAAGTGAGGTTCGGATTATCGCCAAAGAATAAAACTTCCAAGTCTGTATTGTTACTCAGGTCTAGGCTGCTGAACAAATTGCCATTGAGTAATAGAGAGATCAATGCCGTATTTTGGCTAAGGTCTATGGTGCTCAGGTTATTGTAATTGCAATACAACTCAACTAAGCCGGGACAAGCGCTTAAGTCTATGCTCGAAATAGCATTGCCTTGGAAATTTAAGATGTTGAGGGCGGTGCACTGACTTACATCCAATGAAGTAAGGTTATTAGATACCAGGTAGAGCTGCGTTAAGGCGGTATTCTGAGTGAGGTTTATGCTGGTGAGGTCATTATAACTGCAAATCAGTATTTTTAAGTTGACAAAGGCTTCAATACCGGTTAAATCGGCAATGTTTTGATTCGGACAGCTAATGGTGCCGTCATAGGCGTTGGCTTCGCTCACTTGAATCTCAGTATCCATATTGGTATTGATTACGGGATTGCCAACCAAATAGGCTTTGAAATTGGCATCCGGGATATTGACGTTCTGTGCAGAAGCACTCCAGCCTAAAAGCGAAAAGGCTAGGGTAGATAGTAAGGTTTTTTTCATAATCTGTTGAATAAATGGTTAAATCTCTAACTGGATAGGGCTAAACCGGTAGCGATTGAGTGCCTCATTTAGCCTTCATACGAATGTATCCGGCATCCGAAATGCACCCAAATTTCGCGGGGTGACAAAAGGGTATACATGCTTGTAAGTGCTAGAATATGAGAGAGATATATTTGAGCTAAGCAGAACTAGTACTTCAATAAATACTCATCCAAATTGATCTCTTGGTCTATATTGAGCTTCTTGCGAATGCGGTTTCGGGACTTCTTTACACTGCTCGGCTCGATGTTTAAAATCTGGGCAATTTCCTTCTGCGAATAACCGGTTTTGATTAAAATCAGCAAGCGAATTTCCGATTTCGACAGGTCGGTATGTTCATTCAATAGGGTATCGATGAAGTCGAGATTTAAAGCTTGAAACTTGGATTTAAAGTCGTTCCAATCGCTTTCATTGGCGAAGGAGTTCTCAATCAAACTGAATACAGAGGTGAGTCGGGTGGTGGAGGCAAGCAGGCTATCGCGCTCTTTGAGTTTAAGGCGGTTTTCATCCAGCTCTTTTTCTAAATGCGCTGAGTGGTAGAGTTTCTTTTTCACTGTTAAACTCATCACGTAGGTGAACCCAATCAGCTCAAGCAAAGCACCCAGTTTCACATAGGTGTACGGCTTGCCCGGCAGAAGCTGAAAATGTGCCGTGAAGAGTCCAAGGATGGTCAGAAAAATAAATCCGCTCAAGGGGAACAGATAGTACTTTAATTCCGCTCGCTTCGCTTTGGCAGAAAGGATTATCATGCCTACAATGAGCAGTAACCACAGGGGGGTAAGTACGTTTTCGAAATAATGTAAATGCGGAATGGAGCGGTAAAAGAAAACCAATTGATAGAGCAAGGTGCCACCCAATACCAGTGCAAGAATAAGCAGGGTTGTTTTATAGTAAAAAGGCGACTGTAACTTGATATTCAAAAATGTGGAGGTGAAAAGTAAAAGCGAAAAGGCCCATAGTTTCACATTAATGAAGATGAAATGATCAATGATGAGGTGATGAATACGTAAGGTAAAGAAATACCCTTCAATACCGAGGTATACGAGGAGGGTACTTAGAATATAGAGGATGTAATAAACGTAAATTGTTTGCTTATAGACAATCCATTGAAAGACATTGAAAATGAGCAGGCAAAGGATGAGCGAATAAAATACCAGATTCCAAACGGTGTTGTCCTTTATATAACTGAAATACTGTTCTAGCGAAATGAGTTTAGGCGTAGCCGTTGTGGTTCGTCCATCACTGGTAAAAGTGATGAAGAAACTGGCTTTTTCAGAAGGTGCGAGATCAATCTTAAAATTGGGATTAGGGTTATTAAAGGTACGTTGGTCTCGGTATGGATTACTTGCCGGCGACCCGAAAGGGACAAGAGCCTGTGTGGCAGGATCGAGTTTATAGAAACTGTAGGTCCGGTTGATGCAATCCGGACTCACAAACATGTAGGATTGATGTTGGTCTTTTTCGTTCTGTACGTCCAGTTTAATCCAGATACTTCCGCGAAAAAATCCCAAGTTTAATTCCTCCAAGGGTTCAAATTTGACCGAGTCAAAGTTTTCAAGGGCATGTTCCTCCTCGATTGATACCGCAAAAGCATGCTTCACTTTTTCCGATTCCAATTCAGAACAGGAGGCTAGCAGGAATAGAAATGTTCCCAGTAGAGCTAGACGAACGGTATAGTGTAAGCTGGTCAATTTTTACTTGTGGAGTTTGTGAGATTATGGGATAATAAGGATTTGTCGGCTAAGGCTATGATTATACGAGGACTTACTGTGAAACCCACCAGTACAGGAGCAAATTAATCAAAAGAGCTGAGTTTAGGGAAGAACAGCTTAGGTTAAGGAGCTCAAGAGAGCTGGGAAAGAATTCTTAAATACGCGGTTTTAAATCTCTTGCGCCATGATGCACCAATAAAATATGAATGGTTTCATTACCGATAAGCTCATACATGATGCGGTAATTGCCTTCGATTAATTCGCGGATGTTGGGGTGTTGTGATTCCGGATTCTGTTTTCCGGCATTCGGATTGGATTGCAGAATTTGCACACGATTTCGGATACGTCTAATTTGCAGTTTGGCATACTTTGGAGAATCATGACCAATGTATTCTCGGATTGCCTTTAAATCGTCAATGGCAATTCGAGACCAAATTATTCGAACCATTTTTCAATTTCCTTGTCCAAATCCTCATCTGCAATCGATTCACCGTTTTCGATTTGACGGCGAGCAGCTTCAATCTTTTCAAGCACAATGAAACGGTCAATCAAAGCTTCGAGCGATATTTCATCCGGCAGGTTAGCCAGTGCTTCGGAAATCATTTGTTTGCTTAACATGACCATAGTATTCCAAATTTAAGCATTTCAACTAGAATTGAATGATGATTTGTCTTATTGCATCTGATACAAATCAAATGCGGAGATAGGAATGAATTAGGTCCTTTTTACAAAACTCAGAACAGCCTTGGAAGGCTGCAAAGCTTTAGCAATAGGATTATAAGATCCAGCTATTTCTCCACGCGTTTGCCTTCTTGGTCAAGTAGGTAGAAACCCGACTGATCGCGCACATTGAAGGTGCCGTTGCGGTTGGCGTGAATGGAGATGTACTTCAATTCTGTAATGAACTTACCTTCTTGGTTAATCAATCCCATCTTTCCGTCTTTGCCTACACTGGTCAGTTTGCTTCCGCTCTGAAAACGTTCGGCTTTGTCGTAAATACACGGGATGACTTCTTCACCGAGGTAATTCACAAACCCGTATTTCGCTGAGTTACCTACTTGCTTTTTCACCTTAGCCATTCCCATGGAATAATGATCGATGCCGATGTATTCGCAGGGAATAACCAGCTTGCCGTGCAGGTTGACCTTGCCGTATTTTCCATTCAGCATCACACTCGCAAACAGCGAATCATCGGAATAGCCTCTGCTGAAATTGCCGGCTTGCTCATAGATAAGGGGGGTGATGATGGCTCCGATGGTATCGATATGTCCCCATTTACCGTCTTTCCAAACCCAAGTACGGCCATGCTCAAAGTTGCCGGTCTTTTTGTAGATGAGCGGAATTACCGCGTTACCGAGCGTGTCTATGAAACCCCATTTATCACCGTTTTTAGCCCAAGCCAAACCGTTTTTAAAACTGCCAATGGCCTCATAATCGGTGCTGAGTTTGGCTTGACCTTGCCTATCGATAAGGTATATTTTACCGTCCTTTTTCACCTTGGCTGTACCGTTGATGAAGTGAGCGGCCGATTCGTATTCTAGTGGTATGAGCACCTTGCCGGAGGTGTCTATCCAGCCGTATTTGCCGTCTTTTTTAACCCGCGCCATGTGCAGCTCAAAATCTTCGGCTTTTTCGAATTGCGGAGCGATGACTTCCTGACCCTCTTTGTTCACAAAGCCGGCTTTTCCATCTTGGTAAACGCGCGCCCGGCCTTCACGGAAATTCCAGATGCTCTGGTATTGTAAAGGACACAATTGCATTCCTTCATAATCAAACAGGCCGTACAAGCCGTTGAGACCTACCACCAGTACATCGGCTAGTCGCAAGGAGCGATCATACCATTGGTCAGCATCGGTATAGATAGGCGGGAGTATTTCCTTTCCCATTGTATCGATAAAGCCGTAGCTAAGTTCCCAAGGTTCTGCTTTTTGGGTTACCCGAGCGAGGCCATTCCCGAATTGTTCAATCTCGTAATAGCGCGGTGCCAGTACCACCAAGCCGGTGGTGTCAATGAGTCCCATGAGTGAAGTCCGGCCATCGGAGTAGGGCGCCACCCGCTCCCCGTAAAATGGAAAGGCTTGCCCATTTTTCAATCGAAACAGCTTTTTGTCCGATTCGTAGGTCCCTTCCAAGCGTTCTTGTCCGTAGCATAGGGTAGATAGAAAAACGAGGAGGAGTCCGGCTAGTTTCATGTTCAGCTGATGAGTAGAATAATAAAATCCGGGGTAAGTTAAAGAAAGGATTACAGAGATAGGACTGACATTCGACGTTTGGCCTTTGCCAGCCCAAATTCATCTTCGCCACCAAATCAGTTAATCGCTGCCGGTACCAGTTATCATCAAGCTTCTTTGGTTACCGACAAGTAGGCTCCGCTTACTGCGCGAATGGCCATTATTTTTCGCTCTGTCCGTTATACTGTATGTCGGTGACTTCCAATTTTAACCAAGTCCAGTCGCTGCTGTCCAGTTTCCAGGTGGAGGTCATTTTGGCGGGAACTTTAATCCCTTCGAAGGTTTTGTAGTCCAGGATGTTCATCTCCCAATTATACCTTTTCGCTTCTGCTTCGTTGCCTTTGTAGCGCAAGGCTGAGAATTTCGTTACCTCACCCTTTGCGTTAAAGTGAAAGGTGCCGCTTCCCGAGCTTCCTTGGTAGCTCATGCTTGCCTTAGCGGTGTGTTCGTCTATAGGTTCCCAATCAATGTAGGGACTCAGTGCCAGCGAGGGGAACCATACCATTTCGCCCAGGTAGCGCTGCAAGGTGCTTTCATCCAATTTTTCACCTCGCTCATCAACTATGGAGAATACAGAATTCAGCTTGATCACCATGTCGCCCTTGCCTTCATCCAATTTATCCCGGCCTTGAAAGCTGAGCAGGCTATTCATTTTTACATCGACCGACCAAATAAAGCCGGGCCGAACTAGGGTAGTATATTGAATCGCTTTGGCCTTCATCCAGTATGCTTGCTCCGGTTTCATTTGCAATTCGGCCGTTTGGCTTACTTTGCCATACTGAATAAAAGGCTTCCCGATTACGCCGGAATGCCGCAGCCAATTTTGTACGGGATTGGGCAAGGCGCTTAGGTCAGCTTCCTTTACCAGTCTGTTTTCTGTGCTGTGATTTTTTTCAAGCAATGCTGCGACTTCTTCTCGAATACTTTGTTGAAAATGCCAATGGCCCAACAACAGGAGGGAGACGCCTAGGATGAGCACGTTCGGCAGCGTGGCAAACTTGGCGTCTTTCCAGAACCACAGAATAAGCCCTTGAGAAACGAGCACCGCTATAATTCCCATGAGCCAAGCATAGTTGAAATTGAGCGCATGCAACACACCATAACTCATAACCAAGAGGGCTGCAATGAACCATGCGAGTCCTTGCATTTTTGAAATGGGAAGTGTTAAGGCTTTTATTTCGCTCAATTCAAATCCTTTCACAAACCCAAGCACATGAATTAGTCCGTGGAGCAATACAAAAAGGATAAAGGCAGTTTTCATTTCGCTTACATATGGAGGTGGCGTTGTAGGCTTGTTTATCAAGGTATCTAAAACAGTGGCGTGCTTAACGGAGATTTCTACCAGTAGCGGATCTTCGAAAGCTACGCGTTGCTCGGTCTGTCCGTTTGCCTTGTTTCAAACAACACTAAATTAACTCTTTTACAGGAGTTTAAAAACGGGGGGGGAGTCGCGTGTTTCCTTCGTCAAGCTTTGCCAAGGGGAAACGTTCTTCAAGCGAAGACGAAGGGTAACGATCTGCCTATTTTTTTACGAATGTATAAATGGAACTGGTTTCGGCGCCTGTTACAGATATCAAATCATAGCCTTTTTTTGAGATATTGTTTATGGCCTCGTTAATGATGACCAGATTTAAGGGGATATTTTTATTCGTATAACGATTCAGTTCAATTACTTCGGTCTGACCGTCTTCATAGACAATGCAAATTTTTGAATCAATGCCAACGGGGACTTGCAATGTATGCATCGTAATGTAGGTATTGGCACTCGACTTTTGTTGGGTGATAGCCGACGTAAAAAGGATAACGGAAACAAGTGTCAACGCTGCAAGCAGAATCGGGGTCTTGGTAGTTTTCATATAGGTTAGCTTAAATGACTTAGGAACTGCAAGGTATAGACTCTTTTCAAAAGAAGCGCTTCAGCTCAACACACAAGGTTTGCCGCCCCGTATGCTTGTGGTGTTAGAAGGCGTTTGGCCTAACATTCATCATCATCAAAGCTGTAAAAATGATCAAGTCCTGCACGAAATGGATGGTCCACGCAATGGATAGTCCTTTAGTCTCTACAGTTGCCTTGCAGAGAATGTAGCCTAGTACGCCCGACATCACCACACCTACGATACCATTGGGAAATCCAAGATAGTGGGGCAATCCGAATAGTATAGCGGATAGAATCAACACAGTCATTTTAGGATAGTGATTGAACAGTCCGCCAACGATGCCAAACCGGAAAATCAATTCTTCAGCTAAGGAGTTTGTCAAGGAAAACACAATGACCAAAGGGATAAAACGCCATTGAAAATGATCTAGGCTATGGGTATATTTCACAGCCAAGAACATAAACAGTCCTGTTGCGATACTCACAAAAAACAACAGTTGAATTCCGTTTGTGGCCCACGACGATTTGCCGCTTATGCCTAACCATTTCTCTTTGACCGCTAAGCTATTCAGTTGCCCGATCTGCAGAAACTGTTTGCTCTCCGGATTGATGAACAAAATGGCTAGCGCGGCACCTATTCCCAGTGTCAAAGCAAAAAACTGGTACTTGATCAAACCGTTCACAAAACTGTTCGGGTGAATTTGAAGCGTGATTTTCGGTAAAAACGCAGCGGCAGCTAACAACAGAACGGTGGCCATTCCCACCACTAAAAGCGTGTAAAACATTTTCATATCAGTTCTTTTTTTCACAAAGGACCGACTGAAAAGGGCTTTTGCTGTTACCAAACGATAACTAATGCTTTGGTGAATTTTCTTTTCGAATTCTGCTCAAACTTTGAGGTGTAACGCCGAGATAGGATGCGATGTGTTTTTGAGGTGTTCGCTGAATTACCTCCGGATGCTTTGTTTGCAGTTCGATGTAGCGTTCTTTGGCGGTTTTGGTTAGGATGTCTATCTGTTGCTTTTGTTTGTGAACAAACAGGGCTTCGGAGGCAAAACGGCAAATTTTATCGCCAAACGTGGTGTTGGTGCTCAGCTTGTCAAAATTGGCTTTGGATATTCTAAAAAATTCAGTGGGTTCAAAGGTCACCACCTCAAGCGGCGATGGTTCTTGGTTGAGGAAAGACATATAATCGCCAAAAAATTCTCCTTCATAGCATAAGTCTATGCATACGAAGTTGGCATTGTTCCAAAGCAAAATTCCGCCACTGCCTCGGAGAATGAAGCTCAAGTATTTTTCGGTCTTGTCGCTATGCTTGATGACCTCGTCTTTTGAGGCCGTAGTGATTTCACCCAAGTCGGTAAAGGATTTCCACGCTTCAATGGGAACATTGAAATAAGGGTCAAATGCTTGTTTTATTCTTTCTTCGGTTTTCAATTTCGCTGCTTGTCAAAGGTCAAGGATTTGAGGTCTTTTCGTTTTACTGTTTGAGTTGCCAATAGACGTCTGCTGCATAGAGCACTTTATTTTTTCTTTCCATTCTTCTTAATCTGATTCAATTTTCACCTTATCTAGTAGTAGGCGCTGTTTAAATCTTTCAAGCATTGTCAAATAGTCGCGCATTGAAAAATTGAATTCATTGATTTTAGCTAACCATTCTACTGATAAGCCCACTTTTTCAGGATCCCATTCTTTTGTTTTGTCTAGGCCAATCCGTCTCCACTTTATAAAATCACCACAATTTCGGATTTCAGCAACAAGAAGGGTACATGAAAAGTCATTGTCGTCAGGACACATAAGAATGGGACAAATTGTAGTTTCGTTTTCAGGCGGCAAGATTCTTTTCCAAACAATCGCTTTTTCGTCTTCTCGCTCCATCCAATACACCAGTGTTGGAATAAGTCCTTTAAACCCAAAGTCCGGATATAGTTCATCAAGTTTTTCGTCTAACCAATATCCATCCATGTGAAAATTTAAAAAATCCCAATACCCTTCATAATCACTTTTGTCTTGGATGGCTTCTATGGTGTTCATTCGGTTCATTTCTGGGCGTTTTGCGTTTTAGGTAAGCAGGACATTAAGCATAACATTTTCTTTATTTCACCTAAGCTCCAAGATAGCGCATCAGTCCGCCTAGCGAAGGGGCCAGATTTGCGGAAGTTTTTCGGCTGCACTTATTTTTTCCAGCGAAGCTTTTCGGCAAGAAATAAATCCGATAGAAAGCATAAGAAATACGCCTCTTATCTTATTCTCGCTTACATTTCACGGCCAGTCTTGACTAAAGTTTAGCTAGAAATGCCAACTCGAACATCTTCCGACCTAAGGCGCTAAAATAAGTAAAAGCGTAGAGTTTGTTAAAGCTCCCCAAAGCGATTCTATTCAAGAAAAAAGGGGAGAGGAGACTCTTATTCGCGCAGCTTCGACTGTTGCATCCTATGTATGCTTGAGATTACAATTTCAGTCCATCTCTCGTCATTTTCATGAATGATCAAGGTCTTGAAATTGTACTTTTCACCTTCTATTTGGACGCCCACTGAATCATCGATATGCAGATCAATGGCAAAAGCGGGTGGAAATTTAGAAGATGGGAGACCCAATTCATGAACCTTGACATTATGCGATTGCTGATTCACGACAAACTTTACCGGGATTCCATAGGTAAAAAATGTCAGTTTGATTTTCGCTTTTGAGCGATACGATGTGGTATAAATTCCCAAGGTATGGCCATCTTCTCTCAGTTTTCTGAATAAAGTAATGGTGCCACTCCTAATTTTTTCGATTCCCAATAGTCTCTGCAGCCTGGATTGCTTCTCCGTTCTGAATTGCTTAACTCCGGGAATCAACGTGTCGTCTAAATCAAAAGAAAGGGTCAAGTGTGCGATGATTTGTTTTCGGGAAGAGGAATTTAAAACAAATGGGGCGTGCTTAGCTTCATCTAGGATCATGGGTTTGTGCCTTGCGGCAGCCTAAACCAAGCAAAATCCGGTTGCTAAAGCGTTTATTTTTTTTCACCTGTCCACATTCCTTGAAGGCCGGCGCTGATGTTAAACCAATTCCCGGTAGCGCTTGAAGCGGTTAATTGTCCTTCAAACCCAACGGTGCCAAAAAACACCGGTGCTTGCGCTTCAAAATTTCCATTTTCGCTCAAGGTACCTGTTAAGTTAAAGGGGTAGTTTGGCAGGGAATCGGATACCGCTCTTCCTTGTATGTTGCCATTCCCGTCGATCGTTACGTTCCATGTACCGGTATCATCGCCCGAATAGGTTCCTATCCAGTTGCCTTGGTATTTTTCGAACGGATTGTCTTTTTTGCACGAAACAAGTAGAAATAGAAATAAAGCAGGTAAAATCAATCTTTTCATGGTGCCTATTGGTGTATGTTCAGTAGCTTTTCATTTTCGGCGTAGGCCTTTTCTGCGATCTCCGAAGAAGCTCCTCAGAAAAGCAAGCTCAAGTTAGCTAATCTCACGTAGTTTAAAAACGAAAAGGGAGAAAAAGCCACACAAAAGTCAGGCTCTTGTTGCGATTGATTGATCTTACCCTAATTCAAGTTTCTGAACTCACTTGGACTCATGCCCGTTTTGGATTTAAACAGGTTACTGAAATGTTGAGGGTATTCAAAGCCTAGGGCATAGCCTATTTCACTGATGGATTGACCGGAATTCAAGAGAATGTTTTTAGCCTTCTCCATGATGAAGAGATGAATATGCTCTTGCGCTGTTTTCCCGGTTTCTTTCTTCCTAATGGAGAAGGGATAAAAGCTGAGCCATTTTCTTCCTGGGTAGGGGCTAGTCCGAGTATTTTTTTGATCATACGAGTGCTCACATTGGTGTCTCACAAATGTCGGTTGAGCAAAATCTGCACACTAAAGGATTTCTCGGTAAGGCTAAATGAAATAAAGGAACTTGGTATTCGCGGTTTTTTTCACCTGAGTATGTGCCTGTATAAAAGACGACTTGAAGAGCGCCGTAGTTATAAGGCTCCGTCTTCGCTAAAAGGATTAGAGGAAGCACAAATCCCGGCTTAGATAAATTACCAGCTTGTGATCTAGACTCTTGTTGCCTCCCGTTGCAGTTCAGGCTGAATGGACAGGTTTGGCTTCTTTCCTCACTATGATCCAGCATAAAATGGACGAAAGGAAGGTAAGGAAGGTGCCAAAAACTTGCTCAAGCAAACGGGTTGCGAACAAATTTCCAATGGTATTGAGAGCAAAGAGAACGACAAATACCCAAAGAATGCCGTCAACGATTCTAGTTACTTTATTGTTTTTGATCGCCTGAAACTTGATGTAGACTACATGGATTAAAAGCACATTGAGCAGGATGGAGAGTATTTCAAATACATACATTTCCTCTTTTGACTTTAACTTTCCGGCCCAGACAACTTCATAGGATATAAGTTCTAGAACGACACCTAGATGAAAGAGAATAACGAGCGATAGTAATCCAATCATCAGCTTTACAGCCATTTTCTTGTTTAGCATAGGTCTTGAATTTTACTGAAAGTTAATACCGATGAGCAGTGAAGGGGAGATACCTTGGGTTTTACCTTCGGGCATATTGACGTTTCGGTACGTTACCCTTGCCTTCAAATCAAGCGTAAACCTCTCGCTGCGGTAGATGTCATATCCTATGGCTCCCACTAAACCGAAGCCCGTATAGTATTTGGTTTCTTCTTTATGGATATCGGGATCTTGGATATCAAAGAATACCGGGGCATCTAAACCTAAACCCAAGCCGCCAAGTATCCAAAAGCGTTCTTTAAACCAATACTGAATGGAGGGCGCCAATACGCCAAAATCCCGTTTTCTGGTTCTGCCTATGCCTGAATATTCGTATGCCGAAACATTGGATGTAAGCAAAAGCGCAAGTTGAGGTTTTAGCCAATACCCTACCTTGAAATCAAATCCAAAGTCCACGTTATTTTGCGATTTTCCGGGGAAGGAGTGCATGGAGCTTGCCACTCCGAGTGAGGTACCGAAGAGGAATCCCTTTTTTGTGTGTGTTGGTTGATTTTGAGCATAGCTGAGTATTGAAATGCTGGATAAGAGGAGGCTTACTACTACTTTTTTCATAATTCGTGCTTTTTGATGAGCGCAAAACTATGATGGGTGCTAGGTCAAAAAATTTACCCTAGGGTAACAATTTACCTGAGCTGTTTTTTTCTTATCCGACTGAGGCTTTGTGTGGTTATGCCCAAATACGAAGCGATGTGTTTTTGATGGATGCGTTGTATGATTTCAGGACGGTTTTCCAGCAAGTCTAGATAGCGTTCTTCCGCACTTTTTGTCATCATTTCTATTTGCTGAGTTTGCTTTTCTATGGTAGAATTTTCTTCTCCAGCCAGAAAAAGCATATTGCCAATGGGGGTCTTTTTGAGCACGTCGATATTTGCTTTGCTGATTTGGAGCGCTATTGAATTTTCTAGCGCTACAATCTCTACCGGAGAAGGTTTACCGCTGAGGAGCGAAATGTCATCTGCAAAAAAGTTATGCTCAAGAATTAAGTCGGTACAGATATACGTATGTTCTCTCCAAACAAATAAACCACAGGAACCCTGGAGCAGAAAGTATCCATGCTTGGCTGTTTTACCTGCCTCTTTGATTTTTTCATTTTTCTTGAAACGAACTTCTTCACATAAATCAACAAAAGCCTTCCAGACCTCAATAGGTGCTTCATAGTAGTTATCGAACGCTTTTTTTACTACATACTCGTTCATTTCTAGTGTGTTGTGTTTTTTTTTTTTGATGCATACCATAAACCCCATTGCCACCGCCAACGCTTTGCCCGGAACATCCATCAGCCGGCGTATTGCAGGAGGTGAGGTTTTGACCCGCAGCAGGAGTTTGCAAGGGCCCGAAACCTTTGCGGGAGAAAATTAAGGAATTCTCTTGAGTTTCGGACTGGTCCTATGCTGATTGGAAACTCTGGGCAGCGGGGTTAGTTGCTTAACTTACATTGACCAAGTCAGGATAGTCATTAATAAGGGTAGCCTTGGTTTGTTCTTCATATTCTTCAAGATTCTGATGGCTTCTATTGATTAAAGCGTAAGCACTGGCTTTAGTGTATTTTACATGTTTGAATGTTTGTTCTCCAATGAGCTGTGAAATATGAGAGCTGTATAAATTGAATCTCTGATTATTTGCTACACTTTCTACTTTTTCCGAATTAATATCTATACTCCGGGAGGCAATGAATCCGAAGGATGCGTTGGGGTGCATAGTTAAAACCACCTTAATGCTTTTGGTAGCAGTGATGAGTATAGGGATAACAAACCCTTTGTTTATGATATTTGAGTATTTTCTGTCGCTTCTTTTATCCTTCTTCGCGTAAAACTTTACCGCAAAAAATTCATTGCAATGACCTTCGACTCTAACAACGTAGTTTAGCCGAGTGTCAGGAGAAAAGAACTTAAAAATGTAAGTGACGAAATGAGATGTAGAATCTGTTTTCCCTACACCTTCTTTTTGAATGAATTTTAAATCATACCCTTTAGATATGATTTTCATTTAAGGTATTAAAAGAGGAGAATTATTATTGTCTAAAACAACCCATTCTTTTTCTTGCAAAAGATGCAATAAATCTTCTTTCGGGGCTTCTTTAATAGATACCCAGCCGAGTCTTTCTCCCTTCGATTTACTTGAGGATTTTGGTGTTCTAACTTTATTCTGAAAAAAGTTTTTTGATCCCATGACTGCTACAAAGATAAAATAAAATATCAGATGAAAATTAATTGGCAAGAATTACGCCTAAAAGCCTCCAATCTGGTGCCGGACATTAATCATAAATTTCCGCAGATTGTTAGCTTGTTTGAGGCGAAATGTAGTCCTGTATGTTAGTTTGAAAATGGTCTGAAATGATAAAGAGAGTTTTTGATTTTTTCTGGGGCTGCCAGTTGTCTTATCTCATTTACAAACTCAAAACCGCATAGCCTTCCTATTCATCTTTTCAATCATGCCTTTCCTTATCCACTGGGTGACAGCGAATGAAAGGATCAAGGAAAGCCAAAGCCAATACTCGTATTTAAAGGCCCAATAAATGAAGGGGGGAATAATGATGAGCCACTCCAAGCAGAGAATCAATTTGACTCGTTTAGCGATCAAATTAAAGCCAATACTATCTAGGATAAGCATGGCACAGAAAAAACCGGCGATAAAGGGCAGTCCGTAAGTGTAGAAAAAAAATAGAATGACAAGAAGGCTGTTTAATAAAATCCAGCTCCATGTAGGCTCATCCAGCCCAAAAAGTTTTAAAAGAATAAAACTCAAGTAAGCGGCAACATAGAACCCCAGCAGGTGCACCCAATTGGTGGACAGGATGCTGAGGGTGTGTTTTAGTCTAGTCAATGTTGTTTTGATAGGAGGTATTGGTTACAAACTCAGGACAGCTGAAGTACTGTCCCATTTACCATTCCCTTGTTCCGATGAGCTCTTCTGTGTCTGCCTCAAATCCATAGGAAATAGCAATAAACTGAAATTCCAGACCTAAACATTCACGCGCTGCAGTTTCAATTTCACTTTCGTTTGCTTCAAATTCAATTTGTAGATCATTCAGTTCATCGGTCGAACTATGGGTCAGCTTATAGAGATCTTCGAGAGTTTTAGGCTTTTGTTCTTCAATAGCATGACAAAGTCTCAAAAGAATATTCTTGCATTTATCAACCAGAAAGGTGGGAAAATAAGAGTCCTGATACATGCATTTTAAAATTTCACGCGTTCTAACCGCTTCGTTGTTCAATGTGGATTGTTTTACTGATTGCATTTGTAAACCCTTATTAGTAGGCGAATCGCAGGATATGCATGATGTAAGTAGGATCAAATAGAAAATCTTTTTCATTCAGGGCACATTTTATCTGTTCAGCCTTTCCTCTTAGTTCAACTCGTGAGGTTTTTTTGTTTGGAATTGGCCAAGAAAATTAAGTAAAAGATAGGGTTTTATTAGGTCTTGATTGCAAACTCAGGAAAGTAAGGTTCTAGTCAAGCGAGTGAGAATATAGCCGCAGTCAATGTTGTCAATACGAATAAGGCAATCAAATTATTTAATGTGAATCTCGATTTTAGAAGTACTTCGCCCCGTTCAATTTTAATAATTGTTCTGACTAGTAGGACTAGTTGTATTGGTGTCAGAATTGAATAGACTGAATGAAAAGTTGATTTCATTTCAGTATTCATTTGGTCTCCTAGAACCTCTTGGCTGATTTTTAAATTGAAGCAGATTATTTCTATTCCAACAGCGAGTAATACCATTCGCGTTGGATAGAGACGATGAATGTAGAATATAACAGGAATAGATACAATGGAGGATAATAGTTGGCCATGATTAATATCTGTGAATAGTAATGTGGATGAAATGAACATTAAACCAAATGCTATCCATGCTTGTTTTCTCATTTCACTTGTTTCATTAGTTACCTCATGAGTCCCTTTCTATCACCAAGATTAGCTCCGCCTCGGCCTGGCAACAAGGCTCTAAATTAAGTATTTTCTTGAGTTTAAAGTTTAATGCATCCTGTTTGCAAACACGGGAAAGCGACATGGCTAAATTCCAGCTAGTAAATACCATAAGCCTTTGTGTTTTGGTGCAGGTTCCCATTCAACTTCATTCCATTTGGAGACTTGATCGAGTTCAAACGGTTCACTTTCCATTTTTATACGTTCCTGGTCGTTTAAAGACCCAAAAGGAAGCCTCTTAATTAGGTTAGTACGAGTATCGAAAATAACATCCCATAAGTCATTCAAAGCTCCCCATTTTCGTTCTCTAAAATATACATGTTCTTCATTTAGGGAGAGATTGTAGTATACAGGCTTAGAATCAACCCCAATCTTATAAATCGGGTCAGCGTTGTATTTTTTTCTTCGGTACAGGAGTGATCCATCTTTGGAATAAATTGCAATAGGTGCTACGAACAGCCCCCAATATTGATCTTTCGCTTTTCCGATTTTAATGGTTAATCCGGTACTCATTTAGATTGGGTGTAACGTTCTCCGCGCAGGCCCAGTGCGAAAAACACACCGCGAACACCGACATGGAAACGGAATGTCAAGATAGGTAATCTCTTCTAGTTTAAAAACGAAAACCGAGCATTGGGCTTGCGCGGTGTTAGAAG
>FWPV01006452.1_pt1 | contig 22379 bp, 20 predicted proteins | sample 2228371 | NCBI WGS metagenome assembly FWPV01 (sample SAMEA103939776, study PRJEB20133) | metagenome | reverse complement strand
GGCGCCGCCTGAGGCCGAGGCCGCCGACGAGCTGCCCTGGCCCTACTGCTACCCCGACGCCCCCGGCCCCACCTTCGCGCCGATCCCCGAGCGCCCCCGCGAACTCCTGCTCCGCAAGTACGGCATCGTCATCGACCAGCGCGAAGGGGCGATCTGGGAGCCGGTCACGGAAGGCGCCCTCGTGCCGGTGACTGACCTGCGGATCACCGGCCGGGTGGACAGACTGGCGGAAGCCAGAGCCGCCGGTGACCCGCTGGTGGACCTCTACCCGCCTGAGGTCCTCCGCGCCATCTTCGCGGTCACGGGCACTGGGGAGGCCACGGTCGGCCCGGCCCTGTCCGAGTCCCGGTGGGTGGAGAAGACGGTGGAGAGGGAGGGACACGGCTCCCTGGCCGGCACCTGGCCGATCGAGGGCGAGGTCGGGCTCCTGCGGACGGTCGCCGAGCGCCTGGGGACCGGCCACCGGGTGGCCCTCGCGGTCTCCGTTGGGCCGGACGTGCCGAGGTTCGGCGGCGCGGACGTGCTCCATACGGACCTCTTCGGCCTGGACCTCACCACCGGCGAGGTCCTGTGGGGCGAGGGGTTCATCGAGGAGGACCGCACCTACTTCGCCGAGTTCGTCCGCACCTACTTCCCCGAGCGGGCCTCCGGCCCGGCCCTGGCCGAGCTCGTGATCGACTGGAACCGGGAGCAGGCCCTGCCCCCCGAGGAGCGGCCCATCTCCACGGCCTGGGCCGAGTTCTTCACCCTCACCTTCGGGGCGCCGGGCTACGAGGAGCTCGTGGGGATCCCCGAGCCGGGGAGCCGGCGGTGGTGGGAGAACACCCCGCCCCGCTGCCGCAGCCTGGCCGATGCCCCCGCCGAGCTGCGGGAGCGCCTGCGGGTCGTGGACGTGTGGATCCAGGTCCCCCGGGAGATCCCCGAGCCCCCCGACGCGGTGATCTGCCTGCGGATCCCCCTCGGGCGCATGTCCACCTGCACCACCTTCCACCCCGACGCCGGCGGGGAGTCCTCCGTCGAGCTCGAGGCCTACACCGACGGGGTGCACCCCATCTCGGTCGAGGTCGTCCACGAGCTCGAGGGGGGCCCCTCCTGGGTGGAGACGGTGGAGGTCGCCCAGATCCCGCCGGAGATCGCCCTGCAGGGCTTCGTCGTCGTGCGCCTTGACCCGGCGATCGGGGGCCGTACCTACGCGGAGATCGCCGAGAGGGTCGCCGCGCACGCCCCCACGCCCACCGTCACCCCGATCCCCGGGTCGGAGACCCTCCTCGCCCCGCCGAGGATCTGAGCTTCGGGGTCCGACTCAGGCGACCTCGGCCACGAGGGCGACCTCGACGCAGGCCCCGAGGGGCAGCTCGGCCACACCGACCGCAGCCCGGGCGTGCTGCCCCGCCTCCCCGAAGATCTCGACGAGCACGTCGCTCGCGCCGTTCGCCACCTGCGGCTGGTCGGTGAACCCCGGGGCCGAGGCGACGAAGACCTCGACCTTCAGGATGCCCCGGACCCGGTCGAGCGTCCCGAGGGCCGCGCGGAGGGCGGAGACCCCTTGGAGGGCGCACCGACGCGCGGCCTCCCGGCCCTGCTCCAGGGTGACCTCGGCCCCGAGGTGCCCGGGGTACAGCTTCCCCCCGTCGGGGATCTGGCCGGCCACGAAGGCCAGGCCCGGACCCAGACGCACCGGGACGTAGGCGGCGACGGGCGCGGGAGCGGGTGGGAGCTCGATGCCGAGCTCCGCCAAACGTGCCTCGAACAACGCGATCCCTCCTCGTGACGGTGGTCCCCGCATCCTGCCACAGCGCTCAGCCGGCGAGCTCGCGGGCCCGCAACAGGCGCCGCCGCTCGAGCTCGTTCAACCCGCCCCAGATGCCGTGGGGATCGCGGATGCGCAGGGCGTACTCCAGGCAGGGCTCGCGGACGGGGCAGCGGGCGCAGATCGCCTTGGCCTTGGCCTCGCGGGCGAGCTTCTCCTCCCGCCGCTCGAAGTAGTTCGGCGCGAAGAACAGGCTCGTGTCGGCCCCGCGGCAGGCGGCGCGGGCCTCCCAGCCCTCCCAGCTCTCCGGCGGCTTCCGCGAGACCACGCCCGTCCCCCTCGCCCCGTTGTACGTGGCTGGGGGCGTGGGGGGATCCCGCGGGTCAGCCGCTCGGCGGGCTCGGCGAGGGCTCGACCGGCGCCTCCGGCTCGGGCTCGACCCGCAGGACGAGCCCGTCGAGGCCCCGCACCCGGATCCTCGTGCCCGGCGGGATGGGGCCGACCTGGCTCCGGCCGCGCCAGAGCGTGCCCTTCACGTACACGGGCCCCTCCGGGTCCAGGGTCCCCCGCGTCTCCCCGACCAGGCCGATGAGCCCCCGCTGGGTGGAGGTGATCCGCTCGCGCGAGCGCACCGCCACCGTGAGGGCGAACCCGTAGTAGAGGAAGCTCGAAACCGTCGCGGCGCCGATGAGCCAGGGCGAGACCCGGATGAGCTCGGAGACGTCGCGGAAGGCGAGGTGCGAGCCGAAGGCGAAGGAGGCCAGACCGGCGGCCGTGAGGACGCCGAGCCGTCGCAGCAGCACGTCGGCGGTGAGCAGCCCCACCCCGCCGAGGAGGAGCGCGAGCCCGACCCAGGAGGCGGGCACGACGAGGAGGCCGCGCACGGCGAGCGCGAGCATCCCGAGGCCGGCGAAGCCCGCGAAGCCGAAGCCCGGCTGCGTGAGCTCGAACGCGAGGGCCGCGAGGCCGAGCACGAGCAGCACGTAGATCGCGGCCGGCGAGGCCACCGCGTGGAAGACCTTCGCGATGGGACCCGGCGAGGTGAACCGCACCGCGACGGGCTCCTCGCCCTCCTCGAGGGCGATCCGGGTGCGCAGCGTCACGGGGCCCGAGGCCGTGCGCACGGTGCGCCCGTCCACCCGCGCGAGGAGGTCGGGGACGGAGGCCGCGGCGACCTGGACGATCCCCCCGTCGAGCGCCGCCTGGGCGGGCACCGGCTCGGTCGGGATCTCGGGCGTCGGCCGGTCCCGCTCGGCCGCCCAGCGCGCCACGAGCTCGGCCAGGTCCCGCCCGCTCGGCAGGGTGGCGTCGCGGCTGCGGACGAGGTCGAGCGGCTCGAGCGGCCCGATCCCCGCCCCGGGGGCCACCGCGCCGAGGCTCGACGCGTAGAGCAGGAGGAGCCCGGCGCCCCGCGCCTTCGCCGGCGCCGGCCCGACCCAGACGATCACCGGGACCGAGGCGTCGTGGATCCGCTCGGCCAGGGCGACGGCGTCCTGGTCGAGGGTGCCCGCGGAGTCGAGCTGGACGACGAGCGTCGCCCCCTCGCGCTCGGCCCGGTCCAGCCAGTCCGTCAGGTACCCGGCCAGGATCCCGTCGATCGAGCCATCCACCTGCACGACGATCGCCGTGGGGGTGCGCGGCTGCGCGCCGGCCGCCGGCAGCGCGAACACGGCCGCGAGCAGGAACGGGAGGGGGATCAGGCGCCGCATGAGCGCTCCCCATGGTACCGGCCGGGCGTATGCTCCCCTCGGCGATGCAGGCACCTCCCCGCCCGAGCCCCTCCCGGAGCACGGCCCGGCGACCCGCGCGCGATGCGCCGAGGCCGGTGCTCGCGCCCCTCGTGCCCGTCCTCCTCGTCCTCGCGATGCTCGTGATGGCGGGGCTCGTGGCCGCCGTGCTCCTGCCCCTCGTGGGGGCCGCGGGCCTCGGCGTGAACGCCTTCCGGGAGCGCCTGGACGCGGCCGGCCTCGGGAAGGTCCGGATCCCCCGGTTCCCCGAGCGCTCCGTGATCTACGCCCGCGACGGCTCGGTCCTCGCCACGGTGTTCCTGGACGAGAACCGCCGCATCGTCCGGCTCGAGGAGGTCTCCAAGGTCGCCCGCGACGCCGTCATCGCCATCGAGGACCACGGCTTCTACGAGCACGGGGCCCTGAACTTCACCTCCCTGATCCGGGCGGCCCTCGCGAACCTGGCCGCGGGCGAGATCACCCAGGGCGGCTCCACGATCACCCAGCAGCTCGTGAAGAACGCGATCATCGGGGACACCTCCCAGACCTTCGCCCGGAAGTTCCAGGAGGCCGCCCTGGCGATCCGCGTGGAGCGCCGCTACACGAAGGACGAGATCCTCGAGATGTACCTGAACGACGTCTACTTCGGGAACGGAGCCTACGGGATCGGGACGGCCGCCGAGACCTACTTCCGCAAGCCCGCGCGGAAGCTCACCCTGGCCGAGGGCGCGCTCCTCGCAGCCTTGATCCGCGCGCCCGGCGCCTACGACCCCATCACGAACCCCGAGGCCGCGCTGGCGCGCCGGAACCTGGTGATCGACCGCATGGTCCAGTACGGGTTCGTGAGCGCCGCCAAGGGCGAGCGCGCCAAGGCCCGCCCCCTCGGTCTCGCGCCCGACGCAGGGCCACCCGAGCAGCGGGTGGAGCCGTTCTTCGTCACGTACATCCGCAGCCAGATCCTCGACGACCCCGCCGGGGAGTTCGAGGCCCTCGGGGCCACGCGCAAGCAGCGGGTCCACACGCTCTACCAGGGCGGGCTGCGGATCTACACGACGCTCGACCCGGACTGGCAGCGGTACGCCCAGCAGGCGGTGCTCACGAAGCTCGACCCCCGCCGGGGGCCGGACGCCTCCCTCGTCTCGGTGGACGCGAAGACCGGGGCGATCCGCGCGATGCTCTCCGGCAAGGCCTACGAGCGGGACCAGCTGGACCTGGTCTGGCAGGGGCGCCGGCAGGTGGGCTCGGCCTTCAAGCCCTTCACCCTCGTCGCCGCCTTCGAGCAGGGCTTCCCGCCGGGCAAGGTGTACTCCTCGGCCTCCCCGAACTGCAAGATCCCCGGCTGGATCAGCGAGACCGGGTGCGTGAGCAACGCCGAGGGCTCATCGGCCGGCAGCTTCGTGGACCTGTGGCGGGCCACCGAGGACTCCATCAACGTGGTCTTCGCGCAGCTCGCCGTGGACGTGGGGCCGGAGCACATCGTGGACGTCGCCCACCGGATGGGCATCACGGCGCCGCTCGACCCGGTCCCCTCGATCACCCTCGGCGTGGAGGAGGTCTCCACCCTGGACATGGCGAGCGCCTACGCGACCCTGGCGAACGACGGGATCCACTGCGAGCCCTTCGCCGTGGCGCGGATCCTCGAGCCGAAGGAGGGCGGCGGGTACCGCCCGCTCTACCGGCACGAGCCGGACTGCCAGCAGGTCATCGAGCCCGACATCGCGCACCTCGTCACGGCGATGCTCCAGCGGGTGGTCTGCTGCGGGACCGGGACCGTCGCCGACGACGGGATGGGCCGCCCCGTGGCCGGCAAGACCGGCACGGCCCAGGACTACACGAACGTCTACTTCGCCGGGTACACGCCCCAGGTGGCGACCGCGGTGTGGGTCGGGTTCCCCTCCGGTCAGATCCCCATGAACACCTACTACGGGACCTCCGTGTTCGGCGGGACCCTCGCCGCCCCCATCTGGAACGCGTTCATGGTCCGCGCCACCGCGGGGATGCCGGTCGAGCGCTTCGAGCCGCCCCCGAAGCCGCCCACGGGGAAGGTCCCCGACGTCGTCGGGCTGCGCTCGGAGGAGGCCCAGCAGCTGCTCGTGGAGGCGGACTTCACGCCGGTGGTGGAGAAGGTGGACTCGATCGAGCCGGTGAACACGGTCCTCGCGCAGACCCCCGCCGCGGGGACCACCCTGCCGCTGGGGTCGGCCGTGACGCTCCAGGTCTCCAACGGGAAGGGCGAGCCCGTGACGGTCCCCCGGGTGGTGGGCATGGGAAAGGTCCGGGCCGTCCAGACGCTCGAGGCCGCCGGGCTCGTGGCCGCGGTCGTCTTCGTGGAGGTCGACGACCCCGACCTCGTCGGCCGCGTCGTCGCGCAGGTCCCCATCGGGAACAAGGTCGTGAGCGCCGGTTCCACCGTCACGATCTCGGTGGGCGTCGCCGGCCAGGGCGGCGGTCCCGGGCAGGGACAGGGCGGGGGCCAGGGGGGCGGCGGTCCCGGCGGCGGGAACGGCTAGCCGGGGCCCGGCTCCGTCCCGAGGCGCTCGCGCACCTTGCGCTGGACCAGGGCGCCGTCGGCGCGACCCCGGAGCTTCGGCATGACCTTCCCCATGACCTTGCCGAGGTCGCCGGGGGCGCTCGCGCCGACCTCGGCGATGGCCTCCTCCACGATCCGGTCGATCTCGGCCTCGGAGAGCTGCTCCGGTGCGTAGGCCTGGAGGATCTCGCGCTCGGCGGTCTCCTTGGCGACGAGGTCCGCCCGGCCCCCACGCTCGAAGGCCTCGATGGACTCCGTGCGCCGCTTGACCTCCCGCGCGGCGACCTCGCGCACCTCGTCGTCCTCCAGGGGGCGCCGGAGCTCCTTCTCGCGGTTCACGATGGCGGTGAGCAGCATCCGAAGGGCCCCGACGCGCACCGCGTCCCGGGCCTTCATCGCCTCCGTGAGGTCGTGCTGCACACGCTCCCGCAGGTCGCTCACCTAGACTCCCTTCCCATGCTCGTCCGGACCCTGCTCGCCCTCGGCGCGCTCGGCGCCCTCTGCCTGGCCTACGGCGCGCTCGTCGAGCGCCGCTGGTACCGGGTGGATCGCCGGACGCTCGCCATCCTACCCCCGTCGGCGCGGGGGCCGATCTCGGTCCTGCACCTGTCGGACCTCCACGTGGTCGCGCGCGACCGGGCGCTCCCGCGGTTCCTGGCGTCGCTCCCCCGCCCGGACGTGGTCGTGGTCACCGGCGACTTCCTGGGCGAGCCCGAGGCCGTGGACGCCGCCGTGGCCGCCGTGCGCCCCGTGCGGGGGCGGCTCGCCTCGTGGTTCGTGCTCGGGTCCAACGACCTGTACGCACCGCGGCTCTCGAACCCCCTCCGCTACCTCGTGCCGCCCACGAGACGCCGGCGGCGCCGGGCCCGCCGGGGGAGGCCCGACGAGCTCGTCGCCCGCCTGGTCGCGGAGGGCTGGACCGACCTCGACAACGCACGGATGGCGACCGAGCTCGACGGCCTGCCCGTGGAGCTCGTGGGGCTCCACGACGCCCACATCGATCGCGCCGACCTCACCCTGCTGCCGAGGGCCGAGCCCGGGCGCTTCGGGATCGCCGTCATGCACTCCCCCGACGCCGCCCCGGAGGCAGCCGCCTGCGGGTACGACCTCATCTTCGCCGGGCACACCCACGGGGGGCAGGTGCGCCTGCCCGTGCTCGGGGCGCTCGTCACGAACAGCGCGCTCCCGCCGCGCCTGGCGAGCGGGCTGATCCGGATGGGACGCTCGTGGCTCAGCCTCTCGCCCGGTCTGGGGACGAGCAAGTTCGCACCTTTCCGGTTCCTGTGCCGCCCGACGGCGATCTGGCTCGAGCTCCGCCCCGCGGGTCAGTCACCGGATACGACCCGCTCGAACACCCGGATGTAGCCCTCGACCATGGCCCGCTTGGAGAAGCGCCGCTCCACGCGCTCCCGGCAGGCCCGCGGGTCGATCTCGTGGAGGCGCCCGAGGCGCTCGGCGGCCTCCTCGGGGTAGCGCTCGACGCTCACGATCCACCCGGTGCGCCCGTCCTCGACGACCTCGGGAACCGAGCCCCGGGGGGTGGCGATCACCGGGGTCCCGCAGGCCATCGCCTCGGTCATGACGAGGCCGAAGGGCTCGGCCCAGTCGATGGGGAAGAGCACGGCCTTGGCCCGCTGCAGCAGGTCCACCTTCTCCTCCTGGGAGATCTCCCCGAGGACCTCGGCGTCGGGGGGCAGCGCCGGCTTGATGCGCTCCTCCCACTCCTGCTGCTCGGTCGGGTGCGCGATCTTCACCGCGGAGACGAGCCGCTCCCCGGCGAGCTTGGCGGCCTCGATCGCCCGGAGCCACCCCTTCTCCGGGGCGGCCCGGCCGAGGAACAGGACGAAGTCCTCCTTGTCCTCCCGCAGCGCGTACAGGTCCGTGTCGATGCCGTTGTAGACCACGCCCGCGTACCGCAGCGAGGGGTTCGTGCGCATCTGTGCCTCGCTGATCGCCACGAACCAGGCCCGGTCCGCGACGAAGGAGTACAGGCGGTTCATCTCCGGCGTGAACGAGCCGTGGAGGGTGTGGACGGTCGGCACGCCGGTCTCCACGGAGGCCGCGAGCGCGGAGAAGGGCGAGTGCACGTGGAGCACGTCGAAGCGCTCGCGCGCCCCGCGGAGGGCGAACATCGTGTGCGTGGCGTCGAGGACGATGTCGTTGATGGCCTTCGTGCCGGGGGCCGTCTCGAAGACGTACTCGAGGCGGGCCTTCGTGCGCGAGTCGCCCGTCGCGAAGAGCGTGACGTCGTGGCCCGCCTCGGCGAGCCCGTCGGCGAGCAGGGCCACCACCCACTCGATCCCGCCGTAGCCGGTGGGCGGCACGGCGAGCCAGGGGGGACAGAGCTGCGCGATCCTCACACCATCCCTCCTGCGTTCCCTGGAGCCGTTCCCTGGGAGCGGTTCCTGGAGCCGCGTCCGCCCCAGCCTACCCGCCCCGGAGCCGGTACACTTGCCTGCGCACGGGACGTGGCGCAGTTTGGTAGCGCGCAGCGTTCGGGACGCTGAGGTCGCGGGTTCAAATCCCGCCGTCCCGACCGACCTCATGGAGCCGTTGCGTTGCAACGCATCGGCGGTTTGACGCCCTCCATCCCAGCCGCTAGCCTCGGGCGCGGGCTGCCACCGTGCAGCCTTTCGTCATGCAGGGGACGACGAGGACGCGAAGCACGCTCGCGGTGCGGATCGGGGTCGCCGCCCTGGTCGTGATCACCGCTTCCCTCGCCGCTCCCCTCACCTCCTCCGCCGCGCCGAGCCGCGAGGACGTGCTGCGGGCCAAGGCGGAGCTCGACCGACTGAACCAGCGGGTCGAGCTCCTCGTCGAGCAGTACAACCAGGCTCGGCTCGAGCTCGACCGGGTGCGCGCGCGCCTCGCCGAGGTGCGGGCCGAGGCCGAGCGAGCCAGGGCGGAGGCCGACGCGGCCGTGGCCGAGCTGAACCGCAACGCGGCGGCCGCGTACCAGAGCCTCGGGCCCCAGTGGGCCGCGCTGCTGGAGGCCACCTCGATCGCGGACCTCTCCGACCAGATCGAGTTCATCGGCAGCCTGGCCCAGGCCGACGCCGACCTCGCCACGCGAGCGGAGCGCGCCGAGCAACGCGCGCGCTGGAGCGCCGAGGAGCTGGAGCGGGCCCTCGCGGAGCAGCGGGCGCTGGTGGAGCGCATCCGGCGGAAGGAGGCCGAGATCCGCGCCGCCGCCGCCGAGGCGCGCGCCTACTACGAGGAGCTCGACCGACGCTACCGGGAGTACCTCGAGCGCCTCGAGGCCGAGCGCCAGGCGGCGGCCGCCCAGGCCGCGGCCGAGGCCGGCGGGCAGCAGGGCGGATCCGGCGCTGGCGGCAGCCCCTCGCCCCCGCCCGCCCCGAACCCGAACGTCCAGGCGGTGCTGGAGGCCGCCTACTCCGTCCTCGGGGTCCCCTACCGGTGGGGCGGCGCGAGCCCCGAGACCGGGTTCGACTGCTCGGGCTTCACGATGTGGGCCTGGGCGCACGCCGGGGTGTCGCTGCCCCACTCCTCCCAGGCCCAGTACGACGTGCTCCCCCACGTGTCCCGCGAGGATCTACAGCCCGGGGACCTGCTCTTCTTCTACTCGCCCATCAGCCACGTCGCGATCTACCTGGGAGGCGGGAGCATGATCCACTCGCCCCACACGGGCAGCGAGGTCTCCATCGTCCCCGTCTACTGGGAGCACTTCGTCGGGGCGGCCCGCCCCGGCTAGCCTTCCTGCGCGAGGTCCGTGAGACGGCGCTCCGCCTGCCGGACGAGCTCCTCGTCCCCGATCGCGAGCGCGGCCTCGCGCGCCCGCTCGAGCAGCTCGCGGGCCTGACGGCGGCGCAGGTCCGCGTCGGTCGCCCTCGCGTACTTCACCCGCTCGTCGGCCCTGACGAGGAGCTCGAAGATCTCACGCGGCTCCACGTCGGGTAGCCTGCCACGGATCGCGGGCGCGCGCCTGCGGTCGGCGGCCCCTCCCGCTGGTACCCTAGTCGGCCGCATGGACAAGCTCGGACCCCGTCACCGCATGTGCCGCCGCGTCGGCCAGCCCCTGTGCGGCCGGCCGAACTGCCCCTCCGTGCGGCGCCCCTACCCGCCCGGGCAGCACGGGCGGGGGCGCAAGCGCATCAGCGAGTACCAGGTCCGGCTGCTCGAGAAGCAGAAGCTCCGCGCGATCTACGGCGTGAGCGAGCGCCAGATGCGCATCTACTACGAGCGGGCCAGCCGCAAGCGCGGCGTGACGGGCGAGGAGCTGCTCAACCAGCTCGAGCGACGCCTCGACGCGATCGTGCTGCGCATGGGCTTCGCCCTCACCCAGCGCCAGGCCCGCCAGCTCGTGTCCCACGGCCACGTCCGGGTGGACGGGCGCCGCGTGGACGTGCCGAGCTACCAGGTCCGCCCGGGCCAGACGATCGAGCTCTCCGAGAAGGCCCGCAACTTCGTGTTCGTGCGCGAGGCCGCCGAGCTCGCCCCGGAGCCGCCGCCCTACCTGTACGTGAACCGCGAGCAGTTCCAGGGCACGCTCACCCGGATGCCGGAGCGCGACGAGATCCCCCTGCCCGTTCCCATCGAGGAACGGCTCATCATCGAGTACTACTCGTAGGCCCTCACGGGTCGAAGTCCCGACCGCCGCCGCACCCGTACGTCCGGCGGATCTCCTTCGTCGCGCGCTCCATGGCCTCGTAGAGCGCCTGCGCCTCCTCCGGCGCGAGCTCCTCCTTCAGCACCTGGAAGCAGGCCCGCTCCTCCTGCTCGAAGTGCTCCTGGATCGCGCGCTTCAGGCTCTCCAGGACCCGTCGCATCCGGGCCTCCTGCTCGGCGCCGACGCCGGCCCGCGCCAGCTCGTCCCGGATCCGCTCCAGCTCGTCGGTGAGCCGGGCGATCTCGCGGTGCTCCGCGAGCATCTCCCTGGTCGCGGCGTCGGTCCCGGTGATCCGGCGCAGGACCGGGAAGAGCGTCCGGCCCTCACCGACGGCATGAGGGATCAGCTCGTGGGCCAGGGTCTCGTGGAGCCCGCCCGTTCCCGCCCGGATCCGCACCGCCGAGCCCCTCTCGAGCTCGCCCTCGACCTCGTCGATGGCGGCGATCAGGGGGACGAACTGCCGGTGCCGCTCACACAACGACTCGCTCATGGCTCCTCCTCGGGGCGCTCCAGCCCCCGCACCTCGCACCGTACGGTCCCCGACCTACCCTCGCGTCGGTCGGAGGTCCCGCGGGCGGTGGGTCGGATGCCACCGCCGTTGCAGGTGCGAGGCGGGGTTCGAGGAAGGTTCGACGACCGGTCCGAGGCGGTTCCGCCCGCCGTCACGCCCTCGTCAAGGGCGGTCCGTAGGCTCGCCCGCGCACGGGGAAGGTCCCCGGTGCAGCGGAAGGCCTGAGGAAGGAGGCGCAGGATCGTGCGAGCGATCAGGCTCCGACGCGCCGCGCTCGCGCTCGCGGTGAGCGCGGTGCTCGCGGTCCCCACGGCCCCGGCAGGGGCGATCTCGGCGGTGCCGCCGTTCGTGACGCAACCGGACGGCGGCAGCCCGTACGCGTTCACGTCGCTGCTCACGGTGGGCGAGCGCGTCCCGGCCCCGGGCGGCTCGGAGTACCAGATGGTCGGGATCCCCGACGGGCTCGGCGTCCACGCCAACCCGGACGGCACCGTGACCGTGTACATGAACCACGAGCTCGGCTACGACACCGTCTCCGAGCCGTACGTGGGCGGACCCCGCCAGCGCGGGGCGTTCGTCTCGCGCTACACCCTCGCGTGGGACGAGGCGGCCGGTGACTGGCGGGTCGTCGCCGGCGAGCGCGCCTACACCCGCGTGTACCAGGACAACAAGCTCATCGGCGGGCCCGCGCTCGAGACGAACGGGGTCCGCGCGTTCGCGCGGTTCTGCTCGGCCACCCTCGCCGGAGAGGACGAGGGCTTCGACCGCACCATCTTCTTCACGAACGAGGAGGAGGACGAGGACGCGCGGACCTTCGACGGCAAGGGCGGCCAGAGCGTCGCGATCCTCCAGAGCGACCGCGGCGTGTGGCAGGCACACGCGCTCTCCCGCCTCGGCCACTTCTCGAAGGAGAACACGGTTCCCCAGCCCCGCTACGACGGGTGGACGGTGATCCTCCCGCTCGAGGACGGCCCATCGACGCCCGACTCCCAGCTCTACATGTACGTGGGGCGCAAGGACCCGAGCCCCGACGCGAGCGTCCTCGACCGGAACGGCCTCCTCGGCGGGCACCTCTACGTGTTCGTCGCCGACGGCTACACCGGCGAGGCGGACGCGACCGGGGCCGGGACCGAGATCCCGGGGCGTTGGGTGAAGATCCCCACCGCGAAGAAGCTGAACACCGAGCAGCTCGAGGCGGCGTCCGACGCCGTGGGGGCCTTCGGCTTCGTCCGGATCGAGGACGGCGCCTTCTCCCGGACCGACCCGAACACCTTCTACTTCGTCACGACCGGCTCGGGCGCCAGGCGCGACGACGGCACCTACGTCAACGAGCTCGGGCGTCTGTACCGGCTGGAGCTCGACCCGAGCGATCCCCGCGGACCCGCGACCCTCACGATCGTCTACGACGCGGCGGAGACGGTGCTCGCGGGCGAGGACATCGCGATCAGCCCCGACAACCTCGACGTCAGCGCCGACCTGCTGATGATCCAGGAGGACGGCACCTCCGAGAGCCGCAGGCGGATGACCGCCTTCGGTCGGGACGGCCGGATCTGGGCCTTCCCGCTTCGGGCCGACGGGTCCGTCGACGTCGCGGGCCGCTTCCCCGTCGCCGAGCTCGACCCCACGACCTCGCGGTGGCTCCGGCCGGACGGGACCCAGGCGCAGCCCGGGCCCGGCGTCTGGGAGACGAGCGGGATCGTGGACGCCTCCGGCATCCTCGGCGCCGGCGCCTGGCTCTTCGACGTCCAGGCGCACCGGCCGAGCGGCGCGAGCCCGTGGCCCCCCGCCACGGTCATCGCCCCGAACACCGTCGAGGACGGCCAGCTCGTGCTCATGCGGCCGGCCTCGACCTGAGCGCGGGCCCGGGGCGAGCCCCGGGGAGCAGCCGCGCCACCAACCAAGGAGCAAGGCCCGCCCACGGGCGGGCCTTCGCTCATGGGGCGCCCATGCCTCAGGGGCGGAGCGCCGCGCGGACGAAGGCGAGGGTCTCCCGCTCCCTCCGACGCAACGCCGCTCGTGATCGTTCCTCGCCCACCATCGCGCGGAGCACGCTCGCCTCGGTGAGGGAGCCGACGACCGCGGTGTAGAGCTGGAACAGGAGGAAGGTGGGGTCCTGCTTGCGGATCTCGCCGGCGTCCATCCCCTCCTGCAGGAAGGCGACGGCGCGGCGCTGCAGCGCGTCGAGGTTCCCGGTCAGACGCTCGAAGGCCTCGGGACCGAGGCGGCCTGCCTCGCGGACGAACATCGGGAACTCCGGCCAGTCCTCGGCCAGACGGAAGATCGCCCGGATCACGGCCTCCGCCCGGTCCCAGTAGGCCTCCTTGCCCTCGAGGGCGGCCGTCACCTCCTGCATCACCCGCTCGCCGGCCGCCTCCAGGCAGGCGCGGAGCAGCGCCTCCTTCGTGGGGAAGTAGTACAGGAGCGTCTGCTTGCGGATCCCGCACGCCGAGGCGATGCGGTCCAGGCTCGCCCCGTGGTAGCCCTCGCGTCCGAAGGCCCGGATCGCCTCCTCGATCAGGGCGTGGCGCCGTCGCCCGCCGCCGCGGCCCACCGGATCCTCACCGCCACGCGGGGGGCTTGCCGCGCCGCCGCACCGGCCGCGAGCCCTCCCACATCCGCAGCCACCGCGGCCCCGCGGGGCCCGAGAGCCTCGGCGTCTCGCCCCGCGCGGCCCGGCGACGGGCCTCCCACCAGGTGGTGCGATCCTCGTCGAAGAGCTCCGCGATCGCCTGCTGCATCCGCAGCGAGAGCTCCTGGTGGGTCTCGCCCTCCCGCGGGAACAGGGGCTCGCCGTAGCGGACCCGGATCGGCGGCCGGCCCGGTTTCGGCCAGGCGCGACCGCGCGGCATCGCCTGGTAGGCGCCGACGATCGCGATCGGCACGATCGGCATGCGCATCTCGATCGCCAGGCGCGCCGTCCCATGGCGGAAGCGCTGCACCCACCCGTCCGGCGAGCGCGTCCCCTCGGGGAAGACGATGATGCTCCAGCCCTCACGGATCAGCTCCTTGGCCTTGCGGGTGGCGCGCTCGCCCCCGCCGCGCTCGATCGGGAAGCCGCCGTAGACGAGCGCGGTGAAGCCCGAGCGCCACCACACGTCGAAGAAGTAGTCCTTCGCCGCCGCCGTGGCGGTCCGGTCCCGCCACCGCTGCGGCAGCGTCGTGAGGATGAGGGTCGCGTCGAGGTGGCTCGAGTGGTTGCTGATGAACATCACGGGCCCCCGGAGGCCGTCCAGGTGCTCCAGCCCGTACACCTCCGGAGCGGTCTCGTTCCACACGATCGGCCGCATGACCCCGAGCAGGATCGCGGTCCGCGCCGCCCGCCCGAGCGGCGTGCGCGCCCAGTCGGTGGGGAACTCGAAGCGCGGCGGGGGCGGCGTCGTGCCCACCGCCGAGCCGGGCACCACCGGCCGCCGGCCCCAGTTCCAGGCCCTGGCGACCTCACGCACCTCGTCGAGGAACCGTCGGCCGTCCATCAGGACACGTCCGCGATGAGGTAGGGGGGCATGTGGAAGTAGGTGATGGACGGGCTGCGCCCCACGGTCTCGCCCGCCATCTCCAGGGCGTCCTTGAAGGTCGTGGCCGCTCGGTACCCCATCCGCTCGCACGCGCGGCGGTTCCCGCCGACGACGATGACGTCGCCCAGGTAGTCGAGGGCGTGGGCGCCCCAGTACCACATGTAGAAGGGATGCACGCCGTGGTAGGCGTAGCTCGTCCGGTACAGGTGGATGTACCAGGGGTCCGTCGCGTACCGCTCCTCGAACTTCGACTCGATCGTGGCGGGGTCGGTGGTCTCGGCCAGGACCTCCTCGAAGAAGTCGATGTAGCTCGGGTGGTGGACCTGGTGGAACTCCCAGGGCACGGGGTGGAACATGATCACCACCCCGCCCGGCCGCACGAGGGGCTTGTTCCGGTACATGTTGAACAGGTACCCGAGCCCCAGGCAGTGCACGAGGATCGGGTTCATGATCGAGTTCACGTTGTAGGGGCCGAGGTAGGGGATCCCGAACACGAGGACGTCGCTCTGCCCCTCGACGTGGACGAGCTGCTGCTCGTGGAGCTTGGCCAGGGTGCGCTCGTGCACCGGGTCGGTCGCCCCCGCGTTGATCCCCGTCACCCCCACGGGCGAGCGCATCCGCATCCACACCTGGTGGCGGGCGGCGGGCGGCGTGAGGTCGTTCAGCTTCTTCGCCGCGAGGTAGGTGGCCTGCTCCTTCGCCGACCACTCCCACTCGCGCTTGTTCATGAAGCCGAAGGGCTCGGGGAAGGTCTCGTTGTTCAGCGTCGTCTCGATGGTGAAGATCCGGATCCCGGCGTCCTCGAGCACCTTGCCCATCCGCCGGCACGAGTCGTGGATCGCGGATCGGCCCTCGCGGGGGTCCATGTACGAGCGCGAGTGCAGCATCGTGTGGACGTTGTGGTGGTGCCGCACGCTGCGGTAGCTCGCGAGCCCCACCGGCACCGACTTGTGGCCCCCGTCCATCGGGACGAGGTTGATGTTCACGTACACGATCAGGTCCGAGGTGGCGGCCCGCTTGTTGATCTCCACCTCCTCGCCCTTCTCGGTGGTCCCCACGAACAGCAGGTTGTCGCGATCCTCCGCGTCGTGGTTCCGGAGGTCCTGGGGGTAGAAGGAGCGGAAGACGCGCTCGCCGACGGCGTGCTTGATCTCGGAGGCGGTCATGCGCCGGTGGAGCGAGTTGGCCATGTACAGCTTCAGGTCCTCGACCCCCCGGCGCGCCGCGAGCTCGATCACCTCCTCCAGGACGAGCTGCCGGATGTCCGGGGCCTGCATCGGCGGCAGCGGCAGCGAGATGTCGTCGATCGCGATCGTGAGGCGCATCCCCGGCTTCAGCAGCTCGGCCAGGGGCTCGGACCCGTGGGGGTTGGCCAGGGCGTGCCGGATCGCCCCCCGCACGTCGCGGATCCTCGGCAGCGGGTCCGGCGGGTAGATCACCCGCGTCCCGAGGGGGAACCGCTCGAGGCGGAACCCCTCGCCCTCGTGGACGAGGAGCGGCGGCGTCCGCTCGTCCACCTCCAGCACGAACCCAGGTCTCACCATCGTCCCCTCCTCAGCTGCCCTCGGCCCTCGGGTCGAAGGCCACCTTCAGCGTCCCCAGCCTCCCCGCCGCGAGCGCGTGGTCGAGCGCCTCCCGCCAGCGCTCGAGCGGGTACGTGGCGCCGACGACCGCATCGAGCGGCTCCTCCATCGCGAGCTCCATCGCGAGATCGAAGGCGTGCCGGCGCTCGCCTCCCGGCAGCGTCTCGACCCCGCCCGTGTAGGCGCCGACGAGCTCGAGCTCGCGGAACCACAGCGGCGTGAGGTCCGGGCCCTGGACCGGGATCCCCGCGAGCACCACCCGACCCCCGGCGCGGGTCGCCCGGAGGGCGAGCTCGAGGGAGGCGCGCGATCCCACGCAGTCGATCGCGACGTCGGCCCCGCCGAGCAGGAAGGGTGGCCCGATCTCGGGCTTCAGCTTCAGGGCCCGGGTCGCCCGCCGGACGGCGTTCAGCGCCTCCCCCGGCGGCACGACCGCGCTCGCCCCGAAGGTCTCGGCGAACCGGCGCTGACGCTCGTGCTTGGCCACGGCGATGACGCGCCCCGCGCCGGTCAGCCGGCGCAGGGCGAGGAGCGTGAGCACCCCGATCGTCCCGGCGCCGATCACGAGCACGTCGGCGTCGGGCTCGATCCCAGCGCGCAGCGCGGCGTGGACCGCGCAGGCCAGGGGCTCCACGAGCACGGCCCGCCGGTCCGACAGGCCGTCGGGCACCGGGTGGAGCTGGGAGCGGTGCGCCACGAACATGCGGCTCCAGCCGCCCCCCGTGTCCCGGCAGTAGCCGGTCTGCAGGCCGGGGGCCACGTGGCCCGCGGTGACCCGGTCGCAGCGCCCCGTGAGCCCGGACGCGCAGTTCGGGCAGGGCTCGAGCCCCCGCGCGGCGCACCGCAGCACCGGCTCGAGCACGACCCGGGTGCCCGCCGCGAGGTCCTCCACGTCCTCCAGGAGCTCCCCCACGACCTCGTGGCCCGGGGTGAAGGGCATCGAGACGAGGGGCGAGAAGTAGAAGCTGGAGCGGCCCGAGATCGTGGCGAGGTCCGACCCGCAGATCCCCGCGAGGATGGGGCGCACCCGCCCCCAGCCGGGCCCGAGCGGCTCGGGGTCCTTCGTGTTCACGAGCCGGAGCGTGGCCAGGGGTCCCGTCACCAGGCCCGGGGCGCGCTCGGCGAGGGCCCGCGCCGCCAGGTACCGGGGCACGGAGCGGAACAGCTCGAGCGCCTGCGTCGTCATCGCCGCACCGGCCTCGGGAAGCGCACGCGCGGCATGCCCCCGGACATGCCCCAGTCCTCGATCGGCCACCGCCGACGCCGGGCCACCCGCAGCAGCGCCGCGTCCGGCGAGACGGCCACCGGGTTGCCGACGGCCCGCAGCAGCGCGAGGTCCGAGTGGCTGTCGGCGTACGCGTAGGACGCCCTCAGGTCCGCCCCCTCGCGCTCCGCGTACCGGCGGAGCCAGGCGCCGCGGGCCTCGCCGACGAGGGGCGGCTCGGCCAGGTAGCCGGTGTAGACGCCGTCGCGCACCTCGAGCTTGGCCGCGACGACCTCGTCGAACAGGGGCGCGAGGGGCCGCACGAAGGGCTCCGCCGCGGCGGTGATGAGGATCGTCCGGTGCCCGGCCTGCCGGTGCTCGCGGACCCGTCGGACGGCGGCCGCCGAGACCTTCTGGAGCATGAACTCGCTCACGACCTCGTCCACGAGGCGCTCGACCCCCTCGACCGTCGCGCCCTCGTAGCGACGGAAGAACGTCCGGAGGAACGCGCCGCGGTCCCGCCGATCCAGGAGCAGGTACGACGGGATCCGCGCGAACACGTCGATGAGCTCCTGCGGCCACCGGTCCCAGGGCAGGTCGGCGAGGCGCGCCCACACGTAGGACTCCACGACGTTGGAGGGCAGGATCGTCCCCTCCATGTCGAACAGGGCGAGGACGAGCTGCTCCCGCTCGCGGATCCGCACCCGCGGCTCGGTCCGCGCGGCCGAGAGCGCTCGCACGCCGGCGGTGATCGCGGGGCAGTGCACCTCCACGAGGTAGTGGCGCCAGTCGATGTCGGCGGCGTCGAAGGGGAACCGCTCCCGGTCGGCCGCGGTGAGCGAGCGCCACAGCTCGTGGGTCCGGTCGTCGGTGTAGATGACCTCGGCTTCGGTGTACACGCCGTACAGGTCCGCGTACCGCCGGACGAACTCCACGCGTCCGCGGTCGTGGTCCACCCGCCGCACGAGGTCGCGCATGCGCTTGGACTTCGGCAGGTGGCTCACCACCCGGTCGGCCACCTCGACCAGCAGCTCCGCCCGGCGCAGGCGCCGCTCCACCTTGCTCGAGCCAGGGAAGACCCACTCGGGGACCTTCACCTCGCCCCGACCCTGGACCGGGAGCGGATGCTCCTGGAAGTACCCGCGCACGTACCGGTACAGATCCTTGAACTGCAACGGGTTCCGCGCGCCGGAGCTGACGTGGTAGTAGGCGGGCCGGCCGGGCTCGGGCACCGTGGCCGCGATCGCGAGCATCGCGTTCACCACGTGGTCGGCCGGGATGAGGTCCACGATGCCCTCGGGGATCCCCGGGAACTCGGGGATCGCGCCGCGCCCGTAGGCGAGGATGATGGGGTCGGCCATCTTGAAGCCCTCGATCCACCCCGGGTAAGGGTGACGGAGCGCCGACTCGATGATCGAGGGCCGCACGATCGAGAGCGGCAGCCCGTGCTCGGCGGCGAGCTCCTCGGCCGCGCGCTCCCCCATCGCCTTCGTGAAGGTGTAGTTGTCCGGCCAGCCGAGGGTCTGCGCCCGGGCCCTGCCGTACTGCACGAGCCGCTTCGTGACCCACGCCTTGCGACGCTCCTCGGCGTCCTCGGCCACGGTCTGGGGCCCGGCGCGGCCGTGCTCACGGCGGGCGCGATCGAGGAACCGGTCGAGCATCTCCGGCTTGCGGCTCGCGGCCTCGACGTCGCGACGCGCCTGGAGCGCGAGCTCGGCCTCCGTGCGCCAGTCCACCCGATGGTCCAGGGTGGCCTCCGGGATCACGCCGCGGCGGTTGCCCGCCACGTAGGCGGTGGAGACGTGGACGAGGTGCGGCCGCGATCCGCTCGCGATGACCGCCTCGTACAGACGCACGGCCCCGAGCAGGTTCGTCTGGAACCCCTCGTCGATCGGGGGGTCGAAGGAGACGGTGGCGGCGCAGTGGAGGACCACATCGAGGTCCCCGGGCAGCGCGAGGGGCTCCTCCCGCGAGAAGTCGCCCTCGACCACCTCGACCCGCTCGTCCACCATCCTGAGCAGGCCGTCGTGGCCGAGGCGCTCGCGCAAGGCGTTGAAGGTGGGGCGCCCGAGGATCGCGTCCACCCGGTCCCGCCCGCTCGAGCCGAGCTGCGGCCGCACGAGGAGCACGAGCCGGGTCTCGGGGAAGTCGGCGAGGAGCCGCTCGACGACGGCCTGCCCGAGGAACCCGGTGAACCCGGTCACGAGCACCCGCTTGCCGGCGAGGGCCCGCACGATCGAGGTCCGCCGCCGGCGCGTGCTCGTCTCTACCATGCGGTAGATGATGCCTCTCTACCGGTCGGTAGACAAGTTCCCGCCGGACGCAACGACGGCGCCCCGGCGCGCTCCGTAGGCTTGGGGCGGATGAGCGGGGCCGCCTCCACGACCAACCCCCCGCCCGCGAGATGGCGAGAGGTCTTCGCGGGCGCCCGGGGGCGCCTCACCGCGGGGCTCCTGCTCCTCGAGGCCCTCGTCGCGACGCAGATCCTCGTCGTCGCCACGGTCATGCCGGCCGTGCGGGAGGAGCTCGGCGGCCTCGCGCTGTACGGGTGGACCTTCAGCGCTGCGGGCCTCGGGCAGTTCGCGGCGATCCCCATCGCCGGACACGCCGTGGACCGCTTCGGCCCCCGGCGGCTGCTCGCCGCCACGCTCCTCGTCTACTCCGCGGGGCTCCTGCTCGCCGCCCTCGCGCCGAGCATGATCGTCCTCGTGACCGCCCGTCTCATCCAGGGCGTCGGCGGCGGGGCGGTCTACGCGGTGTCCCTGTCCACGGTGGCGAAGAGCTACCCCGAGGCCCTCCGGGCGCGGGTCCTCGCGCTGCTCGCGGCGATGTGGATCCTCCCGGGCCTGCTCGGGCCGCCGCTCGGTGCGATCCTCGTCTCGACCGTGGGGTGGCGGTGGGCCTTCGTCTCCCCGCTGCCCCTGCTCGTGGTCGCCGCCGCGCTCACGTTCCCAGCCCTCGACGGCTCAGCGGGAGCCCGTGACAAGGAGATCCCGATGGGCCCGCCCCTCGTGCTCGCCCTGGGCGCCGGCGCGCTCCTCGCCGGCCTGACCATCCGCCCGTCGCCCTGGAGCCTGGCCCTGGTGGCCGGGGGGCTCGCCGTCGGCCTCCCGGCCCTCGCGCGCATCGTGCCGGCGGGGACCTTCACCGCCCGCCCGGGCCTGCCCGCCGCGGCGGCCGCGGCTTTCCTCCTGTCGGCCTCGTTCGTGGCGGCGGACTCCTTCGCCACCCTCATGCTGCGCGCGGTCAACCACCGGTCCCTCGGGGAGGCGGGGCTGGTCCTCACGGCGATGACCGTCGCGTGGTCGGTGGGCAGCTGGTGGCAGTCGCGCGTGGTCGCCCGGTGGAGCATCTCGGGGCTCGTGCTCCTCGGCACCGCGATGCTCGCCGTCGGGCTCGTGGCGGCGGCGACCGCCCTGGTCCACCTGCCGCTCGTCATCTCCTACGTGGGGTGGACGGTGGCGGGGATCGGGATGGGCGTCGCCTTCCCCACGATCCCGCTGTCGGTCATGAACGTCGCCGCCGCGGGCGAGGAGGCCACGGAGCTGTCGGCCACCCTGCTCATGGACACCCTCGGCTGGGCCATGGGGGCGGGCGTCGGCGGAGCGATCGTCGCCTTCGCCGAGACCGTCGGCGCCGAGCTGCGCGTGGGGATCGGCGGCGCCTTCGGCTTCGGGCTCCTCGCCGCCCTCGTGCTCCTCGCGATCGCCCGTCGTCTGCCGGAGCCCACCGGGGCCCGGGTAGACTCGGCGGCCTGATGGAGATCTCCGAGCTGCAGGCCAGCCTGCGCCGCACCTACTACCGGCGGGACGCCAAGCGCGGACGGGACGCCACGTTCCGCTGGCTCGCCGAGGAGGTCGGCGAGCTCGCCAAGGCCCTCCGCGCGGGCGACCGCGCGGAGCTCGAGCACGAGATCGGCGACGTGCTCGCCTGGCTCACCTCCCTCGCGAACCTCGTCGGGGTGGACCTGGGGTCGGCCGCCGCGCGGTACGCGAAGGGGTGCCCGAGGTGCGGCGCATCTCCGTGCACCTGCCCCTTCGTCCGCTGAGCCGATGACGAGCGAGTTCCACATCCGCCCCGCCAGGATCGAGGACTGGCCCGAGGTGGCCGGGCTCCTCGTCGAGCTCGGCCGCGACGTCTCCCCCTCGGCGGTCCACAACCCCGCCTACCGGATCCGCTTCGGCGGCCACCTCGCCCTGCGCGAGACCCGCACGCTCGTCGCCGAGGCCGGCGGTCGCGTCGTCGGGTTCCTCGACATGGAGTTCCGCCAGCGACTCGGTCACCCGCGCCCCCAGGCGTGGGTGAACGACCTCGTCGTCACCGCCTCGATGCGGGGGCGGGGGATCGGCTCCGCGCTCCTCGCCGAGGCCGAGGCCCTGGCACGCAAGCGCGGCTGCTTCCGGATGTCCCTGGAGACCGCCAACTGGCGGACCGACACCCACCGCTTCTACGAGCGGCAGGGGTGGGTGGACAACGGCAAGTGGTTCGTGAAGCTCCTGGATCCGAGCTGGGGCAAGGCCGGCTACAACGAGTAGCCCTCGGCCTCGATGTCGGCGACGATCCGCGCGAACCGCTCGATCGGCTCCAGCTCGTCCAGCGCCTCGACGACCCGCCCGAGATCCAGGGCGACGTACTCACGTACGAGCACGTTCCGGAACCCGGGGAGGCGCTCCAGGCTCCGCACCAGCGCCGCCGGGAACCGCTCATCCCTCGCGAGGTTGCGGACGGCGTGCGTGTAGTCCTCGAACCGGTCACCCCGACGGGCCGAGAGCTCACCGGCGATGTCGATGACGCTCTGGCAGACGGCGAGGAGCGAGAAGAGGACGTCGTTGTGGAGGGAGAGATCGCGCTCCAGCGCCTCAGGCCCCTGGATCCGCGGCCGGAGCTCGCGCAGGTGGTCGAGTTGCCGCCGGAGCTGGCGAGCCGTTCCAC
>FWPV01006451.1_pt1 | contig 22380 bp, 19 predicted proteins | sample 2228371 | NCBI WGS metagenome assembly FWPV01 (sample SAMEA103939776, study PRJEB20133) | metagenome | reverse complement strand
AGAGGTCGGGGGCCGCCGACCCGGCGTGACCTGCGAACAGCGCGTCCGGGCACACCGCCTCGATCCTGTCGCGCAACAGCCGCGACAGCCCCGCGCGCCACGCCTCGGCCGTCGCGCGCTCGGTCGTCACAAGGCCGATGCGCGCGGCCGTCTCGAACGCAGCCGGCGCCTCCGCCAGCCCCAGGCCCGCGGGGTCGCCGTCGCCGAGGTCGAGGTCCGCCTCGTGATGCCGCGCCCTGAGCAGAGCGCGGATCCGGGCCAGCAGCAGTTCGGGGTCGTCCTGGAGCGAGGCCGCATCGTCCGCCCCGGCCTCCAGCGCGCCCAGCCGAACGGCGCGGTCGATGCCCGGGTCCAGCGCCAGAACCGGCAACGCACGCCCGGCCGCCGCGGCCTTCAGCGCGGCGATGCGTCCCGTCGCGTCCCGGTTCGCCGCACCGAGGCCCACCAGCACCAGGTCCGGCCCCGCCCGGCGGGCGGCGGCGACGATATCCTCGGCCCCCGCCGCAAAGACCGCCTCAAGATGCGCCGCGGCGATCCGACCGCGCAAGAGGATGCGGTTGCTCGCCAGATCCTCGGCGATGAGAACGCGACCGGCCACCCGTAATGCTCCTTCGTCGATGTCGGACCCCGCGTTCGGACTATGTTGATCTTGGTTAAGGAATCCTTTCCAGTGCCCGGCATCGCGACGAAATGGGCCCGGAGGTTAAGGATGCGGCAGGAATCGGCCGAGGTGCTTGCGCTCGAGGTCCTCGCTTGGCTCGCGGCCAATGACGATCTTCTGCCGGTGTTCCTCGGATCGACCGGCGCGGGCCTGCCCGACCTCAGGAACCGCGCGCAAGAGCCGGAATTCCTTGGCTCTGTCCTGGACTTCGTGCTGATGGACGACGCCTGGGTCCTGGCCGCGGCCGATGCGCTGGGCGTCCCGCCTGCCGACCTGCTGTCCGCCCGACACGCGCTTCCCGGCGGCGGGGCGGTGCACTGGACCTGAGCCTGTTACACAATCTTGCGTTGATCTGAATCGGCGCGGGCGCCATATTGGCCGCCGCTCAGGGAGGAGCCACCTCATGCCGACGATCCGCGGCGTCCTTTTCGACAAGGACGGCACCCTCTTCGACTTCAACGCGACATGGAGCGCCTGGGCAAGGACGTTCCTTGACGACCTGGCCGGCGGCGACCCCGCGCGCGCCGCCGAACTCGGCCGGGCGATCGGCTTCGACACGGGCCTCGCTCTCTTTTCGCCCGACAGCCCGGTCATCGCCGGCACGCCGGGCGAGATCGCCGAACACCTTCTGCCGCATCTGCCGGGGGCCAATCCCGCTTCCCTCGTCCTGCGCATGAACGTCGCCGCCGCCGCCGCGCCGATGGCACCCGCAGTGCCGCTGGGTCCGCTCCTGGGGCTTCTCAAGGGCGCGGGGCTGCGGATCGGCGTGGCCACCAACGACGCCGAGGAACCGGCGCGCGCGCATCTGGCCGCCGCGGGGGTCGAGGCGGCGTTCGATTTCGTCGCGGGCTTCGACTCGGGCTTCGGCTCCAAGCCCCAGCCCGGCATGCTCCACGCCTTCGCCGAACGCTTCGCGCTCGCCCCGGCCGAGGTGGTGATGGTAGGCGACAGCCGCCATGACCTGATCGCGGCGCGGGCGGCCGGGATGCGCCCCGTCGCGGTGCTGACCGGGCTTGCCACCGAAGCCGACCTCGCGCCCCTGGCCGAGGTCGTGTTGCCCGACATCGGCCACCTGCCCGGCTGGATCGGCACCCGCGCCCCGGCCGAAACGGCCGCCTGACCCGAAAGCGACAGCAAACGTCGCAAACCGAAAACCTGTCTCCCCCCGAACGCTGTCATCTGAAGCATGATAGCGATCAGGAGGCCCTGAGATGACCGACGCCACCCCGGTCCGCCGCCGCCGCGCCGGCGGCCGCGCCGCGCATGCCGAACGTGCCGGCCATGCGGCCATCGACCAGATGCCCTGGCGCCTTCCGGTCAACACCGACCGGCCGACCGAACCCCTGGACGGCGACGGGGTGCAGGCGATCCACAGGGGCGCCATGCGCATCCTGTCCGAGATCGGGATCGAAATGCTCAACCCCGCGGCCTGCGAAATCCTCCGCCAGGCCGGCTGCAAGGTCGATGGCACCAACGTCCGCATGGACGAGGACTTCGTGATGGAGATGGTCCGGAAGGCGCCCGCCTCCTTCACCATCACCCCCCGGAACCCGGACCGCGAGATCGTCCTCGGCGGCCGCCACATGGCCTTCGTGAACGTCTCGTCCCCGCCCAACGCCTGGGATCTCGAACGCGGCAAGCGGCCCGGCGACTTCGAGACGTTCAAGGAGTTCATCAAGCTCACGCAGTATTTCAACTGCATCCATGTCGCGGGCGGCTACCCGGTGGAACCAATCGACATCCACCCCTCGGTCCGCCATCTCGACTGCCTCTACGAAAAGCTCACGCTGACCGACAAGGTCGTGCATGCCTATTCGCTGGGCGCCGAGCGGGTCGAGGACGTGATGGAGATGACGCGCATCGCGGGCGGGCTGACGCACGACCAGTTCCGCGCCAGGGCGCACATGTACACCAACATCAACTCGGTCTCGCCCCTCAAGCACGACCACCCGATGCTCGACGGCGCGATGCGCTGCGCGAGGGCCGGGCAGGCGGTCATCGTGACGCCCTTCACCCTCGCCGGTGCGATGGCCCCCGTAACGATGTCCGGCGCCGTGGCGCTGTCGATCGCCGAGGGGCTGTCGGCCATCGCGCTCCTGCAATACATCAACCCCGGCTGCCCCGTGGGCCTGGGCACCTTCACCTCGAACGTGGACATGAAGACCGGCGCGCCCGCCTTCGGCACGCCCGAATACATGCGCGCGACGCAGATGACGGGCCAGCTGTCCCGGTTCTACGGGCTTCCCCTGCGGTCCTCGGGCGTCTGCGCGGCGAATGTCCCCGACGGACAGGCGATGTGGGAGACGTCGAATTCCCTCTGGGCGGCGGTCCAGTCGGGCACCAACCTCGTCTACCACGCGGCAGGCTGGCTCGAAGGCGGGCTGATCGCGTCGCCCGAGAAGTTCGTGATGGACTGCGAGCTCCTCCAGATGATCCAGCGCTATTTCGAGGAGGCGACCTGGGCCACCACCGAAGACGACATCGCGCTCGACGCGATCCGCGAGGTCGGCGCGGGCGGCCACTACTTCGGATGCCAGCACACGCAGGACCGCTACACCACCGCCTTCTACAGCCCCATTGCGTCGGACTGGCGCAACTTCGAGGCCTGGAACCTCGACGGCGCGGTCTGGACCGCCGAACGCGCGCACCGCATCTACAAGGCGATCCTGGCCGAGTTCGAGCCGCCCCCGATGGACGAGGGCATCCGCGAGGAGCTGACTGCCTTCGTCGCCCGCCGCAAGGCGGAAGGCGGGGCGCCCACTGACTTCTAGGCGCCCCTCTGGCGAAGCCCGCGGCGCCCGGCTAGGGTTCCCGCATGTCAAAGGGCGAGACCAGACCCGCGCGTGACCGCGACCTGACGCGCCGCATCCTGATGGGCGCGGTCGGCGCGCTGGCCGGGGCCGCGTTCTGGTATCTGGGCGACCGCGGGCAGACGCTGCTGCCCGACCCTCGCGCTTTTCTCGGGGTGTCGGCGCTGGCCGCGGCCTGGTTCGCTGCCGTCCTCGTTCTGGCGGGTCCCCTGGGCTTCGGCCGCGCCGTCCTGACGGCCTGCGTGACCGCGCCCGTTGCAGCCGGGCTGCTGGCGCTGTCGGCCTTCCGATACGACGCGGGCGACAGCCCGGTGACGCGGCCCGAGCACCTGTTCGCCTTCTCTCTCCTGACCTTCCTGCCGCTGCCCTACGCCATCGCACTCTCGCGGCCCGGCGCCGGCTGGCGGCACTACCCGACGCTGTTTTCCGAAAGCTGGGGCATCGTCCTCAGGCTGGCCGCCGCGAGCCTCTTCGCCGCGCTCGTCTGGCTGGTCGTCTTCCTGTCGGACGAACTGCTGCGCCTGGTCGAGATCGACGTGATCCGACGGCTGATCGAGGTCGAGTGGGTGCCCTTCACCTTCACCGGCCTCGTCTCCGGTGTTGCCATGGCGCTGGTCGACGAGATGGCGGCACTCGCCTCGCCGGTCGTCGTCCTGCGGTTTCTCAGGCTCATGGCGCCCGCCGCGCTGATCGTGGTCGGCGCCTTCGTGGCGGCGATCCCGGTGCGCGGGCTCGACACGCTGTTCGGCACGCTCTCGCCTGCCGGCACGCTTCTTGGCATGGCGGGTCTTCTGGTTCTCCTGGTCAGCTCGGTGGCCGATGCCGACGACGCCCGCGCCGCACGCTCGACCGTCGCGCGGCTGTCCGCGCGGGGGCTCGCGCTGGTGCTGCCAGTGCTGGCCGCGCTGGCGCTCTGGTCGATCTGGCTCAGGGTCGATGCTGCGGGCTTCAGCCCCGAACGGCTGGCGGGTGCGGTCGCAGGCGCCTTCATCCTGGCGTATGGGCTGGCCTACGCGGCCTCTGCCCTGGGCGGCGCCGGCTGGATGGCGCGCATCCGCCGGGCGAACGCCTGGCTCGCGCTCGCGGTGATCGGCGTCGCGGCGCTCTGGCTCAGCCCGGCGCTGGATGCCGAACGCCTGTCGGCCGAAAGCCAGCTTTCCCGCTTCGCGGAAGGGCGCACCGAGGCCGAACGGCTTGACCTCTGGACGCTGCGCCACGATTGGGGCCGCGCCGGACGCGACGCCGTCGCCGCGGTCGAGGAGATGGCGCCCGGCCGCCCGGACGAGGCCACACTGCGCGACCGTCTGGCGCTTTCCGCACAGGCCCCCGACCGCGCCGCGTTCGAGGATATGCCTCGCGACCCCACCATCCTCAACGCCCGCGCCGAGCTCAAGCGCCTGATGCCCGTCCAGCCGCCGCAGGCTGCGGCAGATTTCGACCGCTACCTCCTGCCGTGGTATGCGGGCAGCGTCGCGGGCTTCCTCGAAGGCTGCCGCGACCGCACGGGCAACGGGCGGCCCGGCTGCGTCCTGATCGTCGCGGACCTCATCCCCGACAATCCCGGTGACGAGGCGATCCTGTTCTACAAGTCCTTCGGCCTTCTGCGGGGCGAGGTCATCGTCCCCGAGCCCGTGTTCCGCCGCGCCGACGCGGCCGAGGTCTTTTCCCTGCCCCAGCCCGACTTCGCCGAGACCGACGCCCTGATCGAGGCGCTTCAGGACGGCGCGTTCGAAACCGGTCCCGCGCGGATCAACGCGATCACCATCGGGGGCCGGCAGTTCACCGTCCCCCACTGATGGCCATTCGGCAAATCTTAAGCCGTCTTCCCTAGGGTCGCCTGCGGTGATTGTGCGGGTGATGCGATGAATGGTCTGGTCTTTCGGGCCCTCCAACGCTTTGTCGAAGCGGGTTTCGGCCCCGAAACATGGCGGGAAGTAGCGGGATCGGCCGACGACCTCGACGCGCCCTGGTCGGTCGAAGGTCTGTCCGCGTCGGCGCTGATCGAAACCCTGTCGCGACGGACGGGCCGGTCGCCGGACGAGTTGTTCGAGGATCTCGGCACGTTCCTTGTCGCGCGGGACACCGCCACGCCGCTACGGCGGCTGCTGCGGTTCGGTGGCGAAACCTTCGTCGAATTCCTCTACTCCCTCGAAGACCTGCCCGAACGCGCGGCTCTGGCCCTGCCCGAGCTCCGTGTGCCCCAGATCGAAGTCCGCCAGTTCGCTGCGGGCGCCTTCTCGCTGACCGTCGGCGGTGCCCCCGGCGCCGCATCCGTCCTCTCCGGCGTGCTGCGCGCAATGGCGGACGAATATGGCGCGCTGGTCGTCGTGCGGATCGACGGAGCCGCAGGCAGGGGCGGGCGTCTGCTTGTCGAGGTGGCGGATGCGGACTTTTCGGCGGGCCGCGCCTTCCGATGGGCCTCCGCATGATGGCCGCCCCGATCTCGTCGCTCCGCCTGTCGCAACAGGCGCTCGACACGCTGATGCCGCTGCATGTCGTCGTCACGTCCACCGGCCACATCGCCGCCATCGGTCCGACCCTCCGTCGTATCGGGTCCGATGCCGTCGTGCCCGGGGCGCGTCTGCTCGAAACCTTCGAATTCCGCCGGCCCTTCGCTCCTGAAACGCTCGCCGACCTCGTCGCTGCCGCGGGTCGGCCGCTCTCGCTCAGGCTGCGGCGCGCGCCCCGCACGGTGTTCAAGGGCGCCATCGTTCCGGCGGACGGCGACGGCGCCCTTCTGATGAACCTGTCCTTCGGCATCGGCGCGGTCAGCGCCGTTGCGCAGCTGGGCCTGTCCGCGGCAGACTTTGCCGCCACCGACCTCACGGCCGAGCTTCTCTATGTCGTCGAAGCCAAGACCGCCGCATGGGAGGAATCGCGCCGCCTGAACGGCCGCCTGGCCGAAGCGCGCCGAACGGCGCGGGAACAGGCGCTGACCGATGCGCTGACCGGGCTGCGCAACCGCCGCGCCGCGGAAGAGACGCTCGACCGCCTGTGCCGGGCGGCTGCGCCGTTCGCGGTCCTGCACCTCGACCTCGACCGGTTCAAGCAGGTCAACGACACCCACGGGCACGAGGCGGGCGACGACCTGCTGCGTCACGTGGCGCATGTCCTGCGCGCCGAAACGCGCGAAGCGGACCTGGTGGCGCGGATGGGCGGGGACGAATTCCTCATCCTGATCGAGGGGATGTCGGACCGCCGCGGGCTCGCAGCGATCGCCCGCAGGATGATCGCCGGGATCGAGTCGCTGCCCGCGCCGGATGGCGGCCCGGGAACCACCTCGGCTTCCATCGGCCTCGTGGTTCGCGCCACGTCCGAGGGGCCGTGCGACCGCCGCACCCTGCTTCGCGCGGCCGATGAGGCGCTCTACGCCGCCAAGCGCGCGGGACGGGGCCGCGTCGCTTTCCACGCTTCCGACGAAGGCTAGGGCAACGCCGCGCGCTTTGCCGCATGGCTCGCCCTAGTTCCGGCCCGCCAGCCCATGTGCCCGAGCCCGCGCCAGGGCCGCCAGCCCGGCACGTCCGCGCGCCGCCGCGCGGTCGGCAAGACCAGTCCAGTAACCTGGCGCGGTCCGGCGTGCCGCCAGGTGCAGAGCCCGGATCGACCGCGGCTCGGGCGTTCCGTGCTGAACCAGCCCCGCCAATGACGGCCAGCCGCCGGCCTCGCTCATGAGCCGTGTCGCCGGATGCCCGCCGGCGACCAGCCCCACCGAAGCAAGACCGGCGAACAGGGCCTTCAGCCGCGCGGCATGCAGGCTGTCCCGCCGGCTCAGCGGATCGAACAGCATCACGCCCGACAGGTCGCCCGGCGCCTCGCCCAGATCGTCCAGTGCAGGGTCGAGCGCCGCCCGCTCGCGCCGCCACCGGTACTCGAACGGGACTGTCGCTTCGGTTGCCCCCGCCTGCGGCGACACCAGGACGACACGACGGGGTTTCAGCCACCGCGCCAGCCGGACCGCGCCGTAGCCGCCCATGCTGAAGCCGATCACCACGCTGCCGTCGAACCCGGCCATGAGCACCTCCAGCGCGCGCGTCAGCCCGGGCAGGTCGCGGTTCAGGTACCAGTCGCACCGCGCGCTCTGAATCCGCAGGGCAGGGCGCCCGGCGTCCCCCAGCACCGTGCTGCGCCTCGGCGCGACGAAGCTGCGCCGCTCCCGCTCGAAGAAGTCGAAGGACACCACGACCTCCCCGCCGGTCCCGGGCCAGAACGCCGCCCTGAGGTGTTCGCCGGCAAAGGCGAAGCGGGGCTCGCCCGGCTCTGGCTTCACCCCGTGGCCCCGTCGGCCAAGGCGCCCTCGGCCGCCACGGCATCGGCGATGGTCGGGAAGATGCGCACCCGCGGCGCGGCGACGCCGTGCGCGGCCAGCACCGCCCCCACCGATGGCGAAAGCCCCGTCAGCACGACCCGCACCCCCTGCCGTTCGGCCTTGCGCGTCAAGAGCTCGACTGCCCGCGCCCCCGTCGAATCGATGAACGGCACCGCCGCGAAATCGACGATGAAGGCGCGGTGACGGTCGGCGATCCGCTCCAGCACGCTGCCCACCGTCGCGGCCGAGGCGAAGAAGAACGCGCCCTTCACGCGGTAGACGATCAGGTCGGGGTTCGCGGCCAGCGCCAGGTCGCGCTCCTCGGTCGCGGGCTCGACCGCCACGGCCTCGCTCATCCGCCGGATGAACATCAGCGCCCCGAAGGCCACGCCCACGACGATCGCCTCGGTCAGGTCGCGGAAGACCGTCAGCAGGAACACCGCCGCCACCACCACCCCGTCCGCGCGCGACGCGCGCAGCAGCGTCACCATCGCCTCGCGCTCGATCATGCCCCAGGCGACGACCACCAGCACGCCGGCCAGCGCCGCCAGCGGGATGAACGCCACCAGCGGCCCGGCCGCCAGCAGAAAGACCAGAAGCGCCGCGGAATGCATCATCCCCGCGACCGGGGTGCGCGCGCCCGCGCGCACGTTCGTCGCCGTGCGGGCGATGGTTCCGGTGACCGGCATGCCCCCGAACAGCGCCGAAAACACATTCGCCACGCCCTGTCCCACCAGCTCCACGTTCGACCGGTGGCGCCGGCCCGTCATCCCGTCGGCCACCACCGCCGAAAGAAGCGACTCGATCGCGCCCAGCAGCGTGAAGGCCAACGCGAAGGGAAACGCCTCGGCAATCTCCGCAAGGCCCAGCTCAGGCACCGCCGGCATCGGCAGCCCCCGCGGCATCTCGCCGAAGCGCGACCCGATGGTTTCCACCCCCAGGCCAAGCGCCCAGACCGCCAAGGACGCCCCCACGACCGCGATCAGCATCCCCGGCCAGCCGGGCCTGAGCCGCCGCAGGATCAGGATCGTCGCCACCGTCGCCGCCGCCACCGCCAGCGCAGCGGGCGACGCTGTCTCCCGCGCCTCCCAGATCGCCCGCAGCTTGGGAAGCGTCGCCGCCGGCTCCGGCCCCGCCAGGCTCAGCCCCAGAAGCGGCACAAGCTGGCTCGCCAGGATGATGACGCCGATCCCGGCGGTGAAGCCGACCGTGACGGGGTAGGGGATGTACTTCACGTAGGTCCCCAGCCGCAGGGCCCCGATCAACGCAAGCATCGCTCCCGACATCGCGGTGGCGATCAGCATGCCGGGCACGCCGATGGTCGCCACGCAGCCCGCCACCAGAACGATGAAGGCCCCCGCCGGTCCCCCGATCTGGAACCTTGACCCGCCGAGGGCCGAGACGAGGAATCCACCCACTATGGCCGCGACCAGCCCTTGTTCGGGCGCGACACCCGAGGCGATGGCGATGGCAAGCGACAGGGGCAGGGCGACGACGGCGACCGTCAGCCCGGCCAGCGCGTCCGCGCGCAGGTCGGCCGCGCCATAGCCCTCCGCAAGCGTGGTCGCGAGCTTCGGCTGCAGCGGCTCGGGCGCGGGCTGGACGATCTCGGATGACATGCGCGCGAGACCTCCCCTCCGCCCCTCCGCGCGCCGAAGAAAACCGCGCCGCCAAGCGACTGTCAATGCGCGCCGGGGCTTTACGCGCCGCGCCGCGCTCCTATCCTGAGAGGATGGCCGAACCGATCTCGCCCATCCGCCCGACCGACGACGAGGCGCGCGCCCTGGCCCGCCGCCTCCTGGGTCAGGCGCGGCACGGCGCGCTGGCGTTCCGCGACCCGGACACCGGCCGCCCCTCGGGCAGCCGCGTGGCGGTTGCGACCACCGGGGACGGGGCGCCGTTCACGCTGATCTCCGACCTCTCCGCCCACACCCGCGCCCTGCGCGCCGACCCGGCCTGCGCCCTTCTTGTGGGCGAGCCGGGTGACCGCGGCGACCCGCTGACGCATCCCCGCCTGACCGTCCATGCAACTGCCCGCTTCATCGACCGGCAGGGCCCCGACCACGCCGCCCTGCGCGAACGCTACCTCGGCCTTCACCCGAAGGCGCAGCTCTACATCGACTTCGCCGACTTCGGTTTCGTCCGCCTCGTCCCCTCTGGCGGCAGCCTCAACGGCGGCTTCGGCAAGGCCTACGAGCTGACCGCCGCAGACCTGACCGGCTGACCGGCATCCCGCGCCCCTGCGGGATGCCGGTCCCCCTCGGCAGGCGTCAGAGCGGCACGTCCATCCGCGCCAGCACCCGCACCCGCCCGCGCGCCGCGGTCGCCCAGTTCAGCCGCACCTGCGTGCCGTTCGCGCCCTGCTGGAGGTCCACGCTCGGCATCTCGGTCACCCGCTGGTTCGACGCGGTGGTGATCGCGCCCTCGGGCACCACGCCCTCGACCGTCATCGCCCGCCCGCCGAAGGGCAGCCAGGGCCCGAACTCGCAGGTCCACGCGGTCTGCGCGGTATTCAGCGTGAAAGCCTGCGAAATCGGGTTCGCCACGCGCTGGTCAACGTTGTTGAAGGCGTTCCCCGCGAAGGTCACGTTTCGCGCCTTCGTCATGTCCAGCGTGGCAAAGGTCGTGTCCACGCCCTCCACCCGGTCGACCCGGCCGGTGATCATCTGGAACGTGTTGCCCACCACGCTCAGCCCGTCGATGAAATGGCCCGGCCCATAGGGCTTGATAACGATCCAGCGGAACCACGGCGCCACGTCGATCGCCAGGAAGATGTTGCCGCTGATCGTCGCGCCGCCGAACGAGAACTCGTTGTTCCACTCGGGCGAGGACTGGTGCTCGTTCGTCAGCTCGACGAAGCAGTTGTCGATGTAGTTGCCGCTGATCGTCGCCCGGCTGTTGGGCGAGGTCAGCACGATCCCCGCCTTCCGCACCCCGTCAGGCTGGTCGTCGCCGCTGAAGAAGTGGTTGTTGGCGATGACATGCGCCGACCCGGCCAGCACGCCGAAATGCGCAAAGCGCATCGCGCGGCAGTTCCTCACCTTCGCGTCGTTCCTGTTGATGTTGAACCCCACGGTCGTGCGGTCCTGCGCCCGAAGCCCCTGTTCGTTCGACACGAACTGGCAGCCGTCGATCTGCATTCCCTGACACGCCGTCCCGTGCGAGGTGATGCCCCGGTCCTTCGGGCGCACGAAGTCGCAGTCCACGAACCGGAAGGCCAGCCCGTCCGGCGGCAGCAGCACGCCCGAGGCCAGCCCGTTGCACTGCAACTCGACCTCCTGCAACGTGAAGCGGTCGATATAGGCGAAGTTCGAGAAATCCAGCAGGTACTTGAACCGCCGGAAGGTGTAGACCTGCGTGCCCACCGCATCCGGCAGCGGCTGCGACAGCGTCACCGTGCCCGCCGCCACGTTCTTCTCGCGCACATAGACCTCGCGGCCCACGCCGTTGCCCGTGACCAGCGACCCCACGGGGATGTTCGCCACGTTCGCGACGCCCGTCAGTTGAAGGTCGTTCGACAGCGCATAGGTCCCGGTCGATGTCACCTCGTCCGTGTCCCAGTCGGGCCCCGCGACCGCGAAGAGCTGGCCGTTGCGGATCACCCGGCGCACCGCGAAATCAGTGCGGTTGTTCACCGCCGCCTGCACGTCGATCGGCCCCGGCACCGCGACCGACCGGCCGCACATGTCGAGCGAATCGTGGTCCGAGAAGTTGAACAGCGCCTGCACCGCCTTGCGGAAGCCCTGCAACTCGTCGCCGCCGAAGGCGTCGATGTAGGACAGCAGGTTGAAGTTCTGCATCAGCACCAGCCGCGCGCTGTCGGGCATGACCAGCCGGCCCTCGAACCGGATCGGGCTGTCTATGGTCAGCGTCGATCCGATCAGGTAGTCGCCCGCCGGCACGAAGACCTCGCGCCCCTGCGCCGCGGCGTCCGCCGCGTCGAAGGCCGCGCGGTCATCCGTCACGCCGTCGCCCACCGCGCCGAAGTCGCGCACGTCGACCCAGCCCATCATGTCCCGCAGGAAGGCCGAGGTGATGTCCTCGATCTCGATGTCGTCGATCCGCACGACCCCGCCGTTCGGCCCCGTCAGGTCCAGCCCGAAATGGCCATAGACCGCCGACCGCCCCCACGGCATGTCGACCCCGCCGCGCGTGCCGGTGCCCACGATGGCGCTGACCGTCACCACCTCGCCATAGGCGCTCAGCTGCACGGTCGGCCCGGTCGTCACCACGTCCGCCAGCGCCGCGCCGCCGCCCGCGCCCGCCCAGGCCGCGATCCGCACGCCCGGCAGGTTCCCCGCGATGGCCTTCACCCGCGCCGTGATCCGCAGGTAGCAGCCGGGGAGGATCGGCGTCTCGCCCATGTGGCGCAGCTTCTGCGTGGTCTGGGTCTTCACCAGCTCCAGGCAGCCGCCGAAGTCCTGGTCCGCCGGGACGAAGGCCGCGTTCGTTGCGCCGACATAGGTCGCCGACCCCGGCGTGCCGTCGCCGCTCGACCACACGGCCAGCCCGTTCGAGAAGGGGGGCGGCATCAGCACCAACCCGTCGGTAATCGCCTTGTTCATCCTGGACCCTTTCAGCATCGCGCGAACGACGCACCGCACGGGCGCATGCGGCCCCTGCGCCGCAGCCCCGCTCGATTGTCGATTGCCCGTGGGAAAATGCCGGGCGCCCTGCGTCCCGGTCTGCCGAAAAGCTCTAATGCGAAGGTGTTAACCGACCGCTAACCGATCAGACGCCGACATCGGGCGCGCGCAACAGCTGCACCCCGTTGATCTTCCAGCCGCCGTCGGTCTGGATCATCTGGTAGTCCAGCGCATGCACCCGGCCCTGCGCATCCTCGACAACCACCCGCTGCCACAGCCGCCCGCCGATCTCGCGCAGCTCGCCGAAGGTCACCTCGCTCGGCCGCCAGACCATCGGGTAACCCTCGCGCACCATCGCGCCGAAATTGTCCGGCGTCTCGAAGATCCCCCGGATCGAGGGCGACGCATAGCTGAAGGCCGAGGCAAAGTCGTCCATCAGGAAGGCGTCGATCTGGCTCTGGATCACGCCGCGGATCGCATCGCTCGAACCGTCCTGCGCCCGGACGGGAAGCGCCAGCAGCACGGTCAGGAGAATCGCTTGAAGCACTCGGATCATCTTGCTGTTACCTTGCGCGGCGACGGTTTCGCCCGTTACCTAGAACGGCCCGTGCCCACGGCAACCGGGCCATCCTTCTTCGCATGGGATCCATGGCCTACCAGTTCACGCTCAAGGACAAGTCGATCGAAGCGGGCCTTCGCCGCATCGCGGTCGAGGAAATCGACGGCGCCCTGGCCGCGCTGGAGAAATCCGCCCAACCCCTACCGCCCCGCGTCCACGAGGCCCGCAAGGCGGTCAAGAAGCTCCGCGGCCTCATCCGCCTCGTGCGGCCCGGCTTCCCCGCCTACGAGGCCGAAAACGCGGCCCTGCGCGCGGCCGGCCGCACCCTCCGGCAGCTGCGCGACGCGCATGCCGCTGCCGAGACGCTCGACCGTCTCGCCGCCGCGGCGGAGGTTCAGGCCGCCGCCCCCGACCGCCCGCCCGCGCCGGATAGTGCCCAGGAGCGCGAGGCGATCGCGGCTTTCCGTTCGGCCCTGGGCGACCTGCGCGAACGCGTGCCGGGCTGGCGGATCCGCGGCGACGCGCTGGACGCGCTCGAAGCCGGGCTGGAGGACACCTTCGCCAAGGCCGCCAAGACGATGCGCAAGGCGCTGAAGAAGCCTGCCGACGACGCGATCCACGACTGGCGCAAGCGCGCCAAGGATCACTGGTATCAGGCGCGGCTGCTCGCCCCCGTGTGGCCCGAGCTCATGCTCCCCCACGTCGCCGCCGCCGACCGTCTGGGCGAGGCGCTGGGCGACTACAATGACCTGTCGGTGCTGATCCGCGACCTTGCGCGCGGCGACACGGGCGATTCCGCCCGGGTCACTCTCGTGGAAGAGGCTCTGGCCCGCCGCGAGGCGCTGTTCGACGAGGCGTCGCTTCTCTCCCGCCGCCTCTTCGCCGGCTCGCCCGAGGCCTTTGCCCGGCGCTGGCGCCTCTGGTGGGAGGTCTGGCGCGGCTAGCCGTTCAGGCCGCCAGCTCGCCCTTCAAGCCGCGGTCGATCAGCGCGATCGTCTCGTCAATGCCGTATAGCGCGATGAACCCGCCGAAGCGCGGGCCCTGGCTTGCGCCCAGCAGCACCTCGTAAAGCGCGGTGAACCAGTCGCGCAGCGGCTCGAACCCATGCTCCTTGCCGACGGCGAAGACCACCGACTGCAACTCCTCGGCGTCGAGCCCACCCTCCCACGCGGCAAGACGCGCACGCAGGTCCTCCATCGCGGCACGCTCCTTTTCGGAGGGCGCGCGGAACACCCGCGTCGGCGCCACGAAATCGCGGAAATAGCGCACCGCAAACTCCGCCGCCTCGTCCAGTTGCGGATGGGTCTCTGGCGAGGCTTCGGGCGCATAGCGCTTGATGAAGCCCCAAAGCCCCGTCTTGTCCGTCGCGCCCGCCACCGAAGCCAGGTTCAGGAGCATCGCGAAGCTCACCACCATGTCCGACTTGGGCGGCTTGCCGCCGTGGATGTGCCACACCGGGTTGGCGAGCTTCTGATCCCAGTTCTGATCCGGGAACGCGCGGAGCTGCTGGTGATACTCGTCCACCGCTTTCGGGATCACGTCCCACCACAGCCGCTTTGCCGTCTTGGGCTTCTGGAACATGAAATACGACAGGCTTTCGGTGGCCGCGTAGGTCAGCCACTCGTCGATCGTCAACCCGTTGCCCTTCGACTTCGAGATCTTCTGCCCCTTGTCGTCCAGGAACAGCTCGTAGGTGAAATGTTCGGGCTTGCGGCCCCCCAGCACCTCGCAGATCGCGTCGTAGATCGGCGTGTTGGTCGAGTGGTCCTTGCCATACATCTCGAAATCGACATCCAGCGCCGCCCAGCGGGCGCCGAAGTCCGGCTTCCACTGCAACTTCACCTGCCCGCCGGTGACGGGCAGCGTCCATTCCCGACCGTCCTCGTCGTCGAAGGTGATCGTGGCCTCCTTCGCGTCCACGTGCTTGATCGGCACGTAGAGCACCCGCCCCGTCTCGGGGTGGATCGGCAGGAAGCACGAATAGGTCTGCTGACGCTCCTCCCGCAGGCTGGCCAGCATGATCTTCATGATCGCATCATAGCGTTCCGCCGCCCGCCGCAGCGTGTCGTCGAAGCGGCCGGACTTGTAGAACTCCGTCGCGCTGATGAACTCGTATTCGAACCCGAAGGTGTCGAGGAACCGCCGCAGCATCGCGTTGTTGTGGTGCCCGAAGCTCTCGTATTCGCCGAACGGGTCCGGCACGCTGGTCAGCGGCCGCTGGAGGTGCTCGCGCAGCATCTCGGGCTGCGGCACGTTGTCCGGAACCTTCCGCATCCCGTCCATGTCGTCCGAAAAGCAGATCAGCTTGGTCGGGATGTCGCTGATGATCTCGAACGCCCGGCGGATCATCGTCGTGCGCGCGACCTCGCCGAAGGTGCCGATATGCGGCAGGCCCGAGGGGCCGTAGCCCGTCTCGAACAGCACGTAACCCTTCGCGGGCGGCGCCTTTTCATAGCGCTTGAGCACCGCGCGCGCCTCTTCGAAAGGCCATGCCTTTGACCGCATCGCGGCGTCGCGCAGTTCGGACATCTCGGTTTCCCTCGGACAGGCGCGGCCCGGTGCCGCGGCAAGGTCCGCTACCTATTGCCGGGGGGGCACGGCGTCAATATTCTCGCACCCGCAGCATCAGACCGCAGGGCCCCGACCGTGACCGACCATTCCCCCTCCCTCAGCCCGCAGGACGCACTCGTCGCGATCATGCTGGCCACCTCGGCCTCGGACGAAGCCATCCGCACCTCGGAACTGGTGACGATCGAACGCATCGTGAACCACTTCCCGGTGTTCAACGGCTATGATCAGGACCGCCTGCGCCAGGTCGCCCAGATCGTCTTCGACCTGTTCGAGGAGGAGGATGGGATCGACGCCCTGTTCGGCCTCATCCGCGACGCGCTTCCCGAAAAGCTGTTCGAGACCGCCTACGCCATGGCCTGCGACGTCGCCGCCGCCGACGGCAAGCTGGGCGAGGGCGAACTGCGCCTTCTGGAAGAGATGCGCTACGAACTCGACATCGACCGCCTGCACGCCGCCGCCATCGAACGCGGCGCCCGCGCGCGGCACATGACCCTCTGAGCCCGGCCTATCCGTAGACCGCCGCCCAGCGTTCGAGCAGCGCCTGCTGCATCGCGCGCGACCTCCTGCTCCAGCCGCGCGCGCCCTCGGGCCGTTCCCGGTCCTCCGGCGCAATGCGGGCGCGCCGGTCCAGGTCGGCCGAGAAGATCGCAAAGGCCAGCACTCGCCCCGAGGGCGCCTCGACATAGCCCGCAAGGCTGCTCACGAAGTTCAGCGTCCCCGTCTTCGCCACGACCCCGGGCACCGTGCCGCGTGTCCGCCCTTTCGCGTCCCGGATCTCGAAGGCCTTCAACAGCCCCCGCAACGTCCCCTCGGCCCCCGCGCCGGTCAGCGCCTGCACCATCGCCCTGGGCGAAATCCGGCTGTCCACGCCAAGGCCGGAATGATCCACGAACCGCGCCGCCCCGTCGCTCAGCCGGCCCGAAAGCCAGGCGCTCATCGCACCGGCCGACCCCGCCAGCGTCGCCGGCGCGGGCCCCTGCGCCGCCGAGGCGCTCAGCCCCACGACCTCGGCCGTCAGGTTGGTGGAATACTTCAGCATGTCCCGCACGACCGTGCCCAGGGGCTCCGACTGCCGCTCGACGATCCGGATGCCTCCGGGCGCATCGTTCCGGCGCTCGGGCCGACCCACGATGACTCCCTGCGCCCGCGCCAGCTCCCGGAAGACCTCGCCCGCATAATCCGCCGGCCTGCGCACCGGCAGCCACCGGCTGCCGCTGTCGCCCAGCGCCGGCCGGGCGACCGTCCAGTCGTCCAGCCCCTCGCGGTCGGAATAGGTGTAGAGCGGCGCCTGCCGCTCCTCGACCCGCATCCGCGCGACGCCGACCGTCGGGCGGAACCGGTCCGACCGCGCGTCCATCGCCACCTGATAGCCGCCCGATCCGCGGCGCCATTCGAAATGCACGCGGTTGAAGTTCAGGTTCAGCCCCGAAACCGACGGGTTGTAGCCCACATGCTCGGGCTGGGTGGGGTCGATCGACCGGATATAGGGCAGCGCCGCGTCGTGAAGGCGGAACCGTCCCCGGACCTGCCGCACGCCTGCCGCCTTCAGCTCCGCTGCCATCACAGCCAGATCGTCGGTCGTCAGCGTGGGATCGCCGCCCCCCACCAGGGTCAGGTCGCCCTCGACCTCGCCGTCCCGCAGCGACCCTTCCATGTGCAGGCTCGTCCTGAACCGGAAGTCCAGCCCCAGCCGGTCCAGCCCGTAAAGCGCCGTGACCGCCTTGGCGACGCTGGCCGGCGGCATCGGCTCGGAGCCGCCCACCTCCTCCAGCACCTGTCCGGTGCGTGCATCGGCCACCGTGACGCAGGTCCGTCCGCCCAGCTGTGCCTCGCCCACGATCCGGTCGATCGAGGGGGCGCTGACCGGCACTCCGCCTCGCGGCGGCGGCCGGATCGACCGCAGTGGCGCGTCCGCATATGCCAGGCCCGTGGCCGCGCCCGCAATGACGCCGCCCAGGAAGAACCGCCGCGAATGCCTCCCACCTCCTCCGGTCATGTCCCGAATAAACCCCAGCCGCCGAGGCCGGGCAAGCCGGTCCTCACCGCCGCCAATCGCCGCGGGCGCGGATCTCGGTCGAGGACAGCGCGCGCATCGGCACGTCGGGGAAGCACCACGCCGGGGCAGGGCGGGCCGCCAGACCCTGCGATTGCGCCTGCGGCACCTGCCACCGGGCGAAGACCCTCGCCGCCTTCGACGTGCGCGCCGCGATCCGGCTGCCCGGCCGCGCCAGCACCCCCACGGGCACCGAGGCCATGATGTCCTGCCAGCGGTCCCAGCGGTGCAGCTGGCGCAGGTTGTCGGCCCCCATCAGCCAGACGAAGCGCACGCCGGGATAGAGCGCCGCCAGCCGCTCCAGCGTCTCGGCGGTATAGCGCGTGCCGATCCGCGCCTCGATGTCCGTTACCGTGACGCGCGGATGGCGCATCATCGCCCGCGCCGCCGCCAGCCGCCGGGGCAGGGGAGCCGGCCCCTCGGTCTTCATCGGGTTGCCGGGGCTGACCAGCCACCACACCCGGTCCAGCCCGAACCGCTTCAGCGCCTCGCGCGTGATGTGGACATGCCCCTCGTGCGGCGGATCGAACGACCCCCCCAGCAGACCCACCGCCTGCCCCGGCTCCGCTGGCGGAAAGCCTGCCCTCACGTCCCGTGACCTCGCATCGACCCCGAACGACCCGATGGCCCGACACCTAGCAAAGCTGCGCGCGTCGTGCCATGCGCTTCCGGCGGGGCACGACCCCGATGCGGGCGCCTCGCACGGATGAGAAAGGCTGCTAGGCCTCCGCCGGCTCTCGCGGCGGGTCGTCCGGTGTCAGGAACCGGTTCAGTGTGTCGAGGCTCCCCACGTTGCCGGAAATCGCCTTGACGATCACCAGCACCGGCACCGCCAGGAACGTCCCCGCCACGCCCCAGAGCCACCCCCAGACCAGAAGCGTCACCAGCACCGCGATGGAATTGATCGCAAGCCGCCGTCCGACCAGCGCCGGCGTGATGACCTGCCCCTCGATCGATGTAAGCGCCAGGAACGCCAGCGGGCACAGGATCGCCTGCCCGAAGCTGTCGAAGGCGACGATCGACGCCGCCGCCACGGCGGCGGTGCCCACCGCCGCACCGATGAACGGCAGGAAGTTCAGAAGGAATGCCGCCAGCCCCCACAGCGGCGCATTGGGCAGCCCCAGCGCCCCCAGAACGGTGGCCACCACCAGCCCCAGGCACGCATTGATCACCGTGATCGCCGCCAGATAGCTCGAGATCTGCCGCTCCACGTCCTTCACGATGGTCAACGCACGCTTCTTGTCGGTCAGCCGCGGGGCGGATTCCACGATCCTGCGCTGGAAGAAGTCGCCCGACGCCAGAAGGAATGTCGCCAGCACGAAAGCCACCGCCAGCGACGTCCCCGCGCTCGCCAGCGAGCCCACGACCGCGCCGATCAACCCTCCCTGCGCCAGCACGACCTTCTGCGCACCGTCCTGCGCCGCCCCGCCGCCCGCCAGGTCCTCGACCTGCTGCGAAGCCTCCTGCACCCGGTCCATCGAGGCCAGAAGGTCGCGCAGCTTCCACCGCACCTCCGCCCCGATCTGCGGCGCCTGCTCGACCAGCCGCGACACCGGCCCGCTCGCGCCATAGATCGCGGCGGCCGTGATCCCGGCGATCACCGCCACGATCAGCACCGCCGCCAGCGGATGCGGCAGTCCCAGCCGGTTCAGCCCCCGCGCCACCGGCCTCAGCGTCAAGGCCAGCACCACCGCCAGCACGATCGGCAATAGAACTGCCCGCGCGAAAAAGACCGTCGCCAGAACCGCGATGACCAGGAGACCTGTCAGGATGCGCCGGATGCGCCGCAACTCGTCTGCGGCCTTCAGGCGGGGAACCTCTGCGCTCTCGACCACGTCCACACCTTCCGCCACGCCCGATCCGGCCCAACGCGGCGCCCGCCTCCGCGGTTCCCTCCATTGCCCCCGGCCCCCGCCGCCGCTATGTCAGGGCCGAACTTCCGATCACCCGAGGACGCACGCATGGCCAGCTACCAATACGTCTATCACATGGATGGCGTCTCCAAGACCTATCCCGGCGGCAAGAAGGTGTTCGAGAACATCCGCCTGAACTTCCTGCCCGGCGTGAAGATCGGCGTCGTGGGCGTCAACGGCGCGGGGAAATCCACGCTCCTGCGCGTCATGGCCGGCTGGGACAAGGACTTCACCGGCGAGGCCTGGGCCGCCAAGGGCGCCCGCGTCGGCTACCTGCCGCAGGAACCCCAGCTCGACGAATCGCTCACCGTCCGCGAAAACGTCATGCTGGGCGTGGCCGAGAAGAAGGCCAAGCTCGACCGCTTCAACGAACTCGCGATGAACTACTCCGACGAGACCGCGGACGAGATGGCGGCCCTCCAGGACGAGATCGATTCCGCGAACCTCTGGGACCTCGACAGCCAGATCGACGTCGCGATGGAGGCGCTGCGCTGCCCGCCCGACGACGCCAACGTGGCGACCCTCTCGGGCGGCGAGAAACGCCGCGTCGCGCTCTGTAGGCTCCTGCTCGAGGCGCCCGACATGCTGCTCCTCGACGAGCCGACGAACCACCTCGACGCAGAAACCATAGCCTGGCTGCAAAAGCACCTGATCGAATACCAGGGCACCATCCTGATCGTCACGCACGACCGCTACTTCCTCGACGACATCACCGGCTGGATCCTCGAACTCGACCGCGGCCGCGGCATCCCCTACGAGGGCAACTATTCCTCGTGGCTCGAACAGAAGGCCAAGCGCCTCGAGCAGGAAGCGCGCGAGGACAAGGCCAAGCAGAAGACGCTGGAACGCGAGCTCGAATGGATCCGCCAGGGCGCGAAGGCCCGCCAGGCCAAGTCGAAGGCCCGGATCCAGGCCTACGAACAGCTCGCCAACCAGTCCGAACGCGACCGCATCACCACCGCCCAGATCGTCATCCCGAACGGCCCCCGCCTCGGCGGAAAGGTCATCGAGGTGACGGGCCTCAAGAAGCACATGGGCGACAAGCTCCTGATCGAGGACCTGAGCTTCTCGCTCCCCCCCGGCGGCATCGTCGGCGTCATCGGCCCGAACGGCGCCGGCAAGACGACGCTCTTCCGCATGCTGACCGGCCAGGAGAAACCCGACGCCGGCACCATCACCTATGGCGACACCGTGAAACTCGCCTACGTCGACCAGTCCCGCGACGCCCTCGACGCCAACAAGACGGTGTGGGAGGAGATTTCGGGCGGCTCCGAGATCATTGAGCTCGGCGACGCCCAGATGAACTCCCGCGCCTACTGCGGCGCCTTCAACTTCAAGGGCGCCGACCAGCAGAAGAAGGTGGGGCTATTGTCGGGCGGCGAACGCAACCGCGTCCACATGGCCAAACTCCTGCGCGAAGGCGGCAACGTCCTGCTGCTGGACGAACCCACCAACGACCTCGACGTGGAGACGCTGAGGGCGCTGGAAGACGCGCTGGAAAACTTCGCCGGCTGCGCCGTCATCATCTCCCACGACCGGTTCTTCCTGGATCGGCTGTGCACCCACATCCTCGCCTTCGAGGGCGAGGCCCACGTGGAGTGGTTCGAGGGCAACTTCCAGGCCTACGAGGAGGACAAGATCCGCCGGCTCGGGCCGGATGCGGTGGAGCCGAAGCGGGTGAAGTACAAGAAGTTTGCGAGGTAGTGCATGAAGCTCGGCGACAGATATCAGCGAGCCCCTGAAGAACCTCCCGTCTTTGGCCTGATCTGATTGGCTGCGGGAAAGCCCTCAAGGAATTCCGCCAATGCCGAAGCAGCCAGCCATTCCCGGTCTTCGCGACGCGATGAAGGAGAAGGTGACACGGCGGGAGCAGTTCTTGGCGGAGATGGAAGCCGTGGTGCCGTGGGGGCGGCTGCTGGCTCTGGTCGCGCCGCACTATCCGAAGGCGGGGCCGAAGGGTGGGCGGCCACCCATGCCGCTGGAGACCATGCTGCGGGTCTACTTCCTGCAGAACTGGTACGCGTTGAGCGACCCGATGGCGGAGGAGACGCTCTGCGACAGCGAGGCGATGCGGCGCTTCGCCGGGATTGAGCTCGGCGACGACCGCATTCCCGACGAGACCACGATCCTCAAGTTCCGCCATCTCCTGGAGCGGCATGGGCTGACCGAGGCAATCTTCGCGGACGTGAACGCGCACCTGGCGGACAGGGGCATCACGCTGCGGTCGGGCACGCTGGTGGATGCGACCATCATCGATGCGCCGTCGTCGACCAAGAACAGGGCGGGCACTCGCGACCCGGAGATGTCGTCCACGAAGAAGGGCAACACGTGGTACTTCGGCATGAAGGCGCATGTCGGCGTCGATGCCGAGAGCGGCGTGACCCACAGCCTCGAGACCTCGACCGCCAGGGTCCACGACAGCCAGGTCTGGGACGAGCTGCTGCATGGCGAGGAAACCTCGGTCTGGGCCGACAAGGGTCATGTCAGCGCCGAGCGCGAGGCCGCGTTCACCGACGAGGGCAAGGTCTGGGGTGTGATGCGCAAGGCGCCGAAGGGCGGCACGCTTGACCCCGAGGACGCGAAGATCAATCGGATCATCGCCATGGTGCGGGCCCGCGTCGAGCACCCGTTCCGCATCCTGAAGCGGCAGTTCGGCTATGTGAAGACCCGCTACCGGGGGCTGGCCAAGAACCGCGCCCAGATCTTCACGTTGTTCGCGCTCGGCAACCTGTTCCTGGTCCGAAGGAGGCTGATGGCATGAGGACGAGTCTGTCCGGAATCTGCCAAACCGCCGACAAGGCGGGCCTTGAACCGCGAAATACACCGCCAATGGATGCTGTCCCTTGGAGTGGTGTAGCTGGCGCTGATCGTCACCGTGATGTTCGGCGCGGGCCTGCTTGATCAGGATGCCACGGCGGGCA
>FWPV01004364.1_pt1 | contig 22387 bp, 20 predicted proteins | sample 2228371 | NCBI WGS metagenome assembly FWPV01 (sample SAMEA103939776, study PRJEB20133) | metagenome | reverse complement strand
GTCTTTTCGGGAGCGCCGGCAAAAAGGAGATCATGTTCGTCCGCACCTTCTTCGAGAAGGACCGGAAGCTCCCCAACTTCAAATTGACCTCGGGGGATCCGGCCGAGGCCATCCTCAGGGAATTGAGAGAGGGTGGCTATCAGTTGGCCGTGATCGGGGTTACCCGGAACAGGGATCCAGGCCAGGTGGCCGAACGGATCATCAAAGAATCCCCGGTCGACGTATTGTTGGTAAAAAAATAGGATGCCGAATCTGCCGGGAAAATGTCTGGCCCTGAAGGATGCCGGAACATAGATTGAACATTTCGGAACTGGAGCGGGCCGTCTCCTACCACAGCCGTTATCTGGAGAGATTGGCCGAGGGGGGGGACAGACGGGCCCGTTTTCGTCAGTATCTGGCGGAGGCCGGCCGACTGTTCCAAACCTTGGGCCTGGAGGCTTCCTGGCTGGAGCCTTTCTCCCAGGGAGGGGAGGGCTATATCTATTTCGATCTGCCCCTGGGAGCCAGGGAGTTCCACGCCCAGGCCAGCCATCTGCTTCTGGACGCCTGCCTCAATGAGATCCTGGCCACCGGCGACAGCCGTCCCTGGGATAAATGGCGGGAGTTCGGCCAGAACCTCTATTACCAGGCCATGGAGGACCTCTATCTGAACACCATCTCCCAGTGTCCCAAACTTCCGGTGGCCTTCGAATTGGCCTATCGCAAACTGATGAACCAGGGCGCCGCCGGCTGGTGGGAGGGCCAGGAGGCCAGGGCCAGAGCCCGGCGCTATGAGGTGGCCAGTCGTTTTCAGTTAGAACTCAATGGTCTGCTGCGCCACCTGAGGCAGAAGGCGGGGACGGCCTGTTCCTGCGATCTCTCCCGCTTGGAGAAGTTCCTCGATCCGGGGTGGGAGCTGGAGGGGGACGTGGACCGGCCCCGAGCCCAAGATTTTCGGGAACAGCTGCGGGAGAAGGGAATGACCCCCTGGCTGTTCGCCGAGATGTTCGGACTGCTCTACGGAGAACAGATAAAGACCCAGGAGGAGGTGGTCTGGGAGACCCTCAAGAGCGCTAGTTTCAGCAAGCCGGAGGAGATCGTATCTGTGCTCACCGGCCGGCTGCCGTGCGTCTCGGAGCAGGCGTTGCGCGAGATCCAGAAGATGTTGGCCAGAAGGGCCGGAGAGATGGAGGCCAGGGTGCAGCAGGAATTGAGCGAGCTGCAGAAATTTTCGGCCCGGGTCAAACGGCAGGCCCAGGAGCTGATCACCCAGAACAACGAGGACCTGGCCCGTTTGGCTGAGGCCAAACTATATTCCGAGAACCTGGCGCACCTGAGCGCCAAGATCACCGAGAGCCTGCTCCAATTCCAGCGCAGTCTGACCGGCCAGCTGTGGTACCTCCAGGATCTGGAGAGAAAAGAGCGCAGCCTGCAGAATATCTTAGAACGTTGCCAATACCTGTCCCGGATGCCGCCCCAGGAACTCCAGGCTATGCTGACGGCCAAGGCCGGAGATCGCAGCACCGAGGTGCTGGAACATATCGCCCAGTACCATATCTTGGAGAAGAGGATAGGGGGAGGCTGGGAGGAATGGACCAAACGTTGCGGAAGACAGCTGGCCGATCTCATCAAGGCCGCCTGGGAGCGGGCCACGGCCGGGCGGCCAGCCTCCCCAGAGGAAGCCGAGCGCGACCGTAAGGCCTTAGCCCAACTGATAGAGGAGGGCCAGGGGAAGAAGGTCTATCATATCGAGAGGCTGGTGGCGGGCTACCGCAGCTTCATCACCGAGAGAGCCGAGATAGCCATAACCTACAGCCGACTGGCCGGCATGATACGGCTGTGGCCGCCCTGGCTGCAGCGCACTCCTCCCCTTATCAAGCAACAGGAGCTTTTCGACGAGGTGAGGCTCTTGGCGGAGAGGGAGAGGCCTCGAGGCCGCGGCTATATATTGGCCGCCCAGGGCCCGGTGACCCTTCCGGCCAGAGCCGGGGCGGTTCCGGCCGCCGCCCAAACCCTGAGGCGCTACCAGAAGACGGTGACGGTTCTGATCTACGACATCAGGGGATCCAGTTTCATGAGCGCCAAGCTGCGCCAGGCAGATAAGGAGCGAGATATCAAGAACCGCTTGGGGTACCTGGTGGCCCAGACCATCAGACAACACGGCGGATTTCCCCTCAAGGACACCGGCGACGGCGGGGTGGCCTGGTTCGGAGAGAATACCGAGGAGCTCTACGAAAAATGCTATAAAGAGATTGTTACCGGCAAAGGCCTGAGGCTGCGCCATTCCATCAACACCGGAGCGGAGTTGAGCCTGCTGCCCTCGGCCACGGCCGCCCAGCAGGCGGCGGTCTGCGCCGTGGCCCTCCTGAGGCTGGCGGAGAAATTCATCCAGGACAACTTCGCCCACTACCGGGAGTGGTTCCAGGAGGCCAAGGAGCGGGAGATCCTGGTGGAGGGCATGAGCTATGCGGTGCTGCCGCCCGAGTTCAAGGCCCTGTTTCGCATCGGGGTGGGCCTGGCCTCCGGTGACCCCGGCCGGGAGGTGTCCATCGGGCTCAACGCCTTGGGCGATGTGGACCTCTGCGGTTCCTTGGTGAACGAGGCCAGCCTGCTGGCCGGGGGGCGGGATCCCATGCAGTCCATGGTGTTGGCCGACCAGGCCACCGGCTACAATCTTATTTTCAATTCGGACCGTTTCTGTTCCTCCTACCTCTATCAATATTGGTCGGCCAAGGCCGCGGGCAGCGATGCCTGGGAGACCAAACTGCGGGAGGCGGTCAGCCTCTCGGAGTCGGTGCTTCCCGACGGAAATTTCCATTTCCCCAACCTCTCTCTGTGCCTCAGGCGGGCTGGCATCTGCCGGCTGGGGCAGTCCGGCCCGGCCAAGGACGAAAGCCTGGACCTCGATCCCAGGGACCGGACGCTGCTGCTGCGGGATGATTCCCGGCTTTCGGAGGACGGGCAGAGCGAGGTCAAGGTCATCTATCAGATCCAGCCGATGGAGGAGGAGTAAGCGCCATGGCGGTCGTCCAGATCATAGACGAGGATCGTCTCTTCGCCTTGACGTTGGTCCACGTTCTGAGCAGCCACGGGCACTCCCCGGTGCTGGCCGAGAACGAGGCCCAGGCCCTAAGACAGCTCAAGGAGGGCAACATCGACCTGGTGTTGGTCAGCGCCGAGATGGCCAGCCGCCGCAACCTGCAGCTCCTGAGGAACCTCAGACAGATCCGATCCGATCTGCCGGTGGTGCTGTCGGTGGCCCGCACCGTGCCCAGCGAGGCTCGGGAGCAGCTGCGGGGCGGCCTCTACGACTACATCACCAAACCCTTCGGCCATGTGGAGCTGTTGATGACGGTGGAGCGGGGCCTGGAGAGACGGCGGCTGTTGCAGGAGAACCGAAAACTGCTGGCCGATCTGGAGCAGCGCGTCAAGGAGCTCTCCACCTTCAACCTGGTGGCCCAGACTCTGAACTCCACCCTGCGCCTCAAAGAAGTCCTGGACATCGTCATGAACAAGATCAAGGATCTGATAATGGCCGAGGCCTGGTCCATCTTGATGCTCGACGAGTCCACCAACGAACTGGTGTTCGAAGTGGCCCTGGGCGATAAGGGACAGCAGGTGAAGGAGATGCGGCTGGCCATGGGACAGGGGGTGGCCGGGTGGGTGGCCCAGCACCGGCAGCCGGTGATCGTGCCCGACGCTTCGCAGGACCAGAGGTTCTTCAAGGGGGTGGACCAGCGCACCGGCTTTCACACCAAATCCATCATCGCCACACCGCTCATCTCCCGGGGGCGGCTGCTGGGGGTGGTGGAGATCATGAACAAGTTGGGCGATATGCCCTTCACCGAGAAGGACCTGGAGCTGCTGGAGATACTGGCCGACCATGCCGCCATCGCCATCGAAAACGCCCGGCTCTACGAAAAGGCCCAGCGCCTGGCCATTACCGACGATCTCACCGGACTCTACAACTCGCGGCACTGCGAGATATTCCTCAAGGAGGCCCTTGGCCGGGCCGGCCAGCACCGCCAGCCCCTCTCCGTCATCTTTCTGGATCTGGACCACATGAAGGAGGTCGACGACCGATACGGCCATCTGTTGGGGGGCCAGGCCCTGAGAGAGGTGGCCCAGCGGATCTCGAGTTTGGTGAGACCTCCGGATATGGCCTGTCGCTATGGAGGCGATGAGTATGTCGTCGTGCTCCCGGGCAAGGGGCCTGAGGAATCCCGGCAGCTGGCCGAGGAGATCAGAAGAAGGATAGAGTCCGAGCCGTTTCTGACATCGGAGAACCTGTCCTGCCGCATCACCGCCAGCATCGGCATCGCCTGCTATCCCCGTCATGGGCAGACCTCGGACCAGCTGTTATCCCAGGCGGACAAGGCCATGTACCGGGTCAAGGAGACGGGCAAGAACCGGGTGGAATTGGCAGAGTAGGAGGGGGGCCTTATGTACTGTCCGCGATGCCAGAGGACTTATGGGCCGGGCATCAGGGTGTGTCCCGAATGCGAGGTCTCTTTGGAGAGAGAGGAAGCCGCCTCCCAGGAATTGGTCTCGGTCCTGGAGCCCGAGGATCAACTGACGGCCATGGCGGCCGTGGCCCGGCTGGAGGAACACGGCATCCGGGCCGTGGCCAAGTCCGAACAGATAGCCATGTACGACGGCCTGGCTATGATGATGCGGCTCAGATGGGGAAAGGTACTGGTGTTGGAGAAGGACCGAGCACGGGCCCGGGAGATCCTGGAGGAGTTCCAGGATCAAAGGACCGAGGAGGAGACGGATTCGGAGAAGGGGGAGGATTGAAAAAACCGCAGAATTGGTTCTGCGGCGATATTCTTTTGGTGCCGAGGGGGGGAGTTGAACCCCCATGTCCTTGCGAACACTAAGTCCTGAGCCTAGCGCGTCTGCCAATTCCGCCACCTCGGCGCCCCTGAATTATATAACAATCGAAGGCAGATGTCAACCTCGTCACAGCAAAAGATCGAAATAAAGAACCGGAAGGCCTTCCACGACTACGAGATCCTAGAGCGCCTGGAGGCCGGGCTGGTCCTCCGGGGAACCGAGATCAAGTCCATCCGCCAGGGCCAGGCCAACCTGCGGGACAGCTATGTCATGCGCCGGGGCGGGGAACTTTTCATCCATCACATGCACGTGGCCCCCTACCTCCAGGGCAACCGCTACAACCCCGACCCGTTGCGGCCCCGCAAACTGCTGCTGCATCGGCCGCAGATCAGGCGCCTCATCGAGAAGTCCCAGGAGAGGGGGCTGGCCATAGTACCATTGGCCATCTATTTCAAAAAGGGGAGGGCCAAGGTGGAGGTGGCCCTGGCCCGAGGCAAACGTCAGCACGACCGGCGGGAGGACATCAAACGCCGCGACCAGGAGCGGGAGATGCGGGGCAAGACCAAGGAGAGATAGCCAGGCTACCACCACACCGAGAAGTATCGGCAGCGCCGGCAGAGGGGAAGATGATCCCTTCGGCCGGCGTTGTGTTTTTCCCGAATCTCCCGAAGGAGGGGGCCATGCCAGATTTCGGACAGGCTCTGCCCGGCCGCCCCGCCCAGAGGCTGGGCAGCCTCGTAGTCCAGACAACAGCTGGGGACAGTGCCATCCCAGTAGATGTTCAATTGTTCCCAGAGGTAGTGGCAGGGTGGCCACCAGGGATGGGAGACGAGATGGGGGCTGAAGCCAGAGGCCAAAAACTTCACTCTGCCGGCCCAGTCCTGGGCCTGGCGGACCAACAGTCGTTCCACCCTTCCCTGGAAGAGGGCCATAAGGCGCCGGATTTCCTCGGGCCCCTGGTCGACGATGACCAACTGCAGAAAGACCTGGGGCCGGGGAGACAGAGACAACAGATCTTCGATATTCGCCATGGTCCGATGATAGTCCAGGCCTGGCCGGAGACGAGCGAAGGTCTGGGGCGAGGCCGCGTCCAGGCTGAGGTGCAGCCGCTTGAGACCGGCCCGGTGGAGCTCCTCGGTCCGGGCTCGGTCCAACAGCGAGGCGTTGGTGAAGATGGCCAGAGGTCCCAGGCCCGACTTGTTGGCGTACTCCACTCTGGCGGCCAGATCGGGATCGAGCAGCGGCTCGCCGAATCCCGAGAGGAACAGGGTCTTAAGAGGCCAGGATTTTATCTGGGAGATGATGTCACGGTACAGTTCCCAGGACATCCGGCCCTTCCTCCTTTGCATCAGGCGGTGGCCGCACATGGTGCAGGCAGCGTTGCAGGCATTGGTGGTCTCCACCGAGACCACCTGGGGATATTGACGGCCCCGGGCTTGCCGCAGGGCAATCCTTCGGCCATATAGTCGACGATATAGGGGCAGACGGTTCAATGAGGGAGAGGAGAGCAGACGGTAGGACCAAGAGCGCAGACGCCAGGAGGCGATGATTCGATCCCGCAGAGCCTCAGCCATATTTATCAAGGCTTTGCCTCCAAAATTTTCTCCAAGGCAGCCGCCGCCTTCTGCCAGGTGAAATTCAAGGCCGTGGCCGTCCCCCGATGGGCCAGCCGTCGCCTCAGCTGCGGCTCGACCACCAACCTCTGGAGACATTGGGCCAGGGCCTGGGGATGGTGCGGGGGATAGGTGAGGCAGTTGACTCCGTCCTGGGCGTATTCCTGGCAGCCGCCGTTGCGGCTGGTGATGACGGCGCAGCCGCAGGCCATGGCCTCCAGGGCCGGCAGGCCAAAGCCCTCCCAGAGCGAAGTGGAGAGAAAGATGTCGCTGCGGCGCAGGATGTCGGCCAAGGGTCGGTCGCCGCATGGCCGGGATAGAGAGAATTCCGGCGGGAGGCGGCGGCCCAGATCTCGGTCATAGGCGATGAGGTGCCAGGCGGTCCTGCGGCGAATGTCCTGTGGCAGAAGATGGAAAGACTCCAGCAGGACATCCAGCCCCTTGAGGGCCGAGGAGCGGCCCAGAGAGCAGACGGCCAACCTAGGGCCGGGACGGGAGCGTCCCCAAGGGTGGAAGACGTCAGTGTCTATCCCCGGGGTCACAATCCTTTTGGGCACCGGCCGGCCGGGACGGATGGAGGTGAAGAGGCGGTGGGTGTACGAGGAATTGAAGATGAACTCGATGCGGGGATGCCTCAGGCTGTGCTCCATGAGATGGGCGTAGATCCGGTAGAGAAGGGGATGGCGTGCCAGATGTCCCTGGCGGAAGATCTCGAATTCATCGGTCTGGATGAAGTTGATGAGGCGGCGGTGTCTGAGCCAGGGGAGCAGGATGCCGGTTATCTGTCCGGTCGACAGGACGGCGTCGAAGTCTCCGATATTTCTTCGCAGCCAGACATACAGAAAAACTAAGTTGGCTAAGACCGAAAGGCGTTGTCGGGAGACTATCCCCACCGGGAAGGAGCGGATGCCTGGGGCGATGGGGTATTGGGGCCGGGCCGGAGATCGGGGGAAGACACAGGTCACCCGGTGACGGGGCTGCAGACAGCGGGCCAGCTCGAACATCACCCGGTTGCCGCCGCCGATCTTATCCGAGGGAGTGATGAACAGCAGATTCATCAGAGGTCTTACTGCTAGCTGAACCGAGGCCGGCCCGGTCGGCCAAGACATCCAGACTTCGGGCCAATTGTTTAGCTATCAAACGGCGGTCGTATTTGGCCACCGGCTTGCCTCCGGCATAGAGTCTTCGGCCGGCCATCTTCTTGAGGTACAGACGGTATATGGCCAGGGCCAAGGCCTTGTGGTCCTGGGGGTCGAGCACCAGGCCCGATCTGGTCTCGGCTATCAGCTCGGCCGCCGGGCTGTCGTCCGGGACCGAGGCCAGGATAGGTTTTTGGGCTCCTATATATTCGTAGATCTTGGAGGTGGCCACGGTCGGCCCCTCTTTAGGCCCCACGGTCATCCACAGGACATCGGCCCGCTTTAGCATCTCCACGATTCGGCCATGGGGCAGGAATCCCTGGAGATGAACATGGGACTCCAGACCCGAGCCGGCCAGGGGCTCCAGGTCCTGGGGCCCATAGACCCCGGCCAGTTCGAAGACGATATGGGACATGGCTTCGGGATGTTCTTGGGCCAATAACTTCAGGGCCTGGACCATCACCGTCAGACGGCGATGTTCGGTCAGGGTGCCGGTGTAGACGATGGTGAATCTGTTATTGTCGCCGGGCTCCGCCGATGGCGCAGAGAAATCCTCAGGGTCGAACCCCTGGGGCAGCACCTCGAAGCGATGCGATCGATCCGAACCAAATCCCGACAGCCCCTGGAGTATGCGGCGGTTGATGGCCAGCACCAGGTCTGAATGGGCCACTGTCCAGGACTCCAGGCGTCTGTCCACCAGGCGCCGCCACTGGGGATGATCCAGCGTCGCGGAAATCGCAAACCAGGGGTATGCTCAGAGCTCTCTTCAGAATGGCGCCGGCCAACAGGGCCGAATAGGGCGGGGCGCTGGCGAAGATGGCCTGGCAGGGAAAACATCTGGACAGACGCAGGCCGGCGGAGACGGCCATCGGAATCCAGCCCACTTTATTGTCGGGCACCAGGAATCTGTTTATCCAGCCTAGCTGTCGTTTTCTCTTTTTTATCTGCGAGGCTTCGGCCCTCTGGGGAAACAGATAGGTGGGATCCAGCGACCAGGTGCAGAAGACAGGACATCCGGATATCTCCGAAATCAGATCAGGGTCATAGCGATAGACTCCCCGGGGCCGGGGGCAGACGACCAGCGGCCGCCAGCCGAACTGGGGCAGGTATTTGGCCAATTTCACCAGACGCAGCACTCCGCCCGAGGGGGGAAAGTAATAGGCCAGAAAGAGCAAATTTTTCATGCTCTGAGCAAACGTCCTAATATGCCGGCTATCCTCTGGGCCGTCCGGCCATCGCCGTAGAGCCGGGGATGGGCCCTGGGCTTTCTGATGCGGCCTATGGCCGAAAGTATCTTTTTGCGGTCGGCCGGCACCAGGCGGTTCCAGCCGGTATTCAGGGTCTCCACCCATTCGGTCTCCTGGCGGATGGTGAGACAGGGCGTGCCCAGGATATAGGCCTCTTTCTGTATTCCTCCGGAATCGGTGACCACGGCCCGAGCCCGTGACTGCAAGGCCAGGGATTCGACATAGCCCAGGGGTGAGATGATCCGCACCTGGCGGCCGGCTTGGATAGGTTTCAACAGCCGGAAACGGCCCAGCATCTTCAGGGTGCGGGGGTGGGCCGGAAAGACCACTGGCCAGGGCGAGCCCAGGAAGGCGGAGACGATTTCGGCCAGCCGTCTGCGGTCGTCGGTGTTTTCCGCCCGATGGATGGTGGCCAGGAGATAGCCCTCAGGGGGCAAACTATATTTGGATAGCAGACGGTCGATGTCCTGGGGACGAGGCAGAAAATTTTTGAGGGCATCGACCATGATGTCGCCCACCAGGTAGACCCGGCGGGTTATCCCTTCGCGCTTCAGGTTCTCCACCGCGGTGTCGGTGGAGCAGAAGCTGATGTCGGAGAGATGGTCGGCCACCACCCGGTTTATCTCCTCGGGCATGTTGCGATTGAAACTGCGCATGCCGGCCTCGATGTGGGCCAGCGGAATATGGAGTTTCGAGGCGGCCAGGGCTCCGGCCAAAGTGGAGTTGGTGTCTCCCAGGACTACTACCAGATGGGGCCTCACCCTCTGCATTACCGGCTCCAGGCGTTGCAGCATCTGGCCGGTCTGCTGGCCGTGGCCGCTTGAGCCCACCTCCAGGTTGTAGTCCGGCCGGGGGATGCCCATCTGGTCGAAGAACTGCTGGGACAGGGAGCGGTCGTAGTGCTGGCCGGTATGCACCAGGATCGATCGATGCTTTCGGCTCAGGGCCCGGCACAGGGGCGCGGCCTTGATGAACTGGGGCCTGGCGCCGACGATGGTCATTATCTTCATCTCATCACCACCAATTTAAGGACCTGGGCCTTACCGCTGCGGCCGGTGATAGACAAAAGGTAGAGCCCGGAGGTCAGACGCTCCTTGAGGCCGGCCGTATCTATATATAGTATATGGGCCGGTGAGTCCGGCCCCAGCCAGGAGCCGAGTTTTCGGCCGTCCAGGGTGAAGAGGGCGATGGAGGCTCGGTCCGGCAGATGGGAGAGCATCAGTGTCCGCTGGCTGGCCGGACGGAGGGGGTTGGGCGAGACCGAGGCTGTCATTGTCTCGCCAGCCATGTTTTCTTTGTGCCGGTAGAGGGAAAGGCCCCGGGAGGTGGCGATCAGGATATCGTCGACCTCGGCCCCTTGGGGCCTGACGGCCAGGCCCCGGACCAAATCGCTTAAAAGTCTGGAGCCGTTGCCCTGGATATCGTCCGCGGTGAAGGCAGTCCAACGGTTGTCCCAGGAGATCATATTCAGGCCACGGTCGGTGGCCACCCAGCGGTTGCCGCTTCGGTCCCGGGCCAGGGCATTGACATTGTTGCTCAAGATGGGGCTGTTGGCCGTAGTGTAGTGGGCAGAGATGGCCAGGCGGCGGGTTTGGGGATCGTAAGAGCAGCGGTCCAGCCCGTTCTCGGTGGCCACCCAGATCTCGCCGCTGGGCTCGGCCAGGACATCCTTGATATTGTTGTCGGCCAGGCCGTCGGCCTTGCGGAAATTGAGCCAGAGGCCGGAAGCCAGGTCGTAGCGGTAGAGCCCCAGCTCCAAGGTCCCCACCCAAAGGCCGCCGTCGTCCCGGGCCAGGGCCATGGGTTTGAGATAGGTGCCGGACGGATTGGGATCGGCTATCCAGCGGTACTGGCCTTCGGGGGCGATCTCCACGATGTAGTTGGGCACATTGTGATATCTCATGGCCAAAAAGAGCCGGCCCGATGCCTCGACTTCGATATCGTAGATGCCACAGGTGGGCGGTATCAGGGGACGTCCCAGGACCGTATCTTTGCCCTGGGGATCGATCAACACGCAGGAACGGCCCAGGGTGTCGCCCCAGGCCAGTCCGTACCAGGCCCGGCCCCAGCCGTCGACGGCCAGAGAGGTCACCGGCACGCCGGGTCTGGGGTGGGGATAGGTCTTGACTTGGCCGCCCTGGGTCAGCCGGCTGGCGAAATCTAGCCAATGCCCCAGCCAGACCGAGCCGTCCGGACCAGCGGCCACCCGGGTGACGTTGTTGCTGGGGATGCAGTTTTGTCGGAAGGGCTTCCAGGTGGCCCCATCCCAGCGGGCCAGGCCCTGGGCGGTGCCGGCCCAGAGCCAGGAGTTGTTGATGATAGCCAGGGATCTAACGTCGAGGCTGGGAAGGCCGGAGGAGATGTCGGAAGCCGTACCCCCCGCCCATCTCCAGACGCCGCTGCTGGTGGCCATGTAGACAGTATCGTATTGCTGTTCAAGGTCGCGCACCTGGCGGCCGAGATTGGCGAGCTCGGTCCAAATTCCACCCTGAAGCCGGGAAAGGCCACGGCCGGTGCCGGCCATGACCTCGGAATCGGCGGTCAGAAGGGAATGGACGGCCGAATCGCCTATGCCTATATTCGTATAGCGGTGCCACAGAAGATGGTTGGGGCCGGTAAGGCCGGCCAGCGGGGAGACGGAGAGCCCGCCGTCGCTTCCGATGAACAGGCTGTCGTTTCTCCAGGCCAGGGAGAATACATTATGGCCCATGGGATAAGGCGGGCTGGAGAAGGAACGCCAAAATGTGCCGTCAAAAAATGATAGGCCGCCGGGCGAACCCAGGAAAACGTAATTCCCCTGGCAGAGTATGGTATTGATGCTGTCGGAGATTATGTTCTGATCGCGTGAGGTCACCCGGGTGAAATGGGAGCGCGTCGAATCCAAAATAGCCAGGCCGGAGCCGGCCGTGCCGAAGTAGAGGCGGCCATGGCTGCCCTGTCCCAGGCAGGTGATGTCGGTGGCGGGCAGCCCGTCGACATTGGTGTAGATCCTGACCGAGGTGGTGTCGGCCGTAGCGTACCACAGCACGCCGCCCTCGGTGGCCGCCCAGATCGAAGAGCCTTCGGCCAGGAGGCTATGGATGGGGTTGATGTTTGTGTAGCTCGTCCAGTTCTGAGCCGGGCAAAGAGCCGGCAGCCCCAGGCCGAGGACGAGGAGGGCAAGACTTTTATTCTTCATAGTCATAGATATTACAGCATAATCGGGCTCAAAGTCAATCCGCCACCCGATGGTCTTGCAATGAACATTTTGGTATGATAACATAATCACCCTATGGATTTGGGCGATAGATACCACGCCGTGGTGGTGGGGGGCGGCCCGGCCGGCTCCTTAGCCGCCCTTGCCCTAGCCGAAGCCGGTTTTTCGGTGCTGATGCTGGAGAAGCACCGGGAGATTGGTGTCCCGGTATGCTGCGCCGAAGCGGTGAGCCTTAGAAGTCTACGGCTGTTCCTGGAACCCGATCCCTCCTGGGTGGCCGCCCATATCAATGGCGCCTCCCTTTGCTCTCCGGACGGCACCGAGGTCAGCGTGCCCTGGCCGGGCGTGGGGGTGGTTCTCGAGCGCAAACTATTCGACCGCTATCTGGTGCAGCGGGCGGCACAGGCCGGAGCCGAGGTGCGGGTCAACGCCGAAGCCGTGGGCCTCAGAATCGAAGGCGGCCAGGCCACCGGAGTCGAAGTCTTGCGAAACGGCCATAGACAGATGGTCTCCTGCCGGCTGGTGATTGGAGCCGACGGCATAGAGTCGGTGGTGGGCGGTTGGATGGGCCTGGCGACGCGGCTTTGTCCCGAGGAGGTCCATTCCTGCGCCCAATACCTGCTGGCCAAAGTCGACGGGCCAGAGGATAGGGTGAGGTTCTGGGTGGGCAACGAGATAGCGCCCGGCGGCTATGCCTGGGCTTTCCCCAAGGGAGCAGGAAGGGCCAATGTCGGACTGGGGATAGTGGGCAACAAGGCCGCCAAGGCCAAACCAGTGGAGTATCTGAATAGATTTGTAGAAAAATTTTTCCCGCAGGCGGAACCTATGGAGACCATGGTGGGAGGCACACCGGCTGTAGGCCAGGACCATCCCCTGGTGAAAGAGAATGTGCTGCTGGCGGGCGACGCCGCCCGATTGACCGACTCGCTGTCCGGGGCCGGGATTGCCGTGGCCATGGCCTCGGGGGAATTGGCCGGCCGGCTGGGCGCCGAATTTCTGAGGAGCGGCCGGGCCGAAGTGCTCAGAGAATATCCTGCAAGATGGTGGTCTGGCCCCTGGCGGGATCTTAAGTTCCATCATCGGGTGCGCCAGGTTTTTCTTAAACTGTCGGACGGGGAGATGGACCGTATCGCCAAACTGTTGGTGAAGATACTCGAAGGAAAGGACCCGGCCAAGTTGAACCCTATTGAAGTCGCCAGGACGGTCATCGTTGCGGACCCTGGCATACTGGCCCTGGCCCGACATCTGCTATGATCGAGTCGGCCATAAAATCATGTTGGCTCCTGGCGCTCCTTCCGGGCCTGGCCTGGGGCGCCAGCATCGCCGATGATTTCAATCCCCTTCTGGATCGGGGGCTGAAGGTGCTCTATTCGGGCAATTACGAAGCGGCCGAGGCCTGCTTCGATTCCTTCATCGCCGCCCACCCCCGACATCCGGCCGGCTGGTTCTTCAAGGCCGGTCTCTATCAGATGAGGATGACCGACCAGGAGTGCGATTCCTGGGCCACCCAGCACCAGCGGTCCCTGGACAGCGCCATGTATTACAGCCAACAGGCCATAGCGGCCAACGGTCGGGACGCCTGGGCCAGATTCATACGCGGCGGGACCTATAGTTATCTGGCGGCCCGCGACGGACGCAGCAAGAAGTACCTATCGGCCCTGAACCACGGCCTGGCGGCCGTGGCCGACTTCAAAAGGGCGCTGGAGCTGGACACCTGTCTCTACGATGCCTATCTGGGCCTGGGCACCTATAACTACTTCCGGACCCGGGCGGTCAGCGTGCTCAAATGGCTGCCCTTCATCGGCGACAACCGGGACAAGGGGATCGCCCAGATAGAGCGGGCCATCTCCCAGGGGCGGTTTACCAACGTTATGGCCCGGAACGGTCTGGTCTGGATCCTGATCGACTACGAGAGATACCAACCGGCCCTGACTTGGGCCGAGGGCCTAGAACAGGAGTTCCCCCAGAACGCATTTTTCTTCTGGGCCCGTCCCGAAATCCACTGGCGTCGAAAGAACTGGAGCCAGGCCGCCAGAGGTTATAGCCGCCTGCTGCAGCTTATCGAGAGCCGGCCGGTCTACAGCCACTTCAACCGGGTGATGGTGCGCTACCGGCTGGCCAAGTGTCTCTACGAATCAGGCGAGTTCCGGCGGGCGGCCGAGGTGGCCCAGGAGGCGCTGAACATTCCTTCGAGCCAGGATATGGTGACCCGGCTGATGATGGAGCGGAGGCACTGCCGCGAGATCATCCAGAAGAGCCGGGAAAAGATAAAAGGCTAGCCCGCCGATGTCCTCCCCGCGCGCCAGCTCTCCCCTTATCCCTTTTATCCCCCTGTCCCTACTAATAGGTTGCGCTCCGGCTTACATATCACGGAAGCCCCCGGCCCCCGAGCCCCTGGTCCGGGTGGCCATCGGCCATGGCCTGCCTTCGATCGTCATCGAGGCAAAAGATACAGTCTGGGCTACGGACGGCAGGCACGCCAGCCCCATAGCTCCGGATAACAGTTGGACGGTGACGGTCCGACAGGGCAGGCTCGAGGTCAGAACCAGCACCGGCACGGTCATAAACGAAATCGGGCAAAAACTGTCATTCAGGGGGCGATCGTGGCTCTCCTGGAACAAGCAGCCTTTGGCCTGGCCGCTCACCATAGCTCCGGAAAACGATAGCGCCCTGTTGGCCGTGGTAGAGCTGCCACTCGAAAAATATCTCGTCGGCGTGCTGACCAAGGAGATGGGCAACGCCGCCGAGGCGGAGCTGGAGGCCCTCAAGGCCCAGGCAGTGGCCGCCAGGAGCTATGCCTATGTCAAAATAGGATCCAGGCCCGGGGCCGCCTATGACCTGGAGTCCGATGTCTCCCACCAGGCCTTCGACACAGGCGGAGGCGAAAGTCCGGCGATTCGGAAGGCGGTCGAAAAAACCCGGGGCCAAGTCCTTGCCTGCCGGGGGAAGCCGTTCGCCCCCAACTACCACTCCACCTGCGGCGGCCGGACGGCCATGCCCTCCGAGGTCTGGGGCACACCGGACAGCCTTTTCCCCTGGGCGAAGTCGGTAAAATGCGAACACTGCCGGATATCGCCAAGATTCCGTTGGAAGGCCACCCTGGCTTCCGGAGAGCTGGCCCGCCGCGCCCTGGGCCTAGCCGACACCACTATTCCCATCTACGATGTCAGGATAGAAGAAAACAGCCCCTCGGGAAGAGTGAAAGGAATCAGAATCTGCTCCCAGGCCGGGGACACGGTCCTCTACCGCGACTGCATAAGATTTCAGATTGCCGACCGGCCCCTGCCCAGCACCTGGTTCGTTGTCAAATGCCGGCGGGACGATCTCGGGAATGTAGACTCGGTGGAGTTCACCGGCCAGGGCTTTGGGCATGGGGTGGGTCTGTGCCAGTGGGGGGCCATGGGGATGGCCCGGGAGGGGAGGGGGTACAAGAAGATGCTGAGTCATTACTTCCCTGATGTCGAGTTGATAAAATTATACTGAACCCTTTGGCCTTGGAGTCCAGCATCCCCCAACAGGGGGATTTTTAATTTTCACTTTATCCTTGCAAAATCTTGCCCAATAGGGTAATATTATGGTATAAAGAGGGTTATTATTCAAGGAGCCATATAAATATGGACTACCTGAAATTTTTTGGACTGGCGGAACAGCCGTTCTCCAACGCGCCCGACAACCGGTTCTATTACGACAGCCCGCAGCACTCCAAGGCCATCCTCAAACTGACTCACGCCGCCGAGATGATGAAGGGCCTGGCCGTGGTGCTGGGAGACATCGGCACCGGCAAGACCACGGTGTCACGGCGCATGCTGGAGATACTGCCGGACGACCAGTACGAGACCGGGCTTTTGGTCATCGTCCACTCCGAGGTCTCCCCTGGCTGGCTCATCTCCAAGATCGCCCAGCAGATGGGGGTGGAGAAGCCGGCCGACACCAAGGCCGGGATGGTGGGCCAGCTCTATGAGCAATTGATGCGTATCTACAACGACGGCCGCAAGGCGGTGCTCATCATCGACGAGGCCAATATGCTTAAGAGCCGGGAGATCATGGAGGAGATGCGGGGCCTTCTCAACATGGAGATCTCGGGCTCCATGCTCATCACCTTCCTGCTCTTCGGCCTGCCGGATCTGGAGCAGTGCCTGGCCCTGGACCCGCCGCTTAGGGAGCGAATCGCGGTCAAGCACAAACTGGAGCCGCTGACCTCGGAGTCCACCCGGGGCTACATCCAGTACCGTCTGGCGGTGGTGGGCTGTCAGAATGAATTGTTCACCGACTCCGCCTACGAGTTCATCCACTTCTACTCGGACGGCAAGCCCCGCCTCATCAACACCATCTGCGACAACGCCCTGCTGGAGGCCTCGATGAGCGGCATCCAGTTGATAGACGAGTCGCTGATAGAGACCGTGGTGGGCGACCTGGGCCTCAAGAGCGAGGGGAGCTCGGAGACCCGAAGCAAGTCTCCGGCCTTCTGATCGGGCCATAGAAGGACTACGCATCACGGGAGAACGAGGTTAGGCCCATGACTCAGAACCGAAATTACGTCGATCTGCATCTGCATACCACGGCCTCGGACGGCAGTTTCACGCCGGAGCAGCTGGTGGATTTCTACGCCTCCCGTGGTTTCAAGGCAGTGGCGGTCACCGACCACGACGCCTGGGATGCCATCGCGCCGGTGACCGAGCTGGCCAGCCGGGTGGGGCTGGAGGTCATTCCGGGCATAGAACTGTCCACGGCGGTGGACGATGTGGAGATACATTTCTTGGGATATTTCATCGATTATCTCGATCCCGAGTTCCGGTGCCGCATAGAACATTTCAAACAGGCCAGAATAGAGCGGGCCAGAAAAATTGTGGAGAAGCTCAGAGGATTGGGGGTACATATCGAGGCCGAGCGGGTGCTGGAATTGGCCCGGACGGCCTCGGTGGGACGGCCCCATGTGGCCCGGGCTCTTCAGGAGGAGGGCTATGTCGGCTCCTCGGACGAGGCCTTCGCCCGATATCTGCGCTCCGGGGCGCCGGCCTATGTGCCCAAGCCCTTCCTCTCGCCGGCCGAGGCCTGCCGGCTGGTGCATTCGGTGGGCGGGCTCTGCTTCTTCGCCCATCCCGGCATCGAAAACCGGGACGATCTGATTCCGGAATTCGCCGGCCAGGGGCTGGACGGCGTCGAGGCCTGGCACTCCAAACACAGCCCGGCCCAGGTGAAGCACTATCAGGAGTTGGCCCAGAGGCACAACCTTCTGGTCTGCGGGGGATCGGACTCGCACGGTCCGGAGCACCACGAGACGGGCAACGGACATCTGATAAAGGTGCCCTACGAGGTGGTGGAGCGGATGAAGGAGAGACTGGGACGGAGACGCCGCTGATTTTCGCAAATATTAGCGGATTGCCCAAGGAGAGCGAACGGGATCTGAACAGCGGTAACAGTCAATAAACCATGGGGATGACAAGATTATGCTGAGCGACGAGATGCTGCAGAATTTGATCGTCAGGAACGATCGCAAGATCGTCCTGATCGTAGCCGACGGACTGGGCGGCCTGCCCCGGGAGATAGACGGCAAGACGGAGCTGGAGACCGCGGCCAAGCCCAATCTGGACGCGCTGGCCTCCCGGTCCATCTGCGGCCTGACGGTTCCGGTCTCCCCGGGCATCACTCCGGGCAGCGGGCCCTCGCATCTGGCCCTGTTCGGCTACGATCCGGTCAAATATCAGATAGGACGCGGAGTCCTGGAGGCCCTGGGTTTGGGCCTGACCCTGACCCCTAACGATCTGGCGGCCCGGGCCAACTTCGCCACCAAGGATGAGGCGGGGCGGATCATAGACCGCCGGGCCGGGCGCATACCCACCGAGCGGAACATCGAGCTCTGCCAGAGACTTCAGGAGGCCATACCAGCCATCGATGATGTCGAGGTCATCATCCGCCACGGCAAGGAGCACCGCTTCGTGGTCATCTTCCGGGGCGAGGGCCTGGCCGACGGCCTTCCCGACACGGATCCTCAAAAGGAGGGGCTGGCGCCGGTGATGCCCTCGGCCCTGTTCGAGGACATGGCCAAGACGGTGAGGGTGGTCCACGAGTTCGTCCAACGGGCCGACCGAGTCTTGGCCGGTTCGGCACCGGCCAATACCGTGCTGCTGCGGGGCCTGGCCAAGCACCCCGAGGTGCCCTCGATGGCCGAACGCTTCGGCCTGAGGGCGGCCGCCATCGCCGCCTACCCCATGTACAAAGGCCTGGCCAGGCTGGTGGGCATGACCGAGCTGGAGACCGGGCAGACCATCGAGGATGAATTCGAGACGCTGCGCCTCTACTATCAGGACTACGATTTCTTCTATCTGCATGTCAAGAAGACTGACTCCTACGGCGAGGACGGCAATTTCAACGCCAAGGTGCAGGTGATCTCGGAGTTGGATGCCTGCATCCCTCTGGCCACCAAACTGAACCCCGAGGTGCTGGTGGTCACCAGCGATCACTCCACCCCCTCGAAACTCAAGGGGCACAGCTGGCACCCCAATCCCTTCCTGTTGCACTCGGAGTATGCCCTCTACGGCGGGGTGGACGAGTTCACCGAGCGGAACTGCGCCCGGGGAGGGCTGGGGATTTTTCCGGCAGTGGAGGCCATGCCCTTGATGCTGGCCCATGCCCAGAGGCTGGCCAAATTCGGAGCCTGAGGACGAAGAAGTTTTCAGCCATAGCACTGTTGGCCGTGATTTGGTGCGGCTGTCCGGCCGAGGCTCAGAGTTTTCACTACGGCGGACTGTTGGGTTTGAACTATAGCAGGTTCCGCTGGGAACCCAGCCCATACATCTATCCCGAGCACAAACTGGGCCTGGTGGCCGGAGGCTATGTATTGCTTATGTTGGATCCCAGAGCGTGTCTTAGGGCCGAGCTGTGCTGGTCGCAGAAGGGAGCCTCGGCCACCTACTCTGAATTAGTGAGCGACTCTGCCACCGGCTTGGATCTACATAAGGATTATTACACTGAGTTGAACCTGGACTATTGGGAGGCCCCGCTGCTTTTTAACCTGATAATAAAGAGGGGTGATAACGAACTGGGAATTCTGGGCCTCGGCCCCTATCTGGGATGGCTGGGGCGGGGACACCTGTCCACCACCATGACGGCCACCTCCGGTTCCTTAGGCTATACCCAGGAATATAGTTTGAAGGAAAAGGATCTAAGGCGGACCGATTTCGGGATAATGGCCGGACTTTCGGCCTATTTCTACAATTTCGAAATGAACCTGCGCTACAGCCATGGCCTGCGTCCGGTCTACACCCAGAGATACGAAGATATCAATCGTTTTCTGGACCCGGTGAACCGGGTGTGGTCGTTCAGCCTGGGGTACCAGATTAAGTAGGCGCTTTATATCGTGAGTAATCAGATTCGATTCATGGTTTCCTGGCTTCATTAGAGAAAGCCCCCATGCTCTTCATCCTCTACGTGGCCGACCAGAAGCGCTTGCGCGACTTCTACCAGCACCTGCTCAAGCTGAGTCCCAGCCTGGACGAGCCGGGCATGACCGAGTTCACCCTCAAGGACGGCTCGGCCCTGGGCCTGATGCCGGAGAAGGGCATCGCCCGCATCCTGGGGGAGAGCGCCCCGCACCCGGCCAGCGGCCGGGGCATACCGCGCTGCGAGATCTATCTGAGGGTGGACAACCCCAAGCTCTTGATCAACCGGGCGCTGGCGGCCGGAGGCAAACTGCTGAGCCCCCTGCAGGCCAGGGGCTGGGGGGACGAGGCGGCCTACGTGGCCGACCCGGACGGGCACGTCATCGCTTTGGCCAGAACCCTGCCGATGTGAAACGATGGAGTACGTCATCCCAGGTCTTGTCCCGAGCTAGTCGAGAGAACGGCCCGACGCTTGGCTTCCGAAGGATCAGGATGGGATTCTTCGGCGGTCAGGCAGGCAGCCATCCTCAGAATGACGTGAAAGTGTAAAAAGGGAATGCGCGTCGCCATCCTCAACGGCAACCCGGATCCCGACAACCTCAAGTTCGACGGCCTGCTCAAGATCCTGGCCGACCTATTGCGGGCCAAGAACCACCAGGTGAACCTGCTGACCCTGAGGGCTCTGGACATCGGCTACTGTACCGGCTGCTGGGGCTGCTGGGTGAAGACGCCGGGCCAGTGCCTCTATCCGGATGGATCGTCCGAGGTCGTCCGCTCCTGGGTGAATTCGGATCTGGTAATAATGGCCTCGCCGCTTAAGATGGGCTTCGTCAGCGCTCTGCTGAAGAGCGCCGTCGACAAGATGCTGCCGCTGGCCCTGCCCTATATCGAGCTCTACCAGGGCCTATGCAGCCATCGGCCGCGCTATCCTCGGGCCCCTAAAGTGGCGGCGGTTTTGGAGCCGGAGGCCCGGGGCCAGGCCGAGGATTTGGAGATAACCACCGAGTTTCTGAAACGCCTCGCCAGAGACTTCAGGTCCGAGATCAAGTTCGCATTGACAGCCGACCGGCCGGTGGAGGAGATCGCTGATGCGGTTGACCGTATTTAACGGCTCGCCCCGCGGCGTGGTGGGCAACACCGCCCGGCTGTTGGAGTGGATTCTGGCCGGGTTCGAATCGATTCCGGGCAACAGATCCGAGACCCGGGTGCTGGCCAGGACCAGGGAATGGGACGACCATCGGCAGGCCTTCGCCCGGGCCGAGTCGGTGCTGCTGGCCTTCCCGCTCTATGTGGACGCCATGCCGGCTCTGGTCAAGGCCTTCATCGAGGGGCTGGAGCCGTTCTGCGGACGTCAGGATAATCCAGCCCTGCTCTTCCTGGTTCACTCTGGATTTCCCGAGGCGGCCCATTCGCGTCCGGTGGAGCGCTACCTGAAGAGACTGGCCCTGAGGCTGGGAGGCGATTATCAGGGCACCATCATCAAGCCAGGGTCGGAGGGTGTCCGCCACAGAACCGGATACTCTAACCGTAGACTGTCCCAAAGGCTGAAGGAGCTGGGCCGGATCTACGGAGCCCAGGGACGGCTGGACACGGACATCCTCAGGCAACTGGCCTCGCCGGAGCGGCTGGGCCCGATGCATAGGGCCCTCTACCGCCTGCTCAACCTGCTGGGGGTGACCAACAGGTACTGGGACGGGATGTTGCAGAAGAACGGGGCCTTCCCTAGAAGATACGCCCAACCCTATGTTAACCACAAATAATGGTGCCGGACATGATCAAAGCCACTGCCTTTTTGATGCTGTTATTGTCCTTGGCGGCCAGCCTGTCGGCCCAGGAGGCCGACCCCTGCATCGAGTATCTCAAAAAGCCGACTTCCCAGGGCTACCGGGCGGCCCGGGCCCATCTGGACTCGCTACTATCCAAAAATAGTGCTGACCCCAAGGCCCTGCTATACTCGGCTCTGGTGGACCAGGCCAATCTCTCCTGTCAGTTGGACCGGCTCTATGAACTGAGGGATTCTTTGGAGGGCCGTTATCTGTTCGGCTTGGCCAATTTGATGTTGGTGATGGGCGATTTTAAACGCTCGGTCGAAATCTATAACAAGATAAACCTTCAAATGCCCAAGTGGTCGTGTCCCTGGCGCCACCGGGGCGAGGCCCTCTACCGTATGGGGGATCTGGCCGGGGCCGAGCAATCTTTTATTAAAGCAGTGGAGACCAGGCCCACCCACTACGATGCCTGGGTATGGCTGGCCCGGGTGCAGAAGGACAGGGGCAAACGCAAGGAGGCCCTGGCCTCGATCAAGAAAGCCTTCCAGAACAAGGGCCAGGACGTCGAGGACCCGGAGCAGGAGGTGGCCGCCGGGGAGGACGTCAGGCTTTTGGATGAGATACTGGCCTTAAACGGGGTGAAGCCGAAGAATATTCCCCGGGAGAGAGAGAAAATTTTAGCCTTAGGCCGAGGGATATCTCAGAACAATGAGACCAGGCAATAGACGCGCCCTGATCTCGGTCTACGACAAGGCCGCCCATGTCTCAGAACCAAATTTTGCTCAAGCTGCTGTTGAGCTAAAAGACCGCTTGATATCTATGGGCTTTGAGATAATCTCCTCGGGCGGCACCGCCCGCTATTTGAGGGAACGGGGATTGGAGACGACCGAGGTCGAACAGGTGACCGGATTTCCCGAGATCCTAAATGGCCGGGTGAAGACCCTCCACCCCAAGATCCATGCCGGGATTTTGGCCAGACCCGAAGACCCCGAGCACCGACGCCAATTGCAGGAGCACGGCGTGGTCCCCATCGAGGTGGTGGCCGTGAACCTCTATCCCTTCGCCGAGGTCAGGCGTCGGCCCGGGGCCACCGAGGAGGAGATAGTCGAGAATATCGATATCGGCGGGCCTTCGCTGGTGCGGGCGGCGGCCAAGAACTATAGGGCCGTGGCGGTGGCTACCGAGCCCGCCCACTATCGGGCCATCATTGACGATTTGAAAAAATTGGG
>FWPV01006450.1_pt1 | contig 22389 bp, 14 predicted proteins | sample 2228371 | NCBI WGS metagenome assembly FWPV01 (sample SAMEA103939776, study PRJEB20133) | metagenome | reverse complement strand
CCGGGTTCCCCATATCCCAATCGCTGGTGGGAGGGGCTGACGCCCCCACAGGGAGGGGGATGGGGAACCCCGGGTTCCCCACGGCCCAACCGCTATTGGGAGCGGCTGGCGCCCCCACAGGGAGGGGGATGGGGAACCCCGGTTTCCCCATATGTTCACATCAATAAGCCCTGGCATCACGAAGGAATCAGGAGGTGATGCAGCGAATGATCCAGACGGGCGGCAATCTCGGCCAGGGTCGGAACAGCTTCGGCAGCGCCGTAGCGACTGGCGGTCAGGGCGCCCATCACGTTGCCAATCGCAGCGCTGCTGGGAAGATCGGCCCCCCGTAGCAAGGCCCACGCGAAACCCGCCGCGAACGCATCGCCGCAGCCGTTGGTGTCAATAACCGTGACGGCTGGAGGCAGCACATTCAGACGAGTGGCGCCTTCCCCTACACTGCACCCCTGTGCGCCACGCTTGACGGCAACGTGCCGGACACCGGCAATCAAGAGTTCGTCTATCGCCGGTCGCACGGTCGTTCCGGGAACAAGCGCTCGCAGTTCATCTTCGTTCAACGTCAACAACCAGAGCCGCGGGAGCAGCCCGAGCACCAGCCGGCGAGCCGCTCGAATGGTCGGCAAGCACAGGTCCAACGCCACCGGAACGCCCTGCGCGTGAGCCAGGTCAATGGCCCGCACCGCTGTCGCCCGCTGCGGCCCCTCCAGCAAAGCGTGACCGCAGACGAAAAGCAGGTCGCAACGCTCGAGCAGCATCGTCTCAATCGCCGCCGGATCGCAGCGCACATTGGCGCCCCGGTAACTGACAAAGGTGCGTTGCCCTCCCGGGCTGACCACCACGCCGCACAGGCCGGTCGGCGCATCCGGGTCACGCTGGATGTGATCCAGGTCAAGGCCGACCCGGCGTGCCGCCCCCAGGGCAATCTCTGCCGCGGGGTCGTTGCCTACCCGGGCGACCAGGTGTGCTGTGGCCCCCAGGCGCGTAAACGCCACGGCAACGTTGAGACCGGCGCCGCCCCCATACCAGCGGAGCGCATCGGCGGATACATCATCGCCTTCATGGGGATAAAATGGTACCGTAAAGGTCAGATCGACATTCAAATCGCCGATGATGGTAGTAGTGAGTACCGGTGTGATGGGCATATCAGATTCTTTGTACCGGTCTTTCTATAACTACAGGGTCGAGGTCCGGGCGTATATAGTCAGTGACGACTGACGGTGTGCGCTCACGAGCCTGCGGCTGATCGCCACCTGCTGGGGACACCGCGCGCCGCAGCAATGCGGCGCGGCCTCCCGCCTACACAGGCAGATGACCGAATTCGGTCCTTCAGGCGCAGTGGTCATCGCCCGCGTTGGTGTTGGTTAATTCATCCTTGCAGCCATGCGCCTTGCCATGTGCAGGGAATGTAGTGTACAATTTATATTCACGGCCGGCAACCCCCGGCTGCCATTGCCGAGGCGCCTGAGATCCTGTGTCTTCCCACCGCTGCTGTCGGTTATGCTTCGCTAAGCGACCCCGGGACTGAGGCGCCAGGAAATCGTATGGAAGAGATTCTCATCATTGACGATAGTGAGCACATTGCCAGCCTGCTGGCGAACCATGTGCTCCCCGAGTTGGGGTTTGCGGCAATCGTCGCTCATACTGGACGCCAGGGGTTGCAACGCCTCCGCACGCGTCTTCCTGACCTCATCCTGCTCGATCTGCAACTTCCCGATATCAGTGGTCTTGACCTGTTACGGATGATCGCGCAGGAGGGCTACGACGTTCCGGTCATCTTGATGACCGCCCACGGGTCCGAGAGTATTGCGGTCGAAGCCTTCCGTCTGGGGGCGCGGAATTACCTGATCAAACCTTTCTCTGATATCGAGGCCCGCGCCGTGATTGACCAGGCGCTGCGTGAGCGCCGCCTGCGCCGGGATAAGGAGCGCCTCACGGCCTCGCTCCAGCAACGGGTGCAGGAGTTGACCGTGCTCTACCGGATCGGCAAGTCGGTCACCGGTCTGATGGATCAGGAGCAGTTGCTCCAGCGTATCGTCGAGGCCGGCGTGTTTATCACCCAGGCCGAAGAGGGGTTCCTGCTTCTGCACGATGAAACTCAGCAGGAACTGTACCTCCGCGCCGCAAAGAACCTCGGTGAACAGCGCGCCCAGAGTCTGCGCCTCCCCATTGACGACTCGCTGGCCGGGCAGGTCTTTCGCACCGGCAAGCCAATACGCCTCGATCAGGCGCGGGCCGGCACGGCGCTGAAGGTGAAAACCGGCTTTCTGGTACGGGCCATCCTCCAGGTGCCCCTCATGCTCGGCGCGACGGTCAAGGGCGTCCTGGCGGTTGATAATCGTGTGGCCGATCGCTCCTTCTCTGAGAATGATGAGTATCTCCTGGCTACCCTCGCCGACTACGCTGCTATTGCCATCGAAAATGCCCGGCTCTATGAACAGGTCAAGCTCTCGGAGCAACGCTACCGCGATCTCTTCACCAATGCCTACGATCTGATCTTCATACTTAATCAAACGCTGGCGATCACGACGATTAACAAAGCTGGCCAGCAACTCACCGGCTACGATCTGAGCGAGTTGCTCGGACGCCCCCTGCGCACTCTTTGCACCCCCGAGTCGTGGGCCAGCGCTGAACCGTATCTGCGCCAACTGCTCGCCGGGCAGAGCGTGGCCCCGTTTGAACTGGAACTGGTGCGCCATGATGGCGAGCCGGTCTATCTCGAGGTCTCGGCCCAGGTGATCCATAATGGCGCTGGCCTCAAGGGGGTGCATTGCATCGCCCGTAACCTGACTGAACGGCGCCGCCTCGAGCAGCAACTGCTGCAATCAGAGAAGCTCTCGGCCATTGGCCAGCTCGTGGCCGGGGTGGCCCACGAGTTGAACAATCCCCTCACCAGCGTGAGTGGTTACGCCCAGCTCTTGCTGCGGGATGAGCGCTTGCCTGCTCAGTCCCGGCAGGACATCGAACAGATCTACGCGCAGGCCGAACGCGCCGCAAAAATTGTCCAGAACTTGCTGATCTTCGCCCGTGAGCATAAACCCGAGCGGACGATCGGCTCGGTCAATGAGGCCCTCCGCCGCGCCCTGGCCCTGCAGCAATACCAGTTGCGAGTCGAAAACATTGGGGTCAGGCTGGAGCTTGACCCGGCGTTGCCCTCGACAACCGCTGATTTCCATCAACTGCAACAGGTGTTTTTGAATCTTATCACCAATGCCCGCTACGCAATGGTTCAGAAGGGCGGCGGAGGCGCCCTTACCCTCCGCACCAGTCTCGAACCGAGTCTCGCTGGCGATCCGCAGATCCGGATCGATGTGATTGATACCGGTGTGGGTATTCCTGAGCGCGATCTGCAGAAGATTTTTAACCCGTTTTTTACGACCAAGCCGGTGGGCCAGGGTACCGGCCTGGGCCTGTCGATCTGCTTCGGAATCGTTAAGGAGCACGAGGGTCAGATCTGGGCCGAGAGCCAGGTAGGGGTTGGAACGTGTGTGACCGTCACGCTGCCGGTTCGCGCCGCGCTGCCGTCCGAAGCCCCGACGCCGGTTCCTGCCGGCGAGGCCGAGGAGCCGGGCGCAAGCCTGCGGGTGCTGGTGGTGGACGACGAAGAGCCGGTCGGAGCTTTGCTTGAGCGCATGCTCCGAACCCTTGGCCATCGCCCAATGGTCGTCTGTAGCGGCAAAGCGGCTATGGAGACACTGGAACGCGAGGTTTTCGATGCGGTGCTCTGTGACGTGAAAATGCCCGGTCTGAACGGCTTCGATCTGTTGCGCGCCGTGCGGGCCCGGAACCCCGATCTCGCCGAACGCCTGATCTTCGTGAGCGGCGACACTCTCAGCCCCTCCACCCGCACGATGCTCGAGCAGAGCGGAAACCTGTTCCTGGCGAAACCCTTCTCCATCGAGCAGGTCCGGCAGATCTTTACCTTGTTACTCAAACGGCGCTCCATCGGTTCCCACAAAGCCTGACGGCCCGTGAGTCTTTCTCGCTCACGGGTAGAGTGTTTGCGCCACCACTTCTGCGCCTCACCCCTCCCGCCCCTCGCCTTTCACGTTTAAGGGCGGACAGAATATCCGAGCTAACGTGGCTTGTACCGCCCTGGAACACCCCCGCGCGCGGCTCTGGTCTCCCGCTCCAGCTTCGCTGGAGCGGGGCCCTCTTATACCTGGATTGCGGATTGCCACGCTGGGCAGCACAAGGCCTGAAACTGCTTCAAGCAATGCGGCATCATCAACGATAATTGGTGTCAGATGCGGGGTTCTGGAGGGCTATGCCCCCGGGCCCTTCAAAGGGTATCACGGGACCGTCGCGTTCACGGCATGCAGAGGATCATGGCGCCCGTGCGCGCGCGTTAGCGCATCCTGAACGTGCCAATCCAGCGCTGAAATGCACCGCCATACGGCAGTATGCGGTATCATATGCATATGGAAGAGATCCTGATCGCGGTGCTCTCAACCGCTCGGAACCGGCGCCCGTGGAAGCAGGGCCGGTTTGATCAGCACGTACAGGATGGACGGCGTGGATAGTTTTACCCAACAGGCGATTGCCGCAATTGCAGAGGACAATCTATCGGGGGCCGTGGAGGTGGCCGAAAAGAGCGCCGAGGTGTTTCAGCGCCTGGTTCGCACAGACCATTCGCCGCAGAAGGAGGGCCTGGTCCAGCAAGTGCTCGATGTGGGATGGGCGCTGATCCGGGCGCATCCAACCATGGCCCCGCTGGTGAATCTGGTCAACGGCGTGCTCTGGCGCCTCGAGGGCGCCGCCTCGGCCGATGAGGCCCGCCGCAACGTCGCCGACGCCACCGGTGATTTCAAGCGCTGGCTGCGCGTCCACGAAGCGGCGATTGCCGAAACGGCCCTGCGCCTGATCCCCGAAGACGGCCAGATCCTCACCAATGGCCGGAGCACAACCGTGCGAGCCGCTCTGCGTCACGCCCAACGCGCCGGCCGGCGCTTCCGCGTGGTTTGCGCCGAAGGGCGCCCGGGCTGTGAAGGGCGCGCGCTGGCCAGTGAACTCGCCGCCTCCGGTATTGAGGTTACCCTGGTGATTGACGCCCTTGCCGTCGCCATGGCCCCGCAGATGCACCTGGTGCTGGTCGGCGCCGATTATCTCGATGCCAGCGGTCTGGTCAACAAGGTGGGCACCTATGCCATCGCCCTGGCTGCAGGCGCCAGCAACGTGCCGATGTATACCCTGTGCGGCAGCGAGAAGTTCCTTCCTCCAGGCTATGTGCCGCCTGCGCAGGCCCTCTGGCCGCCCGAACAGGTCTGGGACGCGGCCCCTCCGGGGGTGCGGATCACCAACCTCTACTATGACCTGACCCCGCTTTCCGCTCTGGCGGGTATTGTCACCGAACAGGGTGTGCAGCCGGCCGAGGGGATCGAGGCGTGGCTGGCTGTTACCAAGCTGCACCCGGCGCTCCGCCAGGAGTAACCTTCCCCCAATCCCCCAACGTTAGCGGCCCTGCGCGGCGACGCGGCGGTAGATCGCCAGAGTTTCCCATGCCGCGCGGCGCCAGGAGAAACGCGCCGCGCGGTCCGGGCCGCGTCGGGCCAGCTCGGCGCGGGCCGCGTCGTCCTCCCACAGCTCGGCGATGGCCTCAGCCCACGCTTCAACCTCGCGGGGAGGGACGAGGCGGGCCGCGTCGCCCACCACTTCGGGCAGGCTGCTGCTGTTGGCGACCAGGCCCGGCGCCCCGCATGCCAGCGCCTCCAGCGCCGGCAGGCCAAAGCCCTCGTAGAGTGAAGGGTTTACGTACAGCCGGCAGGCGCTGTAGAGCCAGGGAAGATCGTCGAGGCTGACGGCCCCCAGGAAGCATACCGCATCGCGCAGGCGCAATGCGCCGACCAGGTCGTAGATCGGTTCGTCGAGCCAGCCCCGACTGCCGGCGACGATCAGGCGGTACTCCGCGCGGGGGCGTCGGTCAAGGCAGAGGCGTAGCGCGCGCAGCAGGGTTTCCAGGTTCTTGCGCGGTTCCACGGTGCTAACAAAGAGCAGAAAGCTTCCTGCCTGTATCGCGCAGCCATTGATCGCCCGCTGCTCGCCCGCGGCTACCGCCACCGGCGCGAAGCGCGGATCAGTCGCCTCGTAGACCACATCCACCCGTTCGGGCGGCAGGTCGAGCAGATGGGCAATATCGGCGCGGGTAGCCTCAGAGACCGTGATCACCGCCTCGGCATCGTGAACGGCTGCGCGCACCTGGCCGTAGTAGCGGCGGGCGTCGGCATCGAGGATCTCGGGAAAGTGGAGGAAAGCCAGGTCGTGTACGGTGATCACCGCCGGGCAGGGCCGGCGGCGCGGAGCGATGAAATCGGGGCAGTGGAGGAGGTCGAGACGTCGGGGCAGCAGTTCGAGGGGCAGGCTCACCTGCTCGAAGCGGTTGTGTGGCGGGGTCAGCAACGCGGCGCGCTCGACGTTGGCGGCAATGACCAGGGGGCGGCGCTGGCTGTGGTGCTGGAGGGCCACGAAGGTATCGTCGGGGGCCTCGGCAGCGAGCGCCGTGAGAAGCTGGCGCGTGTACTGCGCGATGCCTCCCTGGCGATAGGCGTTGAGACGAGCGTCAATGCCGATGCGCATGGCCAGCCTGCGGTCGTCAGGCAGCGGGGCGCCAGCGGCGCCGCCCAGGACTTCACGACGCGATGGTTACCTCCAGACCGTCGTAGGCGAACTCCACGCCGGGAGGCAGCCACCTGCCGGCGGCGTGATCGATGTGGTGGGTCATGTGCACCAGGTACGCCCGTCGCGGGGCCAGGGCCGCGATCACCTCCAGTGCCTGGGCCAGTGTAAAATGAGTAGGATGCGGTTCGTGGCGGAGCGCGTTGAGCACGAGCACATCGAGATCCTGGAGCAGATCCCACGACGCCGGGGGAATGGCGCTGGCGTCGGTCACGTAGCCCAGGCCGCCAACCCGATAGCCGGTGATCGTCCAGGCGCCGTGGAGAATATCGAAGGGCAGGATTTCCGTGCCGCCAACGACAAACGGCGCATTGACAGGGCGGAGATCGAGGCTCGGGCGCGTCGAGCCGGCTGAGGTTTCGTCGAACGCGTAGGCAAAGCGTTCACGTACCTCGGCCAGGGTGTGCGGAGCGCCGTAGACGGGCACACAGCCGCGCCGGTGACAGAGTGGCCGCAGGTCATCGAGCCCGGCGACATGGTCGAAGTGCGAGTGGGTCAGGAGAACGGCGTCGAGGTGCTGCAAGCCGGCGGCAAGGGCCTGGGCGCGAAAATCCGGCCCCGCGTCGATCAGAATAGTCGTCCCGTCGGCCCGGAGCAGCGCTGAGGTGCGGGTGCGCCGGTTCCGCGGATCGGATGAGGTGCACACCTCACACGCGCAACCGATGACAGGAACGCCCATCGAGGTGCCGGTACCCAGAAAGCGTAGCTGCATGGGGAGTCTCAGCAAATGGAGAACACCGGGGATGCGCTTCCCCTCCATTCCTTCCCACCACCACCGCGCGGGACAGGCGCCACGGTACCGGTCTGCAGCCGTGATTGTGCCCGATCGCGGTGCAGGACGCTCTCTCGTGGACGCCCGGGCAGGGCGCCCACCATCGTGCATCATCACCGTGATGAGCGGCCGGTGCCACAATGGCGCCCCGAATAGCTCATAGTATACCATATCGGGTCGTTGTAGTCCGTGTTCGAATGCGCCAGGGCGCAACACGCCATCGGGCAATCATTGGCCCATTAGCCTTGTGATGGCCGCGTCTGCGCCCAGTTCCTCCGATGCTCTGCTGGTTGCCACTCTGCCTGTCGCCGGTTTAATACCATTTTAGATTTTAGATTTTGGATTGGAGATTATCGCGCAGGGCGTTCTGATGCGATTTGACGGAACTCCGTTTGCGGAGTATTCAAGTGGAATTGGTATAAGGGCGGACAGAACATCCGGGGCAATGTAGCTTGTACTGCATTGGAATGCCCCCGCGCGGCTCTGGTCGCCCCGCTTCGACATGCTCAGGGCAGGCTCTCCAGCGAAGCTGGAGCGGCCCGCCCCTTCGGGCTGAGTCTCAGGACGAAGCCTGCGCGGAGCCGAAGGGGGGAGGGGGCGGGCGCCAACCAGCGCATCCCCACGCCATACCGCCCGTCGGCGCTCATACGTTCTGTCCGCCCCTGAACTGTCACCGTGTCGGCCTCGCCTCCCTCCTCCACCCCGGCAACCACCCGCATCGTTCGAACGGCAGGAAAGGCGCAGGCTCTTCCTGCACTCTCCCCGCACCACTCTTCTATCCCGAATGAGCGCCGGGCAACCACCGGACCCTCCGTTCGGCTGACTTTAAAAAAGTGTTAGGGAGTTATGACCTGGTTCCTATTGATCGCGTCAGGCCGAGAACCTATACTAATCATGGTTGCGTCACTCTGGTCCGTCACAATAATTGTGACGGATGTGGCCGGAGGAGGCGTGGGAGAGCGAAGCCCTCCCCGCAAAAAAACCACCCATCACGCCCAGATTGACAAACCGATACCAGGATGAACTACAATGCATCGGTTGTGGAAAGAGTTTAACTCCCAACTACGCTACCAGATTATTTTCCCCTTCCTGTTGCTGACGCTGATTGTGGCAGTAGCGGGAGGGATGGTCGTGTTCTACCTGGTGGGGCAGTCGCTCCAGGAGCGTTTTGACAACCACCTCGCCGCGGTCACACGGGCGGCCAATGATGCGCTGGTGAGCCAGGAGCAGGCCAACCTGCAATTCTTGCGCGAGGTGGCATTTGCGCTTCCCAATGAAACAAACGGCGCCCCCGCCGTGGCCGATGCCCTGGCCCGCGGCGATGCGCCGGGTCTGTCCCTGGCCCTTGACCCCTTCTTCCGCGTCGGCGCCAGGCGCAACGAGGTCTATCTCGATCGCCTGATCGCTTTTGATCGCAACGGAAAAACCCTGGTTGACTTTGAGCGTTCCGCCGATAGCGCTTCTGATGACTATATTACGCATCCCTCGCTAGATCTGAATGGCGCCTGGTTTACCAGTCGTGTTCTGAGTGGCGAATCTGATAGCTATGGTGATAAATATGCCGGGTTAATTCGTTTTGCTGATACCAATCAACTCTATTTTGCAACCATTGCTCCCGTGCGCGCAGGTGATACTGTGGTGGGCGGGCTGATCGCCGCCACACGGGTCAACAATCTCCTCGCAGCGCTTGCGATTCGCTCGCAGGCTGCCGGTGTCACCCTCTACGACGAGGCCGGCCGGGTGGTGAGCAGCACCTTTGATGCCAGCGGGGCTGGCAATGCCCCCCCGATGCGCCTGGAGTTGCTGAGCAAGTTCGTCGGGAACGACACGCCGGTGGCGGGCGCCCTTTTCAGTCGAGAGACCATCGGAGGCCGGGAGTATCAGTTTGCTTACGTGCCCTTGATTATTCGCGGCAGCAATGTAGGCATCCTGGCGCCGGCCCTCGCCCGCGACTATGTGATGGATACCTGGAACAGCACCCTCGGTCCAATTGTGACCCTGATTGTGGTGCTGTCGCTGGTGATCATTATCGCCGGTGTGAGCATCGCCCGGTTGATCACGCGCCCGCTCGAGGAACTGGCCGCAACCGCCAGGGCCATCAGTCATGGCGACACCAATCGGCGCGCCTATATCGTGTCCGAGAACGAGATCGGCCAGCTTGCTACCAGTTTTAACCAGATGACCGAGTACCTGGTGCGCCTCTACGGGCAGGTGCAGGCCGAAGCGAGCCAGCGCGCGGCGATTGTTGAGAGTATTACCGATGGGATCGTTGTCGTTGATGATCTGGGGAACATCAAGCTCATCAACCGCGCGACCCGCCAGTTGATGAACCTGGCCGATGACGCGCCCCTGCCTGAGAAATTGAGCGATATCCCGCTCAATCGTCTGGTCGAAGGGGTGCCGGGGTTTGGCTCTCAGCGCGCCAGCGACCTCTACACCCTCGGCGAGTATATTGTGCGCGCCTCCGTCGCTCCGGTGATCGCCAGCGATGGCTCGCGCTCTGGTTATGTCTGCCTCTTGCAGGATATGACCGCCGAAGTGACGGTCGATCGCGCCAAGACCAACTTCATCGGCACGATTTCGCATGAGTTGCGCACGCCGCTGACCGTCATCCGCGGCAACGCCGATCTGCTCCTGCGCGGCCTGGCCGGACCAATGGAGGAGGAGCAGCGCGTGTTTGTGGAGTCCATCCGCCAGCACGCCAATAGCATGACCAGTCTGGTGAACAATGTCATTGTGATTGCCAATCTCGATGCTGGCACTCTGAATACGGAACTCGAGCCGATGGATCTGGCCCGCCCGATCGGTGAAGCCGCCTTCCCCTTGCAGAGCCAGATCAAGGCCAAGGGTCTGACCCTGACAATCGATCTCGCCGCCGATCTCCGGCCCGTGCTGGGCGACTACGACCAGGTGCGCCAGATTGTTTACCAGTTGCTCGACAATGCCCGTCGTTACACATTCGAGGGCGGTATTACCGTCCGCGCCCGTGATCACGGCGACCACGTGCGTGTTGAAGTGGAAGATACCGGACGGGGCATTTCCCCGGATATGCAGAACCAGATCTTCGAACGGTTCATCCGTGGCGATGGCGCCAGCGAGGGGATCAACTCTAGCGAGCGTGGCATTGGCCTCGGCCTGGCGATCTGCAAGCAGTTGGTTGAGCGCCAGGGTGGCACTATCGGGGTAACCAGCGTTCCAGGGCAGGGCAGTACGTTCTACTTTACACTTCGCTACGCCGATGACACCACAAGCCCTGAAAACTCGTCGCGCTCGATGGCTGCGGCTGCCTGACCGGCGCTTCCTATCACGGCCGCTGATCTGGCTCATCCTGCTGGCTCTCTTCGCCGTCCTCATCGGGGTTACGACGATTGCTCGTATCGCCCTCGATCTCACCTCGCCCAGGGTGGCGTACTACGCCGGCGATCTCTCCGCGCGCAACCGCGCCGATTATGGCTTCTGGCCGTTCGGACCCCTGATCCCGCCGATCAACCCTGAGGCAATTGCTGCCGCCGAGCGTGATCAGTCCGCTGCTGACGCTCCGGGCGATCCGCCCCCGTCGAACAGTGTGCCTATTGCAGTAATTGGCCAGCCGACGGCCACGCCTGTCCTGGCAGTGACGGCAACGCCGACTGCTTCACCGTCGCCTACACCAACCGCGCCGCCGACGCTGGTTCCCAGCCCCACCACGCTTGTCGCATCACGGCGCGCCCCGACCTCCACGCCTGTGCCGGTGCGTCAGGTGATTCTCACCCCCACGCCGCAGGAACAACCGTCGGCGACACCGATTACTAATCCGAATGAGCCGCCAGCGGCGGCGCCATCGCCTCCCTCAACCGCCACGCCGCTGCCCACCGCCACGCCGCTGCCCAGCCCGTCGGCCCCGGCGCTGACGCCGTCGCCCTCGCCCTCGCCCTCGCCGACTGCGCCGCGGCCAACGCAGACGGCTGCGCCGCCACAGCCAACCAGCACGCCTGCGCCAACCAGCACGCCCGAACCCCCGCTCGAGCTGAGCTTTGCCACAACTGCGCTGGTCGTCAGTGAGGCCCAGGGCCGGGCCACGGTGGAAGTGCGCCTGAACCGGCTCGCCTCGGCTGCTGTTACCGTCGCCTACGCCACCGGCGGCGGCGCCGCTACCCCTGGCGTTGACTACCGCCCCGCGAGCGGCACGCTTACCTTTGCTCCTGGCACAATCGCTCGCTCGTTCACTATCGAGATTCTGAGCGATGACCTGAATGAACCGAATGAGACAGTTGAGATCCGCCTCTCCGATCCCACTAATGCCGAGATTGTCGGGTCGAGGGTGGCGATCCTGACAATTACTGATAGTGATGCGCCTCCCACAGTGCGCTTCGCCGGTGAACGGCGTAGCGTCCCTGAAAGCATCGGCTCTGCGGCTATTACAGTTGAACTGGACCGACCGAGCGCCATTGATGTCGTAGTGCCCTTCGCCGTGAGCGGCACCGCTGGCGCTGCCGATCATACCTTGCGCGCTGGCGCGCTGATTATTCCTGCTGGCGCAACCGGCGCCCGCTTGCGCTTTACCATCGTTGATGACCAGGTAGACGAGGACGACGAGTACCTCCTCGTTACCCTTGGCACGCCCAGCAACGCCGGCTTGAGTAGTCCGTCGGTGTACCTGTTTACCATCGTTGATGATGACACTGCTAGCGTAACCCTCAGCCAGACGGCCTTCACCCTGGACGAAGGCGCCTCGACCGCGTATACCGTGGTCCTGGAGAGTGAACCCACCTCTCCAGTGACCATCGAACTGACACCCGATTCCCAGGTGGAGGTCACGCCTGCCAGGCTGGAGTTCACACCCGCCAACTGGCGCATCCCCCAGGAGGTGCGCCTGACGGCGGTTGATGATGACGTTGATGAGGGTGACAACGAGCAGGAAACCCACCCGGGTCGGGTGACGCACCGGATCATCAGCGACGATCGGTTCTACGCGCGCCTGACGGCGCCAACGGTCACCGCAACCATCCGCGACAATGACACCGCCGGGGTGCTGGTCGCGCCGCAACTCCTGCGCCTGATTGAGGCGCCCGGCCCGACCCGGGCTGCGACCTACACCGTGCGGCTGCGTAGCCAGCCTACCGAACCGGTGACCGTAACCGTCACCTTCGACCAGGAGGTGACGCTGAATGGCGCCACAACTGGCCCGCTCAACCTGACCTTTACGCCGACGAGCTGGAGCGTGGCGCAAACGGTCGTCGTGCGGGCGATAGACGACCTGGTAGACGAGGCCGATGAACCCCACATCAGCGAAATCGCCCACCAGGCCAGCAGCGCCGATCCCTTCTACAATCGCGATGTGCCGGAGTTGCGGCCTGCCGTCAGGGTGGCCATTGCCGACAACGACACCGCGGCGCTGATCCTCCCCACCGGCCCGCTCACGGTGACCGAGGGCCTGACGCGGACGTACCAGGTGAGCCTGGCTACTGACCCCATCCAGCCCGTGACGATCACCTTGACGACCAGCGGGCCAATCACGGTGACGCCAACCAGCCTGGTCTTCAGCCGCAACGACCGGGTGGGCACAGTGACTATAACCGCTCCTGACAATGATGTGGATGCACCCGACGCCACGGCGACGATCACACATACGATCCAGACCACCGACCCGGTCTACCGCAACCTCCCGCCAGGATCGCTCACCGTTCGCGTGCTGGATGATGACGAGGCAGGCGTACTCGTAGCGCCGCAACTCCTGCGCCTGACTGAGGCGCCCGGCCCGACCCAGGCTGCCAGTTACACTGTGCGGCTGCGGACCCGGCCAACCGCCTCTGTAACGGTGACCCTGAGTTTCGATCAAGAACTGGTGCTGGAAGACCCCCTCGGGCAGGTGGCGACCAGCCCGGCGACGCTCACCTTCACGGAGGCGAACTGGAACCGTCCGCAAACTGTGCAGGTGCGCGCCGTGGATGACGACGTGGACGAGGACGGCGACGGCAATCAGAGCGTTCATACCAGCGAGATTCGCCATCGCGCCTCCAGCGATGATCCCTTCTACAATCTCGATGGGCCGGTCGTTACCGTGGAGATCACCGACGATGACACTGCGGGCCTGGAGGTTACACCGCCATCGGGCTGGACCACCAGCGAGGATGGTGACACAATCACCTTCACGGTGCGCCTCACCAGCCAGCCCCTTGCGCCGGTGCAGGTGCAGGTCACGACGAGCGATGTCACCGAAGGGCTGATCAGTGCTCCGCCCGTGCCGCTGGTCTTCAATGCCCTGAACTGGAACCAGCCAGTCACGGTGACGGTCAGGGGCGTTGACGATGATCTCTTCGATGGTCCGATTCCCTACTCAGTATTCGTGACGCTGGATCCCGCTTCGCAATACGCCCCGCTGGCTCCGCCGACGGAGATTCGCCTTACCAATCTGGACAATGATCGCGTGCCGGCGAGTTTCGTGCAGGCCGATAGTGTGGTGCGCGAAGATGCCGGCGAGGCGCGGCTGGCCGTGCGTCTCCTCCAGACGCTGACCTACACGGTTACGGTGGGCTACGAGACTCTTCCCGGCACAGCCACACCAGACGAGGACTACACGCCCGTCTCTGGTGAACTGACATTCGCTCCCGGCGACCTGGTTCAGATAATCGTGCTACCCATTCTTGACAACGATGACGCAGACGAGGAACGCTACGAGACGGTGCAGGTGCTGCTGCAAGCCGGCGAGGGCACGACGCCAGGCAACCCTGCGATAGCGACGGTGCTGATCGAGGAAGACGATGCCCTGTCGCCGCTGGAGATTGCGCCTTTCCTTCTCGCTGGCGGAACGAGGCCAGCCACGCAGCAAGGTGGACCATCTGGCGCCGAGCGCCGGGGTGTGGTAGGGGCGAGCTTCCTCGAGATCGCACTGCCGTGTAACTGGCCCGCCGATCAGCCGGTAACTGTTGAGCTATGGAGCCCGGCGATCCATTTCGGTTCTGGCGCAAGCGTTGATGTTGTTGATCCTGAAGCCGCTAATGGACCAGACATCACCCGGTTCGAGTTGTATGATGCAGGCAGTCGCGTCGAGAGCGACGGGACAACCATCACCCTGGCGGGAAGTAGAGTACTGGTCAGCCGTGCCTTTGAACCGGTCACTACTATAGAGGCAGAGGCGTGGGAACCGCTGACGACGATTACCGCGCCTCAGCCGTGCGGTCGCTATCTGCTGCGCGCGCAAACTGACGGCGACGACGAGAACTACTGGGCCGTGCGCGCCGGCTACGATCACGACAACTCGCCGCTCACTCGTCCCCTCGCCCTGTCGCCGGCTGGTGTTCCCATTCGCATCGGCGCGCTGCTGGGAAGTGTCGAAATACGTCCTCCGGGGGACGTGCCGCTGTGCAGGACGACGTGGCTCTACGTGGCCCCGGGCACCGTTAGTTTGCTCTTGAACACCTTTGACCTCGACGAGGAAGAAGCCAGCCCGTCGGGCGTGCGGATGCGCTTCTACGCCCCGGGCCAGCTCTATGACCCGCAGGGTCTCAGCGGTGGCAGCGAGGGAAGCATAGCCAGCGATGGCGTGTGGGTTCAGCAGCAAATCTCCCCTCCTGAAGGCGGCTGGTGGCGTGTGGTGGTTTGCTCCGGTGGGCGTAACCGCTATTCGCTGGAGGCCGTTGGCGACGGATCGGTGCTCCCGTTGCTATATGATGCGCCGTACTGAGGTGAAAACAGGGAAAATCGGGTCGCCCCATACCCCTGCCGGGGGAGGGTTTATACCGTTTCGCCTTGATGGCGCCGCATTGGTTCAGATCCCGCAACGCTCCAACTCCACAGCGCCACAAAGCCCCGTGTGGGGGCTGTCGGGCTGTGGAGGTGATGCTAAAGCATGCGAGGTCGTCAATTCCAGTTGGTATTAGGAGGGCTGCGCCCTCCGAAGCATCGTTATTTTCATTCCGGCGTTGTGCAGCGTAGCCGCATGGACGGCTGAGGTGAACATCGGGGAAACCGGGTTTCACTATGCCTATGGGGGCGCCACGCGACCCCAACCGTGGGGTATGGGGAAACCGGGTTTCCCCATACCCTGCCTGGGGGAGGGTTTGGGAGAGTGCAGCCCTCCCACGTCGCGCTCGAGGGGTATGGGGAAACCGGGTTTCCCCATACCCTGCCTGGGGGAGGGTTTGGGAGAGTGCAGCCCTCCCAGGAACAATTTATGCGCATGTAAACATCGAATAAACCGGGGTTCTCCATGCCCCTGCCCGGCGGGACGCCAGGCGCCCCAACACCGCCTGGGGGTGTGGGCGCAGCGCCGCTGCGTCGCTACACGTTTCTTCCTGGAGCGCCGGACGGTTCTGCGCTATCATGGTGGCGTGAAGCTGCCAACCTTCAGCCAGCGCGTACATGTTCACCCTTCTCCCGGGAGCGAGGGGAGCTTGCCCTCGAATGCTAATGCGGGCGGGACGCCCGCGCTCCCGGGCTTGCGTGGTTACCCTGACGCTGGGCACAGACGCCGGCGCCCGTGGCGGGGGGCGCCGCTGCTGCTGCTGATCTTGCTGCTGGCCCTGGCGTGGCGTCTGATCCTCTGGGCGCAGCCTCTGCACGAACCGGCCAACGATGAGGTAGAGTACATCCGCGTCGCCCGCGACCTGCTCGCCGGCCGGGGATGGTCATTCTACGCCGAGTGGCGCTGGCTGCGCGCGCCGCTCTACCCGCTGTTCCTCGCCGGTTCGCTCTGGCTGGCCGGCGGCGACCTGTGGCGCGCCGCCCTGCCGAACATCGCCGCCAGTGTGGCCGTGGTCTACCTGGTCTACCGCCTGGCCCGCGAACTGGCGCCCGCCACCGGCGAACGGGCGGCCCTGCTGGCGGCCCTGGCTGCGGCCTTGCTCCAGACCAGCGCCACCTTCGCCAGCCTGTATATGAGCGAGACGCTCTTCAGCCTGCTCTTCGGCGGCGCGCTGCTAGCCCTGGCAGTCTGGCGGCGCGCCGGGGGCGGGTGGCGGCTGGCTCTGGCCGGGGCATTGTTCGGGCTGGCCAGCCTGACCCGTTCGGCAGCGCTGGTGTTTTTACCGGTACTGATGCTGTGGGTGGCCAGCCTCGCCCTGCGGCGGCATGGCCGGCCCTGGCCGCGCGCTATGCTGGCGGCCCTGTTGCCGGCCATCTGCGCCGGGCTGGTGATCGCTCCGTGGACGCTCCGGAACTGCCGGGCCTATACGAGCTGCGTCCTGGTTGAGACGGGCTTCGCCTACAACCTCTGGGCCTTCTACGAGCCGCGCGAGGACCTTGACACGATCAACCGCACCCTTGAAGCCATTCCTGATCCAGTGGCGCGGGCCGATGAAGCCACCCGACGCGGGCTGGCGCGTCTGCGGGAGGACCCCTCCATCGTTCTGCGGAAGCTCCCCGTGGAGTGGAGCCGTCTCTGGGCGATAAAAATCATCCAGGATCGCTTTCTGCTGCCCAGTTACTATGCGGACCCGCCGCCACCGGTGTTCCTGGCCGGGCTGCTCCTCGATGACCTGCTCTACCTGGCGTGCCTGCTCCTGGCCGCCTCTGGCCTGGCGCTCGGCCTGTCGCGGCGCGATGAGCTGACGGCGCTGCTTGCCCTGTGGATGGCGCTGTTCATCGCCGTGACGCTGCTGACCCATGCCGAGGGTCGGTACCGGCACTTTCTGTTCATTGCCCTGCTGCCGCTGGCAGGCACTGGCGCCGATGCGCTGCTGCGCGGGGCGTGGCCACGCCCCCGGGCCGGCCCGGTCGTGGCCATGCCGCTGGCGCTGGCGCTCCTGCCCTTGCTCCTCTACTATCCCTGGTCGTGGGCGCTGGAAGGGACGGCGCGCAGCCTCTCCCGCTGGGCCGGCGACGGGTTGGCGGCGACGGGCCACTTCGTCGCCGCCGAGCGCGCCTACCTGGCGGCCCTGGCGGCGAACGAAACCCCCGATGGCTGGATCGCCCTCGGCGACCTGCGACGGCGCCGGGGCGACCTCGAGGGGGCCGCTGCGGCCTACGACCTGGCCTTTGCCCTGGCTGGCCCCTACCCCGCCGCCAGCGCCCGCCGCGGCGACCTGCTGCGCGAGCAGGGGCGCGCCGATGAGGCCCGCAGCGCCTTCCAGGGGCGCTACCTCGATCCAGGCCGGCTCACCGACTGGAGCTACCGCTTTCTGCGTCCTCGCCCCACCTCGACCATAGATCTCGGCAATGGGCTGGACTTCGGCTATGTGGGCCATGTCTACCCGGCGGAGCAGGCGCACCAGGCGACCGGACGCTGGACTGGCGGCGACGGGCGGCTGCGCCTGGGCAGCGGGTCCGCGCCGGTCCTGCTGACCCTGCGGGTGACGGCGCCCTGGCCCCGGAGCCAGGGGGTACCGCTGCACATCTGCGCCGGAGCGTACTGCGCCACGGCGACGGTGGATCGCCACTGGCGCACCGTGCGCGTGCTGCTGCCCGCAACGAGCGCTGAGATCGCTCTCCGCAGCCCGACCTTTACTGCTCCCGATGGTCGTCAGCTCGGCGTCTTCCTCGACCGGGCAGAGGTCCGGGAGGGTGTGGGAGGACACAGCCCCTTTCAGGTGTAGAGTTTCTGGCGGATGGCGTCCTGATGCGCTGCTGGTCCTCACCCCCCTGCCCCTCGCTCTGGCCGAGCTGGAGCGGGGGGATCAGGCTGCTCCCGCCCCCCTCTCCACCGTAGGTGGAGAGGGGGGATGGGGGGGTGAGGACCTGCCCACCCCTGAGCGCCAGCAATCCTACGGACCCATGGAGCGGTTGAGGGCAACTCAGGCGGCTTTGTCCTTATCCCCCGACCCCTTTCCCAACTTGTGGGTAATGCATAGCCCTGAGCGGGAGAGGGGGGTATGTGTTGGCGTTGCGATGCACCAGTTCCGCTGACGTATCGCAACGCCAGATTCTGACTCCTTCCCCTGGCAGGGGTTTAAGGGCGGACAGCACATCCGAGCCAACGTGGCGCGTACCGCATTGGAATGCCCCCCGCGCACGGCTCGGGTCTCCCCGCTTCGGCAGGCTCAGCGCAGGCGCTCCAGCGAAGCTGGAGCGGCCCGCCCCTTCGGGCTGAGCCTCAGGGCGAAGCCTGAGCCTGTCGAAGGGGGCCGGGGGTGAGGACCAACCAGCGCATCCCAACGCCATACCGCCCGTTGGCGCCCATACGTTCTATGCACCCGTAAACCCGCTCAGAGCAGAAGGGTGAGGCGCAGCGGGCGTAGCCCAAAAAACGCTACCCGTGCAAGGGGTCACCACGCGAACAAAAACGCCAGATCATTCACATTGGTCGTCGTCGGGCCGGGGCGTAGCAGGTCACCGAGAGCCTCGAAAAAGGGATAGGCATCATTGTGGGCCAGGTGCGTGGCGGGGTCGAGGCCCAGGGCGCGGGCGCGGCGCACAGTGTCGCCGGTGGCGACGGCGCCAGCAGCATCGGTGGGTCCATCGCCGCCATCGGTAGCCAGGGCGATCAGAGCCACATCGGGCGTGCCGGCGAGGGCCAGGGCCGCGGCGAGGGCCAGTTCCTGGTTGCGCCCGCCCCGTCCCGCTCCGCGGAGGGTCACGGTCGTTTCGCCACCGACCACGAGGCAGGCCGGACGGGGCAGCGGCCGGTTGCTAGCGGCAAGTTCGCGCAACACAGCAGCCAGAAAGCGCCCGGCTTCGCGCGCTTCCCCCTCCAGAAACGTGGTGAGCAGCAGAGTGTGGAAACCGGCGGCCTGCGCCGCGGCGAGAGCGGCATCGGCAGCGATCTGGTTGCTGCCCACCAGGGTGGTGCTGGCGCCGGCCAGCGCCGGGTCACCGGGTTTGGGCGTCTCGGGAATGGCGCCGGCCAACCCGGCGCGCAGATGGGCAACAATGGCGGCAGGCGCGCGCTCGCTCAAGCCATAGCGCTCCAGAACGGCCCAGGCCTCGCCAAAGGTGCTGGTATCGGCCACGGTCGGGCCGGAGGCGATCACATCGAGCGGGTTGCCGACCACATCGGACAGCACGAGGGTGACCAGCGCCGCCGGGTGGGCCATACGTGCCAGGCCGCCGCCCTTCACCAGGTCGAGGTGTTTGCGGAGGGCGTTGATCTCGCCGATACTTGCGCCCGAGGCGAGCAGATCGGCGGTGAGGGCCTGGAGATCGGTGAGGGCGACGCCGGGAGCGGGCAGGGTCAGCAGGGCTGATCCGCCGCCGGAGATCAGGGCGATCACCAGGTCGCGCGGGGAACAATCGCGGAGCAACTCAGCCAGGCGGCGCGCGGCGGCCACGCTGCGTTCATCGGGCGCCGGGTGGCCCGCCTCAACGATGGCGACACGAGGAGGGGCCGGGCCGTCGAGGTGCCCGTCCTTCACCACCACCAGGCCCGCGCTCAGCGCCGGGCCCAGAACGTCAGCCGCGGCGCGGGCCATAGGCGCGCCAGCCTTCCCCGCGCCGATCACCAGGACCCGATCAATCGTTCGCAGATCGAAGGCGCGTTCCCCGGCAATGAGGGTATCGCCCTCCCGCCGCAGGCAGCGTCGCACGGCAGCGCCGGGTTCGACGGCGCTGAGGGCCGTGGCCATGATGGCGGTGATAGTGTCGCCGCAGGGCGCAGCCCGCAGCGATGCCGTCCTGAGGCGTTGCGGATCCATAGGCGCTGTTGCTTTCTGACTGACCATCGCGCCTGCGGGCAGGCGCGTGGTGAACCCCCGCTTCTGGTTCATAGCAGGCCCGACCGGTTGGCAAGGGATGCCGAGCAACCTGCCTGCCGCGCCTCATGTCTCAGCCGTCTCCACCGGCGTGGGGGGGCAATAGCCCAACTGGGCGCTGCACTCATCGGCGGCCTGGCGCACCAGCGGACCAAGGGCGCGGGCGCGCTCGATTGGCATACGCGCGGTGGGACCAGAGATGCTGATCGCGGCGACACAGCGACCGAAGCGGTCGAAGATCGGCGCGGCGACGCAGCACACTCCCAGTTCGCGTTCCTCGTCATCGAGGGCAAAGCCCTGGGCGCGGGCAGCCTCGAGTTCCTCGCGCAGCCGTTCGGCGCTGACGACCGTGCGGGGGGTAAAGCCCTGCAAGGGAGTATGCTCCAGATAGGCGTCGAACTGCTCGGGGGTGAAGGTGGAGAGGATCGCCTTGCCGCTCCCGGTGCAGTACAGAGGCGCGCGCTGCCCAACCTCGGTAAACATCCGCACCAGCCGCGGGCTGGAGACCTGCTCGCTGTAGACTCCCTCGTTATGATGCAGGATCACCAGATTGCTGGTCTCGTCGGTTACCTCGGTGAGGCGCTGGAGCACCGGGCGGGCGATGCGGTCGAGGTGAAAGCGGCGATTACTGGCGGCGCGGGCCGCCACCTGTAGCAAGCGTGGCCCGGGACCGTAGAGGCGCGTATCGCGATCCTGGGCAGCGTAGCCTCGCGCCACCAGGCTCCCCAGCAGGCGATGCACTGTGCCCAGGGGCAAGCCGACGCGCTCGGTCAGTTGCGAAAGACTGATATCGTCCTCCGCCTCCGCCAACGCCTCGAGCACATCAAAGGCACGATCAAGCGATTGGACCATAGCGTTTCGTAGACAGCGGGGGGATTCACCACGATAGCAGCACTATAGCCGAGAGGGGGCGGAGATGTCAACAAACACCCTTGCGCCTGCCGGCTGTTTATGCCGCTTTGCCGCACACTGCCGTGATGAAACACGGAGCGGCGCGGCGCGGCAGCGCCGCTGCGCCCCTCCTCACGAGAAGGGGCGTGGGGAAACCCTCTTTCCCCACGCCCCAACCGCCGGGCGCGGGTCCGGGAAAGCCCGGTCGCGCCAGCGTGGCGCGCGTTCACCTGCTTCTCACGGCGCGCCTCCCATCCGCCAACCGTCCCCAGGTCGCGCCAGCGTGGCGCGTGTTCACCTGCTTCCCGATAGGAAGTTAATGCATCACTATCAATGGTTGCCGAGACTTCACCGTATTAGTTTCGCTCACAAAATATACTCTACCCTGTAACTTGTTCCTGCGATCACAAGTAACCCTATGCGTCCCCTGAAACTGGTCCTGGCCCCCGAGCGGATCCCCGACAGCACCCTGCGCCTGAGCCAGGGCGCCCGGATCGCCATGTATGGTCTGATAGCCCTGGGCCTGGCAGTGCTGGCGCTCGTGCTCTGGTTTGCCGTGGCGCAACCGGTGAAAGTGCTGCCGCGCATCGCCTCGCTGCCCTCCTTCGCCCTCGAGGATCAGTATGGTCTTCCCATCAATTCGAATGACCTTGCGGGGCGGCTGGTGTTCATCAATTTTTCCTATACCCATTGCGGCGACGACTGTGCCGCGCAGCGCGATCAGCTTGTGGCCCTGCGTGAGCATCTGCGCGCCGAGGGCCGCCTGGGAAGCGAAGTGCTCTTGCTCACGATCAGCTTTGATCCCCAACGCGACACGCGCGAGGCGCTGCAAACCTACGCCGCGCAACTGGGGGCTGACCGGCGCTCCTGGCGCTTTGCCACGGGCGATCCCGCCGAACTGAAAGCCCTGATCGGCGGCGAGCTGGGCTTCTACTACGGTCAGGCCGATGCGAACGGGTTGATCAAGCACGATCAACGGGTCATTCTGGTAGACAGCAACGGCATAATCCGGGCCAGGTATCAGGGCGAGCGGCTCCGGGTGCAAACCTTTCTACGCGACATTGATCTGGTGCGCCAGGAGCTTGGCAGCAGCGGTCTGATGCGTCAGGTGTACGAAGCCTCGCACCTGTTCCTCTGCTACCCAGACTGATAGCAGTGACGAGCCGCGCGCTCCGCACGACGCTGCGGGGCGGCTTGCCACCCCCATGGGCGGGAGTATGGGGAAACCCGGTTTTCCCATATGTTCACATCAGTCGTCCATCAGGGAGGGGGATGGGGAAACCGGGTTTCCCCCGTTCCCACCCGCTGGTGGGAGCGGCTGGCGCCCCCCACAGGGAGGGGGATGGGGAAACCGGGTTTCCCTGTATTTTCACATCAGACGGTCATGCGCATGGCGCACAACGCCAGAATGAAAATATTCTTGTTCTTGGGAGGGCTGCGCCCTCCCAAACCCTC